>Ga0265296_1000348_pt1 | contig 77422 bp, 79 predicted proteins | sample MunlanPumphouse1_FD_189073 | JGI IMG/M metagenome (GOLD analysis project Ga0265296, IMG submission 189073) | Groundwater microbial communities from a municipal landfill in Southern Ontario, Canada - Pumphouse #1 | ecosystem: Environmental > Aquatic > Deep subsurface > Groundwater | place...
GATATCGATGCCCACATCAAGAGCAGCAAGCGGCGATTCCAGCGGCATCCTAATCTCCTCACCGGATTCCTTAAAGAATCAACCTTATTTGAGAAAGAGCTGTCAACTTAATTGGAAATATTCAATAGAATGAACCGCAATCGAATCCGGAGCTGCACGAGAGCGCAGTTCCAGATTTTGTGCCATCAGGTCGCTAATGGTTCTTTCTCGAGCGACCGCAATCATCAAATCCATCGAATTTTTCGCTGTTGAACCGGCTTGGTTCGTCCCGATGGTTTGATCGTCTTGAGCCATGTTCGCATTGGATGTCGCGATCGGCTCTGCAGTCAGGTTGAAATTCCCATTCAGGGATTCGGGCGGACCGACGCAATCGGCCGCCAGGTTCATGTTGACTCCAATCATCGCACTATTCGAATTCTGATCCCCAAAGGATGGCGGGGACAGTACCAGAATGAACATTACGACGACTAGGAGGGTTATGAAGCGTAACATATTACCTCCATGGATTAGTGTGAGAAACAAAGAGCTCTATTTATTTTTACCCACGTATATCATTCGTTGCTTCCGAAGCAAATGTCTATGCCTTTCTCAAGGGCTGGGGAATTTTGCTTTTTGTTTTTTAGTATATCATGGGCAAGTTAAACGTAGCACAAATTCAGCTTAAATCAAGGGGTTTTATCCACATTTGCTTGCCGCTGACTTACGCTGACTAAACGCGGACAGACGCAGACATGCACGCGGACTCACGCGGAATAATAAAATCAGGCAACAATACAAACCTCTACGAACCTCCCGTCATTCCGGGCTCGACCCGGAATCCAGACAAAAAAACCAATAGAATTGTGTATTTACTGTTTGTTTTATTCTGGATTTCCGACTCCGCCTGCTGGCGGATCGGGAATGACAATAGGGCAATATGAATAAAAATCAAAACAAAAAACCGCCTTTGTGGGCAGTTATAGGGTTTCCGCGTTCTTCTGCGTGATATTCCGCGTGTTTCTGCGGAAAACCTCAGGGTTTTATATACCTCTCCTTCGCGGCGGCGTGTTCGTCGAGGGTTTTAGAAAATACCGTAGTCCCGTCCTCGCGGGACAGGAAAAACCAGTAGTCAGATTCCTGCGGCGAAAGCGCGGCTTTGATGGCTGAAACGCCGGGATTCCCGATCGGCCCGGGCGGAAGGTCCGGATAGAGATACGTGTTATACGGAGAATTGAATTTAAGGTCTGTCAGAGACGCCGCGCGTGCGCTTTTCCCTGTCGCGTAATTCACGGTCGAGTCCGCCTGCAGTGGAACCCCCGCATCAATACGTTTCCAGAAAATACCAGATACAATCGCGCGATCCGCGTCTAAAGGCACTTCCGCCTCGATAATGGATGCCATAGTGATGATTTCATGGCGCGTATGGTTTGAAGTTTCAAAACTGCGCGCAAGCATCTGATCACCTGTCTTCTCGAGAAAATTTTTAAGCATTTTCTCAATTAGATCTTCTGGCTTCGCGTCGAAGTACAGCCGGTACGTGTCGGGAAACAAATATCCCTCAAGTGCGTTTAATTTTTTGGGAATGCTTACGACAAGCGAGCAGACGTTTTCAGAAAACGGGCATGAGGCCGGTATCTTTTTTACCGCCGCCAAAAATATACCCTTGGCAAATACTTTTTCCTTTGCCAAATATGCTTCAATCTCCTCTGCGGTCCACCCTTCGATAATCGTTACCGTGCGCTCCGGTTTCCCCTCTCCTTGCGCGAACAGGCGCGCGATCGCGGCAACGCCGGCATTCTCCGGTATGACATAGGTGCCAGCCTGAAATTTGGATCGCAAACCAGAAATAAAAGAATAAAAAGAAAATGCAAACGAGTTCCTCACCGCGCCTGCCTTCTCCAGTGCCTTTCCCAATTCAATGAAATTCTGCCCCGGCGCCACGGTGAACGTGAGCGGCGCATCTCTCCCCTTAAGCGGCCGCATTCCCTGAAACATAAAAAAAGAACCAACGATAAAAACTGCCAGAATTAGGTAAAGCAACCACCGTGGTTTATTTCGCCTTAATTTCATAAAAGACTTGGTAATTTTCAATTTTCATTTATCAATTTTCAAATAATTTTCAATGAATCAATGTTTCAATGTTTGAAAATTGTGACATTGAGTCATTGATTGAAAATTGTAAATTGAGCATTGAAAATTTGAGACTCGATTCGGTCATAGTTCACTGTTCATTGTTCACTGATATTTACAAATATTTAGTCAATCCTTTCTTCTTCAACATTTCCACGATCTTCTTCACTTCCTGCGAACGCTCCTTATGGCACAGGAGTAGTGCATCTTGCGTCTCCACCATGACAAGATTTTTCACGCCTATCAAGGCCACGAGCTTATCCTTTTCAGGCAGGATCAGGTTGTTCTCCGCATCAATGCTGATCATCTTTCCCCGCGCCACGTTTTTCCGCGTGCGGCCGGACAATATCTCGTGCACCGTGCGATAGCTCCCCACGTCCGCCCAGCCGAATTCGGCAGGGATGACCAAGACGTTCTTTTTCAGTTTCTCGGCAATCCCATAATCAAACGAAATCGAAGGGAGCGTCTGAAACGCGCGCTTCACTGCGGCTGCGGCATTCCTCGTATGCCGCGCGCGGACAATGCGGTCAAGGCCGTGCGAGACCTGTGGCAGATGGGTCCTATAGAGGGACAGTAGATGATCGGCGCGCACGGTGATGACGGTGGGATTCCAAAGATAGCGCCAGCTTGAGAGGTACTGTTTGGCGCGAGCGAGAGACGGTTTTTCCGTGAATGATGTCACGGTGAACGCCTCGAGATTCCCGTATTTCATGACCGGCAAGCCCATTTCTATATAGCCGTAGCCTGTTTCCGGATATGTAGGGTTAATACCCACCAGCACGGCATGGTCCTTGCGTTCTTTAATAATGCGCGCCGCAAACTCAATCGCTTTTAAGAATGCATCCGGATTCCCGATCCACGCATCAGAGTTCACGGTCACGAGCATCGCATCCGGATCGCGGTCAAGTAGCACGGTCGCGGCATACCCCAATGCGGCCGCCGTATTGCGGCGCACCGGCTCGACGATGAGATTGCGCGCGGGCAGCCGGGGAAGCAGTGCGCGGACTGCAGCGGCGGAAGAGATATTCGTGGACACATGCACCGCGCGCCGCGGGAATCCTCGCGCCAAATTTTTATACGCTTGCTCAAGCAAGGTAAAGGAACCGAAAAAAGAATGAAGCTGCTTTGGGCTCTGGGTGCGGGAAAGGGGCCACAGCCGGGTGCCCACGCCGCCCGCGAGGATGACGGGGTAGAGATGTTCCTTTGAATACTCCATAAGGTAGATTAATTTTCAATTTCTCCCGCTTAGGCGGGATCCCACTGACATTTAAAGAAAATGATCAAAGAGCGGGACAATGTTCAATTTTCAAATAATTTTCAATGAACCAATGATACAATGTTTGAATATTGAATAATTGAATCATTGACTGAAAATTGTCTCCCTTCGGGAGATCCCCCGTAGGGGGAGAAATTGAGCATTGCAAATTTATTATTTTATTGTCTTCTGTATTACTTTAATAATTTCCCTTGCGACTATGGCGGCCCCATACCCAAGGATCATGCCCGCGGCCACATCCGCGGGATAGTGCGCGCCGATGTAAATGCGGCCTAATCCTACTAGTAATGCGCTGAACAGGAAAAGCACGCCGTATTTAGGATAATAGAAAAGGAGAGAAAACGCGAGAGCAAATGCCACGGTCGTATGGCCGGAAGGAAACGCATAATCCGCAACGCCGGTGGTGAATAAATTTTTTACTCCCTCGTACAGATACGGTCTCGTCCTACCGAAAATTTGAGCAAGAATCATCCTCACTCCCCCGCCTAACCCGACGCTGAGCGCCGTGGCGGCTATTGCCCACACACCACGCAATACTTTTTTCCCATCTATTATAAAAATAGTACGCGGCGCGCGCGGCGTGCCCGAAGGGAAAAACCATGTCCTGCGGGGAGGCGCTATGATTGCCTCTTCAGGTGCGCGCGAACCGGGAAACAGCAGCAACAGCACTGCCGCGAATCCCATGACCCAAATGAGCGCCTTTGCCGCAAAAATCCCGGCCATATCAAGAAGCGCCGATGTCCCCGCAAGGCCGTTGATGGAGAAGAAGAGAAGGTGGTCGAGGCTTTTTAGTGCGTCAATGAAATCCATATAAAGTGAGAAATCCTAAATCCTAAATTCGAAACCCTAAACAAATCTAAAGTCCAAAATCCCCATACATAAAATATGTTTTGAATTTCGATTGTTTGAAATTTTGTATTTATTTAGGATTTTGTGCTTAGAGTTTAGAATTTTTCAACTGATCGCTCTCCCAATCATCTCCACGGGCTGGGGAAGCTCGAGTAAACTCAATATGGTCGGCGCAACGTCCGCGAGCACCCCTGCAGGTTTCAGCGTGGCAAGATCAGCGAGATTCTTCAATCCCCCATGCTCATGCCCCTTTCCCGCTATAATGCAAGGGACGGGCTCGCTCGAATGCTCTTTGTCTATCTCGCCGGTTTGTGGTTTCAAGAGCCCTTCCGCGTTCCCATGGTCGGCAGTGATCACAGCAACACCGCCGTCTTTCACGATCACATCCACCAGTTCCCCGAGCATGAGGTCTAGAATTTCCACCGACTCGATGGTCGCATTGAGATTGCCGGTGTGCGCCACCATGTCTGCATTTGCGAAATTGAGCATGATGACGTCATAGACGCGCTCGGTGATGGAAGAGATCACCTTGTCCTTGATTTCCGCGGCAGACATGCCCGGCTGCATGTCATAAGAAGGGACTGCGGGTGAGGGGATGAGGATATTCTGCTCCCCCGGATAGGGGTCTTCCTTGCCGCCATTTAAAAAATAAGTGACATGGGCGTATTTTTCTGTCTCGGCAATGTGCAGCTGAGTGAGCCCTTTTTGGGAAATAACCTCTGCCAGGCAATGGGTAATCTCCTGCAGGGGAAATGCGACGAGCACCGGAAGGTGGGCATCATACTGGGTCATGGTGGCGACAAGGAGATTGCGGGGATGCGTGGGGCGTTCGAATTTGGTAAACGCGGGAAGAAAGAGCGCCTGGGTGATTTGACGCGCGCGGTCCGCGCGGAAATTCGTAATGATGACGCCATCGCCTTCTTTGATGGGAGCAACCGGCTTCCCCTCTTTCAGAATCACCGTGGGCGGGAATTCTTCATCAAAAACATGCAACTCGTAAGATTGCTTTATCGCTTCAGCCGCATCGGTTGCCGTATGCGATGACTCGCCCCGCACCATGGCTCGATATACTTCTTCCGTGCGGTCCCAATGGTTGTCGCGGTCCATCGCCCACCACCGCCCCGACACGCTCGCAATCTCCCCTGACCCGCCTTCGCGCAGGCTGCGAGCAAGCGCCTCCACGCTCCCCTTACCGCTCGCGTACGGCGCGTCCCTCCCGTCCAAAAAAACATGGCAGGCGATGCGGTCCACCCCCCCGCGGCGCGCGCACTCCACCACTGCCGTGAAATGCTCTATCGAGGCGTGCACATGGCCGGTGGAGACCAATCCGGCAATATGGAGCGTGCCTTTTTTTTCTTTCACCTCTTCAATCACTTTTCCGAACGCAGGATTGCTGAAAAAAGAGCCGTCCCGTATGGCATTATTAATCCTCTGGATTTCTTGATATACGATGCGGCCTGAACCGATATTCAAATGGCCAATCTCCGAATTTCCCATTTCGCCCCAGAGCGCGCCCACCGCATCGCCTGCGGCCTGCAGCGTCACGCTGCGGTAAGTGCGGACATAGCGGTCAAGGTTGGGAGTTTTTGCAAGCGCAATGGCATTGCCGCGGCTGGGAGGCGCTACCCCCCATCCGTCTAAAATAATGAGCGCGACTGGCCGTGGACGAGACATAATAACATGATACTAATCAACGAATGTATGCGAATGATACTAATACCTGCAAATGTGAGTGATCAATCGAATTAGTATTTATTTGTATCATTAGTATGAATTAGTATATTGGTATCATTTTTTCACGATAAGGCTCTTGCCTGTCATGGCCTCCGGCTGATGAATGGCGAAAAGCTCCAAGATGGTCGGCGCCACATCCGCGAGCTTTCCCCCTTCGCGCAACGCAGGGCGCGCATGGGCAGGAACACGAAAATCGCATAGGACAAATGGCACGGGATTCACCGAATGTTCCGTATCTGGCTGGCCGCTTGATTCGTCGATCACTTCCTCCACATTGCCGTGGTCTGCGGTCACGACCAGCACCCCTTTCTTTTTCTTCACCGTTTTCACAAGCCTTGCGAGGCAACTATCAACCGCCTCAACTGCCTTAATAGAGGCCTGGAGATTCCCGGTATGCGCTACCATGTCGGGGTTCGCGTAATTTATCACAATGACATCGTACACATTATTAATAATGTTCTGCTCCACCACGGTGGTGATTTCGTCAGATGACATTTCCGGAGACTGGTCATACGAGCTTACTTCGGGTGAGCGCACGAGGATCCTGTGCTCCCCCCCCACCGGGCTGGAATAGCCGCCGTTGAAAAAATAGGTAAGGTGCGCGTATTTGTCGGTTTCCGCGATATAGAGCTGGCGCCACTCTTTCAATACCATCGGCAGGGTATCCTGCAAATCGGGCGACGGATATGCGGTGAGTATCCGCCCAAGGTCAGGCCCGAAATCGGTGAGCGCGATAAATTTCAGATTTTTATACACGCGGCATCGCACAAACGCGCCTGGATTCGCATTATTGAACGCCGGCTGCACAAACGCTTTGGTGAGCTGCCGCGCGCGATCTGACCGCGCATTGAAAAATACGACGGCATCATTGTCTTCCACCACTCCAATGGGACGATTATGCGCCACGATGACCGTGGGTTGGATAAACTCATCAGATTCGCCGCGCGCGTACGCGCTGGTCACGGCAGTCGCCGCATCGGGAGACGTGAGTCCGGTGCCGCATGCAATGGCGCTGAATGCGCGCTCGGTCCGCGACCAATCCTTCTTTCTGTCCATGCCCCAGAAACGCCCCATAATGGTGGCCACCTTCTCATGAGGCTCAAGCTCCAGCTGCAGGTCTTTCAAAAACGTGATGCCGGCAAACTGGGGCGTATCGCGGCCGTCGGTAAAAAGGTGCAAGAATACCGGCCCTACCTGGTGAGACCTGAAGAAATGAAGAAGTGCCCTGATATGTTCAGGGTTAGAATGAGCGCTCTGGTCGCTCGAGAGGAGCCCCACCAAGTGGAGGCGGCCTCGCCGCGCTTTGAGGTGCTGGGCCGCTTCTTCAAACGCGGGATTCTTCATGAACGTGCCGTCGCGGATCGCCTGCGTCACGATGACAAGGTCCTGGGGCACCACTCTGCCCGCGCCGATGTTCAAATGTCCGGCTTCAGAATTTCCCTCTTGATGCGGCAAGAGCCCTACCGCCTCGCCGCTCGCCGCGAGCTCGGTGTGGGGAAAATCCTGCCATAAATGCTTCCAGGTCGGGATTTTTGCAAGCGTCACAGCATTTCCCGGCCCGGGGTACCCAACGCCAAAACCATCAATGATGACGAGGACCAAGGGCGAATAAGATTTATCCATTGCCATATTCTATATTCTAGATTCTATCTTCCAGATTCTAATACTTCTTCAATCTCCATCAACCTATTATACTTCGCCACGCGCTCTCCCCGCGAGGGCGCGCCCGCTTTCAAGTATTCAGCGCCAATGGCGACCGCAAAATCCACCAGCGCGTCATCGTTAGTTTCACCGGAACGATGGGATGCGATGCGGGGAAAACCATACCCTTCTGCTTTGCGCGCAAAGGCGAACGATTCGGTGAGCGTGCCGATCTGGTTCGGCTTGACGATCACGGCTGTGCACGAACCCATGACCGCCGCCCGCTCAAGCCTCGTCACATTGGTGGTGAGCAGGTCATCGCCGACCACAAGCGGCCGGAACGCGGGCAGGAACGTTCGATGGCGTAGCACCTTTCCGGATACGCTCCGTTCGGTGAACGCGGCGCATTCATGCGTGAGGCGCGCCCATCCTTCAAAATCGTCTTCCGCAAGCGGGTCCTCAAGAGATATGATAGGGTATTTCCGTATCCATTCATGGTACAGTGAAATCATTTGATCAGCAGTAAAATAGTTCTCATCAATTTTGAAACGATAATGATGATGGCGCTCATCAAAGAATGACATTGAGGCAAGATCAAGGGCAAGCGCCACGTCTTTCCCCGGCCGAAAACGAGCGCGCGCGATCCCCGCCACCACGAGGTCAAATGCCTCCATCACTGAATTTACGTTCGGCGCGTATCCTCCTTCATTCCCCACATCAGTGTCATATCCGCGCTCTTTGAGCACCACCCCGAGCGCATGGAATACTGCAACGCCTACCCGCACTTTCTCCCGCGCGCCTTTTCCGCACAAGGGCACTACCATGATTTCCTGCACATCAAGATTATTGTCCGCATGCGCGCCGCCGTTGAATATATTGAACATCGGCGTCGGCAGCCTGCTGATATTTCGATCATTCTTCACCGGATGCTTCAGGTATAATGCGTGTAAATATGCAAAGAGCTCCATTCCCTGCGCTTGCGCCGCCGCGCGCGCGCAGGCAAAGGACACGCCAATGGTGGCATTGCCTCCTAGGCGCGCCTTTTGGGGCGTGCCGTCAAACACGAGCATAGTCGCGTCAATGCGCTCCTGATCGCGCACATCCATGCCTTTGAGGCGCGCGCCGATCTTTGCGACATTGGCGGATGCACGCAGCACTCCCTTACCCCGGTAGCGCTTCGCATCCCCGTCCCTCAATTCTACCGCCTCGTGCGAGCCTGTGGACGCGCCTGAAGGCACCCCTGCCTTGGCCACAATCCCGCTCTCGAGCGCGACGGAAACCTCAAGAGTCGGGTTGCCGCGGGAATCAAGTATTTCCCGGGCGCATATATTCTTTATAGAAAACTTTTTATGAATCATATCAAATTCTTAATTCTAAATTCTATATTCTTTATTCTCTCAATGGTTTTAGTCCCGGCAATTCCTGTCCTGACAAAAATGCGAGCATCGCTCCTCCGCCCGTTGATACGAACCCAAACTGATCTCTCACTCCCGCCTGATCCACCAGATCCAGCGTGTCTCCACCGCCGATAACGGTAAAAGAAGGCGTTTTGACCAGATTTTTGGCAAGATCGATACTTGAACGGGCGAATAATGGCACTTCAAAATAACCAAGAGGCCCGTTCCATACCGTAAGCTTAGAGCGCGAGGCTGAAGCTACCATCGCTTTCACGGTCTGAGGCCCGATATCGTAAATAAATTCATCATCTCTTACCTCATCAACCGCACAATGGCGCAGTCCTCTTCCTTTGGCATCCTGCGCAACCGTGACATCAACCGGAAGCTGCACTTTTTCCCAACCAGGAAAAGAAAGCACCTCTTCAAATCCCTTCATGGTCATCGAAAGCCCAACGGGTTTTCCTTGGTAGGAGAGGATGGTATTGGCGGCCGCGCCACCGATAAAGAGCGCATCCACGCGCGGCAGCATGTTTTTAATAATCGGCAGTTTCGTTTCAAGTTTCACGCCGCCTAAGATCAAGGTAAAGGGATGCGCGGGATTATCCACGAGCGTACTTAAATGCGCGACCTCGTCTATGAGAAGCGCTCCTGCAAAACTCGGTACCAGTTCGGTGATGGCGGCAACAGATGCGTGCTTCCTGTGGGAAGCGGAAAACTGGTCATTCACAAAATAATCCGCGTGGTGCGTAAGAGAGCGCGCGAACTCCGGATCATTCGCTTCCTCTTCGGGGTGGAAACGCACATTTTCAAGCAGCACGAGGTCGCCCGGCCGCGCGTGGTCTATTACTTCTTCCGTAGCAATACCTGTGCAGTCCGGTGCGCATAAAATGAGCGCCGTGCGCTTACCCTGCACGCGAGAAGGCGGCACGGCGCCACGTTCAAAATTCGTCCATACCACTTCATTGGGAATACCCTGCTGGATAAGCAAGCCGCTCAAACAATGCGCTATGGGGCGCACACGCAGCTCTTCGCGCACCATCCCCTTTGGCCTTCCTACGTGGGTCAAGAGCACCACGACCGCGCCCTGTTCCATGAGGTAGGTAATGGTGGGCAAAGAACGTTTGATCCGCCAGCCGCCGTGCGGATCAACTTCATAACCGCCACTCAAAGGGCGCAACGGCACGTTGAAATCCACGCGGACAAGGACGCGCTTTCCCGCGAGATCTTTGACCGAACGTATGTCACGGAGTTGCATGAATATACTATACCAAAAAAAACCTTTAAGTTCTAGGATGGACTAAATTATAATTCCCATCTTACAATAAATTATGGAAACCGCCCCTCAAAGTCCCCTCCTTACTAAGGAGGGGATGGGGAGGTCTCCTTAGTGAGAGGGATTGAAATTCCGTTACAATCAATTATCACCATTCTTTTCACTTTTACTGCGAGGTTCGTGAGGTAATCACTATTATCTTCTTCTCCCCTTCTTCTATTTTCTCCTTCTCCCCGGGAAAATCGTGAATAGCGTTCCAGATAACCTCATAAGGATAGCGATATCCTTCGCCGCGGCGCGTACCGACGTCATTAGTGATGAATTCCTGTTTCTCATCGTCAAATCCGCGGACCACTATCATATGGTACCAAGGTCCGGGCTGGCGGAAATATGGATTTTTTAAAAGCCGGCCTGCCATTGGCGCGATGACTAAATTCCCTCCTTTCAAAATCTCTTTCACCTCTTCCACCCCCTTAACCTCTTTAACCTCAACTCCGATCCCATACACCTGACGCCCGATCTCCGCGGTGCGTTCGGCATCACTGTCGCGGTAATCGCCATACTGTTCCTTTTGGTACGACACAAGCTTTAAAATTTCATCTCGCATTTCTTCTTGGGTAAGCGTTTCCATATGGTGCGCGAAACGGTTCGCAAGCGCCAAGGCCGCCTCTTCGCACGCTTCTCCCCACGGCTCCCGCCAATCGCCAAACGGCGCCTGAGGCTGAAAAGGAACCGGCAGTACGACGTTATCCGACCTATCCTCCCTCTCAGTCTTATCTATCATATCCGCCGTATCCGACTTATTCGTTCCATCAGCCTTATCCGAATTAATATTTGCCTTATACGACCTATCGGTCTTATCCGTCCTCTTAGTCTCACCTATGATATCTAACCTATCCACTGTATGTGACTTATCCGTCCTATCAATCCTATAAAAAGAATCCTCCGGAATAGGAAGGCTTAATCGATACGCAACCACTATCCCTAATAGAATGCTAAGAGCAATGACCGCGGTCCATTTCATATTCGCAGCACTGACGTATAGATATCATCCCGCGGATGAATCTTCAATTTACCTCTTTCGCCTCTGGTAATAAACGTAACCGGCGCATCCTCGATGACTGCGATTGGCGTGCGCTCGTCTCCCTCGCCCATCGCAAGGACTGCCGCGCTCGCGAGGCAATCCGCGGCTGACACTTTGGTCATCCGCAAGCGCCTCCCCATTAAATCTTTTTTTCCCACGTAATTCTTTTGTCCTTCAAATCCAAAATACCCTAATGCAATGCCTATGACACCGTGCCGCAAAGGCATAGTCCATGAATCAGTAATAAGCACGCCGAGCCGTTTCACTTTGTAACGCTGTTTAAACGCATCGTGCAAACGCTTTGCGCTTTCAAAGGCATTCTTAGGCCAAAGAATAAATCCGCCAAACGCATTGGACTCGTCGATGCCTGCATTGGGAATGAGCATCCCATTCTTTAATGCAAGCCAGCAATGCTCGCTCGGCCACACCTTGTCCGCTTCCTTCCGTACTAATATCTCTAGCTGCTTTTCTCTTTCTCTATCTGCGTGAATCTGCGTTTTAGGCAAGCGTGACGATCTGCGTATATCCGCGTCTTTGGGTATGAATCTCCCTTCGCTTAAACTTACCACTTTTGAAGTAATCGCAATCACACTGCCTTCTTTCACACGGAGAAGCGCGCGATGAATTATCTTAGTGATATCATCACCCGTTTTCACTAACGGTGTTTTTATGGGGGTTATATGCATATCAGCCTGCGTCCTGCATTTTTAAAATCTTTTCAATCACCTGGACTGCGCCATCCTCCTCCACAGGTGGCGCAATATAATCAGCAATTTCTTTCAGAGAGGAAACTGCATTGCCCATCGCTACCTTGTAACCGCATGCCATGAGCAGAGGGAAATCATTCTCATCATTCCCTACTCCCACTATATTCTGCAGCGGCACCCCAGTTACTTTGGAGAGCTCGAACACACCGTGCTGTTTGGTTGCTTGGCTATGGGTAATGTAAATACCGACCATCCCCGCGTTCCTTATTTCTTTATGCGTAGAACGTACGACCGCATACGCAATATCAGAGAATTGATGGAGTATGCGCCGCGCCTCATCAAGCGCCCCTGGCTTCAGATACCATACCAGATAGGTGAACTTCGTATAGTCGAGTGATGAATGTACTGCCGGCGTCAACACTTTTAAAGGAGTGCGCATCCGTGGTATTCGTCCTTGTTCTAATGGCTCTTTCACTAGATTAGCGTATAGCTGCGCATACGCGGAAGAATCAAACATTATCCTGCCTGTATGGGCATAAAAGGCTGCATTCTGCCCGAGCAAGAGAGAGATGAGTTCCTTTGCTTCCGGTGCGTTAAGATAGCAGGTCCACAAATCCTTCCTTTTTTGGGGATCATACAAACGTGCGCCTCCCGCTAATACCACGGGCGCGGTGATGCTAAGCCATTCATTGACGGATTCAAATGCGTGAATCTCCCTTCCGGTTACCACGCTTATAAATATTCCTTTCTCCTGCGCATGTTGCACGGCGTCCCGTACGCATTGCGTAGGAGGAGTACGCGCCCCTGCGATGAGAGTGCCATCAATATCAAATAAAATTGCCTGAATACTTTTTAAACTTTTATGAGAATACATACACGAGCGCTAACGCGCTATGGGTATTATAAACGCCCGATTCGCCCGATACGATCCCTTTCCATATTCTGCAGCGCCGTATTCGAGGGAAAAGGCAAGTTCATAATCGCCGCATGCATCGGTGCACTCTTCCGGCAACGCGCGGAATTGGTATGAATAGTTTTGATTAATATCCGCGGGTATGGGATTTAAAAAAACAGCTGCTCCCTCGCCGCAACTCTCGTCTGATCCGAGAAACCCTTTTTGTGCAGATCCTGCACAGAGCTGCCCGCCGCCATCCTTTCCTAAGGTGACCTGATCACCCGCGGGAAAGGATCCCTGCTGTTTGAAATATTCCTGCAATGCCACGCGAATATCTTTTATATCATCCAATCTTCCCCTATCGCGCGCTTCCGCCTGCTTCGACCTCACCCCCATCACCACCACCGCGCCAATAAAACAAAAAATAAGGACAAGACCAAGGTATTCCAAGAGTCTTTTTCGAGGAAGAATGATTGGCATATTAGACACTTCTTACCAATATCATGATATTTAAACCAAAAATCCAAAATTCAAATGCCAAATGAAGCTCAAAGCACAAATATATAAATTTTGACATTTGGATTTTGATATTCCTTTGAACTTTTGATTTTGAACTTTGACTTTACTCACTGCCTCGCTCTTCCCCCAGCCTTTTCGCGAGCATCCTCTGCTCTTCGAGCGTGTCAATAATGTCGCCTTCGAATCGCCAATGGGTGATCGAGTTTTTGCCGAAAGGGTTTGCATGGATATGCTCGGTCACCGCGGGGATATTGAGTTCCGCACCGCGCAGCAGCTCATGCACGACCGGCTCGCCATCGTTCCCAAACACGGTCACCATGGATTCCCCCTCGATCTGCTTAAGCCGCTCCTCGACCGGGCGATGGTGCCTCTGCATTTCCTTTCCCGGCGGCAGTTCTAAATATCCCTCGCTCTTCGCATGGGTAGCGCTCGCGATATAGACGGTATAACCGCCGAGGTCTAACCGCTCGGCATCTTGCAATTGGGGAATGGGGGTGGACATAATATTTAAAATAATTTTCAATTCTCAATTTTCAATTTCTCCCTCTTCGCGGGATCCCGCGTAGCGGGACAATCAATGTCGCAATGAATCAATTTTCAAACATTGCATCATTGATTCATTGAAAATTAATTGAAAATTGGTATTTGAAAATTGGAAATTACTCACTGGGTTCTCCTACAATCTCCTTCCTCACCTCCTCCAAATACCCCACCACCATTTGTCGGCATAATTCCTGTTCCTCAACGCTTTCAATCGCCGCGCACTCCTCTACATTGCCCGTCACCAAGGCGCGGCAAAGCGCTTGCTGGCGTATGCTTTCAAATGCATTGCATGACTCTGGCTGGCGCGCGTACGCGATGCAGAGGAATTTCAGCTGCGAGCTCTCAGGACTTACAGAATCACAAAAATCTGGGGGCAGCGTGTCACCCGCACTCGCCGCGGCTATTGCCACTTGCGTAAAGCATGAATCGCGCTTGACCCCTTCTTCCTGCGTCTCGCAATAGGCAAGCGATTGGGTAAGCGCTGCGGAGATATTCTCCTCCCCTCCCGCACCCGCAGGCGCGGACGAGTAAGTCACGTCAAGCGCCCCCCACGCCGCGATCCGCACGGCAACCAATACGCACACCGCAACGATGAGCAATCTGCCGCTGCCTTTGTGAAAATCCTCATCTTCCTCTTGCGAAAAAAACCACTTGATTTGGAATAGCCCTATAAGCAGCACCACCAACGCCGTGATGCAGAGCAAAATGCCTGCGACAAACCCTGCGACCCACCACCTCCCCAGTTGTGAAGGCCATGAGGCCGCCGCAAAGCTCGTTCCCACTACGCTGGCCATCATGGCAACAACGACCTGCAGCACCATCAGCCCCCACCCCCACTTCTTGCGCTTCCACAGGCCCACTGCAGTAACAAGCACGAATACGCCTGCCAGAAATAATAACACCTTCAACTGCGGCGCAAGCGCCACGCTCGTGCGAACTCGCGCAAGGCTTATCACTGCCGCAGGCGCGAACGCAACCGCCAGCAGCGCTAATCCCGTCGCCGCGCGCTCGAGTGCCACTACCTTCACGCCCCATGCAATATTTAATTGTTTATGCATATCAGCGTAACACATTAACCATCCAATTCTGCCACCATTTTACCATCCTTCACCCATCCGCGCCACTAAATTAATCAGCCATATCCGTCTTATCCCATCCTATCCGACTTATCCGTTCCTATCCGATCCATTCCGCTTATCCGTCTTATCCCAATATCTCCGACTTATCCGTTCCTATCCGATCCATTCCGCTTATCCGTCTTATCCCACCTATCCGTCTTATCCCAACCTCTCAAATCTAATCAACCTATCAGACCTATTCTGACTTATCCGTCTTATAATCCTATCCGCCACCTCTCGCCCACCTTTCAACTTCCAGCTTCTAACTTCTCCCACTTTCTCCTTGACACAGAGAGATAATACATGGTAAACCAGACTAATTAAATCCATCTTAATAATTCACTAAAATCGTTTCATTAACAAGAAAGGAGGTACGCCATGCGTACCCAAACAATCGTACTAGGGGTCCTGGGGATTTTTATATTCTCAATTTTTTTCATCAGCTGTGGCAAGACTCCCCCACCCCCCGGTTCTGTCCTTGCGTTCTGGGACGGCGTTAGCGGTGGGCTGGAGGATATCCTAAAAGGAGACGTCCAGGTTCTGCTCCCCCAGTCACCAGGCGATTGGGTCCTCCAGGAATCAGAAAAATCCCCGACTGACAAAGGGCTGACCGGCCTTAAGGGGGTCTATTTCTCCGGAGAAGGGGTATCACCGGCAGAATGGGGTCTTTACCTTTGGGATGGGAAAAATTGGCAATGTTCTAATTTAATTATTATGCCATCCCCGCAACTATGGAATACCACGGGGGTCATGGCTCTGGAAACGGGCCATGCCGAATTTAAAGGTTGGTGGTGGAGACTCGTAATGAGGATCCATAGTAAGGAATTGATTTTCCTACCAGAACAGGATCACACCTTCAAGGAGGTGCTGGATTTCCATCCAACATTTTATCGAGTAACAATAAAAGGATTTACACTCGATAAAAAAGGAAATTTTTCTAGGCAAACATTCACATCTGACCTAGAGCCTGGATGGGGTACCGAGTATAATCCTCGCCTATGGCCGGTATCGCTGGCTAATAAAAGCGCCTACGAAGATGTTTTCAGCTTTCTCGAAGCGTTATTCAAAAACCTGGGAGGAGTTTCTCTCCAGAAAGGAGGCGCGCCCCTCGAGCCTTAAGGCTCAACACATGGCTTTATCGCAACGCTGCAAAAATCAAAGCCGCCTTGAATTTATCGGGCGGCTTTTACGTCGTCCAGATTCAATGCGAGAATCCAACCACCGACTTACCCGTTCCTATTTCAACTTATCTCATCCCATCCGATCAATCCAACTTATCCGTTCCTATCCGACCTATTCCACTTATCCAGATCTATTCCAGTCTTTGCAATCCAACCACCAACATATCCATTCCTATCCGTCCTATCCCATCCTATCCGACCTATCCACTCTTATCCGCCTTATAATCCTATCCGCCACCCCCATTCCATCCTCCAACTTCCAGCTTCTATATTCTAACTTCTCCTCTCGCTCCCTTTGACAAATCTCTTCCCACCCTGTATCTTATCAACTCAACACTAAAAATTCCAAAATCGAAAAACAAAAAAGAAAGGAATTTATGCTAGTAAAAATTAATCTTCACGGGCGACTGACAATTAAAGATGCCGTCGCCCAACTCCTTCCACATCGGCATATCTATAAATTAACCTCCCTTGATGAATCAGTCCTAATAATAAGCAGAGGTACTGATGCCGACATAGACACGCTTCGAGCGAAAGGACTGGAAGCGGAAAAAGTGGAAGGAAAATAACCTTAAAAAAGCCGCGACTCTTGTCCGGCTTTTGCTTTTATAAAGCTTCAATTCAAAATCAATTACTCACTTCAATCTTCTAACTCCTATCTTCCATCTTCCAGCTTCTAAATTCTATCTTCAAGATTCCAACTTCCATCTTCCAACTTCCCTTTCCTCCACAACTCATCAACTCAAAAACTCACAAACTAACTAATTGACTGATCAACTGATAAACCGACCAACTGACAAACTGAAAACTACTCCCTCACTCTCGGCACGAGCACGTTCCTCCGCCAGAGCTTGATGCCGCCCCAGCCGAACGCAAACCCGCCGATGTGGGCAAAAAATGCCACGCCGCCGCCCACGATGCCGAGGCTGCCGATGCCGGAGATAAATTGGAAAAAAATCCAGTACAGGAGCATCATGCGCGCGGGCACGGTTTCCCGCGACAGCATGAATCCCCATGTCCAGAGCACGTCAATCCGCTCATGGGGAAATAACACAAGATAGCCTCCCATCACGCCCGCGATCGCGCCCGAGGCGCCGAGCATTGGAATCGTGGAAGCAGGGCCCATGACGATTTGGAGCGCGCTCCCCGCAACACCTGCGGCCAAATAAAATATCAGGTACTTTACATGCCCCAACCGGTCTTCGAGGTTGTCCCCGAAAATGTTTAAAAACAGCATATTGCCGATGATGTGAGCAAATCCTCCGTGGAGAAACAGGGATGTGAAAAGGCTCACTAAATTCACGCCGCGGATAATGTCATAAGGCGTCACCGCATACCTTCCCACAAACGCCTCAAGCCCGCTGCCCAATGAGAGCATATACGCAAACACGGCCACATTCGCGCCGATGATGCCGTAAGTCACGTAAGGGAATTTGCCCGAAGGGGTATGATCGCGGATAGGAATCATACATCAGCAATAAATCCTAAACAGGATTTAGAATTTTTTCACTCACCTTTCTCCAACGAGCGCAATATTCATTTACCGGAATATAGGTGATGCCCAGCTTCGGGTACACATCTTCCGCATCCTGCACACGGTCGTCAATGGCGAAAGAGATACCTTCAGGCAATTTCGCTTTGTATCCCCCTACCACAAGTTCGCCTTCCGGAAACCCGTGCTTTTGAAGCCACTCCTGATACACGCCGCGCTGGTCTTCACCGCGGTGTCCGAGATAGACGAGGCTGAACCGCTCATGCATGACCTTGCAGAATTCAACCGCGCCCTCAACCGGCAAAGATTCTATTAAACGCCGCAGGTAGCCTGAATCGTGTTTGGTGACCTTAAGATAAAGAATGGCCCGATCGTCCAGAATCGTGCCTTCGAGATAAATAAGAAGTTTTGGTTTAATTATCATAATTATGACATGAAGATTCTAGATTATTACCAATCTGTCTTTGCTCTCCCCCTTAAGATAAGGGGGACTTAAAAGGGAGTTATGAAAACTTGCTAAAATTTCTATTACCTCTATCCTACCACATTCCCCGCCACTTAAGCAAAAACACCCTTTGAGGATTTTCGCGATCAATCAACCGCATTGTCATTCCCGCGAAGGCGGGAATCCAGAAATCACCATACTCACGTAATCACTCAACCTACAAGCTTCCTCACCCTCACCTTTGTACTACCATCACTAGGTCTCAAATCTTTCATCTACCTCTCTGTCCTATTCAAAATGACCAAATATCAATTATCAATAATAAAACTTATGCTGGATACAAGGACAATTAATCTCACGATCGTGAAAATAATTGTTCTCTCTTCTCTAAAATAACTGCTTATTGAGTACTACTCTTGCGCAACCCTCTGCACTCAACTCCTTCAGTGAGGTTGCCTGCAAAAAAGTGTCTCGGAGGATTTGCGGGCACGGTCTCCGACCTCACGTCGGAGGAGCAAATCCGAGAGTCAAGTGGCCAACTCCTCGCAGGGGAATTGGACCGCGTCTTTTTCTGCAGGCAATCCGAACGCTAGCCCCCATTGCTCCATTGCCAATTATGAATCGGGACGCACTCCAAAATCCTCCCCCTATGGCTTCGCCATATCTTGATGATAAAAAGAGGGAGGTTAGGTGAGGGTGTCTGTCGCAAATAAGTATATGCCACTTTTCCCATTGCCCACACCATAATTTTCTGTTAAGGTAACTTAATCCAAAAACTTAATAAACAGTGAACTTTTAAAATTTATCCAAAGAAAGGACGGTGTGTGATGACAAGGGTATATGTCGTTAAAAGCGACCACTCATTGGCTCAACTTGTCTTCCCTCCAAGACAAGGGAGAAATAATACCCTGCGGAAACGTGTCAGTGGTATAGTCAAGACCGCAGAGTTCCGCGGGATATTTTCAGGAGGGGAATATGGAGTTTTTCGTCAAAATGATGGGCAGTACATCGGACGGGCTCAACATGACTACGTAAAATTAATCGAATTCTGTACCAAACACAATGGAGGTAAGGCACCGAAAAGTATTTATGTAGTGTAGTAAAACAAATAACCTTTTTAAAAGAAAGGAGGGATCAAATGATCCCACGTTATACGCGGCCAGAAATGGGGGCGATCTGGGACGACATATATAGATTCCGCACATGGCTCAAAGTGGAGCTTGCGGCCTGTGAAGCATGGGCCGAACTTGGCCACATACCCGAAGATGACTTGGAGGAAATCAGGACCAAGGCTCGGTTTGATGTGGAGCGGATTGCGAAAATCGAGAATGAAGTCAAACACGACGTCATCGCTTTCTTGACTAATGTGGCGGAGTATGTCGGCCCTTCGTCCCGATTCATCCATCTTGGTATGACCTCTTCCGATCTGCTGGATACCGCTCTGGCTTTGCAGATGAAAGAGGCTGGAGAAATAATTGAGCAAGACATTCTCACTCTACGGAAGGTGTTGCGTGCGCAAGCGATTGCGCATAAAAACACAATCTGCATCGGGCGCTCTCACGGCATTCATGCAGAACCTACTTCTTTCGGCCTCAAGTTCGTTCTATGGCATGATGAGATGGATCGTAACCTTGATAGGTTACAACGTGCCATCGAAACCATATCCGTTGGGATGATGTCGGGAGCGGTCGGCACGTATGCTTTTTTGGATCCCCGGGTGGAGGAAATAGTCTGCCAGAAGCTTGGACTGAAGCCTGCCCGTATTTCCACCCAAATTATTCAACGTGACGTGCACGCCGAGTTCATGACGACGTTAGCCTTACTCGGCTGCAGCGTAGAAAAGATCGCGGTTGAGATACGCCACCTGCAAAGAACAGAAGTTTTGGAAGCCGAAGAGCCTTTTGCGAAGGGTCAGAAAGGGTCTTCGGCCATGCCGCATAAGCGCAATCCCATTGGCTGCGAAAATATTTCCGGTTTAGCCAGATTGCTGAGAACCAATGCTTTGGCAGCCATGGAAAACGTCGCGCTCTGGCACGAACGGGACATCAGCCATTCTTCGGTGGAGCGAGTCATTCTGCCAGATAGTTGTATTCTGGCAGATTACATGCTGGCACGGATGACCAAGATTCTCGAGAATCTGGTCGTCTACCCGGATAATATGCTGGCAAACTTAAGATTGACGCGAGGCTTGATTTTTTCACAACCTGTTCTCTTGGCTTTGACACAAGCAGGAATGAGTCGTGAGGAGGCGTATCAAATCGTGCAGACACACACAATGGCCTGCTGGCAAGAACGGAGCGATTTCAAGGCGGTCATTTTGGCCGATCGACGCATTACAAAATTGCTAAAGCACGATACAATTGAAGCCTGCTTTGATGAGACCATTGGTCTCAAGCATGTCGATTACATCTATAAAAAGGTCGGCCTTTTATAGGCGCGACTGCATTTAGGGAGGTGATAAGAAAAATAAAAACTCAAAACCCGGGGGATTTTCAAGTCATGACAAGTAACTGGGAGATAGTAAAATGAACCCATTCGAAAAAGATACAATGATAATCGAGGGTAAGACTAAGAAGGTTTATTACGTCAAAGGCAACGAACACCTTGCCATTTTTGAAAATAAACCAGACGTCACAGCCTTCGATGATCCCAAATTCACTAAACAATTCGAAGCAAAGGCCACATACGCCACGACCACAACCTGCCGCGTATTCGAGCTATTGAAAGATGCTGGCATCCCTGTAGCATACAAGCAACGACTATCTGCTTCTGAGTTTCTTGCCTTACGTTGTAATATGATCCCATTAGAAGTGGTTGGCCGTCGACTTGCAGTGGGTAGTTATCTTAAGAGACATCCAGAGCTGGCACTTGATGGCGCCTTACCACCTCATCGTTTCCACCGTCTTGTTGCAGAATTCTTTTTAAAAACTACTGGCGGCAAGTTAATTGGACGAGATGGCGAAATTCTTATTGAAGGATTGGATCCGTCAAAAGGGGAAGAGGATCCGTTTATACCCAATCCGTTCGAACCGGTATGGCAACTCTTCCACTCCAAAAAGCCAACTTGGGACAATTCTGCCAACCTTGAGCGTACCCTAAGATGCGATTCCGTTGCAGGGACGAGCATGATGCAAGAGATGGAAAAAATTCTCCGCCGGGTTTTTTTCGTCCTTGAAGGAGCATGGAATACACTTGGTTATCGTTTAGTTGATCTGAAAATTGAATTCGGTATCACAACTGACGGAAATTGCCTCGTTGTTGCCGATGTAATTGACAACGATAGCTGGCGTCTTCGCGATGCAACCTGGCAAGAGTTAAGCAAACAGCTCTTTAGGGAAGGAGCAGCCTTGGACGAAGTTGAAGAAAAGTATGGCTTTGTAGCGAGCCTGGTTGAACGATTTCGAATTCCTAAACAAGTCATGGTTTTATGGCGTGCCTCAACGAAAGATGATTTCCCAATAACTGGAATCCTACCAGGAGTCGAAGTTCAACAGATAACTTTGTCTGGACACAAATACCCGCAAGTATGCTTAGACAAGTTAGAGGAAATAATGCGTAATTACCCAGACGGTGGAGCTATCGTAGTAAAAGTGGGAATGAGTAATGGACTGGGACCAATGTTGGCCGCACGTACAACCTGGCCAGTTATTACCATTCCCGCATCCACAAAGGATGCCCCAAGCGATGTGTGGAGCTCTTTGCATCTGCCATCACTTGTTCCGATGGCAACCATCCTATCTGATAAAAATGCGTTTGATTTTGCTCTTAATGTACTGTCTGCTAAAAATCCTGCGGTGTATATGCATCGTCAATTCGCAAATGAACAACTCGATAAATAGAAGAAAAAAGGCGGACACGGAGTGAGGAACCTTGTCCGCTTTGCCATTTTTAAGCCCCCATTTCACCCTCTCCAATATCTTCTTTCTTCCCCTCTACCGCTTTCGTCCGCTTTCGTCCGTCTCAACCAGCACTAAAATCTAAACCAACACTAAAAACGAAAGACAATTAATCTCACGATCGTGAGGATAATGTCCCTTCCTGTACATTACCTCTCTCGACAATATCACATTTCCATAAAATTTTCTGTCCATATTCATATGAAGCTCCGCGGGCTTACACCCGCGGTGTCTTCCTCAACAGGAGATCCGGCGGAATCCGCTTTAAGCTGCCTGCCGCCTTCGTCCCGACATGTTGGGACTTCGGCGGGTCCGCAATCCCGCATTCATCCGCGTATCTTACGCCCGCGGTTTTTTGCGGAGGCGGATAAAGTGAAAACATCAATGATTATAAGTATTCAGAAATGAATTTCAATGAATGCCGACGACAATTAAAAATACGATCGTGACAATAATGTCCCCTTGTCTTTCCCCACTTCCCGAATATGCCATCTTCCTACTTCTATTATTGCCTTTTTCAAGAGAGCAATTAATTCTACGATTCAGCCGACTGAAGCCACAAGGCCACTATGGCGAAATTGGCTCACCCGCCTGCCAACGCCTGTCAGCAATGAACGGTGACATTCATCACGTTGTTATTATCCCTGACCAACATAACGTTCCCCGGGAAAGGCAGATGGCGGGCAGGTGACAATAATGTCCCTCCTATTTCCCCTTCATCGCCAGTTCTTTCCATTTCTCGTATCTCACCTCTTCCCTCCACGCCCAATATTCTATACTATAAAGAGCGCAATTATTTTCACGATCGTGAAAATAATGTCCCTTCACCTTTTTCTATTTTCCTTGCGTCGCATTATTACAGCCCAAACATCTTTTCCGCCTGCGCCATACCGTCAAAGTAGTCTGCCCGAATGTAACGGACATACTTCCCCACCTTGTAGTACGCCGTGGTCGCATTAATCTCGTCCTGACATTCATACGGATAAGCCCACACGCTTAAATTCACGTAACGGAATCCGAGATCACGGAGTTTTTTCCGGAATGCATCGCGCGCGCGGCGAAAATCTTCAGGAATATCAAACACGACTATACGCCATTTCCCGTCCCAGTGGGGAGGTTTCATTATGGTAATCGAATCGATCGCTCTTCCTTTCAATACCTCCTTCCCCCTCTGGGTGAGCCGATACTCCCATGCGGTACGTTTACTGCTCACCCGCTCCACATACCCTTGTCGCTCGAATCTCCGCAGCGTGCGGCGCAGCGGTTTGCGCGGAATCGAATAGCGATTCGCACCCATGCCGAAGAGCTGCACTGCATTGGGCGCCATAACAGCCACGGTGAGCATTCCAATGCCCTCAAGAATTTTCCAAATGGTATCAGCGTACGCTTTTCCTTTCTTGGGTCTCATAAAAGTTGTAAATAAGTTACATTTTCATTCCCTAAAAAGAAGCGGCAAGAATAAGAGCGATATGGTAATATTACTACGATATTATTTAAAAGACAATTAATGTCACGAGCCAACTTCGCCATAGTAGCCGATGGCTACGTCGGCTGAATCGTGAAAATAATTGTCTTCTTGCCAGTCTCTCTTTTATGGTATTTATGGTATAGTGAAATCCCAGATTGTAATGATTCTAGCCTTTTTTCGACTACTGATAACGTAAAAAAACATGCCTCCCGAACCAATACCAACTCGCGACAAGGAACTTGAGGAGCGTTTTTTGGCTGCGTATGACGCCCAGGTGAAATCCATTTTCCGCTACATCTACTACCGCACTGGCCAGGAAAAAGAGGAAACGCAAGAGCTCACGCAGGAAGTATTCATGCGCACATGGGCGTACCTGCAAGAAAATAAGCGCCCCATCGACGACATCCGCGCTTTCCTCTTTCAAGTGGCCCGCCATGTCATCGCGGACCGGTGGCGCAAACACAAACCTGCGCTTTCCCTCGAAGAGTTATCTCCTCAAGAAGAGCCTGCCACCCCGCCGCTCCCGCACGCATCCCTCGACCTTCTCATCCTTGAACAGCACCTTTTGAAGCTCCCCGTACGCCACAGGGAAATATTAACGCTGCGCTTTATCAGCGACCTCTCGACTGAAGAAACAGGGCGCGTTCTCGGCATTAGCGCGAATAATGTGGCAGTACTCACCAATAGGGCGATTAAAAAATTAAGAAAATTACTTCCCACTACCATGCATGATGTATTGGATGCATAATTTACCGCATTAAATTATAACAAATTTTCAATTTTCAAATACCAATTTTCCCGCCTGCCAACGCCTGTCAAGGGGGACGGTAACATTCTTAAGGTAAAAATTCTCCCTCATATACGGCACGTTCCCGGGGGAAGGCTGTGGCGGGCAGGCAATTAATTTTCAATATCACAATGTTTGAACATTAGGTCATTGGGATTTATTTGAAAATTGAGAATTGAAAATTGAGAATTGAAAATTACACATTATGGATCCTCTCGAACAACAACTTAAATCCCTGAATTCCTCGCCTGCGAGCGAGCCTGATCCGCAGTGGGTGGCGAGCGCGCGCACGAAACTTGCGTGGACGATGGAATATCCAGTACAAGGAGCGCTACCGCGCGCCACTCCCCTGCCGCGCCTGCGCTTCGGGCTGCGCAGAATATGGATGACGGTTTCAATATCGCTCCTCGTGGTGCTCCTCCTAGGGTCAGGCATCACGTACGCGGCGCAGGGCGTCATGCCGGATAACATCCTCTATCCGGTAAAAATTGCAAGCGAAGAAGTTCTCCTTGGCGTCACCAAAGATCCCGTACAACGCACCAACCTTGAACTGCGGCTTGCCAACCGCCGCGTTGACGAACTCCAAGCACTCTCGCAATCGGAAACATTAGACGCAGACATTGCAGCAGAACTGCACGCGCGTTACCAAAAGCATATCACTGAAGTCCTGCAGGCACTTCCCACCATACCCCAAGACAAAGTGCAAACGGTCACGGAAACGCTTTCCCAAGATACAGAAGAGCACGCGCGCATTACGCAAGAGCTGGATGTGCGCGCCTCATCCGAGATCAAAGGAGAAATCAAAGCATCGGTAAAGGCATCACTTGAGCAGATGCGGCAATTCACCGAAGAAACCTCGCGCGCCGCTCACTACTTGAAAGAAAAGAGCAACCGGCCTACGAAATGGAAGGTGAAGGTTGAGACGAACACGACAGGCGAAGCCCATGTAAAAGTTGAGACCGAAATGGGGAATAATGAAAAAAAGGAAAAACGCGAAATAGAGTTTCGTGCCACGCCGGGAGTGCCGCTCACCGTGACCTCAACCTGGCCCATGATAAAGGAGCGGCGCGAGAAAAAAAATGACGAGGAAACTGAAGATCAAGAGCCCTCACGCGTGCGCGCCACCACAACGATAATATTTGACCTTGACCAAGCGACCACCACCGTGCCTTCAAACACCATTGAACAGCTTGAAAAGATGAAACGTATCCTCAATAAAGGATCCTTCTTCCAGTTCCAGTCCGATATGAGCGCGGAGGGCGGCAGCGTCGAACAGCGCGTGGAAACCGATATTAAAGGACAATCACACATCCGCGTTGATTCACAGGAGGATTCTCAAGAGGACGATGATTGAATTAAAAACCGTTATCATTAATCCAGGTTCAGCACTGTAGCGTGGCAGTTTATCTGCCACAGAGGTGGTCGGAGACAAGCTCCGACGCTACAAAATGATCCAATACAATATAACAACAGCACCCCGCATTTGCGGGGTGCTGCCTGTTTACCGCGGTACCGCGGCTTTCTTTCTTTTCTCACACGGATTCCTCTACTTTCTAGGAATCCCTTGTGGTTAAAGGATATGTTCGCTTCACGCATTGTCCTACTCTCCGAGGATGGAATCTTTTGCCGCTTTCGCGACCCGGAACTTCACCACGGTCTTTGCTTTGATCTGGATCTGCTCGCCGGTCGCGGGATTCCTTCCCATGCGCGCGGGGCGGAATTTCTTCATGAGCTTGCCGACTCCCGGCAGGGTGACCTCTCCGGCCTTCTTCACCTCACCATACATGAGGCCCACGAGCGCGTCTACCACATTAGCTGCCTCTTTCTTGGTGTGCCCTGTCTTCTCCGCGAGCGCTTGAAGAAACTGAGTCTTCGTCATTGATTTACCCATAGTAGTATATGTTAACGATTGGTAATCCCAATCCTATTTTAAGAAGACCTTTGAGGTGCCTTCCGCCTATAACCCCGCAGAAGGGTGGGGATAAAATTATCTCGTACGTGGTTGAGTATAGCCCAAATGACAAATAATGTGAATATAACACAAGACAATTACCCGCTTTCGTGCGTGATAAAGGTCGCGTTTCGTAGCCAATTCCGCTAATATTTTAGTGTACAAAAGCTCCATTTTCTGTTAAAATATACCCCGTTACATCCAATATCCAGGCTTTTAATAGTATACCTAATATGCCGCTTTCTACCCTTTATTATAGAATATTAATAAATTTTAGGTAACGGGGTAAATAAGATTATTTCTCTTAAACAAGCCTAATTTATGCCCAGCTATACAACATCCAAGAGGGAGGAAGATATCTTTGGCTAAAGAATTACTATGATATATAAGAGAACCTATGGAGAACGTTAAGAAACGCTTATTGCCTCCCTCACCGACCGCCACACCAGCACTTAACCTTATTATAAACATTCCATAATAATCGCATTCATTAACCACAAACATGCAACGTCATCCGTGTGTGGCGTTGGATGTTGATATACTGGGTATGAAAAGAAAGGCTAAAATTATAACCACGATAATCATAATTGCGGCAGTCGGAAGCGCGGTAGGCATCTCTCTTGCAAGGCGCAAGAGCGCAGTCCCCTATCTCACCGAAAAGGCATCAAGGGACAGCCTTGCGCAAACCGTATCCGCATCGGGAAAGGTGAAATCATCCACCGATGTGCTGCTTTCATTTTCGCAAAGCGGACGCGTGGCGTCGATCAAAGTAAAAGAGGGAGACAGGGTGGAGGAAGGGCAGCTGCTCCTGGCCTTAGACCCTTCAGAGGCTGAAGCGCGGGTAGACGAGTCCTTAGCGTCAGTGGCCGCCGCACGCGCTGACTATGACAAATTAATGGCAGGCGCATCACTCACCGAACGGTACCTTGCATCTGTCGCCGAAAAAAACACGCGCAACAACCTCGCGCAGGCGCGCATCCGCACGGAGGCGGATATCGCAAAAGCGGCTCAAGCGCTTGAAGAGGCGCGTACTGCCGTGAGCGCGTCAGAGACAAACCTTCAGGAAGACCTTGCGGCGAAACTCACCGATGCGAAAACCGCGGCCGATACTGCGGAAAAAAAGACGCAGGGAGCCATGAACACCCTCGAGGAAATATATGACTCCGGAAATGATTTTAATTCTTACTTCACCATAAATAATACGGAAGCAAAAGAGAACGCGAAAAGCGCGAAAAGCGCTGCAGACAGCGCATGGAGCCGATTCTCCTCTTCCCTTTCTTTGTTCCGCAACGCGCCCACGGAAGTGGCGGTCCACCAGTGGTTCCCCCGCTTAATTGAAGACCTCTCAATAATGCGGATCTCCGTCTCCAAAACAAGTCTGGCGCTCAACGACGCCACGGTGAGCTCAAGCGCGCCAAAAACACTCACCACCTACCGCGCGGATATTGCGAGCGCCTGGACTGACCTCAACGCCTCCATCGCGGACCTCAATGACGCGGACATCGACCTTACCACCGCGCGCTTGAACGGCGAAGCTGCTTTAAAACTCAAAAAAGCGGCAGCCTCCACCGCGGAAGAAACACTTCAAGTGACCAAGGCGCAGGCGCAAACCACCCTTACCCAGGCAGAGGGAGATTTAAGAACTGCGGAAGCACAAAACCAGAAAACCATTGCGCCGCCCACCAAAGAGGAATCTGCGCTCTTAATCGCGCGGCTCGGGGAAGCGCAAGCATCCCTTGCCACGACGCAGGATGCCCTTGAAAAAACGACAATGAAGAGCCCCCTAAAAGGCATTATTACCAATGTGGAAGTAAAAGTAGGCGAAACCGTATCGCCCGCCGTGACGGTCATCCGCCTCCTCACGGAAAACGCCCTTGAAATTTCCGTACAAACGCCGGAGTCGGACATCCCAAAATTGCAGATGAATGATAAGGCCGATATCACCCTTGACGCGTTTGGCAGCGCTACTGTCTTCGCGGGAAAAATCCGCTTTATCAATCCGGCAGAAACCATCATCGAAGGCGTGGTGTACTATGAAGTAACCGTCGCGTTTGATAACGCTGTTCCTGAAATCAAGCCGGGCATGAGCGCAGATGTTATCATGCATACTGATGAACGCAATAATGTCCTCACGGTTCCCTTGCGCGCCGTGAAGGAAAAAGACGGCATAAACTTCGTGGAAATACTCAATGGCGCATCCCTCGAGCAGAGAGAGGTTTCACTCGGCTTGCGCGGCGACGGCGGAAGGGTCGAGATCGCCAGCGGCCTCAAGGAAGGAGAGCTCGTGATCATTGGAACCAAAAAGAAATAACCAAGTGCATAAATCCCAAATCCCAATTTCCAATGACCAATAAAATCCCAATGTTTCAATGATCAAGTTTGGACATTTGGATTTTGAGCTTTATTGGGAATTGGGATTTGGACATTGGGATTTTCTCTTATGCTCATTGATGTCCGTAATCTCTCTAAAACTTACGTGAACGACGAAGTGGAAACTCCCGTCCTCTTCAACCTCTCCTTTTCAATTCAGAACGGAGAGTTTGTGGCTATTATGGGGCCTTCAGGCTCCGGCAAATCCACGCTTATGCACATCCTCGGGTTCCTTGACCGCCCCACCAAGGGCACCTATTCGTTTCTCGGCGAGAATACGGCGCAATTCAGCGACACGGATCTCGCGGCATTGAGGAACAAAAAAATTGGCTTCGTGTTCCAGTCATTCAATCTTCTGCCACGCACCAAGGTGCTTGAGAACGTCATCCTCCCTCTTGAATATACGAACCGCAAGGATAAAATAGAAGCTTCTCAAAACGCCCTCCGCGCAGTCGGGCTCGAGCACCGTATGGGGCACTACTCCAACCAGCTCTCGGGCGGCGAGAAGCAGCGGGTGGCGATCGCGCGGGCCTTGGTCAATGATCCTGACATTATTTTTGCCGACGAGCCGACCGGCAACCTGGATTCAAAATCAGGCCAACAAGTGATGGAAATCCTCCAAAAACTGAATGAACGAGGCAAAACCATCATACTGGTCACCCATGAACAGTACACCGCGGGAATGGCCAAAAGGATCATAAAGATGCACGATGGCGCGATCATCGCCGATGAACAGGTGGAGCAGCGGCTGATGGCGGCAGACGGACTCATCAAATGAGAAATCCCAAACCCCAATGTCCAATTCCCAATAAAATCCCAACTCCAAAAATCCCAATTTGGCATTTGTCATTTAATCATTATTGGTCATTGGTCATTCATTTGACATTGGGATTTTGACATTTGGATTTCTATTTCTATGTTTTTCTCCCCCATTAAATCCTCTATTAAAATCCTCCGAAAGAGCCGCAACCGGACTTTTTTATCCATACTCGGGATTGTCATCGGCATTGCCGCCGTCATTATTATCATGTCCGTGGGCGCGGGCGCGCAAAGCCTCATCTTCAACCAAATCACGTCCGTCGGATCCAATCTCATCGGGGTGCTGCCCGGCTACAGCGACGAAGAAGGGCCGCCCGCGTCAATCATGGGCATCGCGGTGACCACCCTCAAACATGAGGACGCACTGGCGCTAAAAAAAATTACGGGAGTGGAGGCGGTGACGAGCTACGTGCGCGGCATTGAGAGCATCCAGTGGCAGAACCAAACAACGGACGCCACCTACATCGGCACTACTGCCGAATACCCGCAGGTGGAATCGGCTGATATGGAGATAGGCGATTTCTTTGACGCATCAAGCGAAACCGGCATCGCGCGCGTCGCAGTCCTCGGCTGGCAAGTCTGGCAGGAACTCTTCGGCGACCAAAGCCCCGTAGGAGAAACCATACGGATAAAAAGCGAACAGTTTCGCGTCATCGGCGTGATAGAGAAAAAAGGGGTGCAGGGATTTGAAAACAAAGATATGCAAGTGTTTATTCCCCTCGAGACTGCGCAAAAACTCATGCTGGGGATCCGCCATGTCAATATGATTCGCATCAAGGTGGTGAGCGATGAAATGGTGTCCACCGCACTCGACCAGACCAAAGCAATCCTAAGAGAGCGCCACCGCCTCACCGGCACGATGCCTGACGACTTCACGGCGCGCGCGGCAACCCAAGCGCTTGATTCGCTCGGCCAGATCACCAATGCGTTGAAATTTTTCCTGGCGGGGATCGCCGCCATCTCCCTTTTGGTGGGCGGCGTAGGCATAATGAATATCATGCTGATTGCCGTCAATGAGCGGATGAGGGAAATCGGACTTCGCAAAGCAGTAGGCGCCACCAATAGCAACATCCAGACACAATTTTTATCGGAAGCCTTGGTGCTCACGGTAGTGGGTGGTGTCATTGGCATTATCGTGGGCGCCGCGGTGTCCGCGCTCGTGGCGCTCGTGGCAAATTACCTTGGCTACCAATGGCAATATGTGGTCACCCTCTCATCGATTGTGCTTGGTGTTGGCTTTTCCGGCATGGTGGGCATCGTGTTCGGCTGGTATCCTGCCCGACGGGCATCAAAACTCGAACCCGTGGAAGCGCTGAGATATGAATAATTCAAATCCATAATTTTCAAGGTTCAATTTTGCAATTTTTCCCCCGACTTGTCGGGGGATCCCGCTGCGGCGGGACAATCAATGTTACAATGATCCAATTTTCCAATGTTTGAAAATTGTCGCATTGAAAATTATTTGAAAATTGAGCACTGGGAATTGAAAATTATCAAGGTTGGGATTTATTTGGACACTGGACATTGGAATTTGGAAATTGAAATACACTCATTACTTTATGACTCTCCTCTCTCCCCTCTCCATCTCCTACCGCACCTTGAAGGCCCACAAAGTGAGATCGCTGCTCACGGTACTTGGCCTCATGATCGGTGTCATGTCAATCATTCTCGTCATGAACATGGGGCAGGGCATCAAGCATTTCGTATTAAGCGAAGCATCGGCCTTTGGTACCGATTTTATCCAAATTGAAATCAAGGTGCCTTCCACGAAACATACCTCCAGCGAAAACGCCATGGGGCTCGCCCAGGGCATTACCATCACGACGCTGAAGATAAAAGACGCGGAACAGATAGCGAAACACCCTAATATCAAAGGCTATTACGCGAACCAAATGGGTCAGGAGATTGTGAGCACTGACATGGATGATAAAACGGCGATGCTCTGGGGTGTGTCAGCGCAGTTTTTTGGCCTGTATCAAGCGCAGGTGGCAGAAGGCCGCCCTTTTACCGATGAAGAAGACAAATCCCAGGAACAAGTGGCGGTCATCGGCACCGCTTTAAAAAAAACATTATTCAATGATGATGCCGCGCTCGGCAAGAAGATAAAAGTGGGAACGACGAAATTTACCGTCATCGGCGTCATGGAGGAGCAAGGAAGCTACTTTGGGTTCCTTGATATGGATAATATAGTCTTCTTGCCAGTGAGAACCCTGCAGAAAAAAATTATGGGCATTGACCACCTCCAGTCCATCACCGCATATTTGAAAGACCCTAATCTCGCGCATGCCACCGCAGAAGACATAACCGGCATCCTGCGTGAACAGCACGCGATTACTGATCCTAAAAAGGACGACTTTTCGGTCACCACCATGGATGATGCGCTTGCCATGATCAACACCATCAGCGGCGGCATCACGCTCTTGCTTGTCGCGATCGCCGCCATCTCCCTTTTGGTGGGCGGCGTGGGCATCATGAACGTGATGTATGTGTCGGTGTCAGAGCGCACGTATGAAATAGGGCTGCGCAAGGCGGTGGGAGCGACAGAAAAAGCAATCCTTTGGCAATTTTTATGGGAAGCGATTTTCTTGACATTTTCCGGAGGGCTTGTCGGCGTGACCTTAGGCACGCTCCAAAGTTTCGCCGTCACCTATGCGGCAAGGTATGCAGGAATTGACTGGGGCTTCCAATTTTCCTGGGGAGGCGTGGCGCTCGCGGTATGTTTTTCCGTGGTGGTCGGCCTCATCTTCGGCATTTATCCCGCGCGCAAAGCATCCCGCATGCAGCCAGTCGAAGCCCTAAGGCAAGAATAATTTTCAAGGCAAAAATAAAAACCATATCATACCCTGATATGGCATCTTGTTCCGTTAAAACTATTCACCTATTTCCGCCATAGGCGGACAAGCGCGCCTGCCCCGCTCGCCACGTTGCATAACTGTGGCCGCATGGCTGGGGCGAATTAGAGAAGGTAAATGAAATAATTCGTGTTTATTTGGTTTTCTCATCCCTTCCCAGCGATTCCCACAGTGACCAAAATAAGAAACACAAAATTTGCGCAATTGGTACACTCTCAATCACTATCGCTTGTGGTACTTTCTCAAACGAGACCAGGACAATTTTATCACCACAGAGACAGAAGATGGAATTGAACGTAATTGGTTTAGACAAAAAGCGATACTCGCGGAATAACGTGTCGCCTTCCTGAAACCGTTTCTCACTAATCAAATTACGATCGGTAATCGCATAGAGCTTTGACCCACCAATCTGGCGGCGTTTTTTTGTAAATTTTTTAAGGATCTGCGCCAACGTCGTGTGTGCAAGTACTGTATTTCCCGAGTACACAAAAAGAAGATCATGCCGATCATGGAGGAGCTCGCTCCCCAGTTTCCACAGAGACATCACGCCTTCATATATTCTCACGTGCGGCATCGTCGCCGGAGACGCGGCAGCGAGTGCTTGCAATCGCGGCAAAGCTTTCATAAGGCTATTTTCTTTTGCTTCAATTTCAGCCTTCTGCGCGCGGACAAGTTTTAACAATTCTTCCGGATCGACCGCGCTGTAAGCTTTCTTGCCCTTTTTAACGCTCACTTCGATAACCCCAAGCTTAATGAGTCGCTCCAAGCAAAAATACACAGTGGGACGTTTAATACCCGAAATTTGGCTGATTTCCCTAACTTCACTCGCTCCAAGCTTAAGCAAGGTGGTAAAGATACTTGCCTCTTTCTGTGATAATCCCAATTTTTCTAGAATTTTCATATTTCTGTTAGTAACCGCTGACAACATTGATATCTTATTCTTTTGCTTAAATTAGTCAAATTTTCCGTGCCTTGTCCATGTAATGAAAAAATATTTCAGTACCTATTGTTAATAGAGCAGCAATGGAAGAAGCTGATAGTGATAAATTCACAACATTCTGTCATTCCGGACCTGATCCGGAGAATCCAGAAAAACAAATCACGTCAAATGAACCTTAACAAAAGGAGATGAGAAAATGAAAAAGAGAGTATTGTTTTTGCAATTCACGATCGGTACACTAGACCGTGGATATTGGAATCCTCTTGGTTTGGCTCCGCATGATTATTTCTACGCGGAGCCAGGTGTCGCTTGGGTGGCACAAGCGATCGCGGCCGACCACGAAGTCCAAGTGATCGACTGCGACTTCTTGAACGATGAGGAAGTGTTGTCCTCAATCGCCCAATTTGGTCCCAATATCGTCGGATTTTCCTGCTTCACCGCAGGATATCCACGAGCACAGAGGATTACCTGGTTAATTAATTCGGCAATTGTGAAACTTTGGGGCGGTTGGCACGCATCAATGATCTCGGCGCAAGTGCTCGCGGAGAACCCAAATTCTATCGTAGTCAAGGGAAGAGGCGAGGGAGTTATTCGAGATATCGTGAATTCGCCCCGGCACTACACCGGAACAATTATCGATGGGAACGCGATTCCAGCGCCGCGACATTATCCCTTCTCCGTGGTTACGCGGACGCCGTATTTTAAATTCTTCGGCGTTCCACCGGAACAAAAAACAGCTTCTGTCGTTATTTGCGGAGGCTGCACTTTAGGGTGCAGCTATTGCCCATCGGCCAGATCTGGTCTCGGGTTTATGCGATCCCCTGAAGATATCATTCACGAAGTAATACAGCTCGAAGAACGAGGAGTCAACTTTATCTTTGTTCGAGATGAAAATCCCTTCCTCCTCAAGTTTCGACCATGGTTGCTCCGCTTCTGTGATCTCGCCGAACGAACAATTCGTGGACGGGTTCAATTCCATTCATTCGGCGACGCACGCTTTGTCGACACAGAACTCGTTCAAGCACTGGCAGGAGCAGGATGGAGCGGTTTGGATATCGGGATAGAACACATCACCGCTGCGGGTCGCAAACGCTTAGGAAGAAAACAGGACTGGTGGAAAACCGTCGAGGCGTTCGAAATGATGAAGAATAAGGGTTTATTTTTGACCGCAAATTTCATTGTCTGGGCTCCTGGAGATACTCTTAAAACATTTAACCAAACACTACTGGGTCTTAAGGAACTCCGACCTGACGAATTACTGCCGCTATTTTTCACTCCTTTACCAGGATTGGCCGATGGCAAGTTTGACAGTCTTCCAAGGCGAACCCAACGATTGGAGGATTTTCATTTTTTAAAACCAATTCTGGTAAATGACGCACAAGTAACCGATGAGGAGCTCATCGTACAGAGGAAACTCCTCATGCGAAATTATTACTCTTCATCTGAATATATAGCTTTAATGAAATTCCGAAGACGACAATTCGGAGACCAGCGGTTCAAGAATCTCACCGCCATCCGCCGGCAAAGGTTCTTGAAATACGGCATTGATCTATGGAACCTTTAGTAAAAAACGTCCGCATATAGTACGATCGTATTATAGACGGACGTTTCCTAAACAGCAAAGACCGCTACAATATACGCAGCGGTCTTATTTTTTACACTATTCCCCTATTCCCCTATTTCCGCCATAGGCGGACATGCGCGCTCGCCCCGCTCGCCACGTTGCATAACTGTGGCCGAATGGCTGGGGCGAATTAGAGAAGTATGTGATGTATAATTTTCCTATAATCCTTTAAAAAACTATGGTGAGAATCCCGCATCAATGATGCGCTTGGCTTCAGTGAGAAACGCCAGTTCCCGCGCGTGGATGAATATGCCAAAATAATTGTCCACTTTCTCACCGCGTATCACATTGATGGCTTCCTCAAGCCCCATCCACTGGATTTCAAGCCCTTTCTCTTTCTCATCCTGGGTAAGCTGCGGCTCTTGTAGCTCGCCCACCGACCGCGCTATCCAACAATACGAATCCCTCATTTGCCGCGCGCGATCGCGATACTCGATGACGCGCCCCACTTCATGGAGCAGAGTGACTTCACAGCCCACTTCCTCGCGCAACTCCCTCTTCAGCGACGCGGCAATTGATTCGCCGTCTTCCACGCCGCCGCCCGGCAGCTTGTGGTAACCGCGGTTTTTAATGTACACAAGCGCAATCTTTTGCACGGAATTAATCACGACCGCACGCACCGAGAGCTTACGATCATTATATATTCCATGCCGCGTATCAGCGTCTTTCAACAAATCACGATCATGAATCTCTTGCAGTAGCTTCATGAGGATTATGGCATATTTATAATTTTGTATATTTTGTATTCTTCCCCTTTGATTTCTCTATGGGATATTTCGCTTCGTTTTTCCTGATTTTTTTCTGCGCGGCGGTGATCAGGTCAATGCCGAGCTTATCGCTCAACATTAGCAGGTAAACCAGCACATCTGAAAGTTCATCGCTCACTTCGCCCTTCTGGGCATCGAGGTATAGAGCGAGCTCTTCTCCATTTTTCCATTGAAAATGCTCTAGGACTTCAGCAGCCTCCAACACAAGCGAAATGGCAAGATCTTTGGGATTATGGTACTGATCCCAATCCCGGGCATTGGTAAATGCGCGTATTTTATTAAGAAGAGTCTCTATTGAGTCCATAAAATTACCATAAAATTACGATATTGACAGTATAATACTCAGCGCCTTTAGTATCAAATGAGTGTTACACGCACACAGGATATCACGCGTCGTTTATATGAAAAATTTCATGCAAGCACTGCATTACGCGATAAAACATTTACGATGCCGTGATCCGCGTCAACCTCGACCAAATCTCCCTGTTGCAGTATGGAGGTTGCGTTCTGTGTGCCGACAATGCACGGTTTCTTCAATTCCCGGCAAATAATCGCCGCATGGGTGAGTACGCCGCCAAGATCAGTCACTACCGCGATTGCCTGCGTGATGAGGGTGATGTACTCTGGCGTGGTCATAGTGCACACCAACACTTCATTCTCTTTAAATATTCCTTCCTGCACGCGCGCTTCAGGCACGATGCGCACGCGGCCTTGCACGACCCCTCCATGCCCTATGTGGCCCTTGAGTGTAGCTTTAACCCCTACGTCAACATGATGGTGCAGAATCTGGAATTCGCTGTAGAGCGATCCCAACAGCCTATTATAATCAAGAAACCATATCCCGGATTCCTCCACGGTCACGGTTTCAAAATAACCCTGCAAATAATTATTTGAAAATAAAGCTCCCAATTTCTGTTGCAGCACATCCTGGATATGCCTCTCTTCTACCAAAAGGTGCTTCATGATAGCCAGCAAATGCTGCTGCGCCTCCTGATCATCTCCGCTTAATGTCCACTCACGCCAATCAAAAGAGAATGTGAGAGGCACCTGTTCAGCGTAAAACCCCTGCGTGAGCTGATAGTGGCCTCCGCGAATGATTTCTCCGCAAATACCATATGCATTGACGACGAAAATGGTTGACCACAGCGTGGTTTTATGGGAAACAAAATCTGCCCTGTAGTTCACCGGTTCAATCTGCTGCGCATGGAACCATGCCACGGCCTCTTTTACCGTATGCCCCCGCATGCGCAGCTTAGGCAAAGAAGGGTCAAGGGGAATGAGCCTTAACGCGCATAGTTCGTCACCCCGCGCGGCAAAGAATTCCTGAAATAGGGCGCTCTGCGAAGCAATATCCATTGCCGAAAATTGCACAGGCCTGTCAAAGGGAAGCCCGATCACTTCATTGAGCACCTTCATCCGTTCACGCTTTTCATTGTCTTCCTCGCGGAAAGCCCTTGCCTTTTCATGGCCGATTTTCTCCAGCCATTCCGTCAAAGAAATCTGCGTCTGGTAAAGTTTCGTAATATCCATATAGCCTTATGCCTATCTTCTCTAATTCATTTTACCTCCAATGATAAAGTCTTGACAAGAAAATATACAGCCGCTATACTTGTGCTACTGTGCTAATACAGTGAAACACTACTATGGAACAACAGCTCTCGACAAAACAGGCCAATGACCTTTTTGACGCAATATTATCGCTCAAATCAGCCAAAGAATGCAAAGCATTTCTTAGGGATCTCTGCACTCTGTCTGAAATTGAGGCGATGATAGAACGTTTACATGTTGCCAAAATGGTTAAAAGTGACATACCATACCGTGAAATTAGCGCTAAAACCGGTTCAAGTACCGCTACCGTCACCCGTGTGGCCCATTGGTTTCATCATGGGATGGGTGGCTATGGGCTTGTGCTTGACCGCGTGAAATAAACTGCATCAAACACTTGCGTCCAGTCACCCGTTTAAAAAACGGGTTTTTTATTTTATTCACCTAATTTTTGCCTTATGAACAAAATCCAACCAACGATTCTCAAAGGAACCCGCGATGTGCTCCCTCCGCAAATGATACAGCGCAATGCGGTCATGGAAACCATGCGTAAGACTTTTGAAAGTTTCGGATATGCACCGATTGAAACGCCGATAATTTGCCCTGCGGAGACCATTTTGGGCAAATATGGCGAAGAAGGAGACCGGCTCACCTATTCATTCAAAGACCGAGGGGGAAGGCTCATCGCGTTGCCATATGATTTGACGGTGCCCTTCGCGCGTTTTTTCGCGGCAAATTATCAAAAATTGCCTTTTCCTTTCAAGCGCTACCAAATGCAGCGTGTGTGGAGAGCGGAAAAACCGCAAAAAGGTCGCCTGCGCGAATTTTACCAGTGCGATATTGACATCATCGGATCAAAAAGCCTGATCTGTGAAGCAGAAATTGTCAAAATTATCGCGGTAGTATTTGAAAAACTGGGAATTCGAAACATCGTGATCAAGGCGAACTCAAGACGGCTGATGAATGCAATATTGCAGTCTTATGGCATTGATCAAGACAATGCGGTATCAGTCATTCGCATAATCGACAAAATGACAAAAATCGGGAAGGATTCTGTAATATCAGAATTGAAAAAAATGGGGGTAAACGACGCCGAAAAAATAATCAAAACGCTTTCTCCTGAAGATACAAACGCAAACACGCTGAAAAAACTAGCCGCGTACGACAGCTCCTCTTTGGAAGAATTTTTAGCTTACTGTAATACCCTTGGCGTACCTGAAAAATGCCTCCAAATTGATCCGACGCTGGCGAGAGGGCTCGATTACTATACTGGGCTTACCTTTGAGGCGGTGAGCGAGAATACGGATTTCGGATCAATATGCGCCGGCGGCCGTTATGACGATCTCTGCGGCATTTTCTCTGATAAAAACTTTTCCGGAGTCGGCGTCGCGTTCGGTTTTGAACGGATCATGCTATTGCTCGAACAACTGCGGCTTTTACCCAACGGCAGCGCACCGTCGCAAGTTCTCGTGACTATTTTTGATAAAAATTCAATCCAAGAAGCGCTGCAGATTTATAACAGGCTCATTGAAGCCGGCGTCGCGGCGGAAATTTACTTTGAACCTGAAAAGCTGTCAAAACAATTCAAATTCGCGGATAAAAAACAAATTCCGTTTGTGCTTATTCAGGGGCCTGATGAGAGGGGAAAAAGTGAAATTACCGTCAAACGAATGCAAAACGGAAAACAGAAAACTTTGCCGGTAAGCCAATTAATTTCCTATCTAGGAAATTTCTATGAAACGAAATAATATCAGGATCGCAATTCAGAAAGAAGGGCGGCTTAAAAACCCGAGTCTTGAGTTTCTTGAATCTTTAGGCCTTCAATTTTCCAAAGCCAGCGGCAGAACGCTTGTCGTGCCCTGCGAGAACGTTGATGTCGAAATTTTGTATGTGCGACACAGCGATATACCGCAGTATCTCCAGAGCGGAGCGGCTGATTTTGCCGTTGTCGGCGGCAATGTGCTGTATGAAAATAATTTTAACATAAGAGAAATAAAACAACTGGATTTTGGCATATGCAGTTTGGTGATCGCCATACCAATCGACTCTCCCATTCAAAAAACACAGGAGCTTGAAGGAGAACGTATCGCAACGTCTTATCCAAACAGCTTGCGCAAATTTTTACAAAAACAAAAAATCAATGCGTCCATCATTGAAATAACGGGCTCCGTTGAAGTTGCGCCCGCGTTGGGGCTTGCAGATGCGATTTGCGATCTTACACAGACAGGGAATACGCTCAAAGAAAACGCTCTGAAACCGATAGAAACATTATTTGATTCTATGGCTGTATTCATTGCGTCGCCGTTTGAAAGCAGGCAGAAGAGTGGATTTATCAATAAATTTTTAACCCAATAAATATGATTGAACTAATTGGATACACAGCAGCATTTCTTACGGCATCTGTTATGATACCTCAAATTGCTAGATCAATTCGCACGAAAAGCGTTGGAGATATCTCGTTTATGATGTTGGCTTTATACATTACAAATACAGGATTATGGGTAACTTATGGCGTTCTCATAGGGGCTGGACCTGTTGTCGTAGCAGATAGTTTTGCTTGCTGTGCTGGAATTACACAATTAATTATAAAATTAAAATACAATAAATTATGAAAAAATATTACTTCAAGCAACTTGACGACGTCTTATTAAAAAACCTTTGCGAAAGAAAGGCAATCCGTTTTGATGACGTTTTGCCCGTTGTTAAAAACATACTGGATAAAGTAAAAAATAATGGCGATGAAGCTGTGGGTGAATTTACGCAAAAATTCGACAAAGTTCACCTTTCGTCTCTCGCCGTAACTCAACAGGAAATTGATCGGGCTTGCAAGCGCATTCCGACAAACATTCAAAATGCTTTCGCACAAGCGGCGCGTAATATTGAGAAATTTCACAAATCACAATTGGTTAAACGGATAAAAGTGGAAACAGCAGCGGGGGTTACCTGTTTTACAGAGACGAGGCCGATTGAAAAAGTCGGATTATACATTCCGGGCGGCACCGCTTCCCTGCCTTCCACAGTGCTCATGCTTGCAATTCCTGCAAAGCTGGCGGGATGCGGGGAAATCGTGCTGGTGACCCCGCCCGCTAAAGACGGAAACGTCCCCGATGTTATATTATTCGCCGCCACGCTATGCGGAATTGCGCGAATCTATAAAATTGGCGGCGCACAAGCTATTGCGGCGCTTGCGTTCGGCACGGAAAGTATACCAAAGGTGTACAAAATTTTCGGTCCTGGCAATCAGTACGTCACCGCTGCAAAGATGCTTGTTTCCATCGATCCTGAAGGCGCTGCTATTGATATGCCCGCGGGCCCGACGGAGGTGCTGGTGATTGCCGATGAAAGCGCGCGAGCCGATTTTGTGGCAGGCGATCTTTTGGCGCAAGCGGAGCACGGTGCTGATTCGCAGGCGATACTCATTGCCACTTCCGACAAGAAAGCTGACGAGGTTTCAGATGAAGCGTATCGGCAACTACAAACCCTGCCGCGAAAAGAGACTGCTCAAAAATCTTTGAAAAACAGCTTCGCCATCATTGTCAATTCTATGAATGAGGCCCTTGCATTCTCCAACAGATATGCGCCGGAACACCTTATCTTGAATGTGAAAAACGCCTTCAGGTACGTGCCAAAAGTGGAAAGCGCCGGTTCCGTATTTTTAGGTCCGTACTCCTGTGAATCAGCCGGGGATTATGCAAGCGGTGCCAATCACACGTTGCCGACGTATGCGCGAGCCCGCGCCTCCGGAGGCGTCTCGGTAAGTAGTTTTCAAAAACAAATAACCTTTCAAAAAGTGACGAAGCAAGGCGCGAAAAATATAAACCCTCTCGTGTCCACCATGGCCGGTCAAGAATCGCTTGAGGGGCACAAAAGAGCCATGCAATTGCGTTTAGAATGACTGTTATAATATGAGGAATCTCGCACTGGATAGAATCCGAAAGATGAAACCGTATATACCACCATTAGACGGCCGATTTATGTATGGTGGAATGCTGCTGGATTTCAGTGAGAACACATTATCATCCCGAAGTAAGGTCGCTCAAGCACTGAATAAATTTGTGAAGGAGAGAAAACTGCATATCTATCCCGAGTATTATAATTTGGAAGAAATAATCGCAAACTACGCGGGAGTGAATGCAAATCAGATAATGATCACCAACGGTTCCGACCAAGGAATTGACGTTATCTTTCGCACATTCACCGATAAGGGGAGCAAGGTCATCATTCCGCGCCCCAGCTTCGCCATGTTTTACCAATGCGCCCAAGTGGTCGGTAATGAAGTGGTGCGCCCCGCATATCGAGAGGAAGATCTTTCATTTCCGTTGGATGAAGTGCTTAATTCGATTGATGACGAGGTAAGGCTCGTGGTGGTGTGCAATCCCAACAATCCTACGGGTACCGCCGTATCCGTTGCCGACATTGCAAAAATCGCACGTAAGGCGAAGGAGGCGATCATTTACGTCGATGAGGCATATTTTGAATTTTCAAAGATCACCGCTCTGCCACTCATTAATAGATTTCCTAACATCGTCATCACGAGGACTTTTTCGAAAGCATTCGGTCTCGCCTCCATGAGAATCGGCTACGTCATTGCAAGAAAAGAATATATATCCGAAATGCTGAAAGTGCGCGGTCCTTTTGATATCAATATGGCCGCGTACTATACCGCCAGTGCCGCACTTGAGGAGAAACAAAATATGCAACGTTACGTTGATGAAGTCATGCAGCGCGCAAAACCGTTTGTGGAAAAATTCTTTTCCCAAAATGCCATACCATATTTCTCCTCTTGTGCAAATTTTATTCTGTTTCGTCCAGACAATCCCGCCCGCGTCATGACACAACTTCGTAGGGGCGGTGCGCTGGTGAGACCGCAAACTCAAAAAGGGGTGGAAAACACTTTACGGGTAAGCATTGGCACCGCTGATCAAATGCAGAAATTCGTGGAGATTTATAAAAAATTCGTTCTGAGCAACTCTCAACAAAAATATGCATTTCTTGATCGTGACGGCACACTGATATATGAACCACAAACCACGTATCAAATCGACAGTGTAAGGAAACTAAAAATCCTTGACGGCGCGATAAAAGGACTGCAAGAACTGCAAAAAAGGGGTTATTCATTAATAATGATTTCCAACCAGGACGGCTTGGGCACCTCGTCATTCCCTCGTAAGAATTTTAAAGCTCCACAAGAGAAGATGCTGAATATTTTCCGCAAAAAGGGAATAACTTTTGAACGGATATTCATCTGCCCTCACCTGCCGCATGAGGCGTGTACTTGCCGGAAACCAAAAATGGGACTGGTGGATGCGTATTTGAGGAACTCAAATTTTGATAAAAACCTGTCATTGGTGTGCGGAGACAGAAAAAGCGACCGGCAGTTCGCAAAAAATATCGGCCTTACATTCGTCTTTATGGAGACGAACGGCAATTTTTACGAAGCAATTAAATCAGTGCTAACCGAATCTCTATGAAATCAAGAACGGCAACAATCAGGCGCAAGACGATGGAAACGGATATAACTGTAAATGTGAATCTCGACGGTACGGGCAAATACCGGGTGGATACCGGCATCGGCTTCCTGAATCACATGCTGGAGCTTTTTTCCAAGCATTCATTGATAGATCTCACCCTGAAAGCGAAAGGCGATGCGAAGGTGGATGAACACCACACTATTGAGGACGTCGGCATCTGTCTCGGCAAGGCGCTGCGCAAGGCTTTAGGGGATAAGAAAGGCATTGAGCGGTATGGATTTCTGCTGCCGATGGACGAAGCTCTGACCGAAGCCGCAATTGATTTGGGCGGAAGGCCTTATCTTGTGTGGAACGTTTCTTTTAAGCGGGAAATGATCGGAGACATGCCGACAGAGCTTTTCGAGGATTTCTTCAAGGCAGTGGCCGATAACCTTCAAGCGAATATCCACCTCAATGTAAAATACGGCAGGAATGAACACCACATCGCGGAAAGCGTCTTTAAGGCGCTCGCAAGATGCTTGAGGTCTGCAGTGAGCCGCCAAACTCGCACGAAAAAACTATTACCCTCTACCAAAGGAAAACTATGATTGCCATAATCAATTACAAGGCCGGCAATGTCGCGTCAGTGAAAAATGCGCTGGAACGGCTGGGGAGCGCGTGCACCGTCACATCCGATCCGGAGGAAATTCTATCCGCTGATGGCGTGATTTTCCCTGGCCAAGGCAGGGCAGGCGCCGCTCTGTCAGAACTGCAAAAGGCACGCATTGATACCGTTATCCCTCGAATCACCAAGCCGTTTTTAGGCATTTGTTTAGGGATGCAGCTCCTTGGACGCTTTTCCGAAGAAGATAACACAAAATGTCTCGAGGTGTTTCAGGGTATAAGTCGCAAGTTTCCGCCGACGCTCAAAACCCCGCACCTCGGCTGGAATAAAGCAGAACTCACGAAAAAATCCCCCCTCACGGCGGGTATCACGAACGGATCGTACTTTTATTTCGTGCACTCATATTACATGGATGCTACGGAGGATCAAACGGCGGGGACAACGAGTTATGGTTTTGATTTCACTTCAATCATGCAAAAAGACAACTTTTTTGCCGTCCAGTTCCACCCAGAAAAATCCGGCGCGCAGGGCTTGCGATTGCTTACTAATTTTTACGAATTATGCTTGTAATACCAGCCATTGATATTGTCGGCGGCAAATGCGTGCGCCTCACGCAGGGCGATTTTGCCAAAAGCACCCTCTACAGCGCGAATCCGGCTGATGTCGCGAAAGATTTTGAACGTCAGGGTACGCGATTTCTGCATGTCGTGGATTTGGACGGCGCCAGAACAGGTTTTCCGGTGAATTCGGAAACAATTCTTTCCATCGCAAAATCGGTCGGCATTCCGATCCAAATCGGAGGAGGAATCCGCTCCTACGATCAGGCACGCGGGTATCTTGAGGGCGGCGTCTCGAAAATCGTTTTAGGCACCGCGGTTATTGAGAATCCAAAAATGCTAGAGCGCGTGTCCAGGGATTTTGGTAAGTCGCGTGTTACGGTCTCTGTCGACATAAAAGATGGAAACGCTGCCACTTGCGGGTGGCTGAAAAAGAGCACTGAAACCGCTCCTGCACTCATTGCCGCTCTCAAAAAAATAGGTATTGCGTCCGTGATAGTAACCGACACTTCAAAAGACGGCCTGCTCCAGGGTCCGAATTTTGGTTTGACAAAGCTGTTTATTGATGAAGGTTTTGAGACTATCGCGGCCGGAGGCGTGACCTCTTTATCCGATATTAGGGAGTTTACCAAACTTGGCGCGTATGGCGTTATCGTGGGGAAAGCGATCTATGAAAATAAGATTGATATGCGAAACGCGCAGCGCGAAGCGGCGTACAAAAGCAGCTTGGCAAAAAGAATAATCCCGTGTTTGGATGTAAAAAATGGACGCGTGGTAAAGGGCACTTATTTTACGAATCTGCGCGATGCCGGCGATCCCGTTGCATTGGGAAAAAAATATTGCCAGCAAGGAGCCGATGAGCTCATTTTATTGGATATTGCGGCAACGTTAGAAAGCCGCAAAACGTTTTGCGATCTGGTATCGGCAATAGCGCGTGAGATAAGCATACCATTTACCGTAGGCGGCGGGATCACCACCATAGAAGACATTCGTAAACTGCTGAGTGTCGGGGCAGACAAAGTTTCCATCGGGACCGCGGCAGTGAGAAATCCCCGTTTTATCAAAGATGCGGCCGCATATTTTGGTTCGCAATGCATTGTTATTTCAATTGACGCAAAAAGGCAGAATGAAGACTTCATAATTTACATAAAGGGCGGGACGGAAAAAACAGAGATGGACGCCGTGGCTTTTTCCAAACAAATGGCGCAGTATGGCGCCGGCGAGCTTCTGGTAAATAGTTTGGATCGCGACGGGACCCAAAAAGGATTTGATGTTGAGCTGTTAAAAAGAGTTACCGACAGCGTATCCATACCGGTGATTGCTTCAAGCGGCGCAGGCTCAATGAGGGATTTCTTGACGGTCTTTGAAAAAACAAACGTAGATGCGGCTCTTGGCGCGAGCATTTTTCATTCTCAAGAGAAGAGCATCATGGAACTTAAAAGGTTTTTATCCAGCAATAACATACCTATACGCCTATGAATACCGTTAAAAATGCGAAAAAAAACGTACTAAAACCTGTTCAGGTTAATATCTCTCATGGGGTAGATAAACTCAACACCGAACGATTGGATTTCGAGAAACTTAGCGGGATCATACCTGCTATCATTCAAGATGCCGACACCAAGCTCGTGCTTATGCTGGGTTTTATGAATAAAGACGCACTGAACAAAACAATAAAAAACAGAAAGGTGACTTTTTGGAGTAGGACAAAAAAACGGCTATGGGAAAAAGGGAAATCTTCTGGCAATACGCTTAAGGTGCTCTCCATTGCCACAGATTGCGACCACGACACGCTTTTGATTTTAACAAAGCCGCAAGGGCCTGTCTGCCACACCGGTGCCTATTCTTGTTTTGGAGTAAAAAAACAAGAGCGATCTGATTTTTTGAAGGAACTCTATGACCTGATCGCCACAAGGAAAAAAGAATTGCCGATACGTTCTTACACCACCTCTCTTTTTAACCAAGGGCTGGGTAAAATACTGAAAAAGGTTAAGGAAGAATCCGGTGAAGTAATACAGGCTGCGAAAAAAGAGTCAAAAACACGGCTCATCGAAGAAAGTGCCGATCTCGTCTATCACTTATGGGTGCTGTTGGCTGAAAAAAACATCTCAATCTGCGATCTCCTTACTGAACTCAAACGCAGAAGAAAAGGCGGTTAAACCCGTTCCCGCTCCCCTACCACCATATAAAAGAGCGTCGGGATGATAAAGAGCGTGAAAAAGGAATAAAACAAAAATCCTATCTCAAAGGACAGGGTGATTTCAAATATGGAAGCGACGTGGTGGCAGATAAACTGCCACGCTACAGTCGATTGCATTTCTCGCCGTATGCCCGCCTGCCAACCCGCCCACAGATACGCAGTTGCTGGCGGGGGCAGGTAGCTTCGGAACTTGTCTCCGACTTCACGTTCGTAGCGTCAGAGCTAGTCTCTGACTTCGTGTGGCAGGCATCCCAGTCATTCGACGGGACAAGAGCTGCCACACTACATTGTCCGTGTGCGTCAGCGTTTGTGTATCAGGCGGCGCTCATTTTCGCAAATGCGATAAACAAAAGCGTGAACACGGCGGTCATAATAAAGGGCGCAAAATCGGAGAGATAGTCGCGCCGTGCTAATTGAAACCGTTTCAAAAGGAGCGAATTGGTAACGACCGAAACCGAGCTTAATGCCATCGCAAGGCCCGCAAGCTCCGGCTTGAGCGACAAGCCGATCCCTATGAATATCCGCGCCGCAACGGGAATACCGATGACGTTATAAAACAGGGCGAAGAACATGTTCTGTTTTACCTTGCTCATGGTCACGCGGCTTAAACGGATGGCATGCGCCACATCTTGCAGGTCATTCTTGATAATCACGACGCCGCCCGCTTCCATCGCCACATCAGTGCCGCTCCCCATGGCAATGCCCACATCCGCCTGTGCGAGCGCGGGCGAGTCATTGATGCCGTCGCCCACCATGGCGACCCTGCTCGCGCGCACGCGCCCCCGCCGATCCGTCTGGGGCACGAGTTGGAGCTTCTTCACTGCTTCTGCTTTTTCGTGCGGCAATACCTCCGCTAAAATATTCTGTTCGGGAATGCCGAGTTGTTTGCCTATTGCCAAGGCAGTACGGCGATTGTCTCCCGTTATCATATAAATGGAAATCTTTGCATCTTTAAGCATGGACAGTGCGGCAAGCGACGTATCTTTGATCGTATCGGATACCGCAATAATGCCCAGCACTTTGTCTCTGCGCGCGAGCAGCATCGCGGTTTTGCCCGCAGTCTCAAGGCGCTCTACTCTGCGGCTAATTATTTCTAAGTTATGCCCCAACCCTGCCATAAGCGCGCGATTGCCAAAGAAATATTCTTGGCCTGCCACAGACCCTGAAACGCCCTTGCCGGGAATCGCTTTAAAATTCTCGACTTCTTGCATCTGCGCGCGTTCGGCTTCCGCGTAGGCGGTAATGCTCTCTGCAAGCGAGTGTTCAGAGCCTTTTTCAAGGCTGCCGGCAATCCCCAACAGTTCGTCTTCCCCTATCTCGCTTACTGAGACAAGGTCAGTTACTTCAGGAGTTCCTTTCGTGAGCGTGCCTGTTTTATCAAAGAGCACCGCATCAATTTTTGAAAGCGCTTCCAAGGGCTCCCCTCCTTTAATCAGTATGCCGAACTCCGCGCCCTTGCCGGTCCCCACCATCACCGCCGTCGGCGTGCCAAGGCCGAGCGCGCAGGGACACGCAATCACAATCACTGACACGAAGGTAAGGAGCGCGAACGTGAGAGAGGCACCTAGGGCAAAATACCATACCAGGAAAGAGAGGAGCGCCAAACCGATCACCGCAGGGACAAACCATGCGGAAATCCGGTCTGCATACGCCTGGATCGGCGCCTTTGACCCTTGCGCGTCTTCAATAAGCTGGATGATGTGTGAAAGAACCGTATCCGCGCCCACTTTCGAAGCGCGAAATTCAAAACTGCCGAGCTTGTTCATGGTCGCGCCGATGACCGTATCGCCCTCTTTCTTTTCCACCGGCATGCTTTCGCCCGTGAGCATGGACTCGTCAACGGCAGAATACCCTTTGGTGATCACGCCATCGACAGGAATCTTCTCGCCCGGGCGCACCACCACCGTATCGCCTGCCACGACCTCTTCCACGGGAATGTCCATAGCGGTTCCTTGGCGCAATACCCGGGCGGTTTTCGCCTGTAATCCCATGAGTTTCTTGATCGCATCGCTGGTGCGGCCTTTCGCGCGCGCTTCCAGCCACTTCCCCATGAGCACGAAGGTAATGAGCAACACGCCGATTTCGAAATAGAGATTAGGAATCTTCTCGCCCAAAAGCGCCCACACAGAACCCGTGGCGAGCCAAAAGCGGACAAACTCGTAAAGGCTGTAGAAAAATGCGGTGCTCGTGCCGATCGCGATGAGGCTGTCCATGTTAAACGTGCCCATGCGCAGGCTAGACCACATGCCGCGGTAAAAACCCGCGCCGAGGATGAATTGCGCCGGCAGCGCCAGCATGAGAGAAATGGCGCCAATGGCAGGAAGGATCTGCTCACGGAAGGGAAGGCGGGAAGAAAAATCAAGCGCCATGAAATAGACGAGCGGCACGCTCAATATCACGCCAAAGATAAACTTGTCACGGTACGCGCGAATTTCCTTCTCGCGCTTTTTCCTATCAAATTCCTGGTCTTTGGGATTGCTTATCTCCGCCTTATATCCCGCGGCCTTCACCGCATCCTTTATCTTCTCCTCATTGAGCTTCCCCGCATCAAACACCACGCGCGCTTTTTCGGCGCCATAATTCACATGCGCCTCCCTGACCCCGGGAACTTTCCTTAATTTGCGCTCAATAAGATTCGCGCAGCTTGTGCAGTGCATGCCATAGATATTGAAACTTGCGCGCCTCTCTCCCTGTGCTCCTGCTGCCTGCGGCGCAGCCTGTGCGGGCTCTCCTTGCTCGCCTTCGCCTAAAGGCTTCGGCGAAGCAGGCCCGCCTTGCGGCAGGCCCGGCGAAGCAGGCTCATACGCGCTTAATCGTTCCAAAAGGGAGCTCATGGGCCGCAGCGTCTTCTGCAAAAATGAAGCAAATTCCTCTGCGTCCTGCTTGCCTTCCGGAAACTCTATGGAACCATTTTTTTGCACCTCAATTTTCCCCACGAACTGGGGCGACTGGTCCTCTGAATGCCGTAAATTCCCTTCAGCGTGAATCGTGCTCTCAATGTGGAGCTTGAACGCGTGCGGGTCTTTTTGCGGCTTTAAATCCATGGGATGAGCCGCGCCATTTGAGGTATCCATATATTTATTATGATAAAACGCCTTCGAGCGTATACGCGCCGAGCGATTCAATCTCTTTCTTTAAACGCTGCCAATCCAGATTCTCTTCGTGTTCAACCACCGTCTTCCCGGTGATAAAATCCACGGTGCACGCGCGCACCCCCGGCACGTCGCGGCAGGCATCTTCGATGAGCGCTTTGCACGATGCGCAATGTGTCCCTTTGATGGTAATGGTCGAGGTAGCCATACTTGATTTATTAAAGTTGCTAAATAAATTATGTTAAGTCTCTCATTTTATAAGCCATACAATAAGCAAAAGGCCAGAAATAATCATGGAGAGCGCCATGATGAGCTTCACCGACGAAAAGGTGCGGGTATGCAGCTGTTGGCAGTACTGGAAAACAGCCTTGTTGCTCACCGAAACAAACAGCACGACGAGCGGAAGGACAAACATGAAATTATACACAAGCAAATACCCCACTCCGCGCCAAAACGTCTCCTTGATGCTCAACAGGCTCACCGTGGCCAGATACACGCCGCCAGAACAGGGAAATTCACAGATACCCACCAACACCCCCAAGGTGATCGCTGACATGATGGTAATCTCCGGTTTCCATTTTGGAATTCGGCAGCGATTGAAGAACGAGGAGAGAAACGGTATCCGCACACGCGGCCATACATACTCCTTAAGGTGGAAAATCCCCAACGCGAGTATGAGGATCGCGGCTGCCCAGCCGAAGAAATCATGAACGCCGAAGAGGTGCGCTACTTTCAGGATCCCCAGCCCTATGAGGAAATAGGTGACATAGGTGGCGGCGATATAGAAGAGGCCGAAACTTATAAAAAGCCTTTTCTCCAGCTTCAAGGAAAGCATCATCGCCAAATAGAACAGGAGCACGCCCACTGCGCAGGGATTGAATGAATCTATAAGGCCATTTATTAAAACAAGAGGAAGCATACATTAAGATAAGCATTTCGTGGCGTATACTGGCGTTATGCTGGCGTAAACTGGCTTCTATACCCCATAGATGCGGAAGAACGCAGATAATTACGCAGAATAACGCAGAAATTAAAAACTCCGGTACGATAAATTATTCGACATCTGCGGTGAATTTCAGGTTCACCAAGGGTCTCAAAGGGTCATTCGTCCTGAAAACCACCTCCCGCGTGACACGACCTTTTACCGGCATGATCGAAGGCTGATAGGTGACTCTTACCACTGCTTCGCCGCGAGGCGATATTTCCCCGCGCCATTGCGGGTTGCGATGCATGGAAAACCGAGGGCTTTCCCTCCCGCCGATGATAAACTGCGCAAACGTGCAATCGCATGAGGTGATCACATCATTGATGACGAGCGGCTTCTCGCCCCGATTTGTTAATCGTATCTCTTTGACTTTTGTTTCTTCCAATTTCATGGTACCAAAATCAAATACGGTTTCATCTATGAGCAAGCGGGGAGCGGGGCTCTCTTGGGTTGTGTACTGGGGAATAGGGGCTCCCCGCTGGCTGAGCGCTGCAGCGAGCACGCCGCCCATGACCATAATAATCAATATGATAATGCCGGCCATGATAGGATCAATCTTCTTCATATCACTCTTTCTTAAGCAGGCCATCAATAATTTGCTGGAACGCCTCATAGGGAAGGGCGCCGCTTACCAGCTGGCCGTTCACAAACGTCGCGGGAGTGCCGTTCACCCCTTTGCGCTGCCCTTCATCAAAATCACTCTGGACCTTTGATGCGTATTTTCCCGCATCGAGACAGCTATTAAATTGCGCTGCGTTAAGCCCCGTATCTTGCGCCCATTTCTTAAATTTATCCAGGCTGTAACCGCTTGGCTGGTTTTCGAAAAGGATGTCGTGATACTCCCAAAATTTCCCTTGCTCGTCGGCGCACTCTGACGCTTCAGCGGCCTTCTGCGCATTGGGATGGAAACTTAAGGGAAAGTGCTTATATACAAGCCTTACTTTTCCCGCATAATCGCTTAATATCTTTTTCAGGGTGGGATAATGCCGCTCGCAAAAAGGGCATTCAAAATCAGAAAACTCAACAAACGTAATAGGCGCGTCGAACTCTCCCCGCACATGATTATCCTCTGCGACCTCAAACGTCTGCAGGGGAAGCGGATTATTCGCGGGCGCGGGGGCAGGCGGAAGGATGGCGCCTGCCGCTTGCTTATTTTGCGCCTGTACGGCTTTTTGTCCCTGCGCTGTGTCATTTGTCCGCGATGCGCGGAGAAGCTTTACTCCCAATACCACATTGAGAGACAGAGAAAGCAGAGAGACGCCCGTGAGAAAACCAAGGAGGAATGGCGCTTTCCCATTACGCGCGGGGATAAACACGCGCTGCGAGGGCGCAGATTTTGTCTCTTTCATTTCTTCCTTCACTTCCCTTATCATCTCCACCGCATAATCCCCCGCTCCCCTTACCGTTTTTTCAATATCCTGTTCGCTGATTTTGCTCTCGTCATACACCACCGCAAGCTTCTGGGATTCGTGGTTCGCTTTCGCTCTTACGACCCCTTCCTTTTTCCCTAAAAGATCCTCGAGAGCGTCAGCGTTCGCGCTCCCGCGCATGCCTGCCTGTGCAGACAGGCCTTTGATATGGAATGTTGCTTTTTTCATAGGTGGAATATAAACATGATAATTGTATTCATTCGCGAGGGCGTGTCACAGTTCGCCGTGAGGATTGTCTGAGGCAGTCCCGATAAGCTATTGACTGATGAGGATTGGAGGCTTATCGGGACGGTCTCCCGACCGCGTCGGGAGAGCCGAGTTCCGCAACAAGAACTGGGGTGCGCTCGAGCAGAATAGTACCAATTCATAGTGTAAAATTAATATTAATCTTCTATTGAGGGACCCCGCAGCTGCCGCTTCCCCCGCCTCCGCAGCCGCATCCGCTCGCGCCTGAAGGCACCGGGGAATTATCGCTCAAAGCCGCGCCAGAAAGAGTGGGGGCGTCCGCGCGGTCAGCGCTCACCGCTTCGATAACGCCAGAAATCATGCCCATCCAGCAGCTGAATTTATATTTCCCGGCTTTGGGCACCGTGAATTCCTTAACCGATGTCGTGCCGGGAGTAAGGTCTATCTGCCCGCTAAACAAGCCGCGCGCGAGCACCGCATTGGTGCAGCCGCTGGTGCCCGTATCAGTAATCTCCCACCTCACGGGCACGCCTGCCCTCACCTTGAAATAGTTAGGCTTATACCCTTGCGAGGACGCTTCCATCTTGATAACCTGCACGCCGTTTACCATGGCGGGAAGGTCTTTATCGTCTGTCTTCGCGGCGCCGTTCGTAGCGGAAGTGGCCGCTTTAAGCGAGAAATTACTTAATGAGGGAGCTCCCAGCGCGTTTAACTGCGAATTAATATTGAAGAGAGCGAAAAAGAGCACCACCACTCCCGCGACCTTAAGGAAGGAGCTCGACAGATGCGGCCTTGAAGCAAATGTGACGCTCGAGAGGCCAATCATGAGGAGAGGCAGTGCGGTGCCCAAGGCAAACGAGAACATGATAAGCCCGCCTTGAAGAGCGCTGCCGGAGAGGAGCGCCAATCCCTGCGCGGTGATGGTAAATCCGCAGGGAAGGAAAAAAGTAAACGCGCCCATCAAGGATGGGAGGAAACGCCCTTTAAATTTCGATTCGTCCGCAATGCGCCGGGTAATGGATTTTGGCAAAGTAAACTGGAATTTCTGAAATGCCTTGACTCCCAGCATTTGGAGGCCCAAAAGCAGCATGAATCCTGAAACGCCAATCACGAGCAAGGAGCTAAAGGTTAAGGAAATTCTCAACTGGCTCCCCACGGCCCCGAGCACCGCGCCGAAAAAGGCGTAGGAAGCCATCCGTCCCGCGTTGAAAAGGAGATGCGGCTGGAGTTTAGAGATGAGCGTTGCCTCGCGCGCGTAAAGCTCATGCCACTGTTTCGACATTGACAGGATGATGCCGCCTACCAAGGCCGCGCAGGTGGAAAGGCCCGCAAGCAACCCGAGGAGAAAAAAAGAAGGCAGGGATGAACGCGCGCTCACATTGACGAGGGCGCCGATACCTAACTTATTAAACAGTATGAAAACGGCAATAATGGCAAGAGAAATGCCGATAACCGCACCCGCATTGCTCTTCTTTTGAACCTCGGCTTCGCGGGTTGGATGGTTAAAAAACCGATATCCATCTTGCTTAAATAATTGATCCAACTCTGCGATATTTGGTTTTTTGTCTCGGTATTCTATTACTACCTCTCCCTTATTGGTTGAGGCTTCGACTGATCGTATGCCATCCAATTTAAGCAGCTTTTTTTCTATAAGCACTTCGCAGCTCGCGCAGTGCATGCCTTTAACATAATAGGTGTGCTCTTGCGTTAGTTGAGCGCTCTGCGCAGGGTCTGCTATGACGCGGTAGCCAAGGCTCCTCAAAGCCTGAATAATTTCATCCTGCGCGATACTCTCTTTGTCAAATTCGACAGACGCCTCTCCTGTCTGCTCATTGACGAGTACGCTCTGCACGCCTGCCAGCACCTCAATTTCTGTTTCAATGCGTATTTTATCATCAATGGATTCCACGCCCTCAAGATGAACCTTTATAGTATGGAACATAAGATTATGGTATCCCGCGCGATATGCGCGGGTGCAGTTTATTTGTTAAACAACTTGGTCACCTTTAATATTTCCTGGGTCATCTCCTGCTTCCTCTTCTCGTTTTTTGTCACCATCGCGGTCTTAAAACAAGAGTTGAGATGATTCTCCATCAGCATCTGGTGGGCGGACTTTAAAAGCCCCACCACCGCTAAATTCTGCTGCATGACGTCGATGCAGTAATGGTTGCCCTCGACCATCTGGATGATCTTTGATAAAAGGCTGTGGGCTTTTTTGAAATTAATCAGGGTCTTCTCTTTGTGGCTTTTCATAGGTGTAGCGATTACGTGGGTATATAGAGTATTAAAAGGCAAATGCTATACCTATACCCCAGGTATAGGTCTATCCCACAGGATAGCAAATCACCGTAGTGCTGTCAATAACCCACAAAGGAGAACACGAGATTAATGGCAACAGCCGGAATCGCCTTTCCCCTCGCTGCCTGATTTCGGCCTTTCGTCCTCTTTGCGCGTGCCATGCGCGCCATGCCTCCGCATCCTGCCGAGATGGAAGGCGATGAGAACAATCGCGGGAATGAACCATACCCAGCTTCTCTCTCCGCCGGACGTGTTGATCCGGCCGCTAAAGAGCACGAGGAACATGGGCAGGAGAATGCACCCTGCCATCATCCACCACATGTGTTTTGAATCATGGTTATTGTGATCGGAGTGCGACATACACATAAATAAAAAGATAAATTTTATCTACTGCTAAATAGAGAACTTTTTAGTTCTGGTTTCCGTTGGGGAACCCATGCGGGCGTTGTTCGCGCGTAGGTTCCCCACGCTTCGCCGAACGTCAATCGTGCTTCTTCCTCTTCCTTTTTCGCCAAGCGCACATACCTCCAGGTCAGGATGGGAAACATGATCAACGTAAGAATCGTCGGCCATTGCAGGAGGAATCCCACCATAATCAAAATGAATGCGGTATATTGAGGATGGCGTATGCGCGCGTACGGACCGGTCATTGCCAGCGCGTGTTCACGCTGCGCCTGATAGAGCACCTTCCACGCATCCGAGAGAAGACCGAAACCGATGAAGATGAGTATAATACTCACGATATGGAATGGTCCTATGTGAGGATTCGCGCGCCAGCCGAAGAGCGTTTCCAGGAGATGGCCTGAGTCGTGGGAAAAGAAGTTGACGCCAGGGAACCTGCTCGTGAGCCACCCTGAGAACAAGTAGATCGTGAGAGGAAAGCCGTACATCTCCGTAAACAGCGCGACGATGAATGCCGCGAATCCTCCCAAGGTGCGCCAGTCTCGCGAAGTTTTCGGTTTCACGAAACTCGCCGCGAAGGCAATCAGCAGGACGGAGGCGATGATAACGAGCGGCCATCTGCCATAGTCCTCGAATAGTGTATTCATGTGGGTTGAGATTATGTGTGTGGTTGCCGCGATAATGTCGACTCGCATCGCCGCATAAATTCAGTGTTGATTTTTTAACTCAACGTCTACGAATAGAGATATTTGTACAAGAGCTGTGCTTGGTCAACGATTGCCTGAAATACGCTTACTTCATCTCCCAGATCAGAATTCATCGTCTTCGGGAACACCAGATATCCTTGCACCGGCATCTCCTGATCGGTGGTGGGGATTACGCAGAGTTCGCCAATCTCGCGAACGTTCTTTTTTTGTTCTCTTGTCTGGATAAGTTCCCGATTGGAGACGCTTGTTTTGAGGAGCAGAAAATGTCGCGACGTATACACGAATTCTTTCACGGTTTGCTCGTGCGCGCTCTCCACAAACCTGAACATCCCCCACTCGGCCTTAGCGACCGACGTGACAGCTACGGCGAGCAACCGCTGAAACATGTCTTTTCGAGCCTTCTCGCTCCCTTTCTCGGTCGCAAGGAGATCGCTCGTGAGTTTCTTGAGAAGCGGCAGTCTGCGGTTCACCACGCCGATGTACTCAAACGCGTCAATGAGCTTTTCTTGGGTGATACGCCCCTCGTGCTCGATCTGCCGCACATGTTCTTCTTTTCGTTTCACATCGCGCCGATGGAGCACATATACTCCATAGGCGAGACCGAATGCCAGCAAGGACACGACTGACTCTGCGTATTCTTCTGGAAGGGCAAACACATGGCCGGTAATCACATGCGGCTCTCCCAAAATCACCAGAAACAATATGAAAAATGCCATTTTCATGGTAAGAGTCATGGCCGTCAATATTAAAGAGCGTCAATCACACCCTTGAGGATCGTCTCAACTTCTTGGGCAAGCGGCTCCAGCGATACATTGTTAATAACGCTAAACGCAATAGTCGGACGCTGTGCAGATACGACCACTGAACCATCATCCCGTTCATAGACGATCACGTTGCAGGGCAGGAGCAGTCCGATTTCTTCTTCCCTCTGCAGCGCCTTATATGCCCTAGGCGGATTGCATGCGCCCAAGATGCGATAGCGCCTAAACTCAACGCCAAGTTTTTCCTTTAAGGTCTTCTGCACGTCAATGTCCGTGAGTATGCCGAATCCTTGCGCCTTGAGCGCCGTGACTGTTTTCTCAACCGCTTCCTCAAAAGGAATGGTAAGGTGCTTTGAGTATCCGTAAGTAGACATAGGATTATTAGTTAATCTCTTTCTTTATTTTCTCGAATTCCTCTCTTGTGATTTCTCCCTTTGCATACCGCTCTTTCAGAATATCAAGCGCTGGTTTCCCTTGCGGCTGACCCCTTCCGCTCATCTCACGGATAAGCCAGGCAATCAGGAGAACCACCCCTCCCCAGAAGAGGAGCATCATGACGCCGCCCATAAACCACCCAAACATATTACCGGCTGCATAGTTCCACATAAGAAATTGAATAAATTAAATAAAACAAAAATACGCCTCTATAACTGCGAGGGCAAAGCCTTTCTATAAACTTATAGAAAGGTTGCCTCTATATGGAAGCGTATACGCGGGGATTGAGCACCCCGCCGGCATAAGCGCGCACGAGATACGAATACCACTTGGAGTCTCTCACGAAACGTTCATAGAGCAAGAACCGCCTACTAGGAGGGCTCTCCGCAACCATCGGCGTAAGGTGCCACACGACGATTGCGATGAACATGGTGAGGCTCATCAAGAGCAGGGTCACCCACAGAGGGGCGCTCGCGAATAACGCGCGCCACTCCATGAGGTGGCTGCCCACATTCATGGGACAGAAAGATGACTTATGCTGCGGCGCAAAGGGGCACCCTGACATGCCCTGCTCGTCCATGCGCATGGTGAGATTTGCTCCTACGGAAACCAACACAAGCGCCAGCGCCGCTCCCGCAACCAACAGGCGAAATGCACTGTGTTTTTGAACCGATAATTTCATAATCCTCATTGTGTAACAATTTGGCAGTTTAACAGTTTAGCAGTTTAAACAACTTAGGGCGCTTAAAAAAATAACATTTCTATTAACTACAAGGTTTGGCCTTGTTTTCCGGAACTATAATGTCAATAGGTTGGATATGTTATTTTTTTACGGCGCCTTAGCCATTTAACCATTAATATTAAACAACAATTAAAGTGCAGAAATTATAGCACAGTTCTCTTTTTCTTGCCAACACCCATGCGCGTAAGCATAGCGCGGTAACCACCCATCCCACTTTTTAGCCAGTGCGCCACGCGCACCACCGTGGAGGTAGACAGTCCTGTCTTTTTCGCCACCTCGCGGTAGGTCTCCCCTTCTGCCAGCAGATTCACCGCCTGCCAGCGCTTGCTGAATTCCCTGATTTCTTCAAGGGTCAGAAGGTCCCTGAAAAAACGTTCGGCTTCGCTCAAGTCTTTGAGCTTCAGCACTGCCCTGCACAGGGATCTGGTATGTTCATTCGTCCATGGATACGGAGCCATAAAACAGCTAACTATAGAATATATGTCGTTTGAAAATCAATCAAATGTAGCCAGAACTTGAGGCCAATCGCGCCAGCCGAGCACGGAAGCGGCCTGGCGCTTCTGCGTTTGTTCTCCCCCATACACAATATACGACGAAGCGGCCTGCTTGGATATGGCACGGTAATACGCAATCCCGTCAAAAAATTCTGATGCTACGGTCTGGCCGGATTTGATTTCAATCGGCAGTAACCCTCCATGACGCTCAATAACCAGGTCAACTTCGTGGCCGGTTTTGTCCCTCCAAAAAAACGCCCGAGGCACAAGCCCGCGGTGAAAACGGTGCTTTAACCACTCCGCGATCACCATTGATTCAAAAATCCCTCCTCTCAAGTAATGGCTTTTGAGTTGACTGGCCTGTGTAATATGGAGAAGGGCGCACAACACGCCCGTATCATAAAAATAAATTTTTGGCGTTTTCACCACCCGTTTATTAAAATTCCTGTGATGCGGCTGCAATAAGAAAATAATGAAGCTCGCTTCCAGGATGGAGAGCCACGCCTTCACGGTTGCCTGATTAATGCCGCAATCGTTGCCAAGCGAGGTGATATTAAGGAGTTGGCCAACCCGTGCCGCTACGAGCTGTAAAAATTTTCTAAAAGTGCTGAGGTTTTCGATATTTTTAATCAGCCGCACGTCGCGCTCCACATAGGTCTGAATATAATTTTGGTAATAACTGGATGCGTCCATCTTTTGATCAAATAGCTTAGGGTAGAATCCCTTCAATAGTACTTCCTCAATCGTTATCCGAGTAAACCCCTTATACGCTTCGGCCAATTCTTCAAGCGCAAGCGGCAGCAAATGCGCGATGGCAACCCGGCCGGCAAGCGACTGGGTAATGCCTTCCAGCAATAAAAAATTCTGTGAGCCGGTCAAAATATACTGGCCGTTCTTGCGTGTTTCGTCCGCGATTGTTTGCAAGAGGGAAAAAAGCTTAGGCACCCGCTGCGCTTCATCAATCACCGCCCCGTCCGCATACTGGCCAAGCAGGCCTTTCGGATCCTTTTCAGCAAACTCCCTCGTTTCCAGATCTTCAAGGTTGAGGTAAGGTTTAGTGGGGAAAAGGGATCTGACGAGGGTAGTTTTGCCAGACTGTCGAGGACCTGTCACGGCAACGACCGGATAGTGTCGAGTGTATTCTTTAATTTTTTTCGCTAGGGTTCTCTTAATCATGTTATTATGATACTCCACTTGGACAAATCTGTCAATTGAGTATAAGATTTGTCAAAACGCACGTGAAGCTCCACGGCTTTACCGCCGTGGCATCTTCACGTTCTTCGGCGGAACCCGCCGAAGCGTATCCGCCTTCGCTTGAAGGCTACGGCGGATTACCCGCATCGCATTCATCCACCCCGCCATGGCGGGGTGGCTTTCTGCGGAGGCGGGTAAAATTTACCATCAGAGGCCTTCATTTTCAGTTGGTCACATTTTGTGACTAGTGCCGTAACAATTTAATTATGCCATATCACTGGCGTGTTTTGAGCAGTATTTACAGGGAGATTTGGCACTATGCATGTTGCGAAACTTAATTGTTACGGTACTAGGCCGCAAACCGCGGCGCCCTCCCCTTTCTCGCTATTTTTCCCCAAGAAAGCTTACGATTTTCTGCTCAAGGATTTTACGGAAATCTTTAAGATGCATGACATGGCTTGCGGGTAAAAATTCCCGAAGTTCGCCGCGGAAATTGATCTTGGATTTCTTCAATAAAGCAAGAACTTGAGTGAGATCGTCTTTTTCCTTCACCAATGGATAGTTTCCCGAAAGCAAAAAGAAATAATCGTAAAAATCCCTTGGTTTATGACGATTGATAAGTGCTTTCATTTTACCTTTAATGATTTCTTCTTTCGGTAAATGGACAAGGGTATAGGGCTGAATATAGTCATTTTCAATCAGCGTTCTGACGCCCCTAATCCAATTGTCATTGCGCAGAGAAACCTCAAAATAAATTTCAGTGATTTTATCGTAGGCGCTAAATTCAAATATGCCCAAGTATCCTCCGGTTGTGTATTTCCCTTCTTTGAGGGAAACGTGGATACCGGTCTTCTCGATATTGGCCAAGGTATTGATAAAAAGTTTCTCAACTTTATGTTTGGCAATTTTCACACCGGTAAAATCAAGATCTTCTGAAAAACGAGGACTATGGAAAACAATCCGCAAAGCTGTGCCGCCCTTGAAGAGCAGACGATCCGCATCGGGCAATTGGTAAAGATACGACAAAAACAAGTGCTGGCAATATTCTCGAACGACATTTCCGAGTTTAGTTTGCGTGTGATCAGTAAATTTTTGGAGGTTTGCGCGTGTCAACATACATTTGCTTGATACGCTTTAACATACCCGGCCTCTTGAACAGTTTTGCATATTCAATCAGTTTCGGCCTGTCAATGTTCCGCAGTTTCAAACGATCATTCAGGGACACTTTTTTGAGATCAACAAAATACAGATAATCAGCCAGCGCCTTTTCCGGCTCGGCAATCAAAACTTTATAACGATCGACTTCCCGTAATTCATAACCGGTGAATGCCTCGGTTTTAATATGACGATAAGTGAAATTCCCGATTGGCGTTTCAAATTCCCTGGAAGTTTTAGTGGTTATTGAAGTATTTCCATACACCACTTCTGGAATAATTTTATAATAAGATAGCGCCGTTTCCAGCGAGACATAAGATGGCTGATAAAGCTTGTTCGCGATAAAAAAGTAATCCGGGTGGCTGTCTTTAATTGTATAAAAATTATTGCGCAACTTTACAAAAAGACCGCTCGTTAAATTCGAGGAAATAAAATTAGCCGCTCTTTTCAAGGACACATTGAAAACGCCCTTGAATTCTTGTGGAGTAAACACCTCTAATCCTATTTTTTTAAGTTTTTCTTCCACTTCTATACGTTTCAGTTTTAGTGCCATATACCAGTAAAAATGAATTGACTACCTTCATTGTAGTCTATGGCGAAATCCATGTCAAACATATATAGAGGAGTGGCGCGGAATGCACCCCTCTCACACACTCCTGCTTATTATATTTTAATTCGCGCGAATTAGAATATATAAGAATGGTCCCATTTATATCAGTTTTCTCGTGTAGCCTGTAAGAATGTTCAAAAAAACAAAACGGGCGATAATAGCTCTATGAGCATATTCCGCCCGTTGCCGCAAATAGTATTTACTATTAAAACTGGAAGTGAAGACCCAGCTGCTGCTGATAACCAGCGATTCTTGCGCTCAATGCAACGAATCGCCCCAGAAGTGAGTTCATGTTCGGCATGATGATAACGCCGGCTAAGAGGATGACGATCAAATATTTTTTCATAAGAGTCTGCGCCTTGTGGGGAATACCTCGACCTTTGATCCCCTCCATTGATTCCATTACACCATACCGCGGCAATTCCGCATCAGGGGGAAAACTGACTCAATTCCTCCCTGCAAAAAGGATCTGTCAGAGTTTCTCAAAATCCTTTTCCGAAATTCCGAGCCCGAGATTCCTCATCACGCTATAGGCGTCTGCGGCGCGGCCGAGGAAATAGCGCTTACCGTCTTTGGGGTTGATATACCACGCCTCTCCCCTGCTCTCTACCTGCAGAAATATCTTGCCCTTATGCTTATTGGCAAACGCGATATCAGTGCGCACCTTAGCGGTGCCATGCACCGTGGGCGCGCTTCCTTGCTCGATCTCTTGCTTATCGCCCATGCCGTCGCCATCCGTATCGGCTTTCGCCTTATCCGTTCCCAGCGCGTCTTCGAGCAGATCCGACAATCCATCTTTATCTGCATCCTCCCCTGCCATCTGCACGAGCCCCACGGGAATTTTTGACAAATCAACTGTCTTTACGCCAACCCCCTGCTGGCGCATAATCGCATACGCATCATCCGCACGGCCTAAGTAATACGCGGTCGTGTCCCGCACGCTAAAATACCAGGCTTCACCATGTTTCTCGACCTGGAGAACAATTCTCCCCAAAAGCGACCTCCCCTTGCTGCTGGAAATTTTCTTTGAGGACAAGGGCGCAGAAGACGATTGAGGCTGGAGGTTCTGCGACAGTGATGGCGCGGGTGACGGAGCGGCTGAAGAGGAGGGGGTCGCCGCAGGAGGAGCAGCTACCGGCCTGCCGAGCGAGAGCCCGGCAAGCACCTCACGCTCAAACTGCGCGACAAGATCGTCAAATTTCTTCTGATCGCTGCCGTACCACTCAAACATGACAACCATCACGCGATCCTTCTCTCGTATGCGATAACCGGCGCCAAACCATTCAGCGGTGTTCCCCGTTTCTTCATTTTCGAAACGGTATCGGTAGTGGATGCCATCCGGCACCTCGCCGTTCACACGGTAATGAAATGATGACTGATAACGTTTGGGAGTGTAGAGAGACGCGACGGTAAAATCGCTGGCAATGATATTCTTAATAGAATCAAAATACTGTTCATTTGTCGCGTTTTCTACGCTTGAGGTTTGTTCCACAAGATACACGCCCCAGCCTAACTCCGGTATGTCCTGATTTTGGCCGCTCGCCGGATGGCCGGAATGGTTAAGCGGCTTGAGCACCCATGGCTTGGGTACGGTAATCGTAAAGTGAGGTTTCGCGTGTTCGTAATACCGCTGTTCTGTAAAAGGAGCGCCATCATCCTTCAACACAAGCGTTTTGAACATGCTGTCAATCTTGTCTTTATCTTTCTTGTTTTTGCCTTCATACCAGGTGAGCGTGACAATGTATTGCTTACTTGGGAATAGGGCGGTATATAACTCCCCTTCCGACACTTGTTTTGCGAAACGTTTGCCGGTCTTTCCGCTCACCACCATATCCCCCTGTTGAATAAGAGAAGAGATCTTCTGGAGTATGTTAGCACTTACTTCCAGGATATGCGGCGTGATGAGAAGCTCCGTAGGCGCCCAAGATGCACTCAAAAATCCACCGTCGGGATCGTCATTTTCCACGCCTATGGCGTTCTCGTCATCGTGAAAAAATTTCCAGCCATCCGGTTTCGTCATCTTAAGATAAGGGATAGTGCTGGTAAACACGTTGATATTTTTCAGCCCCACTTGCTCCCTGATAAGCGCATCTATCCTGCCCTGCAAAGGTGAAACGCTTGTGGACTTCTGGTATGCCTTCAAGAGCCACGGTTCTACCGTTGCCATGCTAATGGCGTATCCAAGGCTTCCCGTGTAATCAGAATGCGCTTCCGAAGTGATGCCGATAAGTTCTCCGCTCACATTCACGAGTGCGCCGCCGGATGATCCAAAGGAAATCACGGCGCCGGTTTTTATCCACGATTTTTGATATTTTTCTAACGTGCCCGCGACCGTATCCACGCTTGCGGTAATGGTCTTCCCTCCAATGCTGGGGTACCCGAGCGCGAGCACCTCGTCGCCGGTTTTCACTGACGCGTGCGTGCCGCGATTATAATAATCAAACTGGGTGATGCGGCTAAGACCCTCCACGTTGCGGATTTTCAAGAGCGCGAGATCAAGCTCCTTATTTTTGTCGATCACGTGGGCGGAATAACTGCAGTCCGGCTCCTCGGTGAGCGATGTGGTAAGGCATACGATGTACGCGGTTGCGAGGGGCTCCCGGAACCGATCCTCGCTGTGGATGACGTGGTAATTGGTGAGCATGTCGCCCTGGTTATTGATGATAACTCCCGAACCATAGCCCACGAGGACGAGATTGCGATAATTATCCTCAATGTAAGTCTTGATTTTTACCACAGCCTTATGCGCGTCATCCGCGTTCACCGCCGCGCGTGCGGGCATAGCGGTGCTGACAACAAACAAGATTGCAGCCATGATAATGACAAATGTTCGGGAAATGGTATACATAAAATTCGCGATTAATAATAAAGCCCCTATGCTTAAAATGTTCAGATCGACGTGTCAAGTGTCCGTAGACTTGGCATCTATGAAATTATAATAAACTTACTTTGAGACCTCATTTGAAGGCGCGCCCTTTATTGTATTTAATTCTTTATACTGCAAATACGTGTAGGCGATGAATACAGGAGTGATGATGCTGGTGATAATTTGTATGATGTTTTGCCATACTGCGCTGAAGATCTTGTCGCCTGTGAACATTTTCACGGGAATGGAGAGGATGACGTAGATCAAGACTGAGATAACGAGGACAAACAGCGACCTTCCAAATATCGCCCACCAATATCCTGTTATTATTTCCTTACTTCGCTTCAATGACGCGCGGATTCCCGAATTTTCGAAAACCACCACAAATAACGCAAACGAATAATACACCCAATAGATAATGCCAGGTACGATGAGGAGAAGGGACAACAACACAATTAACAATCCGTACAGAAAGCCCGCACCTACCACTTTCCACCAATAGCGCTGCGCGCGTTTGAATGTCTCTCGCACCGATTCGGAGGGCAGTGACTGCATGCGGAGACATATCGCCGTAGAGGTAAGAATGCTGAGGTAAACAAGCAGAAGAAGCCACACGATACCGAAGATGCCCAGAATAATATTCACAATCGCCTCCTCTCTTGCGCTCCCCTTATGAAGTACCATGATTATCACATTAAGAAGCAGCAATACACGGGGGAGCAATCCTACGAGGATTATCAATGCGTAAGGCTTGAGCTGTGAAAGGACGAGCTCAACCGCCTGTTTGAATAGGTCGGGAGGACTGCTAAGTGTGGGTCGTTGAATTGTAAGTGGTTGCATATCATTGGTCATACGTGATGGAGTGAGATTTAATGCCAACATAGTGAAGGTTTTTCACCGATGATTTTCTCCAAGTAGGTGATTGCGTCCCGCTGGTCTCCCAAACGGTCTGCCAAGCCCACATCCAATGCGCGTTTACCCAACATGGTTGATCCATCGGCAAGGTTCTTGATAGCCGCTTCATCAAGTCCTCTATTGACCGCCACATCTTGGACGAACATATCGTGGAGCGCCACGATGTCCCGCATCATGAGCTGTCTTTCCTCATTTGTTAGTGGCTTATTTGAGTTTCCAATATCTTTGTATTGTGCGGATACTAAGCGTTCGTATACGAGCCCTTCACGATTATTTTTTCCTGTTTCCTCAAGAAAAGACCAGTTGACGCCTATCCCACCTACATCAGATGTAGGTGAAACGAAAATCGTATCGGCGCCGCTCGCGGCTAAATATGCGGACGAAGTACCGCTGCTTCGTATGACCGCAACCGTCGGCTTCTGCACCCGCTTGAACGCGTCGGCAATTTCTTTCCCCGCAGTGAGGGAACCGCCGTATGAATCAAACTCGAGCAACACCGCCTTGACGCGATCCAGTCCTTCAGCCTGCTCAAGGTAGTGAATGATCCTGTCCGACGATACCCTGCTCTCTCGCTCCTCATTTTCATCTGATTTATCATCACCAGAGTTCGACTCATTCGGTATATAAGTTAAGATGGTTCCATGCACCTCGATGCCCATTACATTGCCGTCTGGACAGATTTCTGACGATACACTCATCTCCCCACGAGTCGAATCTTTTCCAAAATGGTTCTGATAATTCAACGTCCAATACGAAACCAACGTTCCGACAACGAGGAAGTAAAAAAGTACTTTCAACGATCTCATTGTGCTTTCAAATGCTGGGGACATAGTATTATGTTGATCGCTTCAGCCAATTATATCATCCAACTCCTATGTTGGCTAACAGTCAAATGCAAATATTGCTCAATATTAAGCTCTGTGTGTGAGTACAAATCAACGTACTTTTATTATTTAATTACCTATAAAATTCAATACGACACCCATAATTATCAAACAAATTCCCAAAAGCGTAAACGGAATTTTTATCAGGATTCGAGTTTGCTCATTTTTATCCTGAAATAATTCCCTGAATCTACCATAGCCGGGGAAGATAGTAAATAAATAGTATATCTTACCCAATGCTGAAATAATGATGGGGAACTGCATTAATGCTATTATGACAAAACCAAATATAATCAGACGTATTGCTGTACTCATAGACTAAGCTATTATTCACTACTCTGGGTCTTTTCTAATCCAACCGCCAAGAAAACCGAATCCTGTCTTAAGAACTGACCAATATTCTGCTTGTAGTACCTGGCGTTCGCATACGTCAAACTGGTGTCCCTGTCATACATGTGCCCTGTAAACTTCCTCTGTTCGTCGAAGGAGCCTGATTTCCAGTCAATCCTCATTGATCCGTAGGGGTAGTAGTCCAATAATTGTACCATGCCTCCGGTGCTATTCGTAGCGACGTTAGAACCCGTCAGATGATCCGTGTGGATGTATTGGAGGGTTGAGCCTTCCACTGTGGCAACCAGCTGGCTTCCTGCGTAGATATGCTTACTATTCTTCGTCCCATCGCTATTATACAGCTTATTCGCATACCGCGTCGTCACGCTTCCTGAAACCAGTTTCGTCCTCTGGCCTGTATGGTCGTACTGATAGGTGACGGTGGAACCTGTTTTCTGGGATTGGGTCAGCTGGTTGGCGTAGTTCCATGAGTGAGTCCAGGTGGAATCAGAGGTCAGGTTGCCGTTGTTATCATACGCGTAGGTCACGCCGTTGACCGACGTTGCCGCATGGGGGTTCGCGTAATTGGTGCCTTGGTAGAGGTAAGCCCCGACATCTGACTTGTTAGAGATGTTGCCGATGGCGTCGTAGGAATACGTTTGCGTGAAGTTTCCTGGACTGGTGGATGTGGCGTTGGTGGCGATAGCGGAGGTAAGGCGATGCAGATCATCATAGGCATGGGTGATGGTATCCGCGTCTGGCTCTGCATTTGGCGCGATTGCGGGGGCTATTTCGTCGAATAAATCTTATTAAGGTATTTGCCCCCTTATCTATACTCAACTTCACTCAATCAATCATAATGCCTATATTATGCAATTGTTTCTTTGGGTCCCAATTTTCTGGTTCATTGTCTATCTTATCTCTCCATGGCATTCCCTCCTCTATCCACTTTTTACGCAATTCCAAATGCCGTTTCTCGCGCTCTTGCGCAGTCTTACCGAAATCATGATATCCATATTGTATATGACAACATGGGCAAATATTATCGGACTGACTGTCTCCCTTCCATGCAGGCTCATGATAAACCGAATATATATCGTACCCGCATACCGGGCAATAAGAATCGTTAGTCATATCTCATTCCTTAATAACGTTATCAACTTTATTCCAATCAACCAACTCGCCTTGTTGGTTATTCCAATAATCCAGATTTGTTCCTTGTCCATGAACGGCAGGGTCTGGTTTGAAGAACGTCCTGATAGTGCCGTCCGGATTGTAGGAACCGAGCGTGTTCGCTGCTTCGTCATAGACTCTGACAATGCCATCTTTATCAATCTTAGTCGGCAACTTATCGCTCTGTGCTCTCTGAAGAAAGTCGCGAGCCAAATCTGTATATTCGTCAGCGCTCCGAGCGCCGAATTCGCTAGCATGGTCCAAGTAATGTTCTTTATATTTTGTAGGGCTGGCCCACGCCTTAGCTCCTTTCAACCCTTTCGACGCATCCGCCACATTATCGAAGTGGCCCGCAACGAGTCTCGCTGCCTTACCGTATCCGCCTCCAACGGATAGAAGCCCAATGCCTACGCCTGCAAGAGTAATACTCTTCTGAATTTTGGTCGAGTTTGGATTAAGCCAAGTCTTTACGAGATCATAGACGTCCCAGACCGTAAAACCCGCTTCAACTGCAAGGTACATTAATCCTGCGATACTGAATGTAACCGGTTCAGTGCCGAACGGGTCAATATATTTCATCGGATTATTATTCGCGTATGCATAGCTGTTCAATCCTTGTGGATTGCTCAACAGTGCTGCCGACTGCGCTCCATCTCGAACACCAATAGTAAGATACACGGGATCCTGTGATAAGAACCGTCCAATCCCCTGCTTGTAATACCTCGCATTGGCATACGTTAAACTGGTATCCCTATCAAACTCATGCCCCGTGAACTTCCTCTGTTCGTCGAAGGAGCCTGACTTCCAGTCAATCCTCATTGATCCGTAGGGATAGTAGTCCAATAATTGTACCATGCCTCCACTACTGTTCGTAGCGGCGTTCGAGCCGGTGAGGTGGTCGGTATGGAGGTATTGAAGTGTCGTACCCTCGACTGTTCCTATGAGCTGGCTTCCTGCGTAGATATGCTTGGTTGCCGTGGTTTGCTTGATATTGTAGAGCTTGTTGGGATAGTGGCGGGCATAGCCGCTCACGCCGTCATAGTACTTGGTCCTTTGCCCTGTGTGGTCGTATTGGTAGGTGACGGTGGAGCCTGTTTTCTGGGACTGGGTAAGCTGGTTAGCGTAGTTCCAAGTGTGAGTCCACGTCGAATCTGACGTGAGATTGCCGTTGTTGTCATACGCGTAGGTCACGCCACCCACTGACGTTGCCGCGTGGGGATTGGCGGTTTCAGTGTCGGAATCAATTTTCGGTGCTTGTTATTGTATTATTCGGATTAAAGTATTTTTTATTCTTAAACAGTCCTATTAATAACACAATAAAGACTAAGAAATAAATGCCAAAATTTACCGCCATGCCCACCGGAGAAAAAGTAAAATCAAGCGCTTCCTGACGTACCGCAAGTCCACGCGCCTCACGACTTATAATATATGCGTCCTTTGCCAAATCGACATGAGTGAATGAAATGACAAACATGACTACCGTAAAGAATAAATAAAGAACAATACCCGCCACAGCTATTGGGAAGGCTCGTGGATATTGTTTAAATACAAAGACCGCTGCACTACCCGTAACAATCAATACCGCGAGAGCAAAGACTATATACAATACACCGAATCCAAAATTATTTAGTATATTGTAGTCGGATACCGTTTGATAGCGGAGAAGATCGAAAAGTGTGCGTACGAACAACCAAACTAATACGATTATAAGAATCGTGATAATTTTGGGCCGTTTTGACTGCGTACTGACCTGTGAATTTGTGACCGTTTGTTCCATATGATTTTTTGTAGATTACCACATCCGTTCGAATTCGGTGGATTTTATCAATTCTAAATTGGTGAGCTTAGCGCTTTCGAGCGCCTCTGCAACACGTTCTGTGACGAATCTTACACCTGTACCTTCCGCAAGGAAAATATCGCTTCCGTCCCACATTTTGAGATCGAAGTAATATCCATATCGTGCACGATATGATCCGTACTTCTCACTTGCAGGTACCTGCACCCACTCACTTTTACTATCATCAATGGGTCCACACTTACCCGTCACTACAAGCCCGCTATATCCTGACACTTCCTCTCTTTTTTTATTAAAAACTCTTGCCGGGAAAGTTGACCAGCCGGTGAACCTTCCCTTCTTCAACACTTCGACTACTCTATCGCTGATTAGGAGAATGGGAGGGTTTGCCGACATGAAGTCCTTTGGCCGTGTGCCGCCATTATGACCGAAGATCACGGGCTTTGCTGAACCTTCCTTTCCAGCAAGCAAGTCGAAGTCGTATTGTACCTTATCTTTGACTCTTTCAGGATACTCCTTAACATATTGGCTCATCGCGCCATATTCTATCCCCGCTCCTAGAAGGTAAAATTGGTCTGGAGTGTATGCCATATTATTCAATCTTAAAATCAATCCTATACTTCTCGGCTGTTTCATTCGCAAAATTATGTATCTGCTCTTGCGAAGCGTTTGGATTTTTACTGATAAACTTCTCCCACCTTGCATTATACTCGTTTGATAACTTCTGATGTGTCCCATCCGGTCCCTTCTGCCACCATGAACCGTACTTGGGATCATGGACATTAATACCGGCTCGCTCAAAGAATCCTCTAAAATTTTCCGTTTGCGGCAACATATGGTGCGCGTCGAACCCGCTCCCCGGATTCTTTCCAGTGAGTTCAATTAAGTTACCCCTGAAATGCCCTGAGGTAAAACTCTTAAAGTTCATCGCTCTGTCGACCGCTTTTGCTGCGTCACTCGCCTTATCCGCAACCCTCGTCACCCGTGCCGCTGCTCCCAACCCGGTCGCGAAAGGAATAGCGGCGCCGCCAATATCAAGCCCCAGGCTCAACATTTCTCCCTTCACGTCTCCTCCATGAGCAATCGCACCACCTAATTTGTAAAGATCGTACGCGATGAAGCCGATATCAATAAAGGTATCAAGAAACTCACCTCCCTTGTCAACATACTTGAGAGGATTGTTGGTGACGTAAGAGTAAGAATTGAGGTATTGAGGATTGGAGAGATACTCTCGCATCCTCATGTTCGTTCCTTGTTGGATTGCCTGCTCGTCCCCGATAGAGAGGAATACGGGATCCTGCGACAGGAAACGCCCTATGTTCTGCTTATAATACCTCGCATTGGCGTAGGTAAGACTGGTGTCTCTATCGAACTCATGCCCCGTGAACTTCCTCTGCTCGTCGAAAGAGCCTGATTTCCAGTCTATCCTCATGCTGCCATACGGGTAGTAGTCCAATAATTGTACCATGCCTCCACTGCTGTTCGTAGCGACGTTCGAGCCAGTGAGGTGGTCGGTATGGAGGTATTGGAGGGTTGAGCCTTCCACGGTGGCAATCAGTTGACTTCCGGCGTAGATGTGCTTGGTTGCCGTGGTTTGCTTGATATTGTAGAGCTTGTTGGGATAGTGGCGGGCATAGCCGCTCACGCCGTCATAGTACTTGGTCCTTTGCCCTGTGTGGTCGTATTGGTAGGTCACGGTGGAGCCGCCTGTGGATTGGGTAAGCTGGTTAGCGTAGTTCCAAGTGTGAGTCCACGTCGAATCTGACGTGAGATTGCCGTTGTTGTCATACGCATACACGGCAGAGCCGACTTTTGTCACTGCATGAGGGTTGGCGTAATTGGTGCCTTCATAGAGATACGTGCCTTGGTCAGATGCCGTGAGAATATTCCCAATCGCGCTGTAGGTGTACGTTCTTCCGGTGTTATCGCCATTCGCCGCGCCGGTAATTGAAGAGGTCAAAAGCCTATGCAAATCGTCGTAGGTATAGGTGATGGTCTTGCCTGCGTTGGTGCTGGACGCTTCTACGATCTGAGTGATATTCCCCACCTGGTCGTATGACCATTCTTGAGGTATCACATTTTTACGATCGTTAGCTTTTGATACCTCTGCATCATCACTTGCAATCCACCCCCTATCAATAACGATCGCTATATATTGGAAGTGGATATGAACGAGTATTGAACGCCATAATGCTCTCACCGGATGCTTTTAGAGATTTTCAAGGTGCTTTGCGGTTACTATGCCCACCTCTGGAGGGTCTACTGGACTTCCCCTACCCCTGCGGCATCATTGTCCTGTAATGAAGTATATCACGGAGGAAATCGAACGAAAAAATCCATGGAAGCCGTCTTTCTGATACGGTGATAAAGGGGATGTTTGATCGAAATTCTCTCTCCTTGAATAGGGGGAAAGGTGCCCGCGTCACGAAATATCGGAGTGCGATCAGCAGCGGCTTCGCTTCAATGTGAGCAACAAATTGAGTATGCCCGCCCAAGGCTAGACTCCACCGACGTACATCCCCTACCCATGGGAGCAAAATCGTCTATTCATTGAAGAACTAAGTGTTAAGAAGAGAGGAGAAAATAACATACGTATCCTCTTTATCTTATACTACAAATAGGATAGGGAAATCATTCAAATATTACTTAGGTATTAACACTTCTATATCCAGAAGCTGATATAAATAATATTTAGTTTTTTCTATTACCTTATTGGTTAAACCATAAATTTGTTGATAATTATATTTGGCATTTTCTGACCACCAATTTTTTCCTTCTTCAATTGATTCTGTTAAATTTTTCTTCACCTCAACTACCCCTTTTTCTGTTAACCTACTGAATAATTCTTCCTGATTAAGTATTGTTTCGGCCATATACGCTTTTGAAATATAGGGGTCAACGAATCTATAATTTCCATGACGAAGATCTCCCCTTAATTTTGAACTACCAAAAACTCGTGATATATCTTTCACCCATTGCTTCAATGCTTCGTCGACTTCTTTTTTATTTATAGCAACTTTTTTAATATCGTTTTTCATTTCAGTTATATAACGTACTATTTTATTTTTTACCGTCTCCATATCTTCTAGATAAGCGTATATATGATGTTCTAAAGCTTCATGGTTTGAAACTTTTTCATTACTTGTATAAAATTCGTTAAAATAAAGCGGGTATTTGCTTATTTTTTTTACAAACCAATCAATTGCTGTCAGTAATTTCCAATATTTTTCTACGATATCCCTATTAAAACTTGATCCTTTTTTCGTATCGTCTGCTAAAGAAGGAGAAAAATACTCTGGATTAAGATAAATCAACAAATTGGATAATAGATTTTCTATTTCATTTTGTCTACTAGGAGTACTCATACTTGCTTCTTCAATTCTACATCTCCAGTCGAGAAAACAGTACTTTGTTGATAGCCGACTGAAAGAGTGGGGTGCAGGCGGCCGGAACGCTGAAGTCTTCAAGACTCGGATGAAAGAGCTACAGACTCCGCAAGCTCGAGCATCCCAAACCTCGCAACAGCTTCTTCCTGCATAACATACTCAACAACAATTATGCGACTCAGCTCCGCAGAGTTATTTTATTTCTCCTCATGTAAATAAATTGGAGAGGGTTCTTGAAACCGCTATTCGCTCTTACCCACTAAGCAGGACCATTCAAGACATACCGGCCATTGTGCCAGGTCACCAATAAAACGTATAAGTAATTTCTTTATACGTTTGCATTCTTTTTTTCAACAACCAACCACAAACCAAAAAATAGAGTGACTATGGATATAAGCAACATTGTTGTGTACAACACTAGACTAAAATCGTGGGGAAATCCACCGTAAAGAAAACCTAAGATAGGTGTAAAGAATTTCCAAATAGCAAGAATGCTTGCAATGATTAAAAATATCCCAGTAATATTATTTATTGCTTTCTTTTCTTTGGTGTCCATATTATTTAAGTTTATTTCTTTATTAATTCAACACATACCACCCGTAAGTTTGTAGGTAAGTCAAAATAATAATCCACAAAATTAGAATTACTGTATTACTCACAAATAGGGTTTTGTTTTGTATTCGTTTCCTAGAGTGAAAGAAGATTAGAAACACCATTACAATAAATATGAAATATAAGTATTCTCCCAACCCTCCTTCAAACAAGGAACGAGAATCTCTGTAAATGTAGATACTGCCTACTGAAAATAGCGCGTACACTGCTATATAAGCCATTACGAAACGTTTAATATTAGACATAATGAATGTGGTAATTTATCAATCAAAGAAATAATTAAACCATTTATTATCGTTTGTAGCATTGCCTACCACTTGATAACTACCATTCTTATCATACACAACTTCGCCATATCCGGATCTTCCGTAATTCCAAATAGACCGGCCTTGACTCCAAAGGTGTGACGATCTGGGTGTACGGGAATCATCTCGTGAGTAACTCACTGAACCATCCCATGCATGTACTGTAGTTTGGTTCTTGATAGCAAAGAACCTACCTATATTCATTGAAGCGCCTAGATCACCGGAGTGACAAATTAAAAGGTTGATCTCGTTCGAGTCTTTCTTATCCAAATTACCTAAATAATAAGCATCTTTACCAGATGGAGTCTTACCATCAATGTATGTTGTTAAGTACTGGTCATGTGATGCATCAATAGCTATTATGTTCGATGCGTCCGAACCACCGCTATGAAACAGCAGAGAAACTCCCTCAATAGTTGTCCCATCACTGCCCATACCATTCCATGCATCAGCAAATCCTTGTTCTGTTGAAATAGGCATCATATGAACAGGTGTTTTGTATGTACTTGAAAAAGAGTCACCCTGTGCTTGTGCTTGTTCAGAAAACGATTTTTCATCATAAAATACATAACTATCCAAACCTACGGGATCAATATACTTCAACGGATTGTTAATTACATAACTATAACTATTCCACTTCTGGGGATTTATCAAGAAATCGGGATTTACCGCTAGCACGAACGGCTCTATTGAATAAAATCTACCTATAGCTCCATCGTAGTACCTTGCGCCCATGTAGGACAATTCGGTATCTCTGTCATACATGTGCCCGGTGAATTTCCTCTGCTCGTCGAAGGAGCCTGACTTCCAGTCTATCCTCATACTCCCATACGGGTAGTAGTCCAATAATTGTACCATGCCTCCACTGCTGTTCGTAGCGGCGTTCGAGCCTGTCAGATGATCCGTGTGTACATACTGCAGTGCTGTGCCCTCGACTGTTCCTATAAGCTGGCTTCCCGCGTAGATATGCTTGGTAGCCGTGGTTTGCTTGATATTGTAGAGCTTGTTGGGATAGTGGCGGGCGTAGCCGCTGGCGCCGTCATTGTACTTGGTCCTTTGCCCTGTGTGGTCGTATTGGTAGGTGACAGTGGAGCCAGTCTTCTGGGATTTGGTGAGTTTGTTGTTGTAGTCCCAGGTATGAGCCCAGACACTATCACCGGTCAAGTTACCATTGTTATCGTACGCATACACCGCAGTACCAACCTTTGTAGTCGCGTGAGGATTCGCGTAATTGGTGCCTTCGTAGAGATAGGTGCCTTGGTCGGAAGCTGTGAGAATATTCCCAATAGCGCTGTACGTGTACGTTCTGCCGGTGTTATCGCCGTTCGCCGCGCCAGTGACTGTGGCCGTTAGGAGCCGGTGGAGATCGTCGTAGGTGTAGGTGGTGGTTTTGGCAGTGTCAGTGCCGGAGGCGTCTGTGATCTGGGTGATATTCCCTACCGCGTCATAGATATAGGAAATATCTTGGAGATTGGTGGGGCTGGGAGGAGCAGCTTGGGTGTAAGTGACCTCGAGGATGGGATCGTAGGACGTGCCGGAGTAGTTGACTGTTCTAATATTAAGCTCATTATATTTGCCGGTGGTGCTGCTATAGAATTGGCTGTCAATGACATCATGCCCCTCGCATAAACCTAATCTTGTCGCGCCAGTCTTGGAAATCCAGGAAAGGCCGGTGGTGTTGAGATTAAACGTGAGGAACTGGCCAGTGGCAATTGACGTGATATCTTTGCGCTCTGCACTATTAATGCCTTCGGTGGGCGTGTGGATGCTACCGCACTGGTCATAGTCGCCAGTGGAGAGGCTGGTCGTGGTTGCCTGCGAGGTTTGCACCACCGTGATCCAGTCGTCGCCGTCATTGTCATTATTCTTCTTGGAGGCTACATAGACCTTGAGTTTGGCGGAGGTTATGGTGGCGTCATTTGGCAAATCCTCGGTATTGAAAGGAAGGAATGCGCGGTCAATCTGGTAGCTTGAGGTGGAATACCTGCCTGTCCGTACGTAAAGGGAAGAGCTGGAATAATTGGCTAAACTGCCGCTCGTGGCATGATGAGCAGTATCCCAGGAACTCCTGTAATAGACATATCCATCGCCTGTGACTGGATAGAATGGCACAGTGACGGGCGTGCCGCCGCCTCCGCCGCCCCCGGGGCCGCTTGTCTGCTTGCGCGTTAAACGATAGAGCGCGTTCTGGTTATAGGTATTGGTGGTGGCGGTATTGTTGGCGTTTGCCTGGTACGTGATCTGGCCTAAAGGCGAATAATCAAAGTCGGTAACGACGTTGGTGAAAACGCCTCCTGATTCTTTCTTCTGCACGGTTTCGGTGAGTGCGCCCGCATTGTACGTATATTGCACTTCGCTGTTGTCAGGGTACTTGATATTGACCGTATTCCGAGGCCTCTTCCAACCATATTATGCACTTATCAGAATTAATGACTACAACTCTCCACTCTTGCCCCTTTTATGTCCTCATCTACATGTATAAATGTGATACTATGAAGCATATCCTCTGCTGCTAATTGCTGCTCGCTTGTAAGAAAAGAGGGCTGATAAAACAGGTAGAATGATCGATTCCCAAATGGAATACTGTATTGATCCATAATATCCCCTTCATCAGTTATCAGCCTATAATAAGCGGCCTCATAACCATTGAGGGTAGACTTTTCGTATTTAGGGCCTGGCTCTACCAATGAATTATCTATAATAGATTCTAGTGTTTCATAATAACGTGAATCTATGCCCAAAATATATTCTTCATCAGCGGGTTTGCTTACAACCAATGCGCCTCTTCTTTTTATACGAACATCTCCACCTTGCGAAACATTTATAAATTCATCAGGGTATTTTACTTCTACACTAACGGTACCAGTATATAGTCTTAGGCAATTAAATGTTTTATCTTTTAGGGTAAAGGGGATTTTACTCTGTTCGCCTTTTTGATATACATAGAAACCTACTCCTAAGGTGACAAAAAGAATCAATAACGAAATAAATACTGATTTTTTATTTAACATAAATCCATGTTATCCCGTTAAGAATTCCCTTCAATAGGTGGCTTTGTTGCTGGTGTATAAGGAGTACTGGTATAGCTAGTCTCAGGACCATTCAATCTACTTTGATTCTCATATCGAGCCCAGCCTTGTATATCGTAACCCTGTATTCGACTCTCTACGGTATATATAGCTCGTCCTTGATCATCATAGGTACGGGTTAGAGATTGATAGAATATACCTTGATCCCGATTAGCATTTTGTTCTATAGTATACACCCAACCAGTTCCAGAGTCAGGATCATAAGTGACTTCTGCTATTACCCCCACATGACCATAACTACCTCCAGACCAGGAAAGGATATCATTTTCCTGTGGCATTGCGGTACTACCATTGCCATATACTATGTATGAACCAGGATTATCGGGATTATTGCTCTGGAAGGCTCTGTTGATATTAGACTGGTTACCATACGCATAACCGTGTCCTGTGCCAGCTAAATTGATGTTATATTCTGATCGTACAAAATTCTTAGTAAAATCAACACATTGATATTGGTGTTGACCTGTTCCTGTCAGTCGCCCTCCGCTGTATACGTTTACTCCTCGATAATTACCAAGTATTTCTCCGGTTATATACGAACTTCCACTCGACAGATATGGTTGGTATTCAGATACTTTTTTACCTGTAGTATCGATAAATCTCAATGGATTATTCCGTGCATATGAATAGGCGTTTGCTTGTTGGGGATCAGTCAAATATACGCTGGGTGAATGCGTATATATAGAATCCTGGCTCAAGAACCTTCCCACGTTCTGCTTGTAGTACCGGGCGTTGGCGTAAGTTAAACTGGTGTCCCTGTCATACATGTGTCCCGTGAACTTCCTCTGCTCATCAAACGTTCCTGATTTCCAATCTATCCTCATGCTCCCGTACGGGTAGTAGTCCAATAATTGTACCATGCCTCCGGTGCTGTTCGTAGCGGCGTTCGAGCCTGTTAAGTGGTCGGTGTGGATATATTGGAGGGTTGAGCCTTCCATGGTGGCAACCAGCTGGCTTCCTGCGTAGATATGCTTGGTTGCCGTGGTTTGCTTGATATTGTAGAGCTTGTTGGGATAGTGGCGGGCGTAGCCGCTGGCGCCGTCATAGTACTTGGTCCTTTGCCCTGTATGGTCGTATTGGTAGGTGACGGTGGAGCCAGTCTTCTGGGATTGGGTCAGCTGGTTGGCGTAGTTCCATGAGTGAGTCCAGGTGGAATCAGAGGTGAGGTTGCCATTGTTGTCGTACGCATACGTCACGCCATTAACCGACGTTGCCGCGTGGGGATTGGCGTAGTTCGTGCCTTGGTAGAGGTAATTTCCAATGTCTGATTTATTGGTGATATCCCCTATCGCATCGTAAGCATATGTCTGGGTGAAATTCCCCGGACTGGTGGATGTGGCATTGGTGGCGATAGCGGAGGTAAGGCGATGCAGGTCATCATAGCCGTAGACCATTGTTTTAGCCGTATCGGTGAGGGAGTTATCTACGGTTTGCGTGATATTGCCGACGGAGTCGTAGGTGT
>Ga0265296_1000349_pt1 | contig 77419 bp, 84 predicted proteins | sample MunlanPumphouse1_FD_189073 | JGI IMG/M metagenome (GOLD analysis project Ga0265296, IMG submission 189073) | Groundwater microbial communities from a municipal landfill in Southern Ontario, Canada - Pumphouse #1 | ecosystem: Environmental > Aquatic > Deep subsurface > Groundwater | place...
GAACTGAATGAGTCTCTCCTGTAGCTATAACAAAATCTTGTGGAGTTTTCTGTTGAAGCATTTTCCAAGCTGCTTCCATATATTCAGGAGCATAACCCCAATCACGCTTAGCATCAATGTTGCCTAATTCAAAATTATCTAATAACCCTAGTTTTATTTTTACCATAGATTTCGTAATTATACTAGCGACAAAACTTTCTCTACATCTTGGAGATATGTGATTAAAAAAAATCCCAGAACAAATAAAAAGATCATATTTCCCCCTATAACCTATTACATATTTATTATGAGCTTTAAATTTAGCTTTGCCGTATGGACTTGTAGGATTAAATAATGTTTCTTCGTTCTGAAATACTTTTCTTTTATCAAAAATTTTAGAACTTCCTGCTTGAAAAATCTTTACTTTAGAATTGACTTTCACAGCTTCATCAACCAAATAACCAAAACCAAAAAAATTTACATTATATGTCTCCTTAGAAATTTTAAATGATACAACATCATCAGATTGAGCTGCAAAATTATAAATTTCATCTGGTTTAGCTATTCCTATAACTTTTTTAATAGATTTCAAATTACTAAGATCTCCTTTTATTAAAATTATTTTTTTATTTTTATATAGCTTTTCAATATTCAACAAAGAATCTTTTTTAAAACTACGAACTAAACCAAAAACCTTGTAATTTTTTTTCACAAGCAATTCAGCTAAATATGATCCATCCTGTCCAGCAATACCTGTGATTAAAGCTTTTTTTTTATACTTAGGCATAATAAAATATAGTATATCATTTAAGACAAAAAGAATACCACCCAAATTAAATTGTTTATTTTAATATAAATATATGTTATATTTCTATTATAAATTATGCTTAAATTATCAAATAAAAAAGTTGAAATATTTTATCCGACCTGTAATATAGATACAGTAAAAGATGGTCGCGGTGGTATATTCACGTGGATTCCACAAGATGCAATTATGGAATTCAATATGTTATATTTTACTCCTGGAGCCTCAAGAGGAAATCATCGTCACCCTGAATTTGTGGAATATTCTTTAATTGTTGATGGATCTGCAGTTGTTGTCACTAAAGATGCACCATCTATGAAAGAAAGAGTAATACACGTCAGCAAAGGTTCTTGTATTAGGACACCAAAAGGTGTCAGCCATACAATACATGCAATTACCAATCTAACAGTAGTAGCTATGCTCACCAAACCTTGGGATGATTGCAAGACTCCTATTATTAGAGAAAATATTTTGAAGAAATAAAATGACTACAATAGGCCTTTTTGGTGCAAATGGATTTGTAGGCAAAAAATTGTATACTTCATTAATTAAAAAAGGATACACTGTCTTTCCTATTACTCGTGACAATTATTCTGAAAATATAGGAAAGTTTTACGATATTGTAATAAATGGAGCTATGCCCTCTCAAAGATTTTCAGCAGAAACTAACCCTGAAAAAGATTTTAAAGAAACCGTTCAAAAAACTGCAGATATATTCTATAACTGTACTTTTAATAAATTTATTCAAATTAGTACCATTTCAGCTAGATGCCAATTAAATACTATATATGGAAGACATAAACTTACAGCAGAAAATATATGCAACTGTAATAATAATCTAATAATACGCCTCACTTCTATGTTTGGTAATGATTTAGAAAAAGGAGCATTAATAGATATATTAAAAGGTCAAAAAGTTTTTGTCGACAAAGAAAGCAAATATAGTTTTGCTGATATTAATTTTGTAGCTGATTATATAGCGTCCAATCTAGACAAAAGTGGTATATTGGAAGTTGGTGCACACAATTCTGTAAAATTAATAGATATTGCAAATTATCTTGAAACTTCTGTAGAATTTAATGGCCCTTTAGATATACAAGAAGTAGAGAATATAGATCCAGATTTGCCTGATGCTAAAGAAGTTTTCAAATTTATTGATAATTACAAAATAAATTTTAAAAATGCAAAAAACAAAAATAACTAAATGTAGATTTTGTGGAAATCCTTTTCTTGTTCCATGTATTAACCTTGGTAGTCAATATTTATCTTCAATCTTCCCTAAAAATATTTCCTATCGTAAAAATATTAAAAAACAACCACTAAATTTAGTTTTGTGTAAAAAAAATAAAAATAGTTGTGGTGTTTTACAACTAAGCCATTCTTTTAATATGTCAAAAATGTATGAAGAGTATCCATTTACTAGCTCTACGAACTCTTCTATGCCCAAAATTTTAAAAGACGTGCTCGATAGTGCTCTCTCTTATGTTGATTTAAAAGAAAAAGATTTGATTTTAGATATCGGTGGAAATGATGGAACCTTATTGTCATATTTAAAAAACACAAAATGTGATTTACTTTGTATTGACCCTGCGCAAAACATAAAACCAATTTTTACTTCAAAAAAATTTAAAATAATTACAGATTATTTTAACGAAAAAGTTTATAAATCCGCAACAAAGAAAAAAGCAAAAATAATTTTCAGTATTGCTATGTTTTATCATTTATACGATCCAATCAAATTTTCAAAAGAAATAGAAGCTTGTTTGTCCGATGATGGTATCTGGGTAATTCAAATGGCCTATCTTCCAACTATGATTAAAACAAATATGTATGACAATGTTGTACACGAGCATGTAGGATATTACGCAATAGATAATATGCACTGGATTATGGAAAAAGTTGGTCTAGAAATTTTTGATGTAACGTTAAATGACACTTATGGTGGAAGTTTTAGATTGTTTATAAAAAAGAAAGGATGTCTAAAATATCCCAAATCTAAACGTTATAATAAAGAATTGAAAAACGAAAAAAAACTCCAAATTTATAATCCAGTAACCTATAAAAAATTCATGAAACGAGTAGAAAAAACGCGTATAGACTTACTTTCTTTGTGTAAAAAAATTAAATCAGAGGGTAAAAGCATTTGGATTTATGGTGCCTCTACTAAAGGTAATACTATTCTTCAGTATTGTGGAATAACAAAAGAATTGATAGAAGCCGCAGCTGATGCTAATCCCTTTAAGTTTGAAAAATATATTATAGGGTCTAATATACTAATCAAAAAAGAAACAGAAATGCGTTTAACAAAACCAGATTATTTGCTCGCATTACCTTATAGTTTTATAAATGCATTTATTAAACGTGAAGCTAAACTAGTTAAAGATGGTACTAAATTTATTATTCCTCTACCAAAAGTAAAAATTATTAAATAAAAATGAAAAGCAAAATTTTTAAAATCTCAATAATAATATTATTTATATCTTTTTTTATTTTATTGAACTGGAATTCTTTTTCTGCTCCATTTGAACGCGATGAAGGTGAATATGCCTACTCAGCTTGGTTACTTCGTACTGGAGGCACACCATATCAAGATTCTTTCTTACAAAAACCACCTTTAATTATTTATACTTATCTCATAGGACAAATGATGAACCCATTAGCAGTTTGGCCTCCAAGAATGTTAGCCTCTATTTTTATATTTATAACAGCAATTTTAATTTATCTAATCGCGAAAAAAGAATGGGGAGAAATAGCTGGTGTATTTTCAGCTTTTTTGTTTTTACCAATGGTTGGATTCCCTGTTTTGGCTCCATTTGCTGCTAATACTGAAAAATTTATGATTTTACCAATGATCGGAGTATTAGCTCTTTTTGTTTATTTTAAAAATAGTTTAAAATCGTGGCCATATATTTTAACAGGAATACTTTCTTCAATAGCAATTTTTTATAAACCAATATCTTTACCAGTAATTATTTTTATAAATATTTTTTGGTTATTTAAACTTTATAAATCTTACGAAAATCCTAAAATATCCTTATTGGTCAAGCCTTTTTTACTACTTGGAGGTTCAACGATATTAACAAGTATAATAATACTGCTTCCATTTTTTAAAGTCTTGCATAGTTTTTTTCAAGAAGTTTTTACTTTTAATCTTTTCTATGCCAGTACTTTTGATAATCCATTGGGTAATTTTATAAATTATTTAAGTAAATTTTTTCACTATTGGTGGGTTTTGTTATTTCTTTTATTTGGTTTACTTTTTGAAAAACCTAAAAATATTTTATATTATTTTCTATTACTAACAATTTCTTTATTAACTGTATTCTCATCTCCTATTGGACTTGGACATTATTATTTAATGATAATGCCATTCCTGGCTTTACTTTGTGGGACTTTATTTAACTCTATTTTAGAATCATTATCTTTAAATAATAAACAAAAGAAAATAAGCATAATTATTATTTTACCTATAATCCTTTTTATAATACTATTTCCTTTTAAAGAACAATTCTCGCTAAATCCACAAAAACTCTCTGAATGGGTTTATGGAACTGCTAACCCTTTTGGTGAATCACAAGAAGTAGCTAACCATTTAGCTCTAATTACCAATAAAAATGATTATGTTTTTGTAGCTGGATCAGAGCCACAAATTTATTATTATGCTCAACGAAAAAGTCCAACTCGTTTTGTAATTACCTATCCCCTCAATCTCCCAACTCCCTTCAGGGAACAATTTCAAAGTGAATTAGTTAATGATCTTCAAAAAACTCCACCACAAGCAATAATTATTTCTCAAAGATTATATAGTGGTCTTTGGAATGAAGGAAGTCCTCAAATTTTTATAAACTATTTTAATAATTTTACTTCACAAAATTATAAAATTGTGGGAGGATATGTTTGGGATAGTTCGGATAATGGTCATTGGCAAGAAATACTAAATGATAAATCAAAACAAAATGCTAGTTTGTTATTATTAATAAAAAAATAAATGGAAGAACAAATAGAAGAACATACACCTTATTTAGATAAATATAAACCTTTCTTTTGGATACTTGGAATTGGCTTTTTATTATATCTTCCTACTTTATTTTTTAACTTTACATACTTAGATGACAACAACTTAATATTAGAAAATCAATATTTTCTATCAAATATATCAAATATATTTCAATCTTTTTCAATTGATGTATTCCACATTTTCAATTCTTCAGCCTTTTATTATAGGCCTCTTTTAACTATTTCATTTATTTTTGATTATCAAATAGGAGGAACAAATCCTTTTATGTATCATTTTAGTAATATACTTTTACATATTATCTCTTCTTATTTAATTTTTATATTTTTAACTAAATTAAATTACAAAAAAACTTTATCATTTCTATTTTCAATTATTTTTCTAGTACACCCTGTTCTAACTCAAGCTGTTTCTTGGATCCCAGGGAGGAATGATTCTATGCTAGCAGTTTTTGCTCTTGCTACATTTATATTTTTTATAAAATACATAAAGGAAGAAAAAATAAGTAATCTTATTTGGAGTTTATTATTTTTTGGATTATCTATTTTTACAAAAGAATCAGGCATAGTAATATTTCCTATAATTCTTTTCTATTTATTATTTATTTTTAAAGAAAAGAAACTTTCATTAAATAAATTTTATTTTTTCTTTGGATCAACCATTCTTCTCGGCATTTGGGCTATGTCTAGACATTTTGTACTTAAAGATTCACCTTCTCTTGGTATTGTAGAAATGTTTAAATCTATATATTTTAATTTTCCTGCTGTCATACAATTTGCAGGAAAGATATTTTTACCATTTAATTTAAGTGTTCTACCAATTATAGAAGATACTACATTTTTATATGGAATAATTTCCATAATTTTATTGACTATAATACTTTTTATTACAAAAACAAAACGTTGGGTTTATATTTTATTTGGAGTTATTTGGTTCTTTGCATTTTTATTACCTTCTTTTATACGTCCAAATTCTACATTAGTGGCTGATTTTATAGAACACAGACTTTACGTACCAATAATTGGTATTTTTATATTATTACTTGAAACTAATTTCATAAAAAATATTGATTTTAAGAAAAAAACTCATTTAATAATTATAAGCTCTGTACTTATTTTATTTAGTACAATAACGATCACATATAGTTTTAATTTTAGTAATAGGTTAGCATTCTGGAATAATGCTGCAAAAAATTCCCCTCACTACCCTCTTGCTCATAGAAATCTAGGTGCTATGGAATATTTGGACGGCAACATGGATAATGCAGAAAAAGAATTTAAAATTGCTTTGGAGCTAAACTCGCAAGAAGAAATGGCACACAATAATTTAGGCCTCATATATGCCAGTCAAAATAAATCAATAGAAGCTGAAGAAGAATATAAAAAAGAATTAGAAAATAATCCATATTATGATAACGCATATTTTAATTTAGGATTATTATATTGGCAACAAAAAAAATACGATGAAGCAAAAATCAATTGGGAAAAAACTCTAGAAATTAACCCAAACTATACAGATGCTTTTAATGCACTAATGTTGTATCACTATGAACAGAAAAATTATAAAGAAATGACTCTTTATGCAAATGAACTTTATAAAAGAGGAGTACAAATCCCAGCTGAAATAATAGAAATTATAAAAACTCAGTAAAAAATAAAAATTAGTGCTTTCTGCAACATACGCTACTTAAAGCTAGTATATTGTTTCCAGGTTGATATGCGAGTTGCAAGAAAGCAACTAATTTTTATTTTTTCTTATTAATACAAGCTTTTATAAAAGCTGTAAAAAGAGGATGTGGTGCTAAAGGACGAGCTAAAAACTCTGGATGAAATTGTGTACCAAGAAAAAATGGATGTTTACTTTTTGGAAGCTCTGCTATCTCCATCAAATGCCCATCTGGAGACCTACCTGAGAACACAAGCCCTTTTGCTTCAAGTAAAGCTATAAATGCTGTATTCACCTCATAACGATGACGATGCCTTTCTGTTATAAGAGTCGGCCCTTTTTGAAAATTTAAGAACCGACCTAAAGGAGAGGAAACATAGGCATTTTTGGCTATGGTATTGTCACGCAAAACTGCTTTATATTCTCCTAAACGCATAGACCCACCATATAAATTATTTTTTAATACTTCTTTTTGTGATTCCATCACATCTATTACCATATTTTTAGAATTTGGATTTACTTCTCTTGTATTAGCATCTTTCAATCCTAAAATATTTCGTGCATATTCTATCACCATCATCTGCATACCATAACAAAGACCAAAATAAGGAATCTTGTTTTCACGAGCATATTTTATAACATTCAAATTTCCTTCCACACCACGAGAACCAAAACCTCCAGGAATAATAATACCATCATATTTTTTTAGTTCTTTTAATTTACCTGAATTTTTTTCAAAATCAACAGAACTAAGCCATGTCATAACTGGTTTTCTATTTTGTCCAAAACTTGAATATTTTATTGCTTCAATTACAGATAAGTAAGAATCAGATAAAATATAATCCCCCGTTTCAAAATATTTCCCTATCATCGCTATTTTTATTTTATCTTTACCATTGTGCGCATGCTTAGCAAAATTTTTCCATTTTCCCCAAGCTTTTTGATCTGGTTTTTTAGAAACAATATTTAAAATATCACAAATCTTATCTGAAAGTTTTTCTTTTTCAAAATTTAATGGAATATCATAGATACTATCAACATCTGGAGCAGATATAACTTTATTGACTGGCATATTACAAAAAAGTGAAATTTTTTCTTTTCTTTTATTGTCAAGAGGTGCGCTAGCTCTAGCTATCAATATATCAGGTTGAATACCTGAAGCATTGAGCGTCCTCACTGCATGTTGAGTTGGCTTAGTTTTCATTTCACCAATTTTTTGTGGAGTCGGTAAATAAGACACCATAACAAAAACGACATCTTTAGGTGAAGAAAGTTTCATCATTCTAGCTGCTTCTAGAAAAAGCATATTTTGATATTCTCCAACAGTACCTCCTATTTCAATAACCACAACATCAGCTAAAGCATTCTTTCCTGCCTCTTTGATACGTCCTATAACTTCAAGAGGAATATGCGGAACGACTTCAACACATTTACCTTTATATTCTAAATTTCTTTCTTTTTCTATAACTGTTTTATAAACTCGGCCTGTCGTCATATAATTTATTCGAGTCAAATCTATATCCAAAAATCTTTCATAATTTCCCATATCTTGATCTGTTTCATCGCCATCTTTAAGTACAAAAACTTCCCCATGTTCTGTGGGGTTCATTGTACCAGCATCAATATTTATATATGGATCAATTTTAATAGAAGTAACTTTCAATCCACGATTTTTTAAAATAAGCCCTAGAGATGATGAAGTAATGCCTTTTCCGACTCCAGAAATAACTCCCCCTATAACAAAAATATATTTAGTCTGTTTTACCATATTAATTATTTATCCGCCTAAATTTTTTAATTTTTTCTAATTTATTGTTTATCTTTATTTTTGTGAAAAATTTTGGTGGATTACTTGTTTAAATATTTTCTAGTCGCAATAAAACTAGAAATCATTGAAAGAATAACACCTGATAATAAAATAATCATGGAAATCTGAAATAAATTTGAAACATAATAATCATACATATTAAGTCCTAAAAAGTTAGTCATCTTATTTCCAAGATAAACAGTAACTGGCCAAAAAATTATCAATGTTAAAATAGTCGCAATAATGCCATAAATCGCACCTTCTACCATAAAAGGTCCACTGACACGTGACTTGCTTGCCCCCACTAAACGCATTACACCTATCTCTTCTTTTGAAATAAAAATAGCTAACCGAATTGTATTAAATGTAATAATTATAGAAATAATTATTAAAATTAATGTAATTAAAAAACCTAATCTTTGTGCACCAGATATTATATTATTTAAACGATCTATAACTATCTTATTCTGATTATAATTTACTTTATCTATAATAGAAGTAGACCCTAGTACTAATGCACTGTCTCCTTTTAAAAAATTCGCAATACTTTCATATTGAGAAACCTCTCGTGCTTTCACATTCAAATATCCCCCAAGTGGATTAGAATTTATCTCATCTAATGCAGCAATCGTAGGATAATCATTCTCATGACGTGAACGGAAAAGTTTCAAAGCTTCTTCTGCACTAACATAAGAAACTTTTTCTACTTCTGGTAAATCCTCCAGAGATTCTTTCAAAGAATTTATTTTAATTTCTGGTGCATCTACAACAAAATAAATCGTTACATCAACTTTATCTTTTATTTGGTTAAGTGAAGAATGGAGTACTGCATTCAATAATATAATCGTAGTAATAACGGAGAGAGTAATGGTGACGACTAATACAGCAGCCCAAGAAATAATTCCACTTCTAGCAAAATTTACAAACCCAGCTTTTATAATTCTTTTTAAGTCAATCATTACCATATATTTATATTATATCACAACTTAAATCCACCTTTTTATACAGTATATTTACCATCTTTATCATCTCTAATAATCTTACCTTTTTCCATTGTAATCACTCTTTTCCCAATAGAATCAATGACGCCACGATTGTGAGTAGTCAAAATGACAGTTGTACCAAGATCATTTATTTTTTTCAAAATCTGAACTATTTCATATGTATTAATCGCATCTAAATTCCCAGTAGGTTCATCTGCAATAATAAGTTCAGGCTGATTTATGATAGCTCGTGCTATAGCGAGACGTTGCTGTTCTCCTCCTGACATTTGATTAGGAAAATGAAACATCTTTGCACTTAGATCAACAAGCTCGAGTACATGAGGAACATCGCTTTCTATTTCTTCATTTGTTTTGCCGACAGCTTCCATAGCAAAAGCAATATTTTCGTACGCAGTTTTATTATTTAATAATTTAAAATCTTGAAAAACTACACCAATGCGTCTTCTCAACTTAGTTAATTCATTATTTTTTATTTTAAATATATTTATTGACTCAAAAAAAACTGTTCCTTTAGTTGGAACTTCATCTCCTAAAATCATTTTAACGAGAGTCGTTTTACCTGCACCAGAATGTCCAACAATAGAAACAAATTCTCCTGACGTGATAGTCAAAGTAATATCGTCTAAAACAACAGAATCCTTTACAGACTTTTTATTATAAACTTTTGAAACATTATTAAAATAAATCATCTCTCTTCTATCTTATCACAAATTCTTTTCTGCCTCAATGAATATATCTAACTCCCCATTTAAGACCGAATTAATATCATTAGTTTCTACCCCCGTACGATGATCTTTTACCATTTTATATGGATGTAATACATAAGAACGAATCTGACTACCCCATTCTATTTCTGTTCCTTTACTTATTTTCATACTTTCTTCAACTGTCTTTTTTTCTTCTTGCGCTTTTTTAAATATCTTAGCTAAAAGTATAGACATAGCTCTTTCTTTATTCTGTTCTTGAGAACGTTCGCCTGTAGCATGAACAGAAATATTGATTGGTATATGAATGATTCTCACTGCTGTCTCTCTTTTATTAACATTTTGACCTCCAGGACCACCCGAACGACTATACTCTATTTTCAAATCATTAGGAGAAATATGAAAATCTTTTTCTTCTAATTTTGAAAATTTTGGCAATACCTCAACTAAAGAGAAAGAAGTATGTCTCAATTTTTTTGCATTAAATGGTGAGATGCGAACTAAACGATGCACACCAGATTCATTTCGAAGCATTCCGTAAGGACCCTGGCCGGACGCCTGGCGTCCGGTTATTTCAAAAGAAACATTCCTATATCCACCATCATCATTTTTATTTTCATGAATAAAAAAAATCCCCCAATTTTTTTTATCAGCATACTTCATATACATATTCAAAAGCATATGTGAAAAATCTTCAGCATCGTCTCCTCCTGCACCAGATATTATATTAATTATTGCATTACCTTTATCATACTTACCTAAACCTTCTTTCTTATCTTTAAGTTCTGAAATTTTTTTTAATGTTTCTTGTGCTTTATTTTTGTCATTCCAAAAATCTATCTTCTGCGTTTCTGCTTCTAGTTCTGTTATTTCTTTTTCTAAATTATTTTCCATACATTAAATTATGATATATTTTTAAAAAAACACAAAGCAATACTTTCTTTGACATACGCTACTTAAAGATACTTAATGACGTCAAGTTCGAGTGCGAGTCATAAGAAAGTATTGCTTTGTGTTTTTTTTGCATGAGCCGCTGGAAAGACTTGCACTTTCGACCCTCAATTTACGAAATTGATGCTCTACTGCCTGAGCTACAGCGGCTTATTAAATAAACACAAAATATTTTGTATTTATTCCTACTAGAGTCCCTCTTAAACAATACTAAAACTTACTTTATCAAAAATTAAGCAAAAAAGCTAAATATAAATCTCGTTTAGGAGTGAATTATCATTATTGACCAGAATGGCACTATCTGTGTTCCTAGAGCTTTCTAGGACATCAAGAAGCACATTGGCAGCAGAATGTGCTGTATCCTCGGGTGCAGGCTCGGTGGGCTCTTGGGGGCTTGGTGGAATAGAGTTTTCTTCGGGAGTTGGGTTTTGGGTTGTGTTTTGGTTGTCGGGCATAAAAATTACTTATCATTAATATATCTAACTTCATTTGAAATCATTTTTTTTGCTTTAAAATCTTCTCCGAAACTTTTAGGGAGAACGCGGATATTGTCTGCCGGATTTACCCAAACTATTTCAGCAATTTCGTGAGCGTGAGAACGAGCAAGTTTTTCAGTATTCAAATAATCTTTTCCATTTTTTATCTCAAAGAAAAATTCAATATATTGCTTGCCGTCCGTTTGTGTAAAATTGTTTATATAAAGCAGTTTACCTATTTCTGGTTTTACTCCCAACTCTTCAATTATTTCCCGAGACAAACATTCTTTTATATCTTCTCCCCATTCTAAATGACCACCCGGAAGCGCAGCAAAGCTTGTATCATGAGGATGTCGCACGGCTAAAAGTTTTCCTTCGTGTAAAATAATCGCTCGAACTTTGATAATAATTTTCTTTTCGTTTTCCATAAGTTTATTATAACACCTCATAACTCCTGCCAAGGTTCATGAGCTTCGTCATATCTAGCCTAGTTTCATCCATATTATTTATATTAAAATAAATGTTTATACTGGGGATAATTACTTTTTATAAATTTTTTCCACTCTCCAGTTTCTTTATTGCTACTAGATAAATCCGTCTTACCATATACTAACAAAATAGCCACAAACTTGTCTTTCTTGTGCCAAGCCACAATACACCTATTCCCCGACGTTTTTGCTGATTCTTTTGAATTTACTATTCTAAATTTAGTTTTTACTATTTTTATAATATCAGCATCAACCATTGTTTCTGCCCTATCGGTGAGCAAAAGATTATCAATACGTTCAAGTTCAGCGATAATAGCACGCAATGTAACATCCCAATATTTATTGTATTTCTTCTCAAAACTTTTTATGAAGTGCTTTTCTGTAAAAGCTTCAATTCTTACAAAATAATTGCTCTCCATAAATTAATATACTAAACCTGGATCCTCTTGAGTAATAAGTTCGTAAGGAATGAGTTCATTTTCTCTACATAAAAAATATGGCAATTGATTGTGTGTGAAGTTTACAATTTCTTGTGTTTTTTTACCTTTCCACTTTTCTGTGATTTTTTTCATTAAAGATTTTTCTTCGGTGGAAATTGTTTGAATTTTCTCATTCTTATTACTCTCCAATTCGCTTACCAAAAAACATTCTTTACCATTTTCATTTTTATGATCAATATGAATTTTTCCATCAGACTCAAGCTCGTCTAGGGCACGAAAGAATACATCCGGAACAGGACCATAAGCAATTTTTCTATATTGCATTCCGCTCATACTCTCTAAGTGGTCATAGAACCAAGCAAAATCTGTCAAGTAAAGTAATTTTGCAAGTTTTGTCTTGGGAATTTTTCCATCACTAGATACATTCATCCGGAGAAACGAGAGTATCATATGTTTATACTTTTGAAGATTGGAAATATTTCCTGACGATAATTCATCAACACCAATTCCAAAAAGCGTGGCAAGTTTTTTCGCTTCATCCAAACTAAGTTCTTGCTTGCCAGCCTCAATAGAGCTATATGTTGGTCGCGAAACCCCTATCGCTTTTGCAATTTGCTCTTGACTTAATCCGTTATTTTTTCTTAACTCTTTAATTTTTTCTATATACTTAATCATATGATTAAGTATATAGAAAACTTGTAAAAAAGTCAAGCAAAAACTGTTGATAACTTGACATATAAAAAGATATAATGCCAACTTTTTTACAACTCTTGCCAAAGTTCATGAGCTTCGTCAACATCTAGTCCAGTTTCGTCCATAAGTTCTTGAAGTTCCTCCGCTTCGTCTTTACTCATATCCTCCTCTGAAGTTTATCCGTCCTCTGGCGGGCTTTTTCGAATACTTCGTCGTCCATAATAAAATATTATGTAAATAGTTTTCCCGATGTATTCGCTAATGTTACTTTTGCTAACTGACATATTTCATCAATGGATGCGCCATTTTCTTTTAGCCCATAAAAATGATTTTCACCAAGCAGTATATACTCCCAAACCCTATCCATTCTGTCCTCGGAATTTAATTTGTTTATTCTTTGAACCCAATCAAGTGTTGCCAGTTGTTTTTGTTTAACATTTGGATCATGTAAATCTTTATCAGACTTTGTTTCAATGATATACATTTTTTCTGAAGTTTTCACAATAAAGTCGGGGCTATATAAAGACAAAAACCCATCTGTCCTTATATAAACTAAATGAGCAAAATTATGATAATACTCATTGACTTATACCAACCGCTTGGTATACTACTTAAAGTATCGAAAAAGGGGCGTCGACCGTTAGGACGATGGCCCTTTTTCATTTGGTAATTCATCTTTATTTTCCAATACTTCTCCATTGTCTTTTTCAACAAAAACATTAAAATTATAACTTCAAAACTTCCCATTCATCCCAATTGCCACGCTCGCATTTTCCCCAATCAAAAATCTTGTTATCATTAATTAGCCATATGTGATTTTTTTGTATAACAATACCGCCAAATAATTTTTTATTTTTTTGACCTGTCATATATTTTTGCAAAGCTTCAGCTTTGGCTTTGGTGTAGGTTTTTCCATCACGATCGCCAGCATCCTTAACTTCAAACAAACCAAGACGACCACCAGTCAATTTAACTAAGTAGTCGGGATAAAAAGTATAAATGCTGTTTTGATATTCATACTTAACGCCAAAATAATCCTGCTTGTTTTCACCATTTTTCCACCACCAATCAATTTTTGAAGCATTGGTGTTTAAAAAAGTTTCAAACTCTCTTTCTGGATTAGACCGATCAGTATTTAAATAGCACGGCTCGTAAGCATAATTTTTAACCTTAATTATTTCGTCGGTATATTCATTATAGAATTGCTCGTTTTGAAGTTCAAAAGAATATTTTTGCTCACTTTCTTCAACACGCTTGCGGACTTCATTTTCTTTGACTATTACATATTCGCTAATAGCTTTTGACAGTATATGTTCAAATACAATTCTGTTTTTATTATTCAAAAATATTTTTTGGGTTAATAGAGACGGGTCAGGCCAATTTTCAGCATCAAGATTATTATTAAACCAAAGATAAATAGCCGTTTTAACAGCTGGAACAGAACGCTTAACATTTTTAAACGATCCTAAATTATTTTTAATAACTTGTTCAAATAAAATCTGTAATTCATCAGTCGCGACATTTAATCTAGCCCAAGCATCGGGATTTACTTTTCCCTCGATCTGATCGAAACTTTTTACATCAAGAGATGTGTCAGCAATTAATTCTTGTTGGTACTTTTTAATATCAAGATTAATGTCTTTATTTTCAACTGCTTTTATATTTTCTTTAAGTTTTCCATTTTTAGTAATGCCAAAATACGCATTCGCTGTCTTTTCAAATACTGGCACAAAACTTGAAGTAATGTCGCCATAATCAGCACGAGCTTTATAGTATGATTCAATTTTAATAGGTTTGTATTTCTTAATGCGAGTTGCTTTGAGATGTTTAATAATATTTGGATTGTATTCTTCTTTTTTAACTGAAATTGACAGTAAGTTGGTATAAATATAACCCTTATTTAAAATTTCATTATCATAATGTTTTTGTTCTGGCATTCTCAAAATACGACCAACAGTTTGTATTTCAAAAACAATGTTGTGTGTCTCTCGGAATTTAACCAAAATGTGAGCCCGAGGACAATCCCAGCCGGTATCAATGGCTTGTTTGAAAATTAAAAATTCAATTTCATTGTTCGGTTCGGAAATCCAATCAATCAGCTCTGATTTTTGTTCGGCTAACCAAACAGCAAGTTTGCCATTGCCATGTCCATCTTTTCGTTCAGTGATATTTTTACTAGCTAAAAACTTCTTAATCGCTTCAATTTTTTGCTCACCGGCTTCGGCTGTTGGAATTTGCACCAAAACTAGAGGATTTATATTTGAACCTTCTTTTTTAAACGCTTTCAAAAGCTCAAGTCGCTTTTGAAAGGATGCTTCTAACACAGCTGTCTCTGAATCTTCTTCTAATTTTGCAATTTTTTCTATATCTTCATTAATTATCAATTCTTTTTTTATCATTCCTTCCTCAATTACATCTTTAGAATTTACTTTCACAAAACCTGCTTTGGTTTCAAACAACTGAGCCACAGTCGGTATTAATTTTGGCGTAGCGCTCATTTCCATAACAAGATCAGCCGAAATAATCTGTCGTAATTCTTGAGCTCTTTCGCTAGTAGCATTTGTGTGACTTTCATCAATAATCAAAATTATTTTTCTCTGTTGTTCTCTGGTTTTTTCCAATACATCACGGAAATTTAATTTTTCGCCATCTTTCATTAAAAGCACTTTCCATTCGCCAGTCTTACTGTCTTTGCTTCGCAATTTTTCCCAATTAGCCACCACAACTTCATTTTTAACAATTCTCTCTCGTCCACCTGAAAATTCTTCCTCAGCTAAAGTAACCCGAGGAAATCCAGCAAAAACTTTTTCCAAAGAGTGCTTGCTCTGCAAATGCAGTTCGCCTTTGCCAATACTCATCCACACGAAACAAATATCGTCATTGGGAAGTTCTTTGATAAGTCCTTCAATAAATTTAGCAGTCATGATAGTTTTACCCGAACCGGTAGGAGCTTGAAAAACCAAGGCTTCGCCCGGTCCGTCAAAATTTAACAACTTAACGGCAGTTTCAATCAACTGATCAACGGCTTTTTCTTGATATGGTTTAAGATTAATATTCATAAATTTGTTTATAGACATCTAATATTTTTTGCGGTATAGGTTCTAAAGAAACATTTTTCCAGCCAATAAAATCGCTTTTATCCAAACCAAGCGGGTCAAGAGTAAAACAATAAAAGATTTTCTCGCCGTCAATTTTATTTAACTCTTTTTTAAGTTCAGATAAAGTTTTATGTTCTAAGGCATAATATACTGCCAAAGTTTTGTCGCCTTGTTGGAAAATACGATAATCATTTGTTTTTTTAATCTCGTCAAAAATGCCTTCTCGCAAGCAAAGCATTTCTGTACATTCTTTTGTTATGCGAATTTTGAAATCGTCTTTATTGGAAGCGTTTTTAATGAATTTAGTTTTGAAATATTTTAAATTAGATTTTATTTTTTTTAAACGAGGATATAAATATCCATCAATTATATTCCCGTTTCCATTTTCTTTGTTATAAGTACACAAAATAAATTGTCTATTTCCTTTATCGTTTTCGTTCACTAATGAAGTAGCAACACCAGTTGTTCCAGAACCGGCAAAAAAATCTAAAATAATCCCGTTTTTATTTGGATGTAATTTAAGTATTCTTTTTATTAAAGATAAAGGTTTTTGTGATAAAAAATTTACATATTCATCAGAACTACCTTGTAATGGTTTTATTTCTTCATCTATCCATATATCTGACACTAACACCCCTTCTCTATCAGACAAATATTGTTTCTTTGAAAATCGTCCATTTTTTGAAGTAAAAATTAAACCTTCCTTGTCCCAATTTTCTAATTTTTGAAGTGAATAGAGCCATGGCGCTAATCTACCTTTAAATTTAACCCTTTTTCTATTTTCTGTTCTTTGTGACCCTTGTGCTTCTAACTCTATTAATCTAAATTTTCCTTTGTCATCACTATAGCTATAAGGTTTTAACGATTTTTCATCAAAAGAACGATAAATATTATTTATTTTTAATTGGTTAATATTTTTTGCAAAAAACAAAACATATTCGTGTTGGTTCCCAAGTTCTGACGCTTGGGCTTTAGGGCTATTCGTTTTTTTCCATATTATTATATTGACAAAATTGTTCTCTCCAAAAATTTCATTCATTAATAATTTTAATTGAGCCAATTCAATAGAATCAATAGAAACTAAAATTATTCCATTTTCATTTAATAAATTTTTTGCTAGTTTTAATCGCTTACTCATAAATGAAAGCCACTTACTATGACGATAGGCATCCTCTTTGTCTACATAATTATCATCATAAACAAAGTCTTTATTCCCAGTATTATATGGCGGATCAATGTAAATAACATCAATCTTGCCTTGGTGGGTAAAATTTAAAACTGACAATGCATGATAATTATCACCCTCAATTAAAATATTTACCGGTTTATCATTTTTGTCTTTTATTTCTTTACCTTTAATTTCTTTCAAAACTGGCAAGGCATTTTCGGCATCTTTTTCAAATTGTTCTTTGACTTTTTCCTCATCCCAAATAAGCCCATACTTTTTACGAGATTCGAGTTTTTCAACAATTTTAAGAAGTTCTTCTTTGTTAAGTTTTGAATAATCCTTGCTCATTAAAATTTTGTTTATGGCTAGAGGTACTTGTATTATTTTGAATAATATCACAATTCCAACCTCTTGCCTGACAAAAAGTTATAAGCGGGATTTCTTTTACATCTGCGATTATTTTAAAAGTTTTTCCCCTCTCTTCTAAATCAAGGGCGGATGATGCAACTGCCAATTGGTCTCCTTGTAAATTACTATTGGAAAAAGTTTGAGTAAACTGTGAAATTGCATTTGTACTATTATAACGAGTTATATCATTATATAAATTATCTTTTTGAAAACCTGTAGTTTTTGTGAATGGATTATCAATATTGTACTCACAACCTGTGTGAGGATTCATTAATGGCGAAAACTCAACAAAACCAGTTATTGACGGCTCATCAAAAGAATAACATTCTGCTTTCGCAGTATATCCAAGAGACTCATTATGTTCTGGAATATAAACTTTCCAAGCTTGAGGTGAGCCTAGTGTTGTACATGCTGTAAAATTTTTATCTATCTGTGCCTGTATCATACCAACCATCTTAGCACATTTTTCTTTAAAAACAAAGAGTGAAATTATTTCTTTTGTGGTTTTTCTGGTTGCTTTCGACTGGTAATAAATGCTGTCGCAAGCATAGCAAGACCGGCAAGTGAAAGCCCCCCACCGAAAATAGGAAACCCTCGCAAGGCAGTGTAAACTCCGGCAATAATTACAGCCATAACAATAATAAAACCAAAAATCACACCAAGTAAAGATTTAGTATTATCTGTTTTAATGACGGACTTTTCAATGCTCTGACGGTGTTTTACCTGTCCATCCCATTCTTCAAAAATTATCTTTGCAGAACCAGGATATATTTTTTCATACCGCTCCATAATTTCAGGAGGCGGAACAGGACCAGAGAACATTTCCCCTTTTTGTATAACAATTTGATGATTATTATTTAAATTACCCTGCGATTGAGGTTTGTTTTGATTTGTGTTCATAATTTTTCATTGCATTCCATAAATCATTACCTATCACTCTCCAATCCTCATGAAGAGAATTAATATCAGCTTCTTTCTCATTTAAATCATAATTATACCTAGACTGATTTGGCGATAAATCAACAATAGAAGCTATCCCATCCACAAAAGATGGTTCTTTCTTGAAGAGTCTAAAAGTACCTTCATTCATGATAATTGTTCCCATATCTTTATATTAACATTATTGATAATTTATTTCCATCCCTGCCCAACTACTCGCATCGCGACTTGATCTTGCGGAATTTGAACGCCATTTTGTTGTGGAACCATAACTTGCTGACGACGAAATTCTATTTTTAAATTAAATGCTTTTGAAAGTACATCACTTTCTACAAACGCCACTTTATAGTCTTTGATATTTTGGCTTGCATTAGCTCCAAGTTCGTTTTCAGGATTCCAAATAGTATTTTGCAATTCCATTTCTTTTGCATATTCTGAGTATAAATCAGACATCAAATTTGAAAGTTCTAAATCGGCATCAACAACTGATTTAACACCAAGCTCTTCTTTTGCTTCTTTCCTGCCAATAAAATACATATGAGAATAAAGTTTTTCAGTAAAAAATTCTACAATTTTTTCAATTTCTTCTTCTTTTATTTTATCTTTATGGCTCTTTAATAATCTTTTTGCCAATAACCGGATAAGATTATGAGTACGATTTACATTTCCCAAAGCAAGCGGATGAATTTGCGGATTGGCTTCCACAAATTTATTAAATATTTTAGTTAAGTCCTCATCGCTTTTTATCCCGAATTTATTTTTTGCTAAATCAAAATATGCGATAACATCTTCAACAGAAATTGGAATTTTATTTTGCGGGTTAGTTGGGTCTGCTGGATTAAAAACATTTGCAGTTGAAGGGTCAATCGGAGAAATTTCCGACAAATCGCTCATTACAATTTCATCGGCACCCAAGGCGATCATGGTTCCAGCGCTGTGTGCCTTGTAAGGCACAAGTACAGAAAAAGTATCACAATATTCACGAATCATTGAAACCAAACGCCATGGAACCATTGTGTCGCCCCCTGCGGTATAAAGAAAAAGGTCAATTTTAGTAGTTTTTCCAATTTTACGAAGTTGCTCGCTAATAATCGGAATTATATCCATAGCTACACGAGCATTAACTGGTCCTTGTCTGTCGCTTGTTATATAAGTAATGACTTTTGACCCTCTTTTTTCTTCAATTTTTTTGATTAGTTCTATTTTTGACATATTTTAATTATAGCATATTTTTGATAAAAATTCATCTTTTTTATTTCAAAAGTTCACTACTAGAAATTCCCAATGCTTTAGAAATTTTTTCCAAAGTCGAAAGAGTTGGATTCATGCAACCATTTTCAATATTACTTATATAAAATCCTGTTTCTATTTTGTTCATATTATTTCTTTTTGTTTTCTACTCCAATTTTCCATACATCTTTTTCTAAAAAAGCTTCGATAGTTTGACGTTTTGCTTTATTTATTAAATTCGAATGAGAAAAACTATACTCTTTGGCATAGTCAGACAAATTTATAATTGTTTTATTTTCTAAATATGCAAGGCGTCTATGGTAACTGTTTGTAAGTGCCTTTGCGACAATAGTTTCCATAATTTTTGTACCGCCCTTCGTTTGAAATTCTTTAAAGGCATCGTAATACATTGCCCTATCAATAAATTTAATGTTTATGGATACATAGCCACTACGCATTAAAAGATAATTGTTCAAGACACGTCCAATACGACCATTCCCGTCACAAAATGGATGCACATATTCAAAACCTAAATGAAATTTAGCAATCCTCTTTATTATAGAATCTCTAGTATTTGAATTATATTCTGTCAGAACTTTTTGTAAACGATCAGTAACTTCTAATGGATTCGGTGCAACATAATCACCTACCCGCACCCATTCATTTTCTTTTCTAAATCTTCCGGCTATATCATCACGAATATTTAAAATAAGCATTTTATGCAGAGACAAAATAATATCAAAATTTAATTCACTTTCTTTTGACTTGTTTTCTATATATGCCACCACACGAGCAAGATTTTTAGCTTCAAAAATTTCTCTCTCTGATATATACCTGTCAAGTTCTATTTGAAGTAAAATCTTGTCAGTTTCTTCAAGTGAAAGAGTGCTATTTTCGATAGCATTTGAGTTGTACACCTGATCAGAAACTTCCGCTTCTGTAAGTATCTTCAAAAGAGACTCTTTACCAACGATAGCCTTGTAGTATCTTTCCCGTAAATTTTGTATATTTTTGTATATTTTAAACGTATTTGCCATATTTCTATTATACTTGTCTTAACGATAAAGTCAACCAATATCGTTAAAATATAAGAAAAAACATTAGTTTTAACGATTTTGACCTACAATCCCAAAAAAAACTCTTCCCGCTGGCAGAATTTAAAATCTCGCCAAAAGACATAACTAAAATAGGTTCTAGCTGATTTTAATAAGGACTCTAGTGGAATAAATACAAAATATTTTGTGTTTATTCCTACTAGAGCCGTTAATTGGATTTGCACCAATGACCTTCGTCTTACCAAGACGATGCTCTACTACCTGAGCTATAACGGCATACCAAGTTATAATAATTTATCCCTACACCTTTTACAAGTGAAAGGTGTGGGGATTTATTTTTATCTATTTTGCAAAAAAATTTCAAATAAAAATGCCCAGAAATAACCTGGACATTTTTATTATTTACCTAAAGAAAAATAATCTCAAAATTTAATTAACTTTAATTCCCTTTTTCTCTTTATTAACAGTAGCAACTTTTGTGACTATTTTTACTTTTTGTGCAGTTAAAATATTTGTCGCTTTATCAAAAGTCCCAACTACAATTACCTTCTGACCAACAACTAAATCAGATGCAGTAACTATTTTTCCATTTTTATTATATATTGTTCCAACATCTGTTTTAACTTCTACAGAAGATGTCGTCTTAGCTTTTTTATTTTTCACATCCATTGTAAAACCTGTACTATTTACAGCAGACACGATTCCGACCCTATTATGTTGTTTTTTTGATTCTATTTTTTTCTTATCTTTATTTTGTTTTTGATAGGTTTGCTGTACTTTTTTAATACCTAAATCTTGAGGTGAAAAAGCAAAAACAGAAGAACCTCCAACTAATAATGACAATGCAAGTGCTCCAGTTACTATTCGTTTTTTATATTTCATCCGCCTAAATTTTATACCAAACTTACTTATCTTTTAAAGATTATACAGTTGATATAATTGTTAATTAATTTATAATGTCTTCCCTGCCAAAAATTTTGGTGGATTCATATATTCATTATAATACTAATCATAAATGAAATCTTCATGAAGTCTAAATCCCCCTACCCCATGGGTAGGGGAGAAACTAAATTTTATCCAACAAAACTATAAAACTAAAAACACCAAAAAATATAAAAATAATGGCTATAATAATCTTTCGTACTAAGGTAGGACGAAAAACTTTTGGCAAACTTCTATGATTAAGCCAAGAAACAAAAAACAAATGCACAAACATCGCAAATGCATTAATAACAGCACCCAACACTATCAAGGTCTTCGGTTCATAAACATTAAACAAAAATAAAATTATACCAAAAGCAATTTGTGCCCAAACAAAAGAATAATATATTTTAGAAAGATTAATTTTGGCACTTTCCTTTCCATCTAATTTTCTAATAGCAAAATTTTCTGACATTATTCTAGAAGTCGAATCCATCACCCCTAATTGTGTTTGAAATAACATAAGAGAGACCATTACTAAAAATAAAGTACCAACAAAAGGAAATACCATTCCACCAATTACAACACCTTCATTTATCACAAAATTAATTCCTTCAGTATTGCCAGCTAAACCATGAGTCGTGGCGTAAGATAAAAGCATAAGAAAGATCATCGAAATAGAACCTAAAAACCAAAACACAAAAGCGTGTTCAATACTTATCAATCTCCACCATTTTTTAAAACGATTTACATCCTCTACTGTAACAGCACAATCAGTTCCATCTAAAATAATTTCTTTCTCCTCTTTTTTTGAAAATAAACCAGCAATTTTCTGTGAATAAATTCCCATACCATAACCTTTTTCTTTTATATAAATAGACTGTGTTAAATTTAAATTTCCACCAGCACCAGAATAAGCAAAAGCAGCGAGAAATGTGGCAATACTTATTCCTTTTGGTAAAAACCAAAAACCTTCCCCATTCCCTATCATTCCATTAAACAATGCTGTCCAATCTGTTTTTGTGGCCAAAAAAACAGCCAATAAAAATATAAATGGAACCCCAATTGAAATAATAACTTTAGTCAGACGCTCCATCATCCCATAAACTGTCTTACCCATACTTAAAATCAAACCAATAAATAACAAGAACAAAATAGCAATCCATTTAAAATTTTCTATACCAAGAACGCTAGCAAAAACTTTAGCAGAAGCAGCGATGATTCCAGGTAAACCAAAACCAATAAAAGTAGAAACAATAAACCAATAAACTGCTGGTTTAAATAATTTATAAATTCCTACAAAAACACTTTCTCCTTTCACTAAGGCATAACGTTCAATCTCCATATTCATAAAATACTGAAAAGTTATCCCCAGTATTGCTCCCCAGGCAATACCTAAGCCATAATTAGCAGTCAAATATGGCCATAAAATAACTTCTCCTGAGCCGAGACCAAGAGCAAGAATAATAAAACTCGGACCAATAAGTTTCTTCAAGGATATAGGTTCCGGAAATTCTCTTAACTCTTTCATATTTTAATAATACCATAATTTTGGTGTCTGACAGAATCCAAAAGAGCCTTATGAAATAAAGCTAAAATATCGATGCGCGGACTAGTGGACGAAGTGGGAACTGCAATTCGTAATCATAATGGTTATATTCATATACCAAATCTTAATAAAGCAATAGTGTAGTAATGGTTTGATTTAGTATTATCGAAAAAAACAGACCATCATTTCTGACGGTCTGTTTTGAAACTATTTTATCTAGTTTCCACTCCCACTATTGTCATCGTCGTCGCCATCTTCGTCTTCGTCTTCGTCATCTTCCCCATCGTTATCATCATCCTCGTCTTCGTCGTCGTCTTCCCCATCATTGTCGTCATCGTCATCACTATCATTATCCTTTCCGTCATCGTCAGTATCGTGAGGTCGTAAATCACTTCTGTCTTCTTTACCATCATTATCATCGTCATGATCGCGTGTATCTCTTATGCCATCATTGTCAAAATCATCATCATGGTCATCAGTAACATCAGGAATGCCGTCTCCGTCATCATCAGTATCAGTAACATCAGGAATGCCGTCATTGTCATGATCTTTTGATTTACCTAATTCATTCACATCTAAAATACCATCATTATCATCATCAGCATCCTCAACATCTAAAATACCATCATGATCAAAATCTACTGCTGCTTGAACTCCTTTTTGTCTCCACTCACGCACTATACTTGCATTAATAACAAAAGCCCCGTCTGAAGAAATTGAACCCAACACTCCCACAAAATCTCCATCTTGCAAATCAGCAATAACACCACCCACACTCATCAATTTTGTTGTTATAGATATTTTTATCTCCCAACTACCTCCCCAACTTTTTACCTTTATTGAATCAGTACCTGGAGTTCCGACAACGATACCCCGCATAAGCACATTACCCTTAGGGCCAATGTTTACAATCATCGGACTTGCATTCCCAGATGAAAGTGACCCTGGGCCGGAGTTAATAGATTGCGCAAATACCTCCATCCCCACAAATCCCAAAACAATAAAAATCGAAGCTGTCAAACCAAACTTTAAATATTTTTTCATAATTTTATAATTAAACTAATAATACTTACTAACAAACACATTAATAATAATCTCATTCATGACACACAACCTACTTAAAGTATATCACAGTTTAAATCCAATACACCCGTATGTACAGTTAACCATATGGGGTGACACTTAAGGTAGAATTGGGGTGACAAAGGTTAATCATCTTTAATCATCTTAATTTAAAAGGCGAAAGCTTAAAAACATTATATGGCAAACAAGAATCAAGGTGCATCGTATCCAAGCAAAGTAAGAGCAAAATGGTATTTCTTGGTAGAGAAAGCAGGTAAAAGCATCAATGAAGTTTGTAGAATGTATATGATATCAAGAAAAACATATTACAAATGGAGAAAGAAAGATTTAGGAGATAGAATATATATTCCTAGGAAAGAACATCCACAAACTAAAATTAAAGGAGAAGTAAAGATATTCATTTGCGAAGAAAAATTAAGAATTAATTATGGTCCAAGAAAAATGAAATTACTTGTTAAAAGAAGATTTGATTTAGATATTTCAACTACTATCATTTACAAACTCTACAAAAAGAAGGGATTAATCAGAAGACCACAAAAGAAACTTCCTTGGTATAAACCAATTAAAGAAGCTGTAATACCTAAAGTTCCAGGTGATGTTGTGCAAATGGATGCTAAATATATCTGGGAGGACAATACACGCAAATATCAAAGAACATTCATTGATATTTATACAGGATTTCAATTTGCAACAGTAACTAGCACCATGACAGCTGAAGATACAATTAACGCGTTTCTTGAAGCAGAAGTTAATTTCCAATTTAAAATTCTTGGAATCCAAACAGATAATGGAAGTGAGAATCGAGGAGAATTTCATCAATATATTGGCAGGTGTGGAATTGCTCATTACTTCATACCAAAATCTTCACCACAGTGGGATGGAGCAGTAGAGAGAGCACACGGAGTAATTGATCAAGAGTATTATCTTAATCCGACACGAACATGGAAAAGTTTAGAAGAATATTTACACTTTTATAATTATGAAAGAATCCATTTAGGAAAATATTTAAATGGTATGATACCGGTCGAGAAACTTAATTATTATTTATCCACAGTGTCACCCTTGAAGGTTAACTAAACATTAAAGATGATTAACCTTTGTCACCCCAATTCTACCTTAAGTGTCACCCCATATGGTTAACTGTACAACATATTGTGCGTTTTCTAAAACATATTTTGTAGTATTTAATATATTAAGAGGGTCTTCTTTCAATATTTCTAACTTCATAATTTTATTATATCAGTTCCACCGTCCAATAAGCCAGCAAAAAAAACCTCTTCGGTGGGAACTAAAAAGCCCTTATACAGTAACAATATTTTGGTAAAATTTTGCTTAGCGCGACTTAGTGGACGCCTGTCCGTCCTTTGGCGGGAAGTGGGAACTGCTATACGAGAGCATAATGGGTATATATTCATACCAAAATTAACTTAATTCTTTTGTAATAAAATTTTTAATGATTGAAAATTTTTATTCTTCGCTATAATTTGTTCAATATACTTTCCATTTTTCCAATAAACTTTATACGCGTTAGCAGTATTTTTAGAACTAATAATACGGTAATTTTTATCAACGACTTCAATTGAACAACAATTATCTACCGCAATTGCTATACCTGGCGTCTTTTTCATTAACTTTCTCAAATCAAATTTTCTGTCTTCTTCGATATCATAATGAGGACAATACAAAGCATTAACAAAACCAAGACCGCTTACTCGTATTAAATCAGCTTTCGGATTATGAAATCTTCTAGAATCAGAACTACCGTATTTGAACCAACATATTGCACCAGCACTTACACCAGAAAATACTACGTTTTTATCTACCACTTTTTTGAGAATCTTGTCTAAACCTTCCTTTTTCCAGGCATTTATCATTTTAAGAGTATTTCCCCCACCAACATAAATAATATCTGAATTAAAAACCTTTTTTTCTATCTCCTTTTTAGATATTTTTTTATCAAGCAATAGAAGAGTTTCAACTTGGCAATTAAGTTTTTTACCAAAATATTTTTTCACAACATTTATATAACCTTCTGAATCAGAACTTGCGGTTGGAATAAAAAGAACTCTAGGTTTTATTTTTCCAGATAAACTAATAGTTTCTTTATCAATTTTAACTGTTTCAATTTTAAATCCTGGTCTTCCAATCTCACCTCCTCCAATTGCTACTATTTTCATATTTTTATTATATCAGTTCTTCGTCCAATACACCTGTAGCAAAAAAGAACCATATTTCTATGGCTCTTTTTCAATGCGCGGCTTAGTGAACAACGTTAGAACCGACATAAAGAATCATAAGGGCTATGTATATATACCTGACTTGAGGTCGTATAAAGGAACTGAAGTAAAACGGATCGAAAACATTGTAGATTCTGAAATCCTTAATCCCCTTTCAATGATACCAGAATTCGGAGAATCTAAAAAGTAACGTGCTTTTACCCTACACCCCTATGACACTATATCTCTGCAAAAATACCGCCAGCCATGCACAATTAGAGACGAACTCGGATTATTCCGACCCCCTTGTCATATGGGGATACAGCTACAAAAATACCCCATCTTATGTATAGAGTCTGCTACTCGACATTAATCACTAAAATACCCCTATTTATAATGGTTTTAGCTATAAAGTAAGGTTAAATAATGCAATTATGCTTCCTATAAAAGCAATAGAAGAGATAAGAACTAAAAGATAAGCTAAAAAGGTAGTAATGGTTAACGGATGGAAAATAAAAAATTTCTTTTGATCAACTACAGATGTTTTTTTAATATACCTAATGCCTAGATAAACCGAACATAGAAAGAAGAATATATACGTAGTTATCCATGTAGTTGTGGTAAAAAAGAAAGGGAAAATCCCAGGGTTAAGTATTAATGCGCCTCCTGCAATAAAGAATATAGCTGAGAAGATTAAATTCATTTTGTTATTTTAATTGTTCATGTGTTTTTAATTATTTGATAATGCTTTTGCTTCGTTGTACCTCTCTATTGCCTTCGTACATTTATTGTCCACCCAAAACTGATATCTTGCCTTGTTCCAGTCTCCTAGTGTCGCTCCTGGATGATTGTCGTAGAAGTCATTAGTCCATTTATTCATATCTACCATTTTCTCATTAAATCCTGCATCCGTGTCAGCGTAATCATCAGGACACATTGAGAGCTTGTTTGGTACAGGGCCATAGTGGAAATATAAGATAGCACAGAGAGTGATAAATATAACTGGTATTGAATATTTAATTGTCTTTTGGATTATTGCTTTCATTCTTATCATATTCAAACTAACTTCTTTGTCTCTTTATCATAATAAAACATTGAAATGTCATTCTCTCGCAAAAAAGCTCCATAATTATACTCTAGCTGTTCTGAAGAAGAACCAATCCCTCCGTAATGTTTATCGACAAGAAAAGAAACATAGGTGTGAACCATTTCTTTAAGCTTGCCACCCTCAGGTGAATTCATAAAATTAGGAATATTTTTTAGTTCTTCTTTGTCTTTTGTAAGTATAAATTTAAAACAATCATTGCTAAGAACAATGACATTCATTGGATTTATTCCTCCTCTCATGCCAGGAAGTGTTTCTTTAATATAATCTTCAATAGCGTTAAGATGTCTTTTTAAAAATACTCGAGCATTTATTGCTATTTCTTTATCTATCTTTTCTTTTTTATCGATAGATTTATCAGCAGAATTTCCCATAGCTATAAAAAATGCAAAGAAAACAACAATAACGATTATGACTGCAAATAAATTTGTTAACATAAATAATTAATTTTTAGCTAATAATTTCTATCACAAACTTATAACCTAAAAGGAGAGGACGTGGAATAAAAAATGATAAGCCTAATCTGGCTAGTGAAATTTAAATATATAGTTCCTTCAAATATTATTCGAATTAATACTTGAATGTTATTAAATCTAGATTAATAACAACATCCCCTCTTTACAAGTTACAAATTTGAACGCAAAAATCCCTCTACCAGGTAGACCCGAAGGTCCTATGTCAGTTTCCCGACATAACGCGAACAGCGACCCTGATAAAGGGATTACTACGCTGTTCGCGATTTTACTAGCGCCATGCAAATATAAATATTTGTTTAGGCTCTTATTAAGTTTTACTCACTTTACAATTATACCATCTAGCTATTAAAACAAACAATGGCCTCAAAAGCTGTAATTTTTTTGAGAAATTTTTTTAGCCTTTGGTTTTTAGAATCCAAGATTTAACCAAAAAACACAAATGGGTACGTTTCTCTAGTACTACTACCATATTCAATTTCCAAATAGACAACCCCCCTATCTCACTATTTTTAATACTCAATTATAAATATTTAAAAACTATTTAAGTGAAGCAAATTATTAATAACAAAAATGCTTCACAACATGTTGGTCGGCATGAATTATTAATTAATCATTTAACGTTATGAAATCAATAAAAGAGATATTAGAAGGTCCCGAGATAAGCAATTTTTCGGGAAGCGATAAAACCCGTTCCATCGTAGAATCTGAAATTATTTCTCGATGGGGTAAAAGTGAATTGAAGAACTATGATCCATTAAGGTCAACTCTCACAGCAAAAACTTGGATTATGAAATTCGGGATGATTCCAAAGAAGGGCGAAAAAGCAATAAGATCATTTGTTGTATTAGAAACACGTGATACAAGAGATCCAACGAAAGTTATTAAACGCATAAAGAGTGTCTATCTCTTCCATTATAGGCAGGTCACTGAATTAGCTAAAAGATAACATGAAGAAAATAAATACGATAAGTTATCAAAATAGACACGGGACTAGAAATATCAGACCCACCGCTCCAAAGCTAATGCTAGCTAATTTCTATCTGAAAAACATTTCGGGGTTTGATATTTCAAGCAAAGTAAGTGTCGAGTACTTACCTAACAAAATCATTATAAATAAAATCTAATTAAACATTATGAATCAAAATTATAAAAATGAGATCCCTTCTACCTACAAAAGAGAAAGGTTAAATCCTATTCAAGAAGAGATAGCTAAGAACGTCGGAACTTATAATCTCACTGCTGTAATAGAAGAAGACAAGGAAACACTTTCAAAGCTTAAGAATATTCCAAACTCAATCTGTTTCCTTTGCACCTTAAAAATTGGAAATGAAGTAATAGGAATAGGTCGTGGAAGTGCAAACTTAAACCGTATGAATCGTGGGATCGAAAGAGGCGTTAGGTATAGTTTCGGAAATTCCATCGTCGATTCCGTCGTTAGAGGAATTAAGAATCTTGATGCTTTATATTTCAACACAATAAATAAACCTGAAAATAAAATTCAGGAAGAAGTTGATCTTGAAGGTCGAGATTCTCCAGCTTTCTTTGGTGAAGATGATATGCCACAAATTGCAACGGAAAAACAGTTAAATTTTGCAAAGAAATTAATAGCAAATTGTGGCGATAATGAGAAAGAACAATATCTTGAACAAATATCTTCACCTTACTTCAGCAAATTCCAATGCTCTGAGCTTATCCAAAAGCTTATGCCAGTAAGATAAATTATTAACCTAATATAAAAAATTATGAACACAACAGCTAGTTTGGAAACTCCCCGACATAGTTTCTTCTTAGAAGATACAGATGAGCCAGGAATGGCAACAAGCTATCAAAAGAGAACTATCTACCGTCTTTTGTGTGAAAACATGGAGGACGGAGAAAGCAGAGAGATAAATATTAACCAAATTCCTTATGTCTCAAAAGACGAAGCTACTCTTTGGATTAAAGAGTTGGAGAATTCAATTTGGTAGAATAGACAACATTCAAAGGTGGTCCTTAACTGGTCCACCTTTTTTGTTGTTATTTTAGCTCTTCGTCTATCTTTGCTTTTATTTTAATTATTACACTATCTATGTCATACGCAGGATAATCTTCTCCCGCTTGAGCTATTTGTTGACTTACCATATCATTGTATATTTCCCACAAAAACTTGATTGTTTCTTTATTCATTTTATTTTAAATTTTTAAGTTTATTTTTAACTTCATCTTCTCTTATTTGAACAAGGGGAGATTTAAAGTAATAAGCACTAACCTCTTCTAAATTACCCGATATTCCTTTATTTAAAGCTAATTTCATGTATCTAACAACATCAACAATACATCCAGCACTATTAGGACTATCTTCAACAGACAATTTAAGATCAAGTTCAAAAGGTACATCACCAAACTGAGTGCCTTTCACATTAATATAACAAATCTTATTATCTTTTAAATGACTAACAAAATCTGATGGTCCTATCCTCGTAGAAATTTTCTCTCCTTCATCAAGATTAGAAACAACTGCTTGTGTTTTTGATATTCTTTTACTTTCTAAACGAGACTTATTTAGCATATTTCTAAAATCAGTATTACCACCTATGTTTAATTGATATGTATTATCTATTTTAAAACCCCTGTCTTGCATTAACCTAGTAATTATTCTGTGAAGAATAGTAGCCCCAACTTGAGATTTTATATCATCTCCCGCACAAGGTAAACCTTTTTCCTTAAATTTATCTATCCAAGCTTTATCCGAACATATAAATTCTGGAATTGCATTTATAAAACCAACACCAGCTTCTAACGCAGATTCTGCATAAAATCTAGCCGCCTTGGCACTGCCAACAGGTAAATAACATACAACCATTTCTGCTTTTGAATTCTTTAAAATCTCAACAATATTGGATGTTTCTTGATTGTCGTCGATAAGAAAATATTCTCCCATTGTATTAGAAATTCCATCTAAAACATTTCCTTTATTTACTACTACATCCTTATGGGGTATATCAGAAAACTTTTTTGTACAATTTGGCTCAGAAAATATTGCTTCTGATAAATCTTTCCCAACCTTCCTCTTATCAACATCAAAAGCGGCCACGACTTCTATATCACTCACACGATAACCTCCTATTGTCTCATTTATTAAGCCATTTTTATTATTTAAATCCTTATAAAATTCAATACCCTGAACTAAAGAACTTGCACAATTACCTACCCCTACTATAGCTATTTTTATTTTTTCCATATAATTTTTTAATTAAAACATTAATTCCATCTAGTTTCTTTGACTTTTTGTAAATTTTGCTGATTTGCAAACTGGTTAAATCCTTATTAAAACTTAAGTTAAACCTTAAAATATCTCTTAATGTAGCATACTGCTCAAACTCTTGGAAATCAAGCACTTTACCACTTGAAATTTCTTTATAAATTTTAGGGAAAACAGTAACAGGGTTTTGTTGTAATAAATGCAATTTATCTATTTCATTAAATAACCATTGAATGAATTTTAAATAATCAGAAAAAGATAGATAAATTCTAATCTTGTTAATAAAAATCAACAATAAATTAAATCCTGTAAAATAACGTTTTTCTTTATCAGATTTTTTAGCATGAATTTCATCCTTTCTCCTAAACTCAAACCACTTTCCATCTTTACGGTACAAAGGTGGTGTAAAATCATTGTAAATAAGTTTACCCCTAGAATCTATAAAAAAATTATCTGGATTAGGATCGATAGAACATATTAATTGATTAAGATATAAATTACGTCTAGAACTTGTTAGTTCTATTATCGACTTAGAAATAGCTTTAAAATATTTTACTTTCTGAGTAGTTGTTTTAATTTCAACCACTTTCCCTTTTGGAAAATATTCTGTTATTAATAAAATGGTATTTTGTTTTATATTAATTTCAGTAAGAAAAATTTTAGGCAAACCTATCACTCTTAAATGTTTTTTTAAAAGATTATAGAAAACATGTAGGTTTTTTTCTAAAGTAATTAACTGTTGAGTAGATAAATTATATTGCTTACCAACTTTTCTAACTACATAGTATTTACTATGCCATCTATATAAAGATGCTTCATTGTGAATACCTCTACTATTAGAATTAAGTTTTTTTATTAACTTTCCCTTATTTATGACTATTTGTATGTCTTTTTGATTATTTCTCATCTACAATTGGCTTTATAATATCACCTAGCTTTTCCAAAGAAATAAAGGTAACGCCGTTTGATTCTCTTAAAGCTCCTACAACTTTTACTTTGTCACCAGTTTGAATAAAATCTTTTAAAGACCAAATTCCAGTAACAACATCTATTTTCTGATTCTCACTTTCTATAGAAAAAACTCTTGGTAAATTTGAAGAAAGTGAAGTATCAAGCGCTGTACCTTCTATGGAAATATCGTGTATCTTTTTAGAACCAACAACTATTGGTATTTTTTTATTAGGATCATTAGATGGCAAAGCACAGTTAAGTGAAAGCTTAATCCCAGGATTCAGCATATAACGCCTACGTCTAGTAAACATAATTTTTGCTTCTGCTTCAGTAAGGTTGAATTTCTTCATATAATACTCAACATACTTCTCAAACCTTGATGTATCACCAAAATCAATACCTATTTTATTTCTTAGATTTTCATCCCTTTCTAGAGATTCAACCACCCGTTGCAAATCATTTGGACCATAAATTATTAAATCTATATCAGGCTTATTGGAATAAGTAAAATCTTTCATAAACCGAGAGCCAAATAATCCAAAATCTACATTTTTAAATTCCGACATTAAACGCATTAAGGATTCTGTGTCTTCTGGTTTACCATGTTCTAAAAATAGCTTAAGATTGTCTCTCCCTCGTAGTATTTGAGTATTATTCTCGAAGGGCATAGCTAAAAAGCTTAATTCTGACGAAGGATCATAAACAACATAATAATTCATTTCTTCTGAACTTGAAGCTGCTTCTATCCCCTCCTTATATCCATATAACTTTTTTTTCCACTGCTCAGGTCCATGACTTTTAAAATAAGTTATTGCAGTAGGAATCCTGATAGTTGATTCTTGCCCTTTTTCATTAACCACTTCACAAACAAAATTATCCTGAACAAAGCCAATTCGTTCTATATCTTTTTCAATATGAATTAAAGCATCATAAGGACGTGGATCGTCTTCTTTCTGTTCCCTAACTTTATCAACGAAGAATTTAGGTGTTTCCTGGGGCATATTTTAAATATTATCTAAATTTATAACAAGTCCATTCAAACCAATTAGTTTTGTATCTTTACTAGTTGATTCTTTAATAAACTCATTTACTTTTTGTGGGTATTCAGGACCCAAACATCCATGAGGATTAAAATGCTCAAAAAGACCAAGTTTGACTTTTGAATCGCGCAAAACTTCTACAGCATCAGATACAGTAGAGTGATAAAAATTATGCTTAGTATATTTTCTAAACTCCACATCATGTAAATTAAAAACCAACAAATCAATTTCACTGAAAACTTTCTTTAATCTTTCATTAAAAGTTCCTGGTCCTTCTATTTCTTTTTTATCTGCAATCTTCTCCAATGCTGATAGTTCTCTGCCGTCAGCAGTCTTATATGTTGCATTAAAACCAGTGTCTCCAGTATATCCAACTTTTAATCCATTTAAATCTAGAACGAAACCAAAAGATCCACCAATTGAATGTACAACCTCTATGGGCTTAAGTTTAATATTGTTACCTAAATTTATTTCTTCTGCCTTATTAAGCACGGTAAGTTTATTATCACTTGATGGAGAGAAGTGATATTGACCAATAACTTTTTCATCTAAAGTATTTTGTGACATCAAAACATTCAACCCAGAATTCTCACGATAAGAAGCCATTTCAGCAATTAAATCAGCATCATTACTATGATCAATATGAGCGTGAGAAATAAATAGAGTGTTGGTGCGAGCTAAATTTACACCAATTCTTTCCGCTCTTTCTAGTATGTTGATTCCAGGATCAACCATCATTTCTAAATCGTTGTATTTAATATAGAACCCAGACCATAAAGGCTTTAAGGCACTATTCCACTTATAGTCAGGATTAAATTGTCTACCCAAAAAAGCTATAAAATTACCTTCTATCTTATGGGGCATTTCTCCGAGTTCTTTTCTGAGAGTATTAGATACATCTCTTGCTTCTTTTGATAGTTGTTTTAACTCAGTGAAATCAATAGGCATAAATTTTTTATTTTATATTAAGGTTAATAGCTATATCTTCTAACATTTTGTTGATTATTGCAACTAAAGATTTGGAATTATCTAATAAATAAACTGTCGGAAAATTCATTTCTTCCTTTAAAATTTCATCAACTTTTAATAAATTAATAAATTCTTTGTCAGAAACATTACGTGGATTTCTTGTATCACTATTTTTTAATTGTTTCCTATACTTTTTTGGATCGGTAACTAGAATATGAAATTGAATTATTTGATTATTTAAGTAACGAGTCAACAACTGAACACCTTCTATAATACAAGAAACACCACCTGCATTATACTTTTTAATCATGAAATTAATCACTTTACTTATAATTAAAGATTGCTTTTGTAAATCAATAACACTAAGGGGAGAAAAGTAATTATTCATCTTTAGAAAATCTTTATTTTTTGGTTCCATTGAAATCAATGTCTTCACTATCGCACCCAACCCAATACGTTGTTTTATTTCTAAAATATTCGACAGGTGAAAAGCAAGAGTGGTTTTTCCCACACCATTAATACCAGAGATTACAATAATTAACGGACGCTCTCCATTTTTTATATGTTTTTTAATTTTATTCGCTAAATTATAATTTATTTTTTCCATAAACTGAGCTAAAAAGTTTCTCAACTTTTTTTATTTGTTTATTTAATTCGAATTCGTTTTTGACAACGGAGTATGCATTTTTCACTAAACGATCTCTCAATTTTCGATCTTTGTAAAGTAGATTAATAGATGAAGCAAGTTTCTTGGGATTTTTAATTGGCACCAATAAACCCGTTTTATTATGTTTAACTACTTCATTAACTCCTGGAATATTTGTAGCCAAAACTGGCTTCTTCATAGACATTCCCTCTAATAAAACTATACCTAATCCTTCAGAATACGAAGGCAATACCATCATATCAGAAAGCGCATAAACCTTTGGCATATCTTCAATAAGAAATTCATCCACCTTTATCTTAACATTATTTTCTATCTTTAGTTCCTTAATAAGCTTTAAAACAAGTTTACTAAATTTATCATTTGTAGAAAGGTTGCTTGTTGGTATTAAAAGTTTAATATTTGGAATTGTTGTTTTCTTTAACATACTAACTGCTTTTAAAATATCTAAAATTCCTTTTCTTTCAATCAATCTAACAGGACAAAGAACAATAAAATCCTCGTCGTTAAAACCATACCCTTTCCTGTTTATTTTTATTTCAAAAGAAAACTTTTTCATATCTACGCCATAATAAATATGGTGAGCATTTTTCACTTTTTCATCAATATTCTTTTTTACTGTATTTAAATAATTATTACTACAAGCTAAATAAGCATCAAAAGATCTTTGTTTAAAAATAAATCTTGCTATAGATAGTTCAAACTCCAAATTTCCAGGCCAAATACCAACAAGCTTATTTACATCCAACTCTGGAGTAGAATGATAGCTAAAAATATGTTTAGCTCGTAAACCATCTTTAATCATAGAAATTAACAAACAAGGAATATAACCATTTGAATAAATAATATCAGGATCAAACTTTTTTAAAACTGTAAATGATTCTATCAATAAGTCCCGAAAGGGGGCTTTCATTTTTATTGCTTCGCGAAAAAGAGGCATTCTAATAACCTTAAAATAAGATGATTTATAGTCTTTAATTCTTAATTTTAAAGAATCAGGAACTTCCCCCGTCAAAACTAAAACTTCATGTCCCAACTTACCCAACCCGACAGCTAGGTTATATTGATACGTTTGGGCTCCCCCTATAATAGGCGGAAAACTATGAGCGTAAATACAAATTTTCATATCTTTATTAAAACGTCGTTAGTTACTTAATAATTTATCCATGTTTTTACTAAAAATTTTTAATCTTTTACCCAAAAATCACTCGGTAGGGATTTTATAAAATTAAAAACTTTTGATAAATATTCCAACAAGCCAGGATATTCTAATACATCTTCCAATAATTTAGTTTGTTCTGAATTTATAGAATCTGGTAAAAATTCTTTATCCACCCCATTTATATTTGTAGTAAAAATTTGTCTTTTAGGATCAAATTTTACAAATTGAATCACCTCTTCATCTCTTGTATTTAATATTTTTAATTCACGAGGTACTTGTATAAAATGTTTAGTTAATTGCTGGCACCACTCAACACCTAATGGATGAATATCAAATAATCTTTCTCTGCGTTTATTTTTTTGTGGATTATACGCTTTCTGAATAAATTTAGCACCTTCAACGCTTGCTATTTCAGAATTCCAATCCTTATAAACAGAAGATACTCCTGGGATAACTGGTACTGGTTTAGAAAATTTCCAACTTGGCTCTAAAACAAATACTTTTAAACCATTGGATTCATTGGCATACATTGGAGTAATATGCCTAAATTTTAAAAACTCAGCTTGTCGTTTAGTATAATCTTTTTCTTCTGGAAACCTCCCAATAATTGTCGTAGGTACTCCAATGTCTGCTAACATTTTTTGACACAATATAGCAAAATCAACACAATTGCCAGATTTTTCACTTTGAATAAAATCAGGGCTTTCATAATCCCATTTTTCCAATAACTTCACACTACCAGACGGATCAGTCTGGGTTTCATTTGCCAAATCTGCAAGTTTCCCAAAATGAGAAAAGGTATTAAAACGATAATCTTCTGAAATCCGTAACAAAACTTCAGATATTTTCCTGAGTTGAGATTCTAAATTTTCTCTATCAATTTGTAGGAATTGCTTATCTATGTTTATAACTCTTTCAGGTCCTTTTTCCATAGTTAAAAATTATTTTAAAGTATTATTAAAAATTCCAGATTTAGCTATAAAATGTTTGTTTTGTAATATCCATTCATACATAGTTTTTATCCCTTGTTTGGGAGTAATACATGGAACCCAATTAAAATCTTTTTTAGCAGATGAAATATCTGAAATATAAACTTTCTGATCTGCCAACCGCCAAGGCTTTAATTTATAACCAAACTTTTTACCAGAAATACTTTTTAAAATTTCAAAAAACTCTAAAATCGAAACCGCAGATTTTAAGCCCCCGCCAATTGTATAAGCTTTCCCTCTTGTTTTTTTAATATTTTTGAAAGCTAGATCAAAAGCATTTACTAAATCATCAATATGTAATACATCTCTAACCTGCTTACCATTGCCATATAAAGTTAAAGGGTGATTAAAAACCAAAGAACTAATAAACCAAGCAAGCCATCCTTGCCCCTCTATACCAAATTGTCGAGAACCATAAATACATGACTGTCTAAAAACTATAGTATTTAATTTATAAATTCTTGCATAATCTAAAACATATTGATCCCCGCATCCCTTTGAGCATCCATATGGACTACAAAAATCTAATGGTTGTTTTTCAGAAATACCTTTTATGTTTTTAAAAACATATTTACTTTTTTCTTCTCGGATAGGTATATCAGCTAATTCTCCCATTACTTTATTTGTACTAGAATAAATTAAAGAGGCTTTCGGCGCTCCACTTCTCATTGCTTCTAGCACATTGAAGGTTCCCAGAGCATTTATTTCAAAATCTTCTTTTGGATTTATGATTGATCCAGTTACTGTCGTTTGAGCTGCTAAATGTAAAATTAAATCTGGTTTAAATTCTTTAAAAACCTTAGCCAAAGAATCCCCGTTTCTAATATCTATTTTCTTAAAAGAAAATTTACCTTTAAGTGTTCGTAGCCACTTTAAATTTTGTTCAGAACCAACTCTACTTAAATTATCTACCGCAAGAACTTGATAGTGTTTATTAAGGTAATATTCAGCGACGTTTGCACCAATAAAGCCACAACCACCAGTGATGAGAATTTTATTCATATATTCTTGTATTTAACCATTTTTTATGAATAAAATCAATTTAAGTGGCAATATAAACCTCCAACTTTTCAATAATACCATGATCTTTCTTCCCTCTTGTATTAATACGATATCCGTCTTTTACACTAAATCTATATGCTTTCAAAAAACTCTTTGGTGTTAAAGTAAGAGTATCTCTGTTTTTATACTGAACCAACTCTAAAAAATCATTAATTATTTTATCTCTTATTAATATATTTTTTGAAGCAAACCCAACCTTCTTACCCTCAAACTCAAATTCATGTTCTTTTTCGTTGATTAAAGAAAATCCCCTAGATTCAAAAAGATTTTTAAATTCTTCCCATCTATCATTAACAAACTCATCTTCTATTAAAAGATCAATGTCTTCAAAATCCTTAAAATTACCAAGATAATTAGCCACACCAAACGAACCATAAATTACTGGTTTTATATTTAACTCTTTTAGTATTTCTAAAATTTTAGATAAAAATTCATTCATAAATTATCTTTTTATAGTTGTTGTGATTATTTTTTAAATTCATTAAACACCATAATATCTCTTAGTGAGCTATCTTGCGGCACCTTTTTATATTCTGCCTTAATTCTTTTCAAGGCTGTTTCTATTTTTATTTCTATCGGTTTCGTTCCGACATTCAATTCTGCATCAGTAAGTTTCAATTTTTTCTGCCTACCTTTTGTTTTTGCCATATAGTATGTTATGTGTAAAACATATTCTTTTCTAATATTTTCTATGAAACCAATACATTTTATATTATTAATTTCATAGCCTGTTTCTTCTAATATTTCACGTTTTATCGCCTTGATATTGCTTTCATTCTTCTCCACAGTTCCACCAGGCAATTTTAATATATGCTTTATTCCATAACCATCTTCTTCTATGCAAACTAACGTATCCTTGTCTTTATAAATTAAACCTCTAACTTTCTTACGAATTGAAAGTTTAGCTATCTTCTCTCTAAAAAAATTATGTTCATTTATAATTCCAATTTTTTTCATATAATATTTTTTAACTCAGACAATGTTTCTATTATAAAAGTCGGAATACCAGTTTCATCATTGGGTAATTCATTAGCAAAAGGTCCAGCTTGTAGCCAAGCTGTCGGGTGACCATTTTTATTTCCATATTTAATACTTTTTACTATTCTGTCATCCACAAATAATATTTCGTCTCTTGATACATTTATTTTTTTTACTAAGTTGTCCAACATCTCATCTTTTTCTTTAACGTCAGACACTTCTAGCATATCAAGATATCTACCCAACGATGAATTTTCTATTTGTTTTTTTCTTTCTTCTACGCTATCTCCAGTGAGGGGTCGCGCCAAAGAAGCAACGCACATTTTATAACCTTTTTGTTTGCAATATAATAAAACATCTTCTGAATCAGAAATTTCTTTTTTATTATCAACATCATATAAAGTTCTTCCCCAATCAAAAATTATTGCTTTTATATTCATAGAATTTAAAATAATTCCTTAAACATTTTGTATCCCTTCTTAAACTTACCACGTCCTCCTTGAAATGGGGAAATCATTGTCCAAAGAGGGATTCTTTTATAATACATCATTGACCGTTTTAAAAAATCTTTGTCTTTATGACCTTTGTAATTTTTATACACTTCTAGGGTAAATTTCTCTCCATAATCCCACATTTCAGTAAAATCTCTCGCTGGATCATCTATTTTTCTATCAGAAAAATCTATAATCCCTGAAATATATTTTTTATTTTTTCCCAGAAGTATGTGTTTGGAATAAAGATCGTTATGCATAAGCACTTTTTGGGGAAATTTTAAATAATTTTTAAATTCTTTTAAATAGTCATTTATCAAAAGCTGATCTTTTTTTGAAACTCTTGGAAAAATGTATTTATTTGTGTTGATTATTAACTCTTTATATTGTTTTTGGCTATTTACTTTTTTGATATCAAATCGTTCGGCAACCTTAAGGGGGGTTTCATGCAAAGAAGAAAGAAGGTCCGCAATTTGTTTAGCAAGCGTATGTTTTGCTTTAGTGGACACCAACTTAAACACTTTTTTCCTTAACTGTATTCCGGGAATCAGAGAATACCCAGCAAAACTTTTATCTTTTGCAATATAAGTATATTGAGGAATAGAAATACTAACTTTTTCCTTTAAATACTCAAGCAGGAGTATTTCTTTTTTTAATGCCTTTAAATATTGCTTGGCTCTAGGAAAACGAAAAACATATTTATTATCCAAAATAATTACATAATGATCCCATCCTTCTATATTATGCTCCACCTTGTCCCATTTTAGATTAGGAAATTCTTTGTGTATTTTGTTTAATAATTTTCTTTTTTCCATAATTTTTTTTATTTTAAAAACACCCATTTCTTCATTAATTTTCTTGCTTCTTCTGTAAATTTATTTGGGTCTAGATTATATTTAGAAGCAATAAATTTCAATTTCTCAATTTTTTTTGGATTACGAACTTCTTTTAATTTTACATTCTTATCAATTTTTCTTCCTAAAACTCTATAAAATCCATAACGTAAAGAATATTTTGGAAACATATACAAAAGTCCTACATAAAAATTAGTTTTACTGAGTGGAAATTCTATATCGGTATGCCCAGACCAGTGTGCTCTAGTGTAAGTATAGGCGACATCCGATAATTCACTCCATTTATTTATTAACCCCTCCGCTTCTTCAAGTTCTCGCAGTTCTTCCAAAACATCGGCTTGATGCCAATAATAATCTTTTATTGGCATGTCTAAAATTGAATGCCATTTGTTAATAATTGTTTTCATATTTTAATTGTGTATATCTATATATCTAACTTTATCAGAGATAATATTTCCTTTTTTAAAATCTTCCCATAAACCATTGGGTTTGATGGGCGTTGTCCCAGCAGGCTCCAACCAACACACTTCTGCAATTTCATGTGCATGTGTAGTTTTAAGATGCCCGATATTTAAATAATCTTTTCCATTAGTAATTTCAAAGAAAAATTCAACAGACTGTCTTATCTCTCCATCCATAAAATTATTTATATAAAGCAATCTCCCAATTTCAGGAATAACCCCAAGCTCTTCAACCATTTCACGCCTTAAACATTCTTTTATATCTTCTTTCCACTCAACATGCCCACCAGGCAAAGCACAAAAACTCGTGTCATGTGGATGCTTCACACCCAAAAGCTTACCTTCATAAATAATAATACCCCTTGTTCTAACAACAAATTTTTTATCTTTTTCCATAAAATTATTTCTTTTCTTTAGGAGAAACCTCGTCGTCCCCTCCTTCTAATAATTCTAACCCTTTCACTGGACCAAAAGCGTTATTACCTAATTTCCCTTGTATTGATCCTACAATATTTGCAGTTCCAATAAATATTTTTTCCACTTGCGCATCTCTAACTTTCCAAGATTTTTCAAAAGCTACCCTTTCCTTTGTAATTTGATCTTTCATTTCTTTATAAGTTTCAACCATTGATTCAACTTGCTGTCTAAATTCATGACTAGTTACATATCCATATAATGTTTCAGCTAAAGTTCCTTGTTTTTCAGCTTGTGCATTAACTAAAGCAACCTCCAACAGCTGTCTCCTTAATACATGTGAGACAGAGATAGCTAAGGATGGTTTACAAATCCAAACTCCATCCTTATTTCCGAAACCTGAAACAGCTTCATCTGGTAATACCATACTTACAATAACTGGAATATGTGCAGCCTCAGCTCTTAAATTTACTTTCAATTTAGGAATCCAATCCTTGCCCCAATTTTGCACCCTTTTAGATTCCCATAGTATCACTCCACAAACCTTTCCCGAATTTGATCTTACTTTTTGTCTTACATCTGCCCCCTTAACTCCTTTTCCGACTGGTTCGATAATATCTTGCGGAAATGCCTCCTTTAAACTAGCCTCTAGGTCCAATTCTTGCACCTCTCCTTGAAGTTGTTGCGATCCTTGTTCTGCTTTCCTTTTTGCATCATTTAACTGAGTAATCAAGTCAGCCATTTTCTTTTCACTTTCAAGTTCACGGAAATGATATTCGTCACCTATACGCTTACTTACTTCATTTTCAATTTTACCCTTTTCTTCTGAAATTTTCCTAGCGACTTCAAGCTCTTGAGTTTTCATTTTTTCATCCAACTCTCTTTCTTTATTTAATAGAGATAACTCACGTTTCTGAGCCTCCTTTAGCTTTGCATTTTTTTCTGCAACTTGTTCTTCTAATATTTTTTTTTCTGCTTCTTTCTCTTTTTCAACATCTTCTAATTTTTTCTGTAATTTTATTGTATCAGTTCCATTTTGTTTAATGGCACGAGTAAAAGCCTCTTCTTCTATACCCTTACGCTCAGCATCAATTATTTTAGCCTTTTCCAATTCAAAACCCTTTCTCTCTTCTTCAAGTTTTTTTCTTTCCGCGCGAGCCTCAAGAGATTCAGCAGTTGCTTTTTCTAATTTCTTATCCTTCTCTTTCATCTGATCCTCTAAAAGTTTAATTTCAGCAGCAGTTTGTTTTTCAGCGGCCACTTGTGCATCTTTCCATAATGCCCTTTTTTCTATTACAATTTTTTCCGCTACCTTCTTATTTATTTCACTTTGGGCATTTTTCTGCGATTCCTCCAGTTTTGCTTTTTCTTCTGCTATTTCTTTTTTCTCTTTTGCCATTTCAGCTTCTTTAAGCTTATTCTCTTCACTAATTTCTTTTTTTAGGTTTTCTTCAATTTGATGTGTCAATACATCATCAATTGATATTGCTGCTTTGCAGTTGGGGCATATAATATTTTTTGTGTCGTTTTTCATATTTTTTTATTTTATAAATAATTTTTTTAAACAGATTTTGTCCCCCTACAATATGGAAATTTTGAACAACCATAAAACTGTCCTCTTTTACCTTTTCGAAGAATCATTTTTGAACCACAACGCGGACAATCTTTATCAGAAAGAATTGGTGCTGGTTTATTGTCTCTATAATTCCTAGATAAACTTTTACAAGGCTTACAAAAACGTCCATAACCACGAATTAAAGTTGGGTCTTTAAAATCAACCAAATCTCTTATTTCATGACATTTTGGACACTCTTTTTTTTCTCCATTTTGTAGCCCTTGAATGGTGTTTTGAATACCATTCAATACAGAATTATTTGATGAACGATAATTTTTTAATAAACTAGTAATTCTTTCATTTAGTGTTATAACAGGGTTAGATCCAATGTTAAATTTATTAATTCGTAAGAATTTATACCCATAACTTTCTAAAACTTTCTGACGATACACATCATCTTCGGAATAATAATCTGCATAATTAAACTCATTCACTTGATCAATATCACTAAAATGTTCTGTAAATCCATCATATTCAATGATAATCTTGTGCTCATTTTGATTTTCATCCTTGTACACGAGCAAGAAATCAACTTTATAATGAGGATGTTTGTAGGTTCGATCAAGTTGCTTAAGATACTTTCCAATTTCAAATTGTGGAAAAAACTCAATACTCTCTTTATTATTCTTCCAAAAATCAGTGTCATAAAACCACTTTAAAACCCTCGGTTCCATTTTTGAGTTTTGGTCCACCTCAGAAACTTCATGTTCTTTCTTTGCTTCCTCTAAAATAAAATTATAATGTCTTAAAGCATCACCAATTGAGCCATTAAATTTATCAAGTGATTTACTCAGCACAAAATGTATAGTTTCTTTTGCACGACTAAATCCAACATTGAGACGCTGAACTTTTATCTTTCCATCTTCTTCACTATCAATACTATTAAAATCTTTTATAAAAACACCCCACAATCGATCAGAGTTTTCACTAGCAACCATTGAATAGTAAATTATATCTCGTTCCTCTCCCTGACAAGTATCAAATGTCATTATCTTTAATTTTAGATTTTCAAAATAAAAATCTCGCTCAGGTAGTTTGCTAATTGCCTCCATAAGTAATTTTTGCTGATTGGTATGAGGTGTAATTATACCAACACTTTGGGTTATGTTATTCTCGTGTAATATCTTTAATTGCTTAATGATAAAATCAATCTCGGCTCTATTACTATTTGCAACTGGTTCATCCTTTCCGTCATAGTCAACAAAACTAAATTTAATAACATCGTCAATTTTTTTACCTCTAATCTTCATCACTTGAAGGCTGTCTTGATAAAAATACTTATTTGAATAAGAAATAATTTCTTTATATCCACGAAAGTGTTTTAGGAGTTGTGTGTTGTAATTTGTTATAAATTCAAAAAACTCAAGTATTGAGGTCTTAATATCAAATTTCCCAAGCTTTACCATTTTAGAATCTTCTTCAGATACCTGATCACGAAATACTTGTGCTAAAGAATTTAAATATTCCCGATTTGTTTCAGATCGAGCTTGTGCTGCTTTAATGTTACTAAACTGTTTTCTATCACCAAGAATAAGGACTTTCTTTGCTCTGATCAAAGCTGGAAAGGCTTGTGCGATACTTACCTGCGAGGCTTCATCAATAATAACCAAATCAAACAATCCTGCATGTAATGGAATATATTCTGCATAATCTCTAATACCAGCTAATATACAAGGAAAAGCCTCTTTAAGTTTAAGAAATTGTTCCTTTGGAAATTTCATTTTATTTTTAATAACTTCTCTTAGGGTTTCTGCATCTGCTTTGTTGTTATTATAGAAATTAATGAGACGACTATCTAAAACATGAGTGACTTGTGTAGTAACTAAGGTTTCTAACTCTTTCTTTTGCCCCACATAACTTAAAGTTGGAATTGCCCCAAATTTAGAAACCAAAGAATTTTTTAAGATTGCGTAACGTGTTGCTTTATCAAAATCTAAGCTAGTCATAGTGACAAGTCTACTATTCAACATGTCTGAAAAATTTCCTTTTGAGATTTTTAACTTCTCTATTGAATTAGGGTAAGAATCGAATTCTGGGACAAGTGACAAGAAATCTTTTTCAACAGAGGATATTTTTTCTTTGTTTTCAGTAAAATCATTGCCAGTTGAAATTAGTTGGGAAAGAACTGAAATATGATCAACCTCCAAATGTGAAATAGTTTTCGTTTGATCTTTTAAGGCATTATAATAATCACAAATCTCTACAACTCGCTTAATATCATTTATATTTTCATGAGGATTTTGAAAATCTGCTAATGGAAATAGTTCTTTAAAAGAGTTATTTAAAACCTGAAGCTTGGAACCTCTAAATAAGTATCCAAAAATAGGCATCTTAGCCTCTTCGTAAAAACGAGACCATTTTTTAAGCTCACCTAAATCTTTATGAGAAAAAACTTTAAAATGAGATAGTGCTTTAAAATCATGATTAAACCTAAGAGATACATCCTGTGTAATTTGATAAAAAGCTGTAAGAATACTGAGTATTTCAAAAAACATATCCATACTTTTTAATGCTTTCAACTCTAAATTTAATATTCTTGAAAGAGAATCATTTTTAATGATATCTGGCAAAGATAAAAGTAAGGATCTTAAGTCATCAAAAAAGATAACTGCATTCTCGTTCTCAGATAGTTCATCTATATCAAAATCATATTCTTTAGAAGAATAAAATTCTTCTAAACCACAGAATTCATTAATTTCCTGTAAATCAATACTAGAATATGCTAAAGTTTCAGCTTCAATATCTTCTTTTAATGAATTTGAAATCTTTAAAATGTTTTCTTCAATAGCTAAATAATCTTTTTGAACTGCATGATGATGGGTTTTTATTTTTTCAATTGATGACTTTGCAAGAATCTGCCCATAAGTATTACCAGTCTTTCCAAGTCTCAAGATTGGATTTTGAAAGACTTCCCCATCATCAAGACGACGAACCCTATTCATAGTCTCGGTTATTTTATCTTCAACAACATCAAGAGCTTCCTTTTTATCAGAAAGAACAAGTACTGACTGATTCTTTAAAATTGCATCAAAAATAATTGCAGTAATTGTATGACTTTTACCAGTACCAGGTGGACCCTCTACTGTTATATATTTACAACCTTCTTTTTTTATCGCTGATAAAATCTGAATCTGTTCGCTATTAAGCGGAATTGGGCTTTCGGAAACAAGTCTGTCGGGGGTTGATGTATCGTCCCATTCTTTTGTTACTTCAGGACTTACAGAAATAGGGTTTTTATGAATAAAATCATCAACTAATGTATTAAATATCTCAGCAAGTTCTCCGTCACCAGAGCTAAGCTGTTGCAATATTTCTTCATAGTCATTTACAAGGGCTTCGTCTGATTTATCAAACAATGAAAGATAAACTGAATTAGACGTTCTAACATTTAAGCTTTTTGCTTGTTGGTGATCCTTTGAGTCAAGATCGATATTTTTGTTAAGTCCAAAAAGATTTGTAATTTCATTAAGAATTTTTTCAAGTATACTATTAGCATTATCTGTCTCTTTAGATAAATAGATTATACGTTCAGTGATGCTTTTAAGACTACCTTTTGTACCTGTTTCCTTATTGTATTCTTGCACAATAAACTCAATAGCTTTCTTGTTTATATATATCTGAGAATCAAATTCAATATAAAATACATCGTTATCTCTTCTGAGAGAGAAAGGTGTATAAAAAATTGGATATTTTACTTTATTAAAACTAATGTCGCAGAAATAAAGATAAAATTCTTGTTTATCTAAAATTGCTCTGTTTTTATCAATCTCAAAAAGCTCACTGAATAAATCTCCAACTTGAAATGATTCAAAAAAACTTGTAATTGTATTTTTTGTATCACCCAAGTCTATAACTGATTTAAGTTCTTTTTGAATATTAATCTTCTGTTTAGAAACTAAAACTTTCAATAACTCAGAAACTTTATTCTCGATAAGATTCAAGAAAATTTCAGTCAATTCCTCTTCCATTAAAAAAATATCATTCTCGTCACCTATACCAAGATTTTCAATAGATTTTTCAATACTGCCAACAAACGGAAGAACTAAAAAAGTTTTGATGTGTAATGAAGCTGCTTCAAGAGTTACAGATAAAGCCTTATCATATTCTTTTGAATAAAGAGCAACAGATTTTTCCAAGTCGTCTGTTATGGCGTTAATTAATTCATTTATTTGAGAATTTTGGATTTTACCAACCTGTAAAGTTATAAGATCTAAAAGATTTTTTGGAAGATCGCTACGATATACCCCTTTACTTATTGTGCTTAATAAACTTTTATTAAAACCGTGAGTAATTAACTTCCAAATTTCTTTTGTAAAAGATGGATATTTTGAAAGATTTATACCAACAAGCAAATTGTCATTGGTCCTATATTTAACTGATCGTTTTGGATTTTTTCTCTTATGAAAATCGGTTTCAAGAAAATCCATGAAATATTTAGCAACTTCTTTAACAAAAGCAAGATTACCAATAACACTAGCTTCTGTCGTATTATTTTCTTGAGTATCAGTTTTCATATTATAACATTTGATATTAAACTCTAAAAAGTATAGCATTTTAGGCTTCATTTTGAAAGTGATTTTTGAATAGTATTTTCCCATTAAAAATAGTAAAATATGTCAAATGCCAGAATTAACCGATATTACAGAGATAGATATATACAAAGAACCAATATATAGATTGTGTGATTTTTTATTACAAAAAAAGTATTCAACTGAGGGAAGAGGTCTTAACAGACCTTTCTCTTTTCGTGTTAATGAATTAGCTAACATTTTTGAACATAGTGGTAACGAAGAAGAAGAAATGAAAAAAATCAAAACTGAATTATACGGATTAAGCACTGAAACTATTATGACCGAAAATGGAAAACAAAATGTTATTGAAATACTCAATTTTGAAACTCTAGAATTATTTTTAGAAAACTTTAGAAATAATGTTGAAGTAAGAATTGGATGCACTAGTAAAAATTTGGAAATATATCAAAAAGAACTTAGAAAACGCACTGAAGCACTAAAAAGAAAATTGGGAGCTGTTTCAGTTGTTGCTATTACAAATGGTGGAGCTTCAATCTCTATTGGAGAAAAAACAATGGAGACATATAGAAGAAGTCTTCGCCTTCTTCCAATTGCACCATATCTTATACTTCTACTTGCGGGTGAAAGTATCCGACTTCCAAGAAGATTAATATCCATAGATTCTTTTTGCAAGAAATATCATACAGGAGATGCTGACTATAAAAGAGGTGATCCAGTTGATATTAATTTTCTTCAAAAAATCCTTACATATATCAGATATGGTTCTGGCTGGGAATCAGAAACACTTATTAAAAGAAAAGCAATTCTTGATTCATTAAATGGTCTAAATACAAAATCTCGCTTAGAAGAAAATTTTGAAACTGATATTTTTTCAGTAGAAAATAACGTTCGGTGGATTCTATAATTTTTTAAATAATACATAAAAATTCTAAACAACCCTTTAAATATGGGCTTTTTTTCTTTTAATCACCATGAGTCACTTGACTCACGACAAAAGTCGTGTTTATTTGCGTAATGTTCTATTATCACTTCATCATCATTTTATTTATAAAAAAATTTAGATAAAAGAAGGTGGTTGGTCGTAGATTATTAGAATTAAGTTTTAAAAAATGACATGTCAAAAGAAACAAAAACATGAGTTAGTGATGAGGAGGTAGATAGAAACGCAGTCGGTGTCTCGCTTATTAAAATTAATTTGAGAGGAGTAATAACATGAAATTTAAACTAAAAAAAATGGGAACAATTGCACTAGAAGTATCTCAAACGTGGCGTAAGGTCTGGTACAAACGTCACCAGGATGTTATGAAAAATAGATATCCGAAGGAGAAAGATCCAAAGATTAGAAAAAATATAGAGAACGCTGAAGAAGATGCCAAAGAAATGGAACAGGAATATGGAAAGAAAAACCTTGGTCCATATACAGACTTTGAATGGGGGAAACTAAATGGCCGATTGGAAGGCTTAATGTGGGCATTAGGAAATGAATGGGGGTCTAAATATTAAAAGTTAATAAAAAATAATCAAATGAAATTTAAAACTAGAACAAGAAAAGAAATGGAGCAAGAGTTATGTGTTGCCTGGGACAAAGTCTGGTACGACAGACATCAAGTGGGTATGCAAAAAAGATACCCAAAAGACAAGAACCTTGAAAGCCGAAAAGCCTATAAGAGAGGCGAAAAGGCGGCTAAGAAAATGGAGAAAGAATACGGAAAGAGAAACCTTGGTCCGTATACAAAATTCGAGTGGGGTATGTTAAATGGTCGTTTTGAGACATTAAGATGGGTTTTAGGAGAAGACTGGGGAATTCTAGATACCTAAATCTCAGAAATCAATAAAATTATAAACACGTCTTAAAGACAAGCGGAAAAATAAAATAAATTTACTCCGCTTGTCCTACAAGACATAACGCTGTATATCAGCAAATTAAAATTATATGAGTGAACAAATTAAAAGATATCCGTATGCAGAAGCATACAGAATCGCTTTAGAAGTGGTAGAACAATTAAAACCATTCTGTAAACGAATAGAAATTGCAGGGAGTATCAGGAGAAAAAAGAAAGACTGCGGAGACGCTGAGGTGGTTGCGGTACCTCTCCCCTATTCAACTGGACTTTTTGAAAGTGGAATAGCAACCATCGTAAACAAATGGCCTAAGGTCCGTGGTGATCTAGATTATGGCAAAACAAAATATACTCAACGTATATTGCCTTGTGGTATAAAACTTGATCTGTTTTTCGCAGACGAGAAGAACTGGGGCTATATTTTTGCAATGAGAACTGGATCAGATAACTTTAGTCATAACACCTTAGCAAAAAGATGGGTACAGTGTGGCTACAAAGGGAAAGATGGATACCTAACTAAATATGGAGAAATAGTTGAAGTAAGGGAAGAGCAAGATCTCTTCAAATTACTTGGTATCCCTTACGTGTCGCCAGAGGATCGAAATTTATAAGCAATTACTAAATGAATTAAATTATGAAGAGCATTCAAAGATTGTTTGAGAAAGTGGCTAGAGAACATCCTAACTGGGGTTCAGTGATTGTCTTTAACCACATAGTGGATGGAAAAAACTTTTCTCGCGATAGAATCGCGAGGTGGTTCAACGTCTTGGTCGATAAAGAAGAATATGACAGATCCGAGAAAAAAGAGATTCTCGAATATGTCTATCTCCTAAATTCACCCCTTAACCGTACGAAAAACGACAATATCGCACCTCTCAGAGAAGCGAAAAAAGAAAAAATGAATACGGATAAGTCGGGCATTAAAAACGCAGTTAAAACTGAGGAAATTATATGCAAAAAGAACTAACACAAGAAGAGTTTATAGCACTCTTCCCCAACACTCGATTCCGCTATATACATGACTCAATAAATGGATTAGCCATACAAGGAAGCAATATGCTTAATCTATCATGGAATGAAGAAGGATATGGCATCTTTTTTACAGTTAATGGATTTCCACCTACTGGCAAAGCAGATCAATCACAGTTATTATCGTTAAATGGCAATTATGTAGATTTTGATGTAGAGGTCAGATTATCGCAGGAAGAAAAAGATAGATTAATTCAAGGAACTCTTATGTCAGGCCTAGAAACTGGTGTGCCGACTCCAACGATAATTAATCGTACTCAAAAAGGTGCGCACTTAATTTGGCTTTATCCAGAACCTCTTAAACCTACATTAGAAAATATCACAAAATGGAGAACTGTACAAAAAAGGCTAGTGCAATGTTTTAATGGTGACAAAAATCCCACTGATCCGTCACGAGTACTTCGTTTGCCTTATACACTACACTTAAAAGATCCTAACAATCCTTTTGAGATTAAAATTGTGTCGTATAAGCCAGAGGCGAAATGTACACTTGAAGAATTGGATGGAATGGTACCAAAATATTCCGACAATGAAAGCGATACTAAAACTCCTGCAATGGAATTGTTGCTTAAGGGTGTGCCAATAGGTAAAAGTCTACGACATGGTGCATTAGCACAAATAGCAGGTCTTCTTCTAAAAAATGCAGACACTGCAGAAAAGGTTGAAATTGCAAGAATGAACTATTACGCATGGGATCAGAAAATTGTAGGTTCGAAAGAACAATTTGAGGAACGTAAAAAAGAATTAGATAATACTTTCGAAGGAATACTTAAACTTAATGTAAAAGATAGAGAGACTGGAACAAAAGCTAGAATGTCCTCCACAAACAGACCTCGCCTATGGACGATTGGAGAAATTCTTGAGCAAGATTTTGGAGAGGAGAAATGGCTTGTAGATTCATTAATATCCAAACAAGGCATGATGGCACTCTCTGGTAACCCTGGCGATTTTAAAACTTGGGTAACTATTCATATTGCGCTTTGTGTATCACGCAATCTTCCTGTCTTTGGTAAATTCAAGGCATCACAGGGAGGTGTATTGATAATAGACGAAGAGGATCATATCCGACTATTACAAAAACGTTTGGAATTACTTGGTGCAAAGGAAACTGATAATATTCATTATCTATCGCAGAGTGGTATTAAAGTGGATATGGAAGAAGTCCGCGACATGATACTAGGGATTGTTAAAGAGAAGAATATAAAACTAGTCATACTTGATTCTCTGGTTCGAGTTCACGGACAAGATGAAAATGATGCAGGTGGTATGGCAAAAGTGTTTAGTAATCTCCAAAAGATAATTACCGAAGGAGCATCTATTCTCTTTACTCACCACCACAGAAAACAACAAAAGGGGCAAGGATCGAACAATCCTGGCCAAAGTATGCGAGGCTCATCAGATATTTTAGCAGCGGTGGATTGTCATATGACTATTGAGAAAAAAAACGAAAACGAAGATCGTCTTATTCTCCGACAAACGAAATTACGTCAAGGTGAATTGTTGCCACCGTTTGAAATCAATATCATTAAAAGTGAATCAGGTCCATCAGGATTTGAATATGCTGGTGATCATGATGAAAAAAAGAAAAAAGCCGAAGAAGTAGAAACGGCTTTAGTGTCATTCCTAGGAGAAGAAATGAAAAGTCGTTCAGAAATTCTTGAATTTTTTGAAGACGATTATGGTAGAGATGTTATAGACCGAGGAATAAAACTAGCAGAAGATGATGAGAAGGTTGAAAGAGTTCCAAAAGGAGAAGTACCAAAAGAAAACCGTAAAAAGGCACACTACCGTCTCCCTTGGATACTTTCTCCTATTAAAATTACTCAGGTTAATGAACTTCCTGCTTCCGTATCCTATATAGAGGCAGGAAAGCAGGAAGGTTATAAAGAATCGTTTGAGTGTGAAGAGGTCGAAAAAGACGAAGATGGCATTGATAATCCCCCATTTTAGATGTTGGGACTAAGGTGCTATAATTCATATACTGTCTAATACAAAAACAAAGTATAATGATCCTAAAAGGGCGTTTCTGCCATTATACTTACTCCGTTGGAGAAAATGTATTGGACAGCCAGAAACGTCCTTTTAGTTTGCCTAAACTAGAAAAATTAAAAATCTAAATAAATAAAAATGGATAAAATTACAAATAAATTTAATAGGATGAACCTAAACAGCATGAATATTTCAAACAAAAGACTTCTGCAGTTTATAAATCTCTTTAAAGCAAAAACTGGTGTGACATTAGCAGAACCAGAAGCATTAACACGAGCAGAGATATTACTCCGAACAATAGCAATTCTTTATCAGCCAGTAAGTATATCCGATTATTCTGCTGCTTTGGCTAAGAAAATGTTTCTTAAAACTAAAAAGGTGTAGATTATTAATTAATGTAGAAAAAATTATGAAATATAAATATGGTGCTAGTATTAGAAAATCAAGTGAGAGCAGAGAAAAACAAGCTCTTTCAAATGAATCTCAAAAAAGAGAAATAAAATTAAAATTCCCTGACCTTGATATAACTGAATGGTTTGTGGAATCAAAAAGTGCCTTTAAGCCATATGGCAGGCCTGAATTTACACGCATAATGAAAATGGTTCACGAAGGCAAGCTAGATGGGATTTTAGCTTGGCACCCAGACAGATTATCTCGTAATGAAATCGATGCAGCTAATATTACCTACGCTATAAGAAGTGGAATACTCAAAGATTTAAAGTTTGTGAGCTACAATTTTGAAAATACACCAGACGGAATAAAACACCTACAAAACGCTCTTTCTGACTCACAATACTACTCAGCTAAACTTGGTGTTGATGTAAAACGTGGATTAAATGACAAACTGGGAATGGGTAGAATGCCATGCTTAGCGCCAGTTGGTTATTATAATACAAAATTAGCAAACCGAGAAGACAATAGAATAATAGAAGACACAGAACGATTTCCTCTTGTTCGTAAAATGTGGGATTTATTACTAACTGGAAACTACAGTGTCCCCCAAGTGCGAGATATTGCTACAAATGAATGGGGCTTACTTACTCCTAAAAAGAAAAAAGTTGGTGGAGGAAAAATTGGTTACACCAGTGCTTATGGCATGTTTACTAATATGTTCTACACAGGATATTTTATGTATAAAGGTAAAATGTACAAAGGAGATCATAAGCCAATGATAACTATGGCAGAATTTGACCGTGTACAGACGCTCCTTAAAGAACATGGTAAACCAAGAGCAAAAACCCATGAATTTGCTTATGGTTGTGGAACTTTTATGTGTGGAGAATGTAATCGTTCTTTCGTTGGGATTGAAAAAATAAAATATATAAAAAGTGAAAAGCTAACGAGAGTTTATGTATTTTATCTATGCGGTCATAAAAAGAGTGTTGTTTACTGTAGCCAGAAATACAACATTAACGAAACTGAAGTAGAAGAACAAATAATAGCTGAAATCCAGAAATATACAATTGATTCTGACTTCTTAAATTGGACACTTGAAGTAATGAAAGATAATAACGTCCTAGAAATAGTAACGGAGAAAGATGTAAAAGAGAATGTCTTAAAGACTATAGAAACCAAGCAGGAAGAATTAAAGAAGTTAATCCAAATGGCTACAAAAGGCTTTGTTTCGGATGAAGAGTTTAGGGAATCCAGAACTGAATTAGACAAGACAATAAATAACCTAAAAACCCAATTAAATGAGGTTGAAAGTGATAAGAATGAAAATCTCATGGAACTAACTGAGAAAGCATTCTACTATTCTACTTATGCCTTGATTGCTCTCAAAAAAGGCGACAAAAGAACCCGAAATGAAATCATCAAGAGTCTGGGTATGAACCGAGAGATAAAAGACAAAATAGTCAATATTAAAGCCTTCGAATGGTATTTCCACATCCAAAGAGCCTATTCTTCACTAAGAGAACAATTGGCTGGTACTGAACCAGAAATACGTTGTGAACAAAAGACGATTTATGACTTTCCTCATCTTCGTTCACTGATGCGCGACCGACCGGATTTGAACCGGCAACCTCCCGCGTGACAGGCGGGTGCTCTAACCAGTTGAGCTACGATCGCATACTTCCAATTATACATAAATTTATATAATTTCAAAGTTATTTTGTGTCGATGGCAGGACTTGCACCTGCGACCTTGGCTTTATGAGTGCCATGCTCTAACTACCTGAGCTACATCGACATAATAAATAGAATAACATATTAAAGCTTTTTTTCAAATAAACCTTGCAAAGATTCATTTTTTGCTATATTATATATCCATAGCGGGGTAGAGAAGAGGTATCTCGTAAGGCTCGACATAATGGGCCCCTCGAAGAGAAATCTTTGAGTGCGTATTCGTCAAATTCGGAGAAATCCTATTCGTTATTAAAAAATGAAAAGACAATTCCGAGCTAAATCTGATATTAATTTATTAGAAAATGTGTAGAGACTAGATGGCGAACTCCTGAATCTTTAATTTATTTTTAGAAAGGAGATGGTATAGTCCAGACCCCAAACCACCTACTGGTGGAGTAGCGAAAGCTATAGTGGTAAGCATAACCTTAAGACCCACGTTCGATTCGTGGCCCCGCAACAATTTTAGTTTTCTAAATAAAATCAAATTCCTTAAAAATCTGCTCGTATAGAGAAATCACTCTTTTTGCTTCATGTAATGAAAGTTCAAAAGATGAACTTTCATGAGCTATTTTATTCCTTATATTATGTATTTCCCAAGCAGAACTAAGACTATGAAAACTGTCTCTATTTGCCTCTTTTAATTTATCTCCAATATTTTCTCCTTTAAATTTTAATTTAGTAAGTAAATCAAAAAGCATAGAGTCCGCCTCAATAATTGCAAGCTTCCAATCATTTTCATTTGTTGAAAAAAGATAATCTAAAACCTTTTTCCAACGTATATCCTTAAAAATTACCTGACCTGTTTTTTCTGTTTTCAAAGATTGATTATGTTTATATTCTTCAATTTCATGATGTAAATGCGCATGCTCTTTTTTTCTAATTTCAAACATTCTAATCGTAACATAAATAATAATAGCAATAAAAAATATTGCTAAAAAAGAAAGAAGAATATAAAAATACCCTAAATTTTTTTCTGTTAAAAGAAGGTTTAAAAAAATTTGTCCCTGACTAAATAAATAATTCGGGTCAAGAAATTTAGATCCAAGAACTGAATCTTCTAGGAGTGGATTAGTACTATTAAATGTATTTGTTGTATACATCCCAGTATTAAAATTTTAAATTTTTATTAATAATAATCATCTTTTTATTCTTTTTAATTATGTTTACTTGTCATAATATTTACTCAAAAATTTAATACGGGACAAGTACTATTAATTATCTCTTAAATCTTTTTCAATCGCAAATAATGATTCATCAGAAAATAATGGTCCTGTAAACTGAATACCGACAGGCAAGAGAGAAGTAGATTTACCAAAAGGTACAGAAATAGCTGGAAGACCTGTTAAATTAGCTGGTGTAGTAAAAATATCACATAAATACATTTGCAAAGGATCTTTTTTCTCACCAAATTTAAATGCTGTCGTAGGTGTCGTAGGTGTCATTACAAAATTAACATCTTTAAAAATATCTTCATACTCTTTCATAATAGCTCTTCGTACCTTCCAAGCTTTATTATAATAAGCATCATAATATCCGTGCGACAAAATATAAGTACCTAATATTATTCTTCTTCTTGTCTCCATACCAAAACCTAAAGATCTACTTTTTTTATAACTATCAAAAATATTTTCTCCTTCTTTTCGTAAACCATACCTTACACCATCTAATCGTGAAAGATTTGTAGAAACTTCTGCTGGCATAATTATATAATAAACAGCTAAAGAATATTTTGAATATGGTAATGATATATCTTTTATTTTATAACCTACTTTTTTTAATTTTTCTATCGCTTCTTCAAAATTTTTCAAAACCTCAACATCAACTCCCTCTTTAAGAAAATCTCTAGGAATACCAATCACCTTCTCCCCCTTCACCTGGTGAAGGGGAGAAAAATCAACCGAAGTACTATCCATATCATCATGTCCTACAATACAATCAAAAATTATTTTTGCATCTTGACTCGTTTTAGCAAAAGGACCTATCTGATCAAGAGAAGAAGACATAGCTGTAAGTCCAGAACGTGAAATAACACCATAAGTAGGCTTCATTCCAACAAGTCCACAAAAAGATGCTGGCTGACGTATAGAGCCTCCAGTATCAGACCCTAAAGCCCCTAGTGCCATGCCAGAAGCAACAGCTGCTGCTGATCCACCAGAAGAACCACCTGGAACATATTCAGTGTTAATAGGGTTTTTGACTGGTCCGTAGGCTGAGTTCTCTGTCGAAGATCCCATAGCAAATTCATCCATATTTGTTCTTCCTATTAAAACTGCTCCAGCTTCTTTTAATTTTTTTATAACAAATGCATCATAACTCGCAACATAATTTTCTAACATCTTAGACCCCGAACTTACCTTATGCCCTGTTATCAGAATATTATCTTTTATAGCAATTGGTATTCCAGTAAGTAAAGTTCCCTTTCCATTTTTTATCATTTCATCAGCTTTTTTTGCTTGTTCTAATGCACTTGCACTGAGCAAAGTCGAAGTGTCAAAAACTTCCAAAAAAACATTTAATTCTTTATTTTTTTCTTCTATATTTTTTAAACACAGAGATACGAGCTCAACAGAAGTTAATTCTCCTTTTTTCATCATTTCTCCTGCTTTTTTTATTGTAAGGTCTTTAATGTTTAACATATTGTTTTATAGAATTTTTTTTACTTTTACAAAATCATCTTGTTTATCTGGAAATTGGTCAATTATTAAATCTCTTGAAAATTCTTGTATTTTTAATTCATCTTCACGCCAGATATTTTTCTGTATAAAATTTTCTTTTACATCAGGAACATCGACAGATTCTATCTGTTTAACATAACCTAAAATACCATCTAAATCTTTTAGAAGTATTACCTTTTCTGTTTCAGATAATTCAATTTTCGCCAATTCAGCTAGTTTCTCTATATCTTTAATCTCCATATATAAATTATAGCAAAATAACCTAAAAAACAAAGCCAAAAATAAAATCATACTTTTTTTGGCATACGCTACTGAAAGATAATTAATGACATCAAGTTAGAATGCAAGCCGTGAAAAAGGATAATTCTTTTATTGTTTACCAATCAATGCTTTTATTCTATCTTCTACTTTAGGATGAGTACTAAATAAATTAGAAATACTTTTTCCTAGTTGTCTGCCAGCACCAAAAGGATTAACTATAAAAAGATGTGCTGTCGCTGTATTTGCATATTGCATTTTATTTGAATGATTTGAAATTTTTTGTAATGCACTTGCTAGCCCCTCTGGATAACGAGTGATCAATGCTCCAGAAGCATCTGCCAAGAATTCCCTCTTACGAGAGATAGCGAGTTGTATAAGTATTGCAAAAATAGGTACTAAAATTGAAATTACAATTCCTATAATTATCATTAACCCACCATTATTATTCTCACTATCTCTTCTTCCTAAACCAAAAAAAGTAGATCGCAAAAACATATCAGCCACAATAGAAACAAAACCAACAAGCACGACGATGACAGTTGAAAGTAAAATATCTCTATTTCCTATATGAGAAAGTTCATGGGCAATCACTCCCTCAAGCTCAGTTTTATCTAAAATAGAGAGTAAACCAGTCGTTACACAAACAACAGCATGTTCCCTGTTACGTCCAGTAGCAAAAGCATTTGGTGAACTTTCTTCCATAATACAAACCTTCGGCATTGGGAGTCCTGCTGTTATAGAAAGATTTTCAACTGTATTCCAAAGATCTATATTATCCTCCCTCTTTATTTGTCTAGCGTGATTTAATTTAAGTGCAATTTTGTCTGAATACCAATAACTTGTAACATTCATAACTACACTAAAAATAATAAAGATATAAAGAATATTAGGATTCCCATAATACTGTGCAAAGAAAAATCCAATACCTATCACTACTACCAAAAATACGCTCATCAAAAACCACGTCTTTGTAATGTTTTTTGATTGTTGTGTATATAATGTAGCCATTTAAAATTTAACTTCTACTGGATTCTGGGCAACATCATTATCGGCAAGATCAAACAAATCCATTTTTGCAAACTTAAATATACTTGCAATAACATTATTTGGAAAACTTTCAATTGAAATATTCAAGTCACGAACATTGCCATTATAAAATCTGCGAGCAGCTTGAATTTTATTTTCTGTATCAGAAAGTTCACTTTGTAATGCTAAAAAGTTTTGATTCGCCTTTAAATCTGGATAAGCTTCAGAAACAGCAAAAAGAGATTTCAATGTGTCAGTAAGCATATTTTCTGCTTTTGCATGATCTTCTGTTGGTCCTTGTGCATCCATCGCAGCAGTACGTGCTTTTGTAACATTCTCAAATAGAGAAGCTTCGTGTGTAGCATAACCCTTAACGGTATTTACCAAATTGGGAATCAAATCATATCGACGTTTTAATTGAACTTCAATATCTGCCCAAGCTTCTTTCGTACGATTAATTAATTTTACAAAACTATTATAAGCAAAAACAATCCACAAAACTATAAAACCTAATACTATTAAAACAATTGTTAATACACTCATCCCGTTTAGAAATCATACTATCCGTACATATATATAACTATATATAAAGATGTACAATCATTGTTAATTTATAATCTTTTTCCCGTTTTGTAAATTTCTAACGGGATTCATATTATTATATCATAAAAAATCTCTTTTTTATTTTTTTGCTTGTTTTTTGACTTGTAGTTCCTCAATTAAAACAAGTAATGGAGAAGCAAGAAATATTGATGAATATGTTCCAAAAAACATTCCGGCAGTAAGCATTAATGCAAAATATTTAGTAGATTCTGGTCCAAAAAAGAATAGAGATAACAAAACTATTATAACTGTAAGAGAAGTAAAAATAGATCGCATATATGATTGGTCCAAACTTTTACCAACAGTTTCACTAAAACTCTCTCCTGTCTTATTTCTTAAATTCTCTCTAATTCTATCAAAAATAACTATAGTGTCAGATACCGACAATCCTAATATCGTAAGAGCTGCAACTACAAAGAGAGTATCAACTTCGGCACCATAAAAACGACTCATTATAGTAAAAAGTCCAATTGGAATAATAACATCATGTAATAATGATACGACAGCCATAAGACCATATTTCCAAGAAGAAATTGGTTTTGAAACTTTTCTAAAAGCAAATGCAATAAATAAAATAATACCAAGAGAAACCAAAACAATAGCAATTATGGCTTTTCTAGTAAGTTCTTTCCCTACTGATGGTCCAATAGAATTGAAACTTTTCTCTTCAAGTGGACTTTTATCATCTTGTGAAAGTGTTTTTAAAAGTAAAGCGTGCTGTGTTTCATTTAAATCGATAGATTTAACAATATAGCCTAATTCCCCAGTTGGCTGTATAAGTACAGAACCAAGGTCAAGAGTCTTAAATTGAGAATCTAAGTCAGATTGTATTGGTCGAGATTCTTTATAAACAACCTCTGTCAATGCACCACCCTTAAAATCAATACCAACCTTAAGTCCGAATACAAAAAGTAAAACAACAGAAGATAAAACTAAAATTGCTGAAATTATGAGAAATATTTTTTTGTGTTTTATTATAAACATTTTTTATTTATTGTTTTGCAAATTATTTACTAAATCCACTTGAAAATAAAAACCTCGCGATCTTACCTTCTCCTATAAAGAAAAGCCCTGAAAGAAAAATTCTAGAAATCATAATAGCAGAAAACATTGATACTAAAACCCCCATACCAAGAGTTAACGCAAATCCTTTAATTAAAGGTGTTCCAAACCAGAAAAAGATCATAGCAGAAATTATTGTTGAAAAATTAGAATCACGTATAGAAGACCAAGCTCTATGAAATCCTGCAGAAACAGCATCAGAAATATTATGACCAGAATGTAATTCCTCTTTTAATCTTTCAAAAATAAGAATATTCGCATCGACTGCTATACCAATAGAAATAATAAAACCTGCAATACCAGCAGCAGTAAGAGTAACTGGTAATAATTTAAAGAGAGCCAACATCATCGTTATATATATACAAAGAGCAAGTACTGCAATAAATCCTGGCAAGCGATACCAAAGAATCAAAAATAATGCAACAATTAAAAATCCAATAATCGCAGCTTTCACTCCAGCATCGACAGCATTTCCTCCTAACGTTGCTCCAATAGTTTGTCTTGATAAAAGAGTAATAGGCACTGGAAGTGCACCAGAATTTAATCTACCTACTAATTGTTTACCTTCTGTTGGTGTAAAACTACCTGAAATAACTGCCTGACCATTTGGAATCTCCTCACGAACAACAGGAGTAGAAATAGGTGCACCATCTAAATATATAGCAACCATTTTACCTATATTATCTTTTGTAATTTGCGCAAAAAGTTTTGTACCTGTATCGTCAAATTGCAAACTTACTTTTGGCTCACTAGTCGTCTGATCAAAATCAAGAGTAGCTTTCTTTAAATATCTACCAGTTAATTCTGTAGAAACAAATTGTAAAGATGTGTCTAGCGTTACTTTTCCATCTTTATCTATTGTCGCATTTCGTGGTGTATCTTTTGGTGCCTCAATTTTAAATTCCAAAAGTGGTGTTTGTCCTATCATAACTGTCGCTTTTTCTACATCAGTCACGCCTGGAAGATCAACTATTAATTTTTCTTCTTCACCAGAAATAAATCCACTATTCTGTACTTGCACTACTGGCTCTGAAACACCAAAAAGATTAACTCTTCTTTCTATAACATCACGCAATGCATCCATAGATACAGAGACTTGTCCGGCTGGAACTGCACTAACATCAGCTTTATATATCAAATGACTTCCACCAGAGAGGTCTAAACCAAGACGAAATGGAGAGTTCTTAAAAAATGAATTTTCTGTTGCAAAATTAGGGTTTAATTTAGGTTCTGATTTAAAGACAAAAAAGGCTACAGCAGCGCCCAGAATAAGTACTATTAAGATAGAAACTATCTTCTTCAACATAAATTAATCTCCATATATTAAACCTTTTTCAGTAAAAAAGCAATTAAAAAGCCTAAAATAAATCCTCCTAGAATATCTATGGGAAAATGAACTCCAGCTATAATACGAGCAATACCTATAACCAGAGCAAAAAAAATAAAAATATATCCAACTTTTTTATGATTAAAAAATATAGAAATAGCTAATGCCATAAAAAAAGTCGCATGACCTGATGGAAAAGCATATCCAGTTTCAGAAAAAAGTGAAATAACTTTTGAAAAAATATCAAAAGGTCTTTGAGTATGAAACAAAATTTTAAAAATATATGCTAGAATCCAAGCCAAACCAGAAGAAATAAAAATTATAAAAAAATCTTTCCAATTTTTTTTATAAAAAAATAAATATATTACAGCAAGTAATATCACAATATAAGGGAGAGTATCAGCAACAAAAATAATAAGTTTATCAAAAAATACTGATTGATGAGATAAATTATAAAAAAAGAAAAAAATTTCGTTATTTAACATTTTTTTGTTTTGCCACATTAAGCACATTATTAAAGAGCATAGCTATCGTTACAGGGCCCACCCCACCAGGAACAGGTGAAATAAAACTCACTTCATCTTTCACTGATTCAAAATCAACATCACCCACTATTCCTCCATTTGATTCTGAAGTACCAGCATCTATTAATATTACACCCTTTTTTATCATATCTTTTGTAATAAATTTACCTTTACCAATGCCAGAAATTATAACATCAGCCTCTTTCATAATTTCTTTTTTATTTTCACTTTCACTAGTAATCACAATTGGATTAAATCCTTTTAATTTAAGCAAGGCAGAAACTGGTCTTCCAACTAATTCACCATTACCTAAAACTACTATTTTTTTTGTTCTCAATAACATAGTCGAAGAATTATTATCTAAATTTAAAGACTCCAATAATTTCAAACAAGCCATCGCCGTTGGCGGACATACGGAGGCGTTGCCTCCGTAGAATCGATCGCTTGCAAGAGTTCCCAAACAATCTACATCAAGTTTCGTATCTATAGCATCTAAAATTTTTCTTTGATCTAAATTTTTAGGTAATGGAAGTTGAACAATGATACCACACATATTTTGAATTTTATTTAAAATTTCTATTTCTTTCACTAAATCTTCTGTACTAATAGATATTGGAAAATTTGCATTATGGAAGTCTATACCAATAGCTTCTGCATTTTTTTTCTTCATTTCTACATATTGAACAGAAGCCCTATCTTCCCCTATCAAAATATCACAAAAAATAGGTTTAAAAGATAAAGAAGCTATTTCTTTTTTTATTGAATCCAAAATTTCTTCTTTTATTTTTTTACCATCAATAATGTTCATAGCTTTTAGCTTTTAGCTTTTAGCTTTTAGCTTCAAGAATTTAATTTTCTATAAGCTATCAGCTAATAACTATAAGCTGATTATTTATACTCCTAAAAATTCATTTTTCATGTCATCTCGGTGCGCCGATCTGGCAAACTTGCGCATATTCATTAAAATCCCCAATCCCATAAATTCGGTAACTAAATGTGAACCACCATAACTCATAAATGGTAGAGGAATACCCGTAATAGGCATTAACCCAATGTTCATGCCTATATTTATGAGTATATGACTCATAAAAAAAATAGCAATTCCTATTCCAAAAAGCATTTCAAAATTAGAAACTCCAAGTGATGCATTGTGAAGAATTCTCCATATAACAAGACCAAAAAGCAAAAGAATAAAAAAGGATCCAATAAAACCCCATTCCTCTGCATATGCAGCAAAAATAAAATCAGATTGTGGTTCTGGTAAAAATTTTAATCTTGATTGTGTACCAAAACCAAGACCTTTACCTAAAACCTGTCCAGAACCAACAGCGATGGTGGACTGAGACGCATTATACCCAGAATCATGTATGTCAGCGAGAGGATTTATAAAACTGACAATACGAGCTTTCTGGTATGGAGCAAATGCAAAAACCCAAAGAGACACAAAAATGAGAGCACCAGATAAAAAAACAAAAAACAAATGCGCTTTAGAAATTCCAGAAACAAGTATCATTCCAAACCAAATGAAAAATATAACCATAGCAGAACCAAAATCTGGTTGAAGTAAAACTAAAACAAAAGGAACAAATGCATAAAATCCAGAAATAAAAATATGTTTTATATTTCTTATCTCAACATGTCTACGTGAAAAATATTTTGATAATATGAGTATAAGTACAAGTTTCATAAGGTCAGCTGGTTGAAAAGAAAAGAAACCTAAAGAAAACCAGCTTTGTGCACCCCTTATAACATTACCAACAATTATTAAAACAACTAATAAAACACAAAAACTCAAAAATAATGTTATTAATACATCCGTCCGACGCAAAAACCTGAAATCAATAAAAGAAAAAATAAAGAAAACACAAAATGATATCAAAATCCATATGATTTGTTTTTCAAAAAAATTAACCATATCATCGCCTCCAGTGAAAGATTTCATCGTAAAGAGACCAGCAAAAAGTATGGGAACAATAAAAAAAACCAAAAGCCAATCTACCCCGTACGAAATCTTTCTAATAAAGTTTCTTATTTCCATCTAACTTATTCATTTAATTTAATAAAATTTCGTTCGGGGTCTATTCTTTTAAAAACTTTATCTACCATTTTTTTATCCGCCTAAATTTTTTTAGTACTTGTTATTAATATCATTGGTTTTTGTTTATAAAAAAATTTTGGTGGATTTAATTTAATTTAACCAAAGAAATATCATACATAGGAATTATTTCTTTAGTAATTACATTACCTAATATTGGCTGTGGCCAAGTAAAATCAATATTTTTATCTTCTCCTGAAGCTAACACATCCAAATACGTACGACTAGAAGAAATAGCATTCCCTCTCTCGTCATACAAAATGACAACTACCCCTAATTCTGGAATAGTAAAAAAGGAATCATTTTTTATAATAGCAGAAAGATGTGGGCTCGTATCTTGATTCTCTAATTTTATATCATAAATTGATAAATTTAATTGTTTTAATTTCTCTTCTGAGACAGTAGTCCAAACAGGTATTTCTGTAAATTCAAAAGTAGTATATACAGGAATAGAATTACCAACTCCGATACCTGGTTCAAAAATAGCAAATTTACCAGAAGCTGGAATAAATGTCTGCCCTTCTCTTTTACCTATAAAAACATTATTTTTATCTGAAAAACGAAATCTATAATTTATTTTAGAAACAACCTCTGTTGTATTATGGTTTTCGAGATATGCAACAGCATTATAACGTCCAGGAATTACTTCAAATGAACGAGACCACAAAACAGAAATTTTATCTACGGCAAAAGAACATGCCTTGACGCATGATCCTCCACAATCTACACCCATTTCGTTTCCATTTTTTTTATTATCTGTACAAGTTGGTAATTTGTTTATATATGGAGAAGCTATCAAATAACCCAATACCAAGAAAAAAATAACTAAAATAGCTATATAAAAAAGTTGTCTTTTAAGAGCCCATGACATAAGAATATTGTAGCATTAATTTTACTTAAGTTTAAGTTCTAATTCTAGAGCTCTGTTGACAAATCACTCAAAATTTGGCATACTGCAGTAAGTATTATTTGAAAACAAAATAAAAGGAGAATTACAATGATAATATCATTAAGTGGTCCTTCAGGAATTGGGAAAGGTTTTATAAAAAAAGAATTACTAAAACTTTATCCTTTCATGAAGGAAATACCGTGGTTTACAACTCGTCCGTATCGACCCAATGAACGAGACAGTAATAGGATAAGCGTTCTACCATCAGAGTTTGATAGAATTATTAAGTCTAAAAAGTTAATTTTGGTGCAAAATCTTTATGGATATCGTTATGGAACAAAAAAAGAAGAGTTACTTCCGAGTCAATTAATAAAGATAACGGAATTACATCCGTGTAATTTAAAAAAGGCATTAAAAATTAATCCATCAATTCTTTGTATTGGTTTTATAACTTCCGATTTTTCGCTACTACACAAAAGACTCTCTGTTGTTCGTAAGACAGAAAGTTTGATAGAAATAGAACAAAGAATTAAATCGGCAAAAGTTGAGATTAAAATGATTCTAAAACAAAAGAATTTGTTCACAAAAATTGTCGAGATTACAGAAACTTCAGAGAATTTAGTTTTTGATCAAGTACTTACAGTTTTAAACCCATATTTTAAAAAATAGGAGAAAGATTATGCTACTAAATACACAAATCGGTGTTGTAAAACTAAAAACACCTTTGTTATTAGCTTCAGGATACATCACTGAAACACCTGAATTCTTTTTGAAAGCCCAACCTTATGGATGTTCAGGAATAATTACTCGTTCACTCAAAGAACATATTCCACCAGAACGCACTAAAATTCCCTCTCCACGTTACGCTGTTTTTGATCAAGACAGTATGCTTAATTGTGAATGGGGAAATGAAAGACCATGGACCGAATGGAGAGATTATGGTGTAGGTAAAGTGAAAAATACTAACTGCCCAATAATTATTTCACTAAGTGGTCGAGACTCAGACAGCTGTTGTAATTTGATAAAGATTTTTGATGAAATAGGTGTTGATGCTTATGAAATCAATATATCTTGTTCCCATTCTGGAGTATTACATGGGAATCTAAATGTTGACGTACTATATTTAGAACAACTTATGAAAAAAGTTCGTGCTGTTACCACTACACCAATCTGGATTAAATTATCTTATTCAAATTTTTTGATTACTATGGCAAAACAAGCAGAAGAATTTGGAGCTAATGCTATAGTTTGTACGAACAGTATCGGCCCAGGAATATTAATTGATACCAAAACAGCTAAACCAAAACTCGGAATCAAAGGTGGCGGAGGTGGAGTAACAGGAAAAGCTATATTCCCTATAGCTTTATGGTGTGTCCATCAACTTTCTCAAGTGTTAAATATTCCTATTGTTGGTTGTGGAGGAATTTTTACGGCTGATCAAGTAGTTCAAATGCTTATGGCAGGTGCATCAGCAGTTCAACTTTATACTGCACCTGCGCTCAAAGGTCCAACAATTTTTAGGCAAATTATGATTGGTTTACAGAGGTTTCTCACTGAGAATCCAAAGTATAATTCAGTTAAGGATCTTATTGGACTCACTCTAGGAAAGACAGACAACCATCAATTCTTATCGCCTAGTCCAGTAGTAATCGAAAAAAGATGTACTGGTTGTGGAATCTGTATACAGTCCTGTGCTTTTGATGCTCTTTCGATGATTAGCAGTGCGGGCAAAAACACACTAGCGGTCATCTCTAACAACTGCATTTCATGTAACGCTTGTGTTGGAGTATGTCCTCCAAAATTCAATGCTATTCAAGCATTATTTTAGGAGATATATTTATGAAAAAAACATACACAATAGCAGTACACTGCTCAAAATGCAAATTTCTACTTTACAATTATAAAAAAGAAGGAGCTGGAACACTTATTAAGTGTTATGCCGATATGATAATAAAGGATAATACTAAAGGCGACCTGAAGTGTCCTAGCTGCGGGCAAGAGTTTGCTCGTCATGCAATAATCCATAATAGACCTGCCCACAAAATTATTGGCGGAAAAGTTTTTGTGAGAGGTCATCATGGATAACAACGATAGTAAATCATCTCAAACGAGCGCTAGGTTAAAATCTAGTCGCTCGTTTTTATTTCCACCCTAGAGTCTAAATCTATTTTTAAAATAATTAGAAGTATAATTTTTATAATTAAAAATTTCATTAGATTCTTTGTTTAATTTATCTATATATTCAAAAAATTGTTTTTTGTCAAAAATATTTAATCCAAGTTCTTTACAAACATTTTTAATTTCTTTAATTAGTTCATCACCATCTTCTTTATTATTTGCCATTTTTTCTGCTTCATAATAATAGCTATGTCCTGGCACTTCTACTAAGGCAAATTCAATATCTTTATATTGGTAAACTTTGCTTTTTCTTACACACAACATTCCCTGACCAAATCCAAGTTCACCAAAAATTTCAACTAAAGTATCAAATTCACCTGGTTTAGTAAAAGCAGAAAGTTCTTTTCTTTGTTCAGCTCCTCCCCATTCACCAACCTTGACAACAATTTCTGGAACGCCATTTGTTACTCGCAAGCGTATATCCTTTTTTCTATTTTCAACTCCACCTTCCAAAAAAGTAGAGTAATCAATCAGCACCCTATTTTTCTCTAATATTTTTTCCCCTTTATTTTCAAAAAATTTAACTAAATTATCAAATTCTTCTTTTGATAAAGGCCCACGTATTTCAATTTCAATATTTTTATCCATAAGTTTATTGATTTTTTAAATTCAAAAAAAGTTGTCTTTTAAGAGCCCATAACATAAAAATATTATAACACTAATCCGCATCTAGTTCTACAAAAAAGACAGAGCCAACACCTTCTTTATTTGCTTCCATCCAAACTTTACCTTTGTGCTCTTGCACTATCAATCTCACTGAATAAAGACCATAACCAGTACTATCTACATTTACTTTTACAGAATCCTTCCCTCTTCCACCTTCAGTAAATAAACTTTTCTTGTCTTCTTCTGACACACCAATACCCGTATCTTTAACATAAAACAAAATTTTATTTTCTTTTCTTTCTAGTCCTACTGTTATTTTACCTTCTCTTGTATATTTTATAGAATTTTCTATTAAATTATTCACAACTTCCTTCAACCACATAGCATCACCGAGAGTATTATAAACACCGTCTTTTATTTCTGTTTCCATTTTCAATCCTTTAGCTTCAACTGAAATTTTCTTTTCATCCACTGATTTTTCAACCAAATCTTTAAAATCAACAGGCTTCATCTCATATTTAATTAAGCCTTTTTCCAAATTAGCTGCATTTAAAACTAGGTCAACAGTCTCTATTCCCATATTGTCTGATTCCAATCCTTGTTCTGCTCTTTTCTTTATCTCATCATTTATCTCACCAAACATACCATCGAGCATACCAGCAAAAATATATTTAGAACGCGTGAATGATCCTTTAACCTTGTGGGTGACAAGGTGTACCAAACTTTCCCTTTGTTTCAAAAGTTCTTCCAAATTAATATTTAATTTTGCCAATTCTTCTTTCTGCTGTATTTCTTTTTTAACAGACTTTATAAGAAATTGGCCGAATATAATTATACCAACAAAAGTAATACCATTTAGTATAAAATTAGTAGTTACTTTAATAAAAAAGAATTGTGAACCAATAAGCGCTACAAGTCCCCAAACTAATGCTTGAGTTGCTAGGAGTTTTATATTAAAAATATTGAACTTAACTATCATATAAGTCAGAAAACCTAAAAAAACAGGAACTCCAAAAATTCCATATTGACCAACAGTCCAACTATAGTCTCCTGCAATCCCATATGAATCAAATAAACTACCTATAACATTACCAAAAGCAAAAGTTATTAAAAACCCAAGTGAACCAAGTGTTATATATAGTATTTTTCTCTTGGAATCTTTATCTTTAGCAGTAAAAAATCTTTTAATTGTAAAAAATAAAATCCAAAATATAAATAGAATTTCAATAAAATAATTATAATATATTAGAGAACCTTCAATAGCATCACGAAAACAATTTGTCAAGTCAAAACCTGATAAAGAAAATTTTGTTGAAGTTAAAATGATAGTTGGTAACAACAAAGCCATTATAAAAACTTTTTTGTAAAAACTTATATCTCTTTCATTTATAAATAGATACAAAAAATAAAGAATACCAGCGTAAATCATGGGTTCAACCATATTAATAAGAGACCAAAAGAACATCGTTATTTTAGGATTATTGGTTGCCCATAAAATTGAATCGGCAAAAAGCCAAAAACCTAATAACAAGATTGTAGAAAAAAGAACTTTTGAAACTAAAAGTCGATAACTTGCTTTAAATATAAAAATTGCCAAAATTAAAGATATAATTAATGGCACTAAATGAGAATAATAAATAAGCGAATCAAAAACATTATCTGAGAAAACCAAAAATCTCGAGGTATCCCATTGACATATTTTTATAAACGTTTGAATTGATGTTTCCATTTTGTTATTCCTCTAGTAATGCCTCATTAAATGCTTCTTCATCTGTGAATACGACAAAATCTTCTAATATTATATAATGATAATAAGTAAAAACAATTGAAACTATAATTACGAGAAAAAATATTGCAAATAAAATTTTTGACTTTTTGTCCATAATAATTTACTCTCTTAAATTATAATTTTTCATGTATAAATTCTGAAATTCTTTAGAAATAAACGGCAAGTAACTATTATACACTTTTTTAGGCAATTTTTGAATTGATTTTATTATACTTCTACATTTTTTTTCTTTACAGGAACATTTCATATACCAACGTAGATCAGCTTCAATTATTGAATAATCTATGGTAACTTCTTTATCTTTTTTAATGTCACAAATAGCTATTAATGTTTTATTACCTTTGATTGCAACATTAGGATTACACGAATGATTTAAGTGTTTATAAGGAGGAATCGGATCTACCCAATTATGTATTTTAAAACCTATCCAATCTGGATTGGATAAAGCATCATTTATATTTTTATTTATTTTAAATTTTTTGGGACCTTGGACAACTCCTACAAGTTCCCCTTTTTTTATATCCTTAACAGCAAAGATACCTTTATTGTGTATTCTACTTTGTCCAACATAAAATTTTTTAAATATTTTTTTCATAAATTAATCGTGTTTTGTAAGAAAACTAACATCTTTTATTATACCCTTTTTCCTTAAAAGAAGAATAAAAATTATTATTAAATCAGAAACAAGCATATAAATAGGATAAACAAGAATAGCAAAAGTAAATCTTTCAACAGCAAACATATTTAAAGTATCAGCCATGCCAGTACCAAACCATGCCCAAAAATCTTCTCCTTCTGGTCGCAAGTATGATTTTTTAATTGTTGGAATAATAGCAAAAGAATCAACAGCAAGATTGGTAACAAGAGCAACCACCGGATTATCAAATATAATCCAAAGAATAATACTGCCAATTGCCCCAAAAAGACAATATAAATCAGTTTTATTTTCTAATCCGCCTTCCCCGTATTTTATAGATAACAAAGCAATAGTAAATGGCCCCAAAAATTCCACATATGGCACCCATACAGTATTATCTGCGCCGGAAAATTTATAACTTAAAGCAAGAACTAAACCCATAAATGCCCAAATCCACCAAGTTGCTCTATTGGGTTTTGTCTTGCCTCTTAAAATAGAAATTATATAAACTATGTAAGCTAAAAAGGCAATTATCCCTGCAATCACTCCTAAAACAGCTTTTGTGTCTCCTGAAAAAATCAAATCAAGCATATACTTATTATCATAACACAAGAAGATATATAAACACTAGATAAATTAAATTGATTGCGCAAGAACGGTTCTTGCGCAACTTATAAAAGATCTCATATAAGTTAAATAAATTGAAATTATAGTTAATCAAATATATCAATAAAAATAGCTTTATAATCATAAATCTCATCTTTAAAAGATAATAATGGTCATTACTAGGGTAATTTTGTACTTATTTAACAACTATGTTTAGTTAACCTTAAGTGTCACTCCATATGGTTAACTGTACAAACTACCTATATTGATATAAAATATGTTATAATTAACTTATGGAAAATTCTAATTTATTTAAAATAGTGCCAGAGAGAGAGAGTAAAAATACGGGATTTTCAAAGAAACTTCAAAATAAAATTATGGAGATACTGAAGAATCCTGGTATAAATAAAGCTGATGCTGATAATGTTTTTAAGTCTTTAACAATACCACAATATGATCCCTCCGTTCAAGCAGAAGTAAATCTTTATACACCAGAAGTTTTATTATCTCTTATCTCAAAAGAGTTAGGCTATATAAGTATAGATATTCATGATTTGCCTGAGATTATAAGAATAATTGCTGAAAAGATTGCCATAAAAGAATCTTTTAATGATTTTGTTATTTCTATTGGAATGGGTGGGTCAATCGGAATACCGAACGTTAGAACTCCAGCATATTTAGTGCCAGCTATAAAAACCTTGGAAACAATGCACAAATTAATGGAAGAAAAAAAAATTATAGGAATACCAAAAGTTAGAGTTTTTAAAGCAGAAAATATGGCTTCATTTGTTAATGGTTTTGATTTGGCTCGTGTGCAAGAAGTTACAAAAATAACCTTTGATTTTATGATTGCTTTCTTAAATGAATTTTATCCGCACCTTGTTTCAAGTTTTATTTTTTGTACTGATAGACAACCTACAAAAATATTTTTAAATGAGTTAGAAAAGCAAAGTGATTTATTAAAAAATCAAGAAAGTATTAATGAAGAAATTACAAGTATTACTAAAATGGGAAGTAAACACGGTGGAGAAAAAGGAATAAAAAACTCTTTATTGTATGCGTCTGCACACCCATTTTATAATCAATCAGTTGTAAATAAAAAATTAGGATCTTTATTCCAAGATGAATCTGCTCAATTACCAACTGTTATTATAGATCATGGTGGAAAACCGCAAGGAACTTTTAATAAAATATCAAGAGTGTTAATAGAAAAAAATCGTGGAAAAGAAGACTATATTACTCCTCCAGTCTTACATATGTTAATTAGGTCCGGTAAAATTCCTGTTTATTATTCTGCACGTGACGGTGATTTACCATTAGGTCAAGTTTTACAGACTATAGATTTTAATAAACTAGACAAAAGTACACATAAAGATTATGAAGAAATTTTTTCTTTAGTTTCTAAAGAAAAATTTTTACAATTTGTAAATACATTTAATAAAAACAATGAAAAACATTCAAATTATGAAAAATCAAATTAAAAATATAGTGTTAACTGGAGATAGACCAACAGGTAAATTACACCTTGGTCATCTTGTCGGTTCTATACAAAACAGAGTAAAACTTCAAAATCAATATGAAAGTTGTTTTTATATGATAGCAGATATTCAAGCTCTTACAGACAATGCAGATAATCCAGAGAAAGTAAGAAAAAATGTTTTAGAAGTTGTTCTTGATAATTTAGCAGTTGGTTTAACTCCAGAAAAAACAACTTTTTTTATACAATCTCAAATTCCAGAAATTTCTGAATTGACCGTTTTATTTCTTAATCTAGTTACATTGGCAAGATTAAAAAGAAACCCAACAGTAAAGGACGAGATGAGACAAAAAGGATTTGGTGAAAATGTGCCTGTTGGATTTTTGGTTTATCCAGTTAGCCAAGCAGCAGATATTCTTTTTTGTAATAGTAATATTGTTCCAGTTGGTGAAGATCAACTACCAGTTATTGAACAAGCAAATGAAATTGTAGATAAATTTAATTCTACTTACGGAAAAACTTTTCGTAAAATTCAACCTATTCTTTCTGAAACTCCACGCTTGGTTGGAATTGACGGAAATACAAAAGCTGGTAAATCACTCGGAAATGCTATTTATTTAGATGATTCATTTGAAGAAATTAAGAAAAAAGTCATGATGATGTATACTGACCCAAATCATATTCACATAGATGATCCAGGAAAAGTTAATAAAAATGTTGTGTTTACTTATCTTGATATTTTCGATACTGATAAAAAAGAAGTAGAAAAACTAAAAGAACATTATAAAAATGGTGGGTTGGGAGATGTTGAAATTAAAAAACGATTAATTAATGTTCTAGAAAATGTAATTGCACCAATTAGAAACAAGAGAGAAGAATTTGCTAAAAATCCCGAATTTATAGATAAGCTTTTGCGTGAAGGTACTGAAAAAGCTAGGGAGGTGGCAAAAGAAACAATGAGAAAAGTTAGAGAGGTTATTAAAATAAATTATTTCAATTAATAAAAATGAAAACCGTAGGAATAATTGGTGGATTAGGACCAGAAACAACAGCTGAATTTTATTTGGAGTTGGTTTTTTCATGCCAAAAGTTGAATAAGGTTCATAGACCGGAGATTATTATATCAAGTGTTCCTTTACCATATGATATTGAGAAGGATGCTATTGCTAATGGTATAGGTGAAGAAAGATGTGTTCCTTTTCTTTTAGATGCTGCAAAAAAATTAGAGAAAGCTGGGGCAGATTTTATAGTAATGCCATGTAATTCCTTACATACCTTTATTAAAGAAATTAGAAGTGCAGTAAAAATTCCTGTACTTAACATAGTAGAAGAAACCACTAAATTCTTAAAAAAAGAAAATATAGTTAAGGTTGGAATTATTTCTACAGCAATAACATTAAATAAAAAATTGTATGAAAATTCCTTTGTAGCTAATGGAATTAAACAAATTACATTAGATGATTTTCAGCAAGCTAAAATAGGAAAAATAATTCATAATTTAGTATCAAATAGATATGATAATAAAGATCGTGAAAAATTAATTGAGATTATTAATGATTTTGAAAGAAAAGGTGTTGAATATGTTGTTTTAGCCTGTACTGATTTACAGTTATTATTACCACATCATCCTAAGTTAAAAATTTATGATAGTATGAAGATATTTATTGATGCAACAATTGAAGAAATAATTATGGTATAATTATGACGTTCTTAAAAAGAAAATTTTACCTGTTTTTATCTTTAAAGTAACAGACCAACACCTGTTTTCTGTTAAATTTTGATAAATAATGTTGTTTTTTTAATTTCTTTTATAAACTTTTCACCCGGCATATTTAAAATTATGTTGAAAACAAAAGAAGAATTAAAGGAAATTAAAGGAATTAAAGGGGTCAATTAAAGGGGTCAGAGATTAAAGATTAAAAATTAAAGGGGTCAGGAGCCTTTGTTTCAAGCAGAACACTTAAAGATTAAAGGGGTCAGGAGATTAAAGGGGTCAGGATTAAAGGGGTCAGGAGCCTTTGTTTGGCCTACCTGGATTTCTTAATGTCGCTTTTAATTTAAATTTATTTATCATTTTATTTATCCAAATATCAGATCCATAAGGTTTTCCTTTGTTTACTGAATATCTTAAAGACTCTATTTCTTTATTAGTTTGCGCTTCATTAACTAATTTAATATAATCATCAGGCATATCAATAGGCCATTTTGACAATAACTTCTTTTGATTAATATTCCCCTTCTCTCTCCTATATAAACTTGACCATTTCCAATCTTCTGCTTTTTTAACTAATTTAGCTCTTAATGCATTTCTTTCTACATATCTAAATAATTGTAATAAATATCGATTTGTTTCTATCGGAAATGATTTATATCTTCCTTGGTAGAGATGCCCAGAACCTATGGTTTTATACCGAGAATGCCATCTTTGGGTATGGGTCATAGATACCCATCCCATAAATTTTTGCAAATCACCATCTTTTTTGGAATATAATATTAAATGCCAGTGATTTGGCATTATCTCGTAAGAAAGTAGTCTTAAAGGGGTCAGGAGCCTTTGTTTGGTCTACCAGGATTTCTTAATGTTGCTTTTAAATTAAATTTATCTATCATTTTATTTATTAAAGGGGTCAGGAGCCTTTGTTTGGTCTACCAGGATTTCTTAATGTTGCTTTTAAATTAAATTTATCTATCATTTTATTTATCCAATTATCAGATCCATAAGGTTTTCCTTTGTTTACTGAATATCTTAAAGACTCTATTTCTTTATTAGTTTGTGCTTCATTAACCAATCTAATATAAAATTAAAGGGGTCAGGAGCCTTTGTTTGGTCTACCAGGATTTCTTAATGTCGCTTTTAAATTAAATTTATCTATCATTTTATTTATCCAAACATCAGATCCATAAGGTTTTCCTTTATTTACTGAATATCTTAAAGACTCTATTTCTTTATTAGTTTGTGCTTCATTAACCAATCTAATATAATCATCAGGCATACTAATAGGCCATTTTGATAATAACTTTTTTTGATTAATACTTCCCTTCTCTCTTCTGTATAAACTTGACCACTTCCAATCTTCTGCTTTTTTAACTAATTTAGCTCTTAATGCATTTCTTTCTACATATCTAAATAATTGTAATAAATATCGATTTGTTTCTATCGGAAATGATTTATATCTTCCTTGGTAGAGATGTCCAGAACCTATGGTTTTATGTCTAGAGTGCCATCTTTGTGTATGAGTCATAGAGACCCATCCCATAAATTTTTGCAAATCACCATCTTGTTTCGGATACAATACTAGATGCCAATGGTTTGGCATTATTTCATAAGAAAGTATTCTCATATCAAATTTTTCTTTTGCTTCTTCTATTACTTTTTCAAAAAATATATAATCTTCATCTTTATTAAATATCTGCATCCGTGCATTAGCACGATTTATAACATGATAAATTACATTTCCAACATCAACTCTATTTATTCTTGGCATAAAATAATTATATCATTATATCCTCTTAAAACAAAGGCTCCTGACCCCATTTGCCATTTGTCATTTGTATTTGTATCCTGACCCCATTTGTATCCCATTTGTCCAAAAGATAAAACAAAAGGTGTGGAGGTTATCCACAGGTCTTATTGCATATCAAAATATTAGGTATAACATACTTAATGAAGTCGCAAGCTTGTTCTTTAAACTAAACGGGTAAATACTCACTCCCATTTTACTAAAAGGGCAAGCTATTTATTTAATCAAAAGAAGGAGGTGATTCATGATCTTCCGCGCATTGTTTTTATTTTTTTCAAATTCTTCACCCCCCTAATTTAATTCATAATTTGTGCGCTCATGTACTACTCCGTATCTCCATAATCTTATTTAAGGTTGTGGAGATATTTTTTTGTCCAAATTAGAAAAATTTAAAAATTACAAACACAAAAAACTAGTAAATTCAATTTACTAGTTTTTTTAGAATCAAATACTCAGTGTTGGCGACAGCCTACTTTCCCCTAAAGAGTATCATCGGCTCAATAGGGCTTAACTTCTCTGTTCGGAATGGGAAGAGGTGTGGCCCCTACGACAAATCACCAACACTGAAAATTTGATGTTTTTTATTTTTTAATTGTGGTTTGCAAATTTCTTAACAGGAATCGAAACATTAGTACTTCTCAGCTCAACACATTACTGTGCTTACACTTAAAGCCTATCAACGTGATCATCTCTCACGGTTCTTAACGATTCCTAATCTTGAAGCTGGCTTCCCTCTTAGATGCTTTCAGAGGTTATCCAATCCCGACATAGCTACCGAGCAATCCACTTGGCAGTAGAGCTCGTACACCAGAGGTCAGTCCACTTCGGTCCTCTCGTACTAGAAGCAGATCTTCTCAAGAATCAACGAGTGCAGTAGATAGGAGACCAACCTGTCTCACGCATCTATTGAATAGCTTATAGCTGTTAGCTTTTGGCTTATAGCTTAAAATACTATTCTTCCACGATTACTCGTGGGATTGGACTGTGACTTTATCCTGAGCTTGTCGAAGGAATATTCCTTCAGCTAGGATATCTAACATTCAGTCTCTACGGGTGTAAATAATTTTCAATTTCCAATTTTTAATTTTCAAAATTAAATACTTCCCTCGGCGTTGTCCTCACGTCAAACGTGATAAGATTTCTCCGATATAAGTTAGCTTGCCATAATATATTTCTATACTATGCCGCCGTGATTGCTAAAACTTAGCAATGGTTAATTTCGATTAAAACAGTTTAAGTTCTTTCTTAGTTCTTAATTCCTCTGAGGGCTCAGACTGTGAAATTTCTTTTAACTAAAAGCTATAAGCTATAAGCTAATAACTAAAAGCTCCTTCACGGTCTGAACCCAGCTCGCGTACCTTTTTAATTGGCGAACAGCCAAACGCTTGGCAGCTTCTCCACCGCCGCGCTAAGGTGAGCCGACATCGAGGTGCCGAACTCCGCCGTCGATATGAACTCTT
>Ga0265296_1000350_pt1 | contig 77365 bp, 46 predicted proteins | sample MunlanPumphouse1_FD_189073 | JGI IMG/M metagenome (GOLD analysis project Ga0265296, IMG submission 189073) | Groundwater microbial communities from a municipal landfill in Southern Ontario, Canada - Pumphouse #1 | ecosystem: Environmental > Aquatic > Deep subsurface > Groundwater | place...
TCCTTTGTCATTGATTTCTCTATAAAAAATACGTGCATTAAGGCGAATAAGGGAGCGTTCCGGCCAACCTCTGCAGATCGGGGAAAGACGCCGTCCATTCCAAGCGCCACCCGGCACTCAATTTACGAGGGGCGGCAGTCTACGGCTGACTTGAGGGCGCAGCAACTGAAATGACAGGCAATTTGTCCGACATTCCCCCAAAAGGCACCAGGACGGGCTCGGCAGGCGGTTATCGGAGTGCGTTTATAGCAAGAAATTCAGTGTTGTGGAGCTATATAGAAGACAAACGGTTAGCGAACGGCTACCGGTGGACAAATGTAGGAGCGGGCTTGCCCGCGATGGCGGTGGGTCAGTCAACTGTTTATCAACTGGCCCACCGCTATCGCGGGCAAGCCCGCTCCCACACAAGCCAAGCCCGGATTTTGAGCTTTTATAGGTTCAGGACCCGCTCAGCGCTTGAGCTTGCGCTTGTTGCGGTACTGGTCGATCACCACTGCCACCACGATGATCAGGCCCTTGATGATGTCCTGGATGTAGGCATCCACCCCCACGAAGGTAAACCCGCTGGCCATCACCCCGAGGATCAGCGCGCCAATCACCGTGCCGGTGATACGCCCTACCCCGCCCGCCAGGCTGGTACCGCCGATCACTGCAGCGGCAATCGCGTCCAGCTCATAAGACATGCCCATCCCGGCCTGCCCGGTCGCCGCACGGGCCGAGGCCACCACACCGGCCAACCCCGCCAGCAGCCCGGCGATGCTGTAGACGATGATCAAATGCCGCTTGACGTTGATTCCCGAGGTACGCGCCGCCTGCATATTGCCGCCGATGGCGTAGGTGTACTTGCCGTACTTGGTGTAGCGCAGGGCAATGTGGAAGATCACCGCCACCACCAGGAAAATGATCACCGGCATCGCGCCATGGCCGATGGCCGTGTAGGAATCCGACAGCATGCTCACCGGCTGGCCCTCGGTGTAATAGCGCGCCAGGCCGCGGGCCGACACCATCATGCCAAGGGTCGCGATAAACGGCGGGATCCCGGTAATGGCGATGATGCTGCCGTTGATCGCCCCCGCCAGCAGGCCCACGCCCAGCCCGGCCACCACCGGGATCCACACCGGCAAGTCCGTCAGCGATGGAAACACCGCGCGGGAAAAATCCGAAGTTTGCGCCAGGCTCGCGGCAATCATCGCCGACAGCGCCAGCACCGAGCCCGAGGACAGGTCGATCCCCGTGGTTATGATCACCTGGGTCACGCCAATCGCCAGCAAGCCGATAATCGACACCTGCAGGATCATCAGCACCAGGCGCTGGGAGTTCATCAAAAAGCTCTGGTCCCGCACGATCCAGCCAAACACTTCAAACACCAGGCCGATACCGATCAGCACCAGGAAAATGCTCAACTCGGTCGGAAACCGCCGCCGACTCTTTACCGGTGCCGTGGCGGGCTTCTTTTCCTCGGGTTTGCTTTCCAGTATTGCGTTCATTACCCGTCACCTTTTTATTGGTTAGTGGACTGCCGTCATACCGGAAGCCAACTGCATGACTTTTTCCTGGGTGGCCTCGGCCCGGTCCAGGGTGCCCATCAAATCGCCTTCGTGCATCACCATCACCCGGTCGCTCATGCCCAGCACTTCCGGCAGTTCCGAAGAAATCATGATCACCGCCATGCCCTCGCTGGCCAGGAAGGCGATCAAGCGATAGATCTCCGCCTTGGCGCCGACGTCGATGCCACGGGTCGGTTCATCGAGGATCAACAGCCGTGGCTTGGTCATCAGCCAGCGCGCCAACAGGGCCTTTTGCTGATTGCCGCCAGACAGGGTGTCGATGCACTGCTCAAGGGAGGGGGTTTTTACCCGCAGCTTCTTGCACATTTCTTCGCACAAGGCCCGCAAGGCTTTTTGCTGGATGAAGCCATTGCCCGAGTAATGGGGCAGCACCGCCATTTCCATGTTTTCCAGGACTGACAGGCACGGGAACAGGCCGGTGAGCTTGCGATCCTCGGTCAACAGCGCAAAGCCCTGCTTGATAGCCATGTGCGGGTCGCTGATGCGCAGCACCTGGCCGTCGAGGCGGATTTCGCCGCCGTCGCTTGGGGTAATGCCGAAGATCGTTTCCGCCACATTGGTACGGCCCGACCCCATCAGCCCGGCAATGCCGAGGATTTCACCGGCATGCAGGTCGAAGGACACGCCCTGGAACACCCCATCCAGACGCAGGTCGCGCACCGACAGCAGCAACTCGCCAATGGGTGTGTCGCGCACCGGGAACAGCTGGCTCAATTCACGCCCGACCATCATCGAGATCAAGCTGTCGCTGTCCATGCTGTCGGCCCGTTGCAGGCCGATATAGGCGCCGTCGCGAAACACCGCCACTTCATCGGCGATCGCAAACACTTCATTCATTTTATGGGTGATGTAGATGATGCCTTTGCCCTGGGCCTTGAGGTCGGCAATGATCGAAAACAGATGGGCCACTTCCTTGTCGGTAATCGCCGACGTCGGCTCATCCATGATCAGGATGTCGGAGTCGTAGGACACCGCCTTGGCAATCTCCACCATCTGCCGCTCGGCAATGCTCAGGTTGCCGACCAACTCCTCGGGGTCGAGGTTGATCCGCAGCCGCGCCAGCAACTCGGCCGTGCAGCGGTGCATGGCCCGGTGGTTGACCAGGCGCAGGCCATTGAGCTGCTCGCGGCCGATCCAGATATTCTCGGCGATGCTCATATGGGGCATCAGGTTGAGTTCCTGGTGGATCATCGCGATACCCGACTGCAAGGCGGCCAGGGGCGTCTCAAACACCACCGGCTTGCCCCGCAGGCGGATTTCGCCGGCGTCTGGCTGGTAAATGCCGGCGATGATTTTCATCAGCGTCGACTTGCCGGCGCCGTTCTCCCCCATCAGCGCCAGGACCGAGCCGGGGCGCACCCGCAGTTGCACATCGTCCAGGGCCACGACGCCGGGAAAGCCTTTGCTGATATGGGCGATTTCCAGCAGGTAGGGTTGTTCCAGGCCTGTGGGCTGCAAAGCAGTCGCTTGAGCGAGCATATCGGGGCTCCATCGGCAGGGCGATCGTGACCACCCTGCTGGCTTATTGTTGTGATTGAACGCTATTTGAATGACGCGACATTGTCCGGGGTGATCAGTTGGAAAGGCACCACGACGTTTGGCTCGACCGCCTCGCCCCTGGCCATTTTCACTGCCGCCTCCACCGAACCGACCGCCTGCCCCTTGGCATCCTGGAACACCGAGAGCGCCATCTCACCCTTGGTAATCGCATTCAACCCGTCGGGCGTGCCATCAACCCCACCAATCAATACGCTGCCCGGTTTGACGCCGGCGGTTTTCAACGCCATGGCCGCGCCAATCGCCATTTCGTCGTTGTTGGCGACCACCGCATTGAACTCACGGCCCTGGGTCAGCCAATCGTTCACCAGGGTCATGCCCTTGTCCCGCAGCCAGATCCCGGTCTGCTCCTGCTCAATCTTGATATCCGGATACTTACCCAGGATCTCCTTGACGCCCTTGGTGCGATTGGTCGTCGAGTTGTTGGCCAGGTCGCCCAGCAGAATCACGATTTTGCCTTTGCCGCCCATCTTCTCGGCCAGGTACTGCATTTGCAGCTTGCCGGCCTCGACGTCATTGGACGTCACCGTCACCACCCCTTTGGGCAGGTCGGTCTGGTCCGGGCGGCGGTTGACGTACACCAGCGGGATGCCGGCTGCCACGGCGGCTTTGGTGATGCGCGCGGTAGAGGCCGTGTCCACCGGGTTGACCACCATGGCATCGACTTTCTGGCTGATAAAGTTCTCGACCTGGCTCAGTTGCTTGACCACGTCGGCGCGGGCATCTTCGAACTGCAATTGCACACCATCGCCCTTGGGGTAGGACTTGGCCTGCTTGTCCATATCTTCACGCAGGTAAGTGAGAAAGGTGTCGTCGAACTGCGACATGCTGACGCCAATCTTGATATCGGCGGCCGCGGCCACGCCACTGGCGAGCATCATCGACAAGGCCAGCGAGGCGAAACGGATCTGGGTCTTCATGAACGGTCTGTCTCCACTTTCTTGTTGGTTTTCTGGAAGTAGCGTCTATCAGAGCGATGAGTTTGCAGCAGGCAGCCGTACCACCGGCGCACCTGGAATGCAGCACACCAGGGCGCCCTTGCTTTCGACGCAAAGGACATTGAGAAAAGAAAAATAGAAGGGTCGTGTGCGGGGCGGGAAGGCAGTACGTAACACGCGCAGTACAGCGTTGAAGATTTTCATCTGACGGTACCTGGTTGTTTTGATCTTGTTTTTGTTGAGTCCCCGCGCCTTCTTTATAAAGGAAGGTCGAGAGGGACTTTCGGCAACCTGGAAATGACTTTATTGGAAAATAATTTCCACATCAACTGATTTTAGAATTTTATTCTATTTCCACTCTCGGCCTTCCAGCGTCGCCATCTCCACCACTTGCCGGCGCTCGGCGCTGAGCCTGGCGGCATCCAGTACATGGGTGGTTTCCCAGGCATCCCTGGCCTGCACCGGTAACTCGCCCTGGCCTTGGACGGCGCTTTGCAACTGGCGATAGAACTGGTTCCAGGCGCCCTTTTCCGAGGGGATACGCTCGCGTTCCGCGCCCTGTTCAAACCAGCCCCAGCGTCGGTGTTCTTCGGCGCCCCAGTGTTCGCCCTCGGTCTTTGGATTCTTGCCGGCCAACAGCGCTTCCTCCTGGCCGTCCAGGCCTTCGACGGTATAGCAACCCGCCGTGCCATTGACCCGCAAGCGCGGGGCCGGGCAGTTTTGCAGGGCGCTGCCCCACAGGTGGGATATCACCCCGTTGACGTGGGTCAGGCAGACGAAGAAGCCATGATCGAGCGTGGGGTGTTCGGCGCTGTACTGCAATTGCGCAAACACCCGCTCCACCGGGCCGAACAGTTGCAAGGCCTGGTCCACCAGATGGCTGCCCAGGTCCCGCAGGAACCCGCCGCCACTGGCATTGCCCAGCGCGTGTGGGGTGTAGCGCTCCACACGGGACTCAAAGCGGGTGATGGTGCCCAGGGCGCCAGCGTCGATCAGCTTGCGCAAGGTGAGGTAATCGGAGTCCCAACGCCGGTTCTGGTAGACGCTGAGCTTCACCCCCTCGCGCTCGGCGGCGGTAATCAGTGCCTGGGCCTGCTCGGCATTGCTGGCAAAAGGTTTGTCGCTGACCACCGCCACACCGTATTCGATAGCCTCCAGCACCAGCGCCGGGCGGCCCTTGAGGGTGGTGGAAATCACCAGCACATCCACCCCGGCCTCGACGATCTGCCCAATGCTGTCGAACGCGGGCAATCCGGGATGCTCCGTCGCCAGTTGCTGGCGCCGCTCGGGGGAGCGTGTCACCACGCCAACAAACGTCGCCCCGGGCAATGTGGCAATCAGCGGGGCATGAAAAAAACGGCCACCGTGGCCGTACCCAACCAGTCCGATGCGCATGAACCAACTCCTCTCGTGATCTGCAAACCCAATCAAAATGTAGGAGCTGGCTTGCCTGCGATAGCGGTGGATCAGGTTAGAAATACTTGACTGATCCACCGCCATCGCCGGCAAGCCAGCTCCTGCATTGACCGCGCTAGCCGTAGAACGCCGGGCGGTCCGGCAAGCTGACCTTGACGATCTGCCCGCTGCCCTGGGCCTCGATACACGCATCCGCCGCCACCGCCGCGGCAAACCCGTCCCAGGCCGATGGCCCACCCACCTGGCCGGCACGCACGCCATCGATAAAGGCCTGCAGCTCGACGTCATAGGCGGCGATAAAGCGGTCTTTCCAATCCATCAAAATCGCATTCGACAGCTTGGCACCGCTGCGCAATTGCACCTGGGACGGCTCCGGCAATTTGGCAATCCCGGTCTCCCCCACCACTTCACACTGGATGTCGTAGCCGTACTGGCAGTTCACGAACACTTCCACATCGATCCGCGTGCCCCTGGCGGTTTCCAGCAGCACGATCTGCGGGTCGCGCAAATGGCTCAGGGCCTTGCTGGTTTTACGCGGGAACACCACCTGCACCGACACATAGTCATCGGCCAGCAACCAGCGCAGCACGTCCAGTTCGTGGATCAAGGTGTCGGTAATGGCCATGCCGGTGTTGTAGTTCTCGCCCACCGTCGGGTTGCGGTGGGCGCAGTGCAGCATCAGCGGCTCACCGATCTGGCCGCTGTCGATGACCGCCTTGAGGGCTTGATAACCCTGGTCGTACGGGCGCATGAAACCGACCTGGACCAGGCGCTTGCCGTGGGCTACCTCGGCCTCGACGATGTTGCGGCAGCCCCGAGCCGTGACCGCCAGGGGCTTTTCGCAGAACACCGGTTTGCCCGCGGCAATCGCCGCCAGCACAAACTCCTCGTGGCTCGGCCCCCAGGACGTGACCAGCACCGCCTCGACCTGCGCCGACTGGATCAGCGCATGACCATCGGCGTACACCTCGGCATTGAGTTGCAGGTCCGCCACCACCTGGGCCGCCTGTTCAAGGTTGATATCGGTGACCGCCACCACCTGGCTGTTGAGCAAGGTCTGGCTGCAACGGCGGATATGGTCCCGGCCGATCGCGCCCGTACCGATCACACCCAGCTTCAAAGACATGGCAACACTCCTCTTATTGTCAGTACTGCCGGGCCTTGGCCAGGCGTTCATTGAGTTGTTTGGCGCAGGCGTTGGTGCGCTCGCTGGTGGACACCTGGGCCACACCGACCCGCCACCACGACAGATAGCCGTGGATCATGGTCTTGGGCAAAACCTTGATGTCGATCAGCGTCGACACGCTTTGCCCGCGCGCATCGGCCAACGCGGCGTGCAGTTGCGCAAGGGTTGTGACCTTGTAGGTCTTGCAGCCATAGGCCGCTGCGCTCATGGCGAAATCCACCGGCACCAGGCCGCCATCGAGCTTGCCGCTATCAGGGTTGCGGAAGCGGAACTCGGTGCCGAAGCTGTCCATGCCATTGCCCATCTGCAGGTTGTTGATGCACCCGAAGGCCATGTTGTCCAGCAGCACCACGTTGATCTTGCGCCGCTCCTGGATCGAGGTCGCCAGCTCCGAATGCAGCATCATGTAGGAGCCATCGCCGACCAGGGCGTAGACCTCGCGCGCAGGCTCCGCCAGCTTCACGCCCAGGGCCGCGTTGATCTCGTAGCCCATGCACGAATAGCCGTACTCCACGTGATAGGTATTGACCCCTTTGCTGCGCCAACTGCGCTGCAAATCCCCCGGCAGGCTGCCGGCGGCGGCGACAATCACCGCGTCGTCGGCCAGGGTCTGGTTGAGTACGCCCAGTACCTGGCTCTGGGTCAGACAGGAGCCGGTCAGCTCGATAAACTCGCGCAGCACCGCCGGGTCCATGTGGTCACTGATCTCGGGGGTGAAGTCGGCGTCGGTGTAGCGCGCCTGATAGACCCGGTCGACCTCGGCATCCCCTTGCGCACGGGCCAGGTGTGGCTGCTCGCCCCAATGCGCGGTGTAATCGCCCAGCGCGTCGGCCAGTGCCAGCAGCCCGACCCTGGCATCGGCCAACACCTGGACCCCGTCGAGTTTCAGCACATCGCCGGGGCTGATATTGAGGTTGAGAAACTGCACCTCGGGATGCTGGAACAGCGATTTTGAGGAGGTGGTGAAATCGCTGTAGCGCGTGCCAATGCCGATGATCAGGTCGGCGTCCCGGGCCAGCAGGTTGGCGGCCAAACACCCGGTTTCGCCGATGCCACCGACATTCAAGGGGTGGCTGGAGACGATGGCGCTCTTGCCGGCCTGGGTCTCGGCAAAGGGGATCTGAAAGCGCTCGGCAAACGCTTGCAGCGCGGCATTCGCGCCGGAGTACTTGACCCCGCCACCGCAGATAATCAGCGGCTTGCGCTTGGATTTGAGCAGCGCGGCGGCATCTTGCAGCATCGCGTCGGTGGCCGGGCGGCGGTCCAGGCGATGCACGCGTTTTTGCAGGAAGTAATCGGGGTAATCCCAGGCCTCGGCCTGCACATCCTGGGGCAAGGCCAGGGTCACGGCGCCGGTTTCGGCCGGGTCGGTCAACACGCGCATGGCGTGGATCGCCGCACTCATCAACTGCTCGGGGCGGTTGATGCGGTCCCAGTATTTGCTCACGGCGCGAAACGCGTCGTTGGTGCTGATACTCAGGTCATGGAATTGTTCGATCTGCTGCAACACCGGGTCCGGCTGGCGACAGGCATACACATCGCCCGGCAGCAGCAACAGCGGGATGCGATTGGCCGTGGCGGTCGCGGCAGCGGTGAGCATATTCGCCGCGCCGGGGCCGACCGACGCCGTACAGGCGTAGATCTTGCGCCGCAGGTGCTGCTTGGCAAAACCAATCGCGGCATGGGCCATGCCCTGCTCGTTGCGGCCCTGATGCACCACCAGGTCGCCACTGTCTTGCTCCAGGGCCTGGCCCAGGCCCAATACATTGCCGTGGCCAAAAATGGTGAACACCCCGGCGACGAACTTGCTCTGCACGCCATCGACTTCGATGTACTGGTTATCGAGGAACTTCACCAGGGCCTGGGCCATGGTCAATCGGGTTGTGGTCATGTTTGGCACCCGTGTCTTTTGGATTTGGCGTCGTTAGAGATCCAGCAACCAACTGTGCTGCGGGTCGTTGTGAAAGTGCCAGGCGCGCTTGGGCCCGGCCATCACGTTCAAGTAATACGATTCGTAGCCATACGGCACGCTGACCGGGTGATAGCCCTTGGGCACCACCACCAGGTCGTGGTTTTCCACGGCCATGGCCTGGTCGATGCTGCGGTCGTCGGTGTACACCCGCTGGAACACAAAGCCCTGGGGCGGGTTGACCTGGTGGTAGTAGGTCTCTTCCAGAAAGCTCTGGTGCGGCAGGTCATCGGTATCGTGCTTGTGCGGCGGGTAGCTGGACGAATGCCCGGACGGCGTGCGCACCTCCACCACCAGCAGCGAATGAGCCGGTTCGCTATCGGGCAGGATGTCGCAGACATAGCGGGTGTTGGCGCCCTTGCCGCGCACGCTGCGCTTGCAGTGCTCGGGGCGGATCAGCCGGGGCGCAAGACCGGCGGCAGCAGAGCCCGGCGCAGCGCACACGGCGATCTGCACATCGCTCAGGGCCGTCACCTGGGCAACCGTGTTTGGCGGCAGGTAGGCTGCGAACGGCGATTTATCCTCGAACACCGACCGGCGATCCCCGAGGTTCTGCCAACTGAAACCTTCGCCTTCGATCGTCACCCGACCACTGAGCAGCACCAGGCACAGCTCTTTGTCGTCGGCACTGACCGCCAGCGTTTGCCCCAGGCCCAGGCGGTAAGCGCTAAACCCCACATACTCCAGGCCGCCGGCCGGCAGCGCGACCAGGGTTTGCTCGCGTGGCGTGCTTTTGACCAACAGGCTCATTGTCCGGCCCTCGCATCCAACAGCGCGCGCAAGGTATCGAAGCCTTTTTTCGCATAGACATAGCTGGGCGCCACAGCCGGATCCTGCTCGGCCTCCACCACCAACCAGCCGCTGTAGCCGGCGCCCAGCAGCACGTCCAGCAACTCGGCAAAGTCGATATCGCCATCGCCGGGCACGGTGAAGGTGCCGTTGACGATGCAGTCGGGGAAGCTCCACATCTGGTTGCGCGCCAGCTGCACCACCGGTTTGCGCACGTCCTTGAAATGCACATGGCAGATACGATCCAGGTGCTTGCGCAGCACCTGGACCGGTTCGCCGCCCCCCATATAGCAGTGCCCCGAATCGAACAGCAGGCCAACCTCGGGGCCAGTGAGGCGCATCAGGGTGTCGATGTCTTCCGGGGATTCGACATAGGCGCCCATATGGTGGTGATAGGCCAGGCGCACGCCCTGGGACAGGGTAAAGCGCGCCAGTTCGGTGAGTTTGTCGGCATAGCTCTGCCATGCCTGTTCGCTGTGAAAGCGCGGACGCTCGAGCAGGCGGATCGGCGCGCCCTGGATCGAGTCGGCCACCTCGCCGTAGACCAGCACCGTGGCGCCATTGTCGCGCAGCAGTTGCACATGGCTGGCGATGGCGTCGATTTCTTCCGCCACCGAGCGCCGGGCCAGGCGGCTGGAGTACCAGCCGGAGACCAGCGCCAGGTCGTAGGGACGCAACACATCACCCACGCCCTTGGCGTCCTTGGGGAATTTGCCATTGAGCTCGAAACCTTCGTAGCCAATGGCCTTGCCTTCGCTGAGCGCGGTGCTCAAGGGCGTTTCGCCGCCCAGGGCCGGCAGGTCGTCGTTGCTCCAGGAGATGGGGTTGATGCCAATACGGATTGCGGGCATGGCTGCACCTTTTATTGTTTTAACCTTGAGGCTGCTGAAATCTGCTTCTGTGGGAGCTGGCTTGCCTGCGCCTACAGTTGAGCGTGTTTAAGTTCTCGCGCTGCGCCAGGCCTGGATCAGTTGTTCGAAGGTCTGCTGCACCTGCTGGATCAGCGTTTCGTCGTCAATTTCACCCGCCATCCATGCCCTGCTCGGCTCCTGGAAGATCGTCCGGCCCACGGCAAACCCACGGCAGGTCCGGCTCTGGCTGGCCTGCTGGAAGCCCTCGGCCAAAGAATCTGCCGGGGCATTGAGGCCCAGCAATACCACGCCCCGGCAATAGGGATCGCGCTCCTCGATCAGCTCATCGAGCTTGCGCCACTGCTCGGCCGTCTGCGCCTCGATCTTCCACCACGCCGGGTAGATGCCCAGGTTGTACAAGCGCTTGAGGCTGCGGTAGAGCACATCCGGGTAGGTCGAGGGATGATCCTTGGGTGGCACCACTTCCAACAGCAGTTCATGGCCACTGGTTTGCGCCGCTTGATACAGGGCCTTGAGCTGCGCTTCCTGCTCCAGGCGCAGCAGCGGCTCGTCGTCGGGGTGAAACTGCACCAGGCACTTGATGATTTGCTCCTGGGGCCAGGCGATCAGGTTGCTGCCGATCGAGCGGCCGTGCTCGAACGCCAGCGGCCGCGAGCCCTGGACCTCCACCGGGCGCGCGACCCACCAGCCACGGCCACTGGCGGCGTTCAGCGCATCCTGGCCAAAACGCTGGTCGGCCAAAATGCCCACATCGGCCTCGACGCCCTGCTCGCGCAGCTTGCCCTCCACGCGTTCGACCGCCTGGATAAACAGCTGCTTGATCGCAGTGATCCGCGCCGGGTCCTGGCCGCCTTTTTGCGCCAGCTCCAGCAGTTGCCAGCGATGATCGAAAGCGAACACAAACAGCTGCTTCCAGGCCTTGCGCGGCACACTGACCTGATGCAGGCGCTGCAACACCGGGTCCTGGTCCGGCCGGGTGATCGGCACCGGGCTGCTGAACAGGTACTCAAGCTCGGCCGGGGTCGGCATCGCCGGCGCGCAGGCATGGCGTGACACCACCAACCCACCGCAGGCATTGGCCAGTTGGCAGCAGCGCGCGTCATCGGCGTCGTTCAACCAGCCGCTGAGAAAGCCCGCCATAAACGCATCGCCGGCACCCAGCACGTTAAGCACTTCGACCCGCACACCGGGGTAGATCGCGCCGTCTTCCAGGCGCGCCGGGATGGCCCCATGGATCACCGTGCAGCCTTGCGGGCCGAGCTTGACCACCAGCGTGGCGGTCGTCAGTTGACGCACCGTGCGCAAGGCGCTGAGCAGGTCTTGGCTGGCGCCGGCAATCAGGAACTCTTCCTCGGTGCCGACAATCAGGTCAAAGCGCGGCAGGATGCCTTGCAGGTGCTGGCTGACGTTCTGGTCGGCAACAAAACGCGTCTCGCCGTCAGCCTTGCCCGCCAGGCCCCAGAGCACCGGGCGGTAGTCGATATCCAGCACGCGCTTGACGCCGTGCCGCTCGGCGTAGTCCAGGGCCTGGAGGCTGGCCTGGTACACGCCATCGGTAGAAAAATGGGTGCCGGTGATCAACAGCGCCTTGCTGCTGGCAATCAAGGGTTCGCGGATATCCGCGGCGCACAGGGCCATGTCGGCGCAGTTTTCGCGGTAGAACACCAGGGGGAAGGTTTCGCGGTCCTTGAGGCCCAGCAGGACCATGGCCGTCAGGCGCTGCGGGTCGACGGTGATACCGCTGACATCACAGCCCTCACGCACCAACGACTCCACCAGGAAGCGCCCCATATGATCGTCGCCGACCCGGCTCAACATCGCCGACTTGAGCCCCAACCGCGCGGTGCCAAAAGCGATGTTGGCGGAAGAACCCCCCAGGTATTTGGCGAAACTGGTGACATCTTCCAGCCGCGCCCCGACTTGCTGCGCATACAGATCGACGCCCAGGCGCCCAAGACAAATCAGATCCAATTGACGCCCACTGGCAAAACGAGTCTGGCCCATGCTGGCTCCTGTTATTTTTATCAGCCCGCGCCGGCCATCGTGATGGCGACGCTCTTGGTGGATGCAGACTAGGACGTCCCACGCCATCAATCAATATTTATTCCATAAATATTTTATGTGGAATATATATTCCATTAAGATATTTTTTGCCGCCTTCCCTGTAGACTTGCGCCCATCGACCTATTGTCAGGGGCAAGGTGCCGCTCACCTGCCCTGTAAGAACAAGCCAAAAGGATTGCCCATGTCCCGCACCGATCAGCAGGCTCCCACCGAGACGCTCGCCAGCCCTCCGATCAATGCCGAGCGTCTGTTGCAGCTGATCACCGATGAATACGAAAGCCTGCCCCGCCAGCTCAAGCGCATCGCCAGCTACATGAGCCAGCAGAGCGATCGGATCATGGTCGATCGCATCAGCGATATCGCCCGGGAATGCGAAGTCCACCCATCGGCCATCGTGCGCTTTTCCCAGCGCTTTGGTTTCAGCGGGTTCAGTGAAATGCAGGCGCTGTTTCGCGAGGCGTATACCCACAAGACCACGCCGGTGCAGAACTACCAGCAGCGCATTCGCAGCATGATCGCCAACAAGTCGCAGAAAGCCAGCGCCGGCGATCTGGCCCGTGAATGCGTGAATGCCACGCTGTCTGGTATCGAGCGCCTGGGCCTGGAGTTGGACGACGCCGCCTTCGAGAAAGCCGTGGACCTGGTGGTCAACGCCGACAATATCTACGTGGTCGGGGTGCGCCGGTCTTTTGCAGTGGCCGACTACCTGGTCTACAACCTGCAGCACACCAACAAGCGCATCCACCTGGTCTCGGGGCTGGGCGGCAGCTACCGCGAACAGATGCGCAGCGTGCGTGCCAATGACCTGGTGATCGCCATCAGCTTTACCCCCTACGGCAAGGAAACCCAGCACTGCCTGCGCATCGCCCAGCATCACCAGGCCAAGACGCTGATCATCACCGACAGCAACCTGTCACCGCTGGCCAAGCGTGCCAACACGGTGTTGCTGGTCAATGAAGGGTCGTCGTTTGCGTTCCGCTCGCTGAGTGCCACGCTGTGCCTGTGCCAGGCGCTGTTTATTGCCGTGGCGTACCGGCTGGAGCTGAAGGTCGATGAGATTCACGAGCAGGTGGGGTTTGACGATTAAAAAAAAGGCCGCACCTGCGATACAGGAGCGGCCTTGATCAAGCACCTCAGTGGATCAGTGCATAAAGATCGCGATCAGGATAATGACCGGGATAGGCACACCGAGGAACCACAGCAGTAATGAGCGCATGACGTTCTCCTTTAATTAACGAATGGTTTCCAGGTACACCACGGCATCCCGGCGGCGACCGCCGAAGGTTGCGGCGAAGCTGGCAAAGAAGGCACCGAGCAACAGCGCGACGAAGGTCCACAACGAGGTCACGGCGGCGATCTTGCTGGCGGTATCGGCCGCCTGTTTGGCCTTCAACTTGGCATCTTCCAGGGCTTTGCGGGCATCACCGTAGACCTGGTCGACACGCCGTTCGGCATCGGCCTGGCTGAGGTTGGTGCGCTGGCTGATCAACTGCGCCAGGTAGGCACGGTCTTGCGGGGCCAGTTGGCCATCGTTGCCCAGGGTGCGGGCGAAGATCCGCGCCACCACGCCATGCACTGCGTCATCACTGGCCGCTGCCGGGCGATCATCGCGGAACAGGCTGTCGACGTAATAGCCGAAGTCATCGCCATTGGCCGCGTTGCCGGCCGCCTGGGTCAAGCCGCTGGCGGCACCCGAAGCCACGCTGGCACCTGCCTGTACACCACCACCGACAATACTGCTGACCGAGCCGACCACCAGGGTTGCGGTCACCAGCGTGGCCACGGCCCAGGCGAGAAAGCCGTGGGCGGTGTCGCGAAAGTACACCTCATCGCCATGCATATTGGCCCACTTGACCCGCAGCCGGCCGGCGATATAACCGCCCAGCCCCGCCGCGACAATCTGGGTGAAGGCCAGCCAGACAATCGTGGAAATGCCCAGGCCCTTGGCGCTGATGCCGCTGTCGGCCCACGGCGACACCGCCGAAAAGCCCAGGCCGAAGCCCAGCAACACCAGGACCAGGGACAATGCAGCGGCAGCTGCGGCCCCGGCAAAGATCGCCCCCCAGGAAACCCCGGAGAGCATGCTCGACTCTTGCAAAGTGGATGAGGATGTCATCATTGTTGTTGTGCTCCAGGCATGAAAAATGGTGTTACATCTGTCAAAAGGGACAGTGCAGGCGCCGTGCCAGTAGCCACAAAAATAAAAACCTTTTAATTTCAATGAGATAAGTAAGTTGAACTTCCTAGGATCATGCAACTTGCAAGAACGCCGCGTAAGTGGCGGGCGTTATGCATTCCCAAGCCATCCGCCACCCCCTGTGGGAGCGGGCTTGCCCGCGATGACGGTATATCAGTCAACTATTTATCAACTGACCGTGCGCCATCGCGGGCAAGCCCGCTCCCACATAGACCGAGCCCTACATGAATTTTCTTTTAGAAACCTCGCGATCATTTCTTGGCAAAATGCCCCCCATTCCCGTGTGACCAGGTAACCCTTATGACGCGCATTTTGACCATCGAAGACGACGCCGTGACGGCCCGCGAGATCGTCGCCGAGTTGAGCAGTCATGGACTGGACGTGGATTGGGTCGACAACGGCCGCGAGGGCCTGTCGCGGGCGGTGAGTGGCGATTACGACCTGATCACCCTCGACCGCATGCTCCCGGAGCTCGATGGCCTGGCCATCGTCACCACCTTGCGCACCCTCGGGGTGGCGACGCCGATCCTGATGATCAGCGCCCTCTCCGACGTGGATGAGCGGGTGCGCGGGCTGCGCGCCGGGGGCGATGACTACCTGACCAAACCCTTTGCCTCCGACGAGATGGCGGCCCGGGTCGAGGTGCTGCTGCGGCGCAACAATGCGCTCAAGACCGCGCAAACCGCATTGCGCGTGGCCGACCTGGAACTGAACCTGATCAGCCGCGAAGCCAGTCGCGCCGACCAGCCACTGAGCCTGCTGCCCACCGAGTACAAATTGCTGGAATTCCTGATGCGCAACACCGGGCAGATCCTCTCGCGGATGATGATTTTCGAGGAAGTCTGGGGCTATCACTTCGACCCGGGCACCAACCTGATCGACGTGCACATTGGCCGCCTGCGCAAGAAAATCGACCCGCCGGGCCTGACGCCGCTGATCCGCACGGTACGAGGTTCGGGCTATGTCATTGCTGAACCCGTCTAACGGCTGGCGCTCCTCCAGCAGCCGCCTGCTGGCCCTGTACAGCTCGCTGTTCGTGGCCTGGAGTTGCATCCTCATGGGGGTGCTCTATTACGAAGTCTCGGGTTACCTGGGCGACCTCTCGCGCCACTCGCTGATGCAGCGCCGGCACCTGTTCCAGCGCTTCGAGGGCGCGCAACTGGATGAAGCCCTGGCCACCAGCATGACCTTCGATATGAAGGGCATTGACGCCTATGGCCTGTTCGATGGGCAACAACGGCCCCTTAGCGGCCCGATCCAGCAGATCCCGGCAGACTTGCCCCTCGACGGGCACATCCATGCCCTGGCCAACTGCACCGAATCGGACGACCCGAAACTGCCCCGGGGCAGTTGCGATGCGGTGGCGACCCACACCCAGGATGGCCGCTGGCTGGTGCTGGTGCGCGATAACGGCTCATTGCTGGGCGTGACCCGGATCATTCTGCAGGCCCTGCTCTGGGCAATCTCGCTGACCATCATCCCCGGCGTCGCCGGCTGGCACCTGCTACGCCGGCGCCCCTTGCGGCGGATTCGCGGGATCCAGGCCAGCGCCGAAGCCATCGTCGCCGGCGACCTGACCCATCGCCTGCCGCTGTCCAACCGCCGCGACGAACTGGACATGCTGGCGGCCATCGTCAACGCCATGCTTGAGCGCATCGAAAAGCTGATGAACGAGGTCAAGGGCGTATGCGACAACATTGCCCACGACCTGCGCACCCCACTGACCCGCTTGCGTGCGCAGTTGTATCGGATCAAGCAGCAGACCGCCGACGGCTCGCCCCAGGCTTTGCAGCTCGATGAGGTGATCAGCGAGACCGACACGTTGATGGCGCGCTTTCGCGGTTTGCTGCGCATCTCCGAATTGGAAGACCGCCAACGCCGCTCCGGCTTCCAGGTGTTCGATCCTTTGCCCTTGCTTCAGGAACTCCATGACTTCTACCTGCCGTTGGCGGAAGAAGGTCAGCTGGAACTGCTGTTGCAAGCCCCCGAAGCATTGCCCTCGGTTACCGGCGACCGGGCGCTGCTGTTCGAGGCCCTGGCCAACCTGCTGAGCAATTCAATCAAGTTCACCCCGCCGGGCGGCGAGGTGCTGCTGCGCGGCATCAATGATGCCGGCAGCACATGCATCGAGGTAGTGGACACCGGCCCAGGGATTCCCGAAGCGGAACGGGTGGCCGTGTTCCAGCGTTTTTACCGGGTTGGTGACGGTCAGCAACAGGGCAGCTTTGGCCTGGGCCTGTCGATTGTGGCGGCGATCGTCAACCTGCATGGCTTTGGGCTGGAAGTCGGCAGCAGCGAGCGCGGCGGCGCGCGATTGACCCTGCACTGCCGCGCACAAACCCCTCTGTAGAAACAGCAATCAGGCCGGGAAGTTTTTGCGCAGCGCCTCAACGCCGCCGGTGTAAACGCCGCTGAACAGCTCTTCAACCTCTGCATCGGTCACACCGGCAATCGGGGTGAACACACCCGACCAGGTGACTTTGGCCGAGTGCTCGCCCAGCGCTTGAACCTGCAATGTCGCCAGATACGCACTGACCGGGAACGGCGACTCACTGATGGTATAGCTGTAGGTACGCGCCACGTTATCAAAGGTCTGCAAATGCTCGACCACTACCGCGCCATCCACGGTTTGCAGGTGGCGCACGCGCCCGCCTTCGCCCGGCTCGCTCTTGGCAATCAGCGGCAGCCAATCGGGCAACGAGTTGAACCCGCCAACCAGTTGCCAGACTTGATCGGCCGAGACCGGGATTTCAATGCAAGCAGCTGCTTTGGCCACGATAAAACTCCACGACAAGGGGAAAGTCAGGCAGCTTACGCTGCCTGGCGGTGTTGGCGCTATTGGCCGGTCAGCCGTGGGCCGACTTGGCACACTCGCACCCGGTGGCCGACTCGCACGGCTCACCATGGGCATGATGCTCGGCACAACCCTGGCAGCAATAGCCCTTACCGTCTTTGGTCACAGCGTTCTGCCCCAGTACACATTTGCAATGAGGGCAGGCACAGGTTGGATCTGGCATGATCAGACTCCTTTTTCATGGTCGTCCCGGTGCAGCGAATGCCGGCACCTTAAGCAGTGACTGCCGGCCGACACCCAAGGTTCAGCGCCGTTAATCAGCCTGGCGTGTACTGCTGCGATACATGAACACCAACGCCAATGCCAGGCACAGCATCGCCAACACCCGGCTAGTGGACAGTTCGATGGCCGTGTTGCCCATCCAGCCGAAGTTGTCGATCAGCATGCCCATGGCCAATTGGCCGACGATGACCGCCACCGTCGCCACCGCCGTGCCCACGATGGGTACCGCGCCGACCATCACCATCATGTACACCACGCCGAACAACGCCCCGGTCAATTGCCACTTGGGCACCTCGAGCAGGCTCACCGCCTGGGCCGGTTCGAAGAACAGAATCAACAGGCCGGTCACCAGCGTGCCCACCGAGAACGTCACCAGGCTGCTGCGCAGCACGCCGACGGTTTGCCCCAGGCGCCCATTGATCGCCGCTTGCACACTCAACACCGCGCCTGCGGCAACCACCAGCACCAACAATAGAATCAGATTCATCGCCTTAACCCCGTGCAATCAAAACAAGCGCCACCACAATCAACAGCAGCGCAATCCAGCGTTCGCCATTGACTCGCTTGCGGGCAGTGCCAAACCAGCCAAAGTGGTCGATCAGCACGCTCTTGCCGACCTGGCCGGAGAGGATCGCAATCATGGTCATGGCAATCCCGATATGGGGCGTGGCCAGGGTCAGCACCACCACATACATCGGCCCCAGAAAGCCACCGATCAGTTGCCAGCGCGGCAGTTCATTGAGGGCCGGGCCTTTTTGCGGGCCGCTGAACAGCAGGAGCAGCAGCAGGATTGCCGTGCCCACCCCGAAGATGCTCAAGGTCGCCCATAGGTGCCCCACCTGGGCGCCCAACGGGCCCAACAGGCCAGCTTCCACCGACAGGCCCATGCCCGCCAGGATCACCAGCGGCAACAGCAGCAGGCCCAGCCGGTGCTTGGGGCGGGCCGGCGTCTGGGTCGCGGCCTCGAGAGAAGAAGTTTGCATACACCACCTACACGTCAGAGAAGAACAATGGCGCGCATTATCCGGTGGCCCTGCTGTGCGATAAATGGGAGCATGCAGACAACACCTTTGCGCAACACGCACAGAACGGAGTGACCATGCAGGGCTTCAACGAGTTGAGTTTCAAGGCGCTGCGCCTGTTTGTGGCGGTGCTGGACCACGGCAGCTTCTCCGAAGTCGCACGCCGCGAAGGCCTGGCGCCCTCCTCCATTTCCCGGCAGATCCAGTTGATGGAACAGGCCCTGAGCCAGCAATTGCTCTATCGGCATACCCGTGCGGTCAGCCCCACGGAAGCCGGGCGCTTGCTCGGGCATCATGCGCGCCTGATGCTGCAACAGCTGGAAGAGGCCGGGCAGGCCCTGCAAGAACAGGAAAGCGAACCCAGCGGCCTGGTGCGGATCAATGCGCCCATGGTCTTCGGCCAGCGGCACCTGTCGCCCTGGCTGGCCGAGTTGTGCCAGCGATACCCCAAGCTGCAACTGGATATCCAGCAGACCGACACCTACGTCGACCCCTTGCAGGAAGGCGCCGACCTGTTGTTCCGAATCGGTGTGCTCAACGACTCCGGGATGCAGGCGCGCATTTTTGCGCCCCAGCGCTACCGCATCGCCGCCAGCCCCGAGTACCTGGCGCGCTGCGGCACGCCGCGCCATCCCGATGAGCTGATCAATCACCAATGCCTGGCGTACAAGGGCGTGAACGGCCAGCAGCGTTGGTACTTTCGCCGCGAACAGGGCGACTGGACGCCCTACACGGTCAAGGGCCCGATCACCGGCAACCACGCCGACACCCTGGCCCGCGCTGCCGAACAAGGCCTGGGGTTCGTGGTGTTTCCTTCCTGGCTGATCGGCGACAGCCTGCGCGCCGGGCGCTTGCAGGCGGTACTGACCGACTACGAAGTGGCAACCACCCTGGAGCCGCAGCAGATTGCCGCCCTGTGGCCCGGCAGCCGGCGGTTGTCGGTGAAGGTCCGCACGGTCATCGACTTTTTTGTCGAACGCTTCGGCAGCGTGCCCTACTGGGACCGCTGAATCAGAACAGCCACTGGCCGATCAACCAGGCGTTGGCGCCACTGATCACGCTGAACAGGCTCCAGGCCAGGATCCGGGTGGGCAGGCGATTGACGAACGGCCCCATCAATTGCCGGTCGCCGGTCATGCGGATCAGCGGGTACAAGGCAAAGGGCAACTGCAGGCTGAGGACCACCTGGCTGAGGACCAGCAACTTGCCGATGGCATCGTCGCCCATCAACCACACCCCGAGGAACGCCGGGATCAGCGCCAGGCCACGGGTGATCAGGCGGCGTTGCCAGCAAGGAATCCGCAGGTTGAGGTAGCCCTCCATGATCACCTGGCCGGCGATGGTGCCCGTGAAGGTCGAGCTTTGCCCGGACGCCAGCAAGGCAATGCCGAACAGGATACTGGCAAAGGCACCGCCCACCAGCGGGTCCAGCAGGTGGTAGGCGTCCTGGATTTCTACCACTTCGGTATGGCCGGTCTGGTGGAACGCCGCAGCCGCCAGCACCAGGATCGCCGAGTTGACCAGCAGGGCCAGGGCCAGGGAGCCGATGGTATCGATGCGCGCCAGCTTGACCGCGTCCTGGCGGCTGGCCAGGTCCTTGCCGAACAGGCGGGTTTGCACGATGGACGTGTGCAGGTACAGGTTATGGGGCATCACCGTGGCCCCGAGGATACCGATGGCCAGGTACAGCGGCGCGGCGTCACTGATCGCCGAGAGGGACGGTGTGAAGCCGCGCATGACGTCCGGCCAATAAGGCTTGATCAACACCAGTTCGACGAAGAAACACACGCCGATGGTCGCCACCAGCGCCAGCATGATCGCCTCCAGGCGCCGGAAGCCACGGTTTTGCAGGGCCAGGATCAGCAGCGTGTCAAAGGCCGTGATGACAATGCCGGTCGTCAGCGAAACCCCCAGCAGCAGGTGAAACGCCAGGGCGCAGCCAAGGACCTCGGCCAGGTCGGTGGCGATGATCGAGATTTCCGCCAGCACCCATTGCGTGCGAGCTGAACGCTGGCTGTAGCGTTCGCGGCACAATTGCGCCAGGTCCTTGCCAGTGGCGATGCCCAGCCGCGAACACAGGCACTGCACCGCCATCCCCGCCAGGCTCGCGAGCAAAACCACGAACAGCAGGTTGTAGCCGTAGCGCGAGCCGGCCTCGATGGCCGTGGCCCAGTTGCCGGGGTCCATGTAGCCGATGGAGATCAGCAGGCCAGGGCCGGCAAACTGCAGCACCCGTTTGAAAAACGACGCGCGCGGATCAACGGGGATGGTGCCCGCCACTTCCGGGGGGCAGAACGGGGCAGTGGCAATTTTCGGCAGACTGAATTTCACGTTGGGTACCAGACAAATATATGGGTATCGGTGTTACCGGTGGCGAGGGGGCTTGTCCCCTCGCCACGGAGATCAAGCGCCTCGACTACCTGCGCTACCAGGTCCATTTCCTGATTCAGCGCCTCACGTTCCATACGCTGGCGAATCACCCCCAGCACCAACACCGCCAGGGTGGTGATGGAATACGCCGGCCCGGAAAACGCCCGCACCCCGCTCACCAGCAGCATAGCCGCCGCCAGCGCCTGCCCCACCACCGGAATCGCCGTGGCCGCACCTCGGCGCAGGATAAACCCGGTCAGCCCGGCCAACGCCGTGCCGCTCAAGGCAGTGGTGGCCGAACGGCCGACATCGAATCGGTTGAAAAAACCCTGCTCCTTTTGCGCCGCCGCCCGGAGTTCGGCCTCGAACACCGCGCGGTCGGCCAGGCTGAGTTTGTCCTTGTACTGCTCGATCAGGGTCTCGGCGACCCGCTCTTCCAGGCTCACCAGGGCCACACTGTCGAGGGGCTGGTCAAACTTGAGCCCAACGCGCAGGGCCACGTCCTGGGCCAATTGGCGATAACTCACCCCATGCCCACGGGCCAGGTTCATAAAGCTGTCACCGCCCATGCGCTGCAACTCGATGGCCAGTTGCAATGGGTCGCGCACCTGGGCATCGATGGTCGCGCTGCGCTTGGCGGCCATCAACTCGGCGAGAAACTGCAGCTCTGGCGCCCGTGCCTGACGCAGCACCGGCAACAGGTCCACGTCTTCCTCGGCAAAACGCACCTCGGCACTGCGCTGGTCCGCACGGATCATGCCGCGGCGTTCGTGCAGCAAGTCGGTGTACTGCACCACGGTTTTCAACTGCGGCCAGTAGGCAGCGTGGTCGAAGGTGACCAGATGCACATTGGTCACTTTGCCCTTGAGGGATGGCGTCAGGGGGATGGCGTAACGGCCAATGCAGCGCTCGGCATCCGGTTTGAGCGCCAGGGCCCAGTCCTTGCTGGAATGGCAGTTGATCACCCGCCCCTTGAGCGGTGCCGATACCTGCTCCCAGGGGCTGGACGTGCAAATCGCGCCGCCCATCAACAACAGGTGATTGAGCGGCAGCTCCCGGGCCAGTTCCGGGTTGGCCAGCAGGCTCTTGACCAGCAGGCGAGCGCCCAGGGAATGGCCGATCAGGTTGATCTGGCGCACGTCGATCGACTCGGCGTGCAGGTAGTTGGCCAGTTCCTCCAACAGCGTCCTGGCCACTTCGTCCACCCGCGCCTCGACACTTTTGTAGTGATCGAGAAAATAGCCCACCGCCTTGCCCAGGCCCACGGTGGCCGCACCCAGGGTGCCGCCGCCGAGCATCGAGGTGATGATGTCCTTGAAGGGCGCGAACAGGTTTTCCAGGAAATGCCCGGCGGGCCAGAACAGCATCAGGTTGGTCGAGCCCTCGATCCCCGCCAGTTGCGCCTGGAAACTGGCCAACTGTTGCTGGTTGAAAAACGCAGAATAGCCATGGACATAGAGATTGAGCACTTGCCCCTGGGGCTCGCCGCACAGCACGAACGAGGGCTTTCGGGTGCGGTGCATTTCATCCCACTGGTGTTGCATGAGGCGCTGGCTCCTGGTGACGACGGAGGGCGATAGTAGCAAGAACCCGCCCTGCATGGATGGCGATAGACAGCAATCTACTGATGACAGAGCCACTCGCGTGGCCAAGGTTTTAGTAAAAATTCAGATTCAAAAACGCCAAACCGCGTTCTAATAGCGCCCTGTCGATTCGCCTCAAAGATCCTGGAGTAAGCGATGCCCCATGAAGGCAACCTGTTACAAGCGGCCGTGGTGTTCCTGTTGGCCGCGGTGCTCACCGTGCCCCTGGCCAAGCACCTGAAACTGGGGGCGGTGCTGGGCTATCTGTTCGCCGGTGTGATTATCGGCCCCTCGGTACTGGGCCTGGTGGGCAACCCGCAAAGCGTCGCGCAGTTCTCCGAACTGGGGGTGGTGTTGTTGCTGTTCATCATCGGCCTGGAACTGTCACCCAAACGCCTGTGGGTGATGCGCAAGGCGGTGTTTGGCGTGGGTCTGGCGCAAGTGTTGTTGACTGCCATGGTGATGGGCGCAGTGGCGCTCTGGGCGTTTGGCCAGTCATGGAACAGCGCGATTGTGCTGGGCCTGGGGCTGGCGCTGTCCTCCACGGCCTTCGGCCTGCAAAGCCTGGCCGAACGCAAGGAGCTGAACAGCCCCCACGGACGCCTGGCCTTTGCGATCCTGCTGTTCCAGGACATCGCGGCGATTCCGCTGATCGCTATGGTGCCGCTGCTGGCCGGCAGTGACCACACCACCACCGCCGCCCAGGACCTGAACCACGGTTTGCAGGTATTGGGCAGCATCGCCGTGGTGATCATCGGCGGTCGCTATTTGCTGCGCCCGGTGTTTCGCATCGTCGCCAAGACCGGCCTTCGCGAGGTGTCCACCGCCACCGCGCTGCTGGTGGTGATCGGCACCGCCTGGCTGATGGAGTTGGTGGGCGTGTCCATGGCCCTCGGCGCATTCCTCGCCGGCCTGCTGCTGGCCGACTCGGAATACCGCCACGAGCTGGAGTCGCAAATCGAGCCGTTCAAAGGCCTGTTGCTGGGGCTGTTCTTTATCAGCGTGGGCATGGGCGCCAATATCGGCCTGTTGTTCAGCACGCCCTTTGTGGTGCTGGGGCTGACCCTGCTGCTGATCGCTATCAAGTTGCCGCTGCTGTACGCGGTCGGGCAGATGGTCGGCGAACTCAACCGCGAGAGCGCAGTGCGCCTGGGTGTGGTGCTGGCGGCCGGTGGTGAGTTCGCCTTCGTGGTGTTCAAGATCGGCCGCGACCAGGGCCTGTTCGCTCCGCATCTGTACGACGTGTTGGTGCTGACCATCACCCTGTCGATGGCCCTCACCCCGCTGCTGTTGCTGCTGTGCCCCAAGCTGTTTCGACCCAAGACCAAACCGGTGGAAGTGCCAGAAGAGTACCGCGCCATCGAGAGCGACGCGCCACGGGTGGTGATCGCGGGCATGGGCCGTATGGGGCAGATCGTGGCGCGGATCCTGCGGGCGCAGAACATTTCGTTTATCGCCCTCGACACCTCCGTGGAAACCATCGAGCTGACCCGCAGTTTCGGTGGCATGCCGGTGTTTTACGGTGACCCCCAGCGCCCGGAAATCCTGCATGCCGCGAAGGTCGACCAGGCCGAGTACTTTGTGATCGCGATGGATGATCCGGAAATCAACATCAAGACCGCCGAACTGGTGCGCAACCTCTACCCGCACATGAAAATCATCGCCCGTGCCCGCAACCGTCAGCACGTGCATCGCCTGGTGGACCTGGACGCGTCACCGGTGCGTGAAACCTTCTATTCCAGCCTGGAAATGAGCCGCCGCACCCTGGTCGGCCTGGGACTGAGCGAGACCCAGGCCGATGCGCGGATCAACCGCTTCAAGCACCACGACCTGCAACTGCTGACCGCCCAGCACGCGGTGTATGACGATGCGGCCAAGGTGATGCAGTCGGCCCAGGAGTCCCGTGCGGAGTTGGCCCGTTTGTTTGAAATGGACCGCCTTGAGGAAGAGTCCGGGAAGGTCTGAGGAGGGATCAGAACGAAGTTGCGAATTTTCTGACAGAATATGACGCAATTTCGTTCATCCATTGGAAGACCTCATGCTCAGCATCAGCAAAACCGCAGCCCGCCTGGCCCTGGCGCTGACCGTCAGCCTGGGCGCCAGCCCGCTGTTCGCGGCCGCCAAGCCGGCCCCGGTGCCGCCGGATGAATTCCAGATCGTCTCGACCCTGGACGGCAAGTTCACCTTCACCCTGCCCAAGGGCTACGTCGCCGAGGCCTTGCCCGCCGGCGTACAAACCCAAGGCACTGCGGGCGCCAACAGCACGATGTATATCAACAAGGCGTCAAAAAGCGTAGTGGTGGTGGCCCAGACCCTGCGCAACGATGGCATCGACCTGAAGGACGACGAACCGCTGTTTCTCGATAGCGCGGTTAAAGGTTTCCTCAAGGAGATAGGCACCAGCCTGCCGGACTACAAGAAACTGGCGCAGAAGAAACTCCTGGTCAAGGGCGTGGGCCTGCGCCAGGTTGATGGCACCGCCAGCATGGGCGGCGGCAAGACCTTGAACTCGATGTTTCTCGCGGGTTCTGGCAACCGGTTGCTGGTGATCCAGGCCATCTCCCGGGCTGAAGATGTGACGGGGCATGAGTTGCTGGTCAGGCAGATTACCAGCGGCAAGTGACATCCTCCTAAGCACCACAAATCCAATGTGGGAGCGGGCTTGCCCGCGATTGCGGTGGGTCAGTTAGTTAGATGTCTACTGACACACCGCTATCGCGGGCAAGCCCGCTCCCACAGGTTTAACTGCATTCCTCCCTACGGCTTGCGCAGCAGGTAGGTATCCATGATCCAGCCATTGGCCTGACGCGCCGCCTTGCGCACGCGCTCGATTTCGTCGGCCACTTCGGCCACCTTGCCGCTGATCAGGATTTCATCCGGGGTGCCCAGGTACGCGCCCCAGTAGATGTCCATTTGCTGATCCGCGACGCTCCGGTAGGAGTCCTCGGCGTCCAGCATCACCACCAGCGTATCGGCATCACCGACCTGCCCCGCCGCAAGCCGGCGCCCGGTGGTGATCTCGATGGAACGGCCGATGCGGTTCAGCGGCACTTTATGCTGGGCCGCCAGGGCCTGGACGCTGGTGATGCCGGGGATGACCTCGAACTCAAACGTACAGCTGCCACTGGCCAGAATCGCCTGCAGGATGCGGATGGTGCTGTCGTACAATGCTGGGTCGCCCCAGGCCAGGAAGGCCCCCACTTCGCCGTCGGCCATTTGTTCGTTGATCATCCGCTCGAAGGTCTGTTGCTTGTCGCGGTTCAGATCCTGCACAGCCGTGGTGTAGTCGATCTCGCCACGCACACGCTCGGGGCAGTCGGCTTCGACAAAGCGGTAGGCATGCCCGGCGTCGATGTAGGTCTGGCAGATCTCCCGGCGCAGGTCGATCAGTTTGTCCTTGCTCTGGCCCTTGTCCATCAGGAAAAACACGTCGGTACGGTTAAGCGCCTTCACCGCCTGCATCGTGATGTAGTCGGGGTTGCCGGCGCCAATGCCGATGATCAGGATCTTTTTCATGAAGGTGTTCTCAGTGCGGGGCCGGGATTTTGCCATGTTCGCGCCACTCAGGTCTCGTGCGTTTCCAGGCGCAGACGCCAGACGTTGTTGAAACGCAGCTCGGTAGAAGACAGCGGCTCCACATCAATCAGGTAAAACATAGCGATGGGTGCCTGCATGACATGAAGCAACGCAGCACGAACCACCGCCGGGTGCGTCACCGCCAGCACATGGCCGGGCTGCTCTGCGACGCGTTGCAGCCACTGGCTGACGCGCTCGCACAACTGCGTCACTGACTCACCACGGTGAGGCGCGCTGGTGCTGTCGGTGAGCCAGGTCGTCAGTTCGTCGCGGTCGATGTCATTGATATCCCGACCGCGCCAATGGCCCACGTCCATATCGCGCAACCCGTCATCAATCGTGGCGTGCTGACCGAACAGCGTCGCCGTTTGCCGGGCCCTGGTCTCAGGCCCGCATAACAGGCGTGGCGCTTTTTTGAAACGTGCGGCCAGCCTCAAGGGCGACGGCGGCGTTTCCAGGGCTTCATCAAGGGCGAAATGCCCACGCTTTTGCGCGCGGGTCGCACCATGGCAAATCAGCGTCAATCGGGTGCTCTGCATGGACGTGCGGCTCTGGTGATCAAGCGAAGCAAACATATTACAACGATCCAGACCCACCGGCTCGGCCACTGGAGAAGTTGACCAACGGTCGCGGGAATGTTCAGATGCCGGCCTGTTTCAGGTGCCTCATGCCGCCGTGCATGGGGTGAAACGGGAAACCGGTACGCTCGATCGAGCAAGTCCGGTGCTGCCCCCGCAACGGTATACGCGTGACCTCTTCGACACACCACTGTGGCCAGAACGCCATGGGAAGGTGAAGGGTTCGATACGCGTGAGCCCGGAGACCGGCCTGGAATTTCTGTTTGGCAAAATCCTGCGGTGGGCGGGCATGGGCCGGTATTGGCGTGTGCTCGATACCTTCTCCTGCGTGCTTCTGCGAAGATACTTTTCGAGAAGACTATGATTTTTCAACGCGGCGTCACTTCTGGCCCAACCTTGCTGTTGGGTTGTCTGTTCAGTCCCCTGCTACTCGCTGACAATAGTGCCCTGGAACTCAAGGCACAGACTGTTTCCGCGCCGTCGGTGGAATCCACCACCGTGGCCGACATGGCCCAGTACGGCAGCAAGGTCGAAATTGTCACCCGCCAACAGATCGAACGCGCCGGCCCCAGCGCAGATATCACGCGGGCGATGCAGATGTTCATCCCCGGTTTCTACGTGGCCCCGAAAAACGGCCCGTTCGACTACGGCACCTATTCCCTGTTGGGCGGGCGCAATGACGACACCCTGATCCTGCTCGACGGCGTACGCCTGAACAACCGCCTGTACGGTGGCCTGTACCTGGATACCTTGCCGGCCAACGCCGTGGAACGCATCGAAGTGCTCAAGGGCGGTCAGAGCCTGTTGTTCGGCACCCAGGCCGTGGCGGGGGTCATCAACATCGTCACCCGCAGCCCGCAGACGCGCGACGTATCCGGCGAAACCAACCTGGGCGTCGATACCTTTGGCGGCACCACCGGCGATGCTCGGGCCGAGCGGATTTTCAGCAATGGCCTGGGCGACCTGGGTTTGCTGGCCTATGTCAGCCATAACGTGTCCGAGGGCTACCAGCCCTTTCGTAACCGCGACATGAGCAACGTCACCGACAAGAAACGCTCCTACGAAGTCACCACACTCGGTGCCAAGGCCATCCAGTCTTTTGGCGATGACTCGCGCCTGGAGCTGTTTTACCAGTACACCGACGCCAACCTGGACTTCGCCGGCGCCACCAACAACCGCAAGACCACCAACGACCGCGTGCAGCAGATTGCCACGGCGACCTTCGAACAGAGCATCAACGAGCGGCTGAGCTACTTCGTCAAGGGTCATATCAACGACTGGGATACCCGCTACTCACGGGTCAACAACACCGCCGACGGTGGCACCGTGGTGCGCAATCACAACGACTACTGGGGTTTTACCGACAGGGGCGTGCAGGCCGAGGGCAAGGCCGAGCTTGCGGGCGGCCATGTGCTGGTATTCGGTACCGACAACCAGTGGTTCAAGGGCCAGGACGATGTGCTGGTCATCGACAACAACAAGGCCGAAGCCCACGCCGTGTACACCCAGTTGCGCCCGCAGATCGACGCCCTGCCCGACTGGCATCCGAGCCTCGGCGTGCGCCACGAAACCATGAGCGGCGGCGACAGCGCCACGGTCGGCATGCTCACCTCGCTCTACGACCTCAACGCCAACTGGGCCCTGCGCGGCCAGTACGGTACGGCCTACAAGCTGCCGAATGCCGAGCAACTGTTCGTCAACGAACCCGGCGACGAGATCGGCAACCGCAACCTCAAGCCGGAGAAAAGCCGCAACGCCGAGCTGGGCCTGGACTACAAGGGCCTGCTGGCCGACCGCGAGTTCAGCGCCAGCGTGACCCTGTTCAAGCGCAAGATCACCGACCTGATCACCCTCGACGACATCCAGTGGGTCAACGGCCAGGGTCAGATCCAGGTACGCGGCTTCGAAGCCGATGCCAAGTTGGCGCTCAACGATCAGTGGAGCCTGCAGGCGGACATGACCCGCAACCTGACCGAGTCGCGCACCGGGGTCACCATCAACGATGTGCCGAGCTTCTTCGCCCGCTCGCGGGTGGGGTTCGAATCGCAGAATCGCCTGTGGGGCGCCGGCGCGGCCATCCGCTATATCCACGATGTGACCAGCTCGAAAAGAGTCGAATACGGCCACTATTCGGTGGTGGACGCCGACGCCTATCGCTACCTCGACAACGCCCACCAGCACCGCGTGAGCCTGCTGGTAGAAAACCTGTTCGACCGCGACTACGTCACCAGCCGCTCCAGCAATGTCGACAACCTGGGCCGGCCATTCACCTCTGAGGTGCGTTACACGTATCGCTTCTGATGACTGAGATCACCCAAATCGACGGGGTGGACACCCACCCCGACTGGTCCCGCATCCCCGAGCATGCCCGCCATGTGCTGCTGTGCACCGGCCCGCGCTGCACCCAGCGGGGCGCGTTGCAACTATGGAAAACCCTGCGTCGGCGCCTCTTGGAACACCAGCGCATCGAAGTGCCCGGTGGTGTGCTGCTCACGCGTACCCATTGCCAGTTCCCGTGCAACCTGGGGCCGGTGCTCACGGTATACCCGGAGCGCTGCTGGTATGGGATACACAGCAAGGCCGACGCCGTGCGCCTGGTGGATATGCACCTGGTGGGCGGTGAAGTGGTCGAAGAGCTGTTGATCCGGGAGCGCCCATGAAGCGCCTGGGAGGGTTGGCCATCGCCCTGTTGTGCAGCGCGTCGGCCCTGGCGGACGGCTATCGCAATTGCCAGCAGGATTGGCAACTGCCCCATGCGCCGCCGTCGCGCATCGTCGCCCTGAACCAGCACGCCGCCGATATGCTGCTGGCCCTGGGCGCCGGCCCGGCGCTGGTAGGCGTGGCGTACCTGGATGACAACGGTGCCGCGCATAAACAGGGCAGGTACTTCGGTGTGCCGGTGATTGCCCCGCGCTATCCGGCCAGCGAGGTGTTATATGGGCAACGGCCGGACTTGGTGGTGGGCGGTTTTGCCACGGCCTTTGGCAACGGCATCACCTCGCGTACCGGGCTGGCCGGTAATGGCGTGGGCTCGTATCTGCTGGAGTCGGCGTGTGCCGGGCGCTCCCTGGATTACTTCGGCCACATTCGCACCGACCTGCTGACCCTGGGCAACTTGCTGCACAAACCGCAGCGGGCCCGCGACCTGATCGAGGCCCTGGACGCTGACCTGGCCAGCGCCCAGGCACTGGCCAAGCCGGCAAAACCCTTGTCGGTGTTTTATCTCGACAGTGAAGTCAACGGCCTGGACAGCGAGGGCCGGCAAGGTTTCGTCAGCGCCCTGCTGGCCGCGGCCGGGGCTCGCAACCTGTTGGCCGGAATCAATCAATACCGGGTCACGGTCAGCAGTGAGACGTTATTGATGAGCGACCCGGACGTGATTCTGCTGGCCGATGCCGTATGGTCCCCGGCCAGCCGTAAACGCCAGCTGCTGACCCGCGACCCGGTGCTGTCGCGCCTGCGGGCCGTGCGGGAAAACCGCATGATCGATATCCCGTTTACCCACCTGGTGCCCAATGTCGGCAGCGGCAAAGTGGTGCTGGATCTGGCCCGCCAACTCAAAAATCTGTAGAAACCTACGGTTGTGGCGAGGGGGCTTGTCTGTCCCCTGCAAGCTCGCCTTATCACCACAATGGGACTCATGACTTCTGGTCAAGAGTGATTTGAACAATCGTGGGTGTTTGCGCTGGCGCGTGCGGCTGATACTCAACGCCATTGTTCATGCCACAACAGGAGTCATTCATGTCTATTCCCGCATTCGGTCTTGGCACTTTCCGCCTGCAAGGCCAGGTGGTCATCGATTCGGTCAGTACCGGCCTGGACTTGGGCTACCGGGCCATCGATACCGCACAGATCTATGAGAACGAGGCCGATGTCGGCCAAGCGATCGCCGACAAGGGTATCCCCCGCGATGAATTGTTCATTACCAGCAAGATCTGGATCGCCAATTTTGCCGAAGGCCAGTTGATACCCAGCCTCAAGGAAAGCCTGCGCAAGCTCAAGACCGACTATCTGGACCTGACCCTGATCCATTGGCCATCACCGCAAAACCAGGTGCCCGTCGCCGAGTTCATGGGGCAGTTGCTGGAAGCCAAGCGCCTGGGCCTGACCCGGCAGATCGGTGTTTCCAACTTCACCGTGGCGCTGATGAAAGAAGCCATCGCCGCCGTCGGTGCCGAGAACATCGCCACCAACCAGATCGAACTGCACCCGTACTTGCAAAACCGCACCGTGGTGGATTTCGCCACGCGCCACGGTATCCAGATTACGTCGTACATGACCCTGGCCTACGGCGAAGTGCTCAAAGACCCGCTGATCCAGGCGATTGCCCAGCGCAACCAGGCCACGCCCGCACAGGTCACCCTGGCCTGGGCCATGCAATCGGGGTATGCGGTGATTCCGTCCTCGACCCAACGCGCCAACCTGCAGAGCAACCTCAAGGCCGTGCAACTGACCTTGAGCGAAGCCGATATGGCGCAGATCAACGGCCTTGAGCGTGGCCATCGCCTGACCAGCCCCAAGGGCATTGCGCCGCAATGGGACTGAGCTAAACCACCGGGCTGCGCGCCAGTTCCCGCAGCCATGGCAAGACCCGCAAGCCGCTGACCGGTGACGGCGGGTCGATGATGCCCATGAAGTGTTCCAGGGCGACACTGTCGAGCGCGCCTGGCAAACGCATCAGGACCAGGGGCGCAAGAGAGACCGCTGGCTCCAGGTCCTGGTCGGCATAGACCAGCACATGGCGCACCTGCGGATGTTGCTGGCGCAGCACCCACTCCCCGCCGGCGCTGGCGGCCAGGCCCGCATGGATGACCAGCACATCGAAGGGCTCGGCCGGGATGTCGGTGAGGATCAGTACTTCCTCGACAGTCTGCACCGGGACGATCCGGTAATAGCCCAACTGGTTAAGCATTTTTTCGATGTGCAGCCGTTGCAGGTGCTGTTCATCAGCGATCAGGATGGTCAGTGCTTTGGTGGGCATGGCAAGTCCCTGAGCAGGTCGCGCTCGTGGCCGGAAGGAGCGCGCTACTGTTCCAGACATAAATGGTCTACAAAATCAGCGGAGTTCCCCCAGAGCGTAGGATTTCTCCCAAATCCTACCTTTGAGCATGATCGCAGTAGTCCGTCAGGGCCTGATGCAACTGGTCAATGGCTTGCTGCACGCCCGCCACCGCAGCGGCCAATGCCTGAGGGTCGCGCTGTTCACAGGCGGCTTCCAGCGCCTCACAGTGGCTGACCAATACCTGGGCCGAGACCAGGCGCGCGCCGCCCTTGGTGCGATGAGCCAGGTCATGCAACTGGGCATAGTCGTGTTTATTGGCCAACGCCTGCAGTAGCGTACGGTCGGCGGCAAGGCTTTCGAGCAGGGGGGCCAGCAACTCCTTGATGGCGTCCACGTCGGAGCCGGTCAACGCCAGCAACCGACTCAAGTCCATATCCGGCATGACGTCAGCCTGCACTTCGGCCTGGACCGACGGCTTGGCGGTACGTGACGCAAGCGCGGCATGCAGGTCCTCCAGCCCCGTGGGTTTGAACAGGCAACCATCCATCCCTGCCGCCAGGCAACGCTCGGTTTCTTCGGGCTGGGCGTTGGCGGTAAACCCCAGCAACAGGCAAGGCGCCAATCCCCGGGCACGCTCATCGGCACGGATTTCCCGCGCCAGGTCATAGCCATTTTTCAGCGGCATATTGCAGTCCGTGATCACCCCGTCGAAACGCTCGGCCTGCCAGCGCTCCAGGCCTTGCACACCATCGTTGGCGGTGGTGATGCGGTGCCCCAGGAAGCTCAGTTGCCGGGTCAGCAATTGGCGGTTGGCGGGGTAGTCATCCACCACCAGGATGTTCAACATGTGAGCTGGCGACGCGTCCAGTGCAACCGACTCATGCTCGGCGCTGGTGCTGGACGCCACCGCCAGGGACAGCGTGACCTCTACGCGGGTCCCCTGCCCCAGCCGGCTGCTCAATTTCAGTTGGCCGCCCATCATTTCACACAGGCTGCGGCTAATCACTAGGCCCAGGCCGGAGCCACTGCGCGCCGACTGGTCGGTGTTGCGCCCCTGGACAAACGGATTGAACAGCCGCGCCTGGTCCTCGACGCTGATACCCACCCCGCTGTCTTCCACCACCAGCCGCAGGCTCACGTAGCCATTGGCGACTGCCGGCGAGCCTCTGGCGCACAAATGCACATGGCCCTTGGCAGTAAACTTGATGGCATTGCTCAACAAATTGGAGACCACCTGCTTGAAGCGCAACGGGTCGATCATCACGTAACGGTCCACCAGCGGGTCCAAATCAACCTTGAGCATCAGGCCCTTGGTCCGTGCCAGCCCTTCGAAGATGCGGGCCACCGAGGCCAGCAGTTCGCGCGGGTTCGACGGTTCCAGGGTCAGGGACAAGTGGCCGGACTCGATCCGGGCAATGTCGAGAATGTCGCCGATCAACTCCAGCATGCCCCGCGAAGCATCGGAAGCCACCGCCAGGGCATCGTGGTCGATACGGCCCTGCTCGGCGTTTTTCAGCGCCAACTCGATCATGCCGATCACCGCATTCATCGGCGTGCGAATCTCGTGGCTCATGGTCGCCAGGAACGTGGTCTTGGCCCGATTGGCGGCGTCTGCCCCCTCCTTGGCCTCTTGCAGCTGCCCCAGCAAACGCTGGCGCTCACTGACGTCCACCCAGCCGGCAATCATGCCCACGACCTTTTCGTCACCGTCGCGGTAAGGCAGCATCCAGTGATAAATGGTCAGGGTCGCCCCGCCCGGCACCTTGAGCACACGGTCGTGGATCTGCGGCTCTCCGCGCTCCATCAGGCGCAAGTAGTCTTCGTGGTAGGACTGGGCCTGGGGGTGGTTGCCGGTGTCAGTCTCGACCACGGTCTTGCCGATCACATCTTCGAGCCGGAAGCCGAACACATTGAGGTAGGCACTGTTGCATGCCATCAACCGGCCCAGGCGGTCACGCACATAAATCGGGTGCGGCGTGCCGTCAATCAGCACGCTCATAAAACGCATCTGGTCGCTCAGCGCGCGCTCGGCCTGGCCGCGCTTGCGAATCAGGCTGCGCAGGTAAATCGCCCAACCCAGGGTGATGGTCAACAGCAGCGCGGCCACTGCGAACCCCTGGATAATCGTGTTGCGGTGACGTAGCCAGTAACTGTCATCAATCACCACTTCGCTACGCCAATGATTGGTCAGCTCATCCATCTCCTGGGGCGTGATACTCAAGAGCGCCTTGTCCAGGATCGAGTACAACTCCAACTGGCCGCGCCCCACACCAAAGGCCACTCGCGCGGGCTGCGAGCCGACCGTGCTGGTGATGCGCAGGCGATCACGGTAGTGCTGGGCGATGATGTAGCGCGCAATGATCAGCGCGTTGACCGTCGCGTCCGCCGTGCCACTGACGACCAACGCCATGGCCTGCGCGGAATCCTCGGCGTCCACCAAGTGGATATCGGGATATTCGCGGCTGATGATCTCGCGCTGGACGCTGCCGCGGATGACCGCCAGGCGCTTGCCCGCCATGTCCTCGATGGTGATCGGACGGCTGCCATCGTCGCGCGAGATCAGCACAAACGGGTTGTTCAGGTACGGGCGAGTAAAGCGGATCAGGTCCTCACGGGCCATGCTCGGGGTGATGAACGCGATCATGTCCGCGCTGCCCTCGCTGACTTGGCTGACTTGACGGGGCAATGACTCACCACGCACCACATCGAACTTCAGGCCGGTGCGCAAGCTGATCTGGGCCAGCACTTCGGCGCTCAACCCTTGCAGTTGCCCGTGCTCATTGAAAAAAGACAACGGCTGGAACTTGTCGAGCGCCGTCACCTTGACCCGTGGGTGCTTGTCCAGCCAACGCTGCTCACTGGCGCTCAGGCGCAGGCGCTCGCGGCCAACCACCCCCAGGTTGCCGGCGCTCCAGCGCCGCAGGATTTCCATCTGCTCACTGACCGGAATCATCTCCAGCGCCGCATTGACGATGCGCAGCAGACGCAGATTGTCGCCGTCGACCGCGAACGCGAAGGGGTTGACCTCCAGACTGGAAAAATCAGCCATGCGCACGTTATTGAGATGGTTTTTGTTGATCAGATAATTGGTGCTGATGGCATCGCCCAGATAAACGTCCGCCTGGCCGAAGGCGACGGCACCAATGGCCTCGAAGGTCGAGGGGTAAAGCTGCAAGGAGGCGTTGGCGTAATAGGCGGCCACTACCTCAGGCTGCATGTAGTGATAGAGCATGGCTAGGCGCTTGCCCTCAAGCTCGGCGCTCAGGGCCTGGCTGTCACCGACACGCGTCACCAGGGTCGGCTGGTCGTTGGCGTACGAGCGCGAAAGCTTCAATTGCCGATCCGCCGCCTCGTAGCCATTGGCTGTGCCCAGGAAGTCCACCTCACCACGCTTGAGAGCCGCGATGACGTCGTCCCGCTGCTCGTAGCGCTGGACCTGGATGGTCACGTTCAACATCTGCGCGATCAATGCCGCGTAATCGGCGGTGATGCCCTCCAGTTCGTCGTTGTTGTTCGTCAGATCGAAAGGCGCATAGTCCGGGGCGGACACCCCCATGACCAGCGTGCGGCGCTCGCGCAGCCAACGCCAGTCCGTCTCTTTGAGGTGCACCTGCGGGACGTCGAAACTCGAGTGCCCCAACAGGTGCAGTTGCTGTGGCGCGCCCAGCGCCACGTTGATAATGAGTGACAGGCTCGCCAGCCAGAGTACCGCGAGCCACTTGCCAAGAGACGTCGACATGTCAGATCAGGTGGTTACGCTGAGCGAACTTGGACAGATGAACCACCGAAGACATGCGCAACTTCTCCTTCAACCGTGTTTTGTAAGTGCTGATGGTCTTGTGGCTCAACAGCATGTCCTGGGCGATCTCCTTGTTGCCCAGGCCCAACGCCAATTTTTGCAATACCGTTAGCTCCCGGTCAGAAAGCGCTTCGACCAGTTGCAGTTCCGTGGTCTGCAAGTCGTCCTTGCGCACGGAGCTGGTCGGCAGGCTGGGGAAACAGCTGTAGTTGGACATGACCGCCTTGATGGCCTTCTGCAACTCATCCAATTCACCGGTTTTCGCGACAAATCCCATCGCCCCGGCGCGCATGCAACGAGCCGAGAAAAAAACCGCCAGATACGAGGTCAGTACCAGAATCTTGCAGGGCAGGCCCAAGGTCTTGACCCGGCTTATCACCTCCAGCCCGCCCAACTTGGGCATCGCCAAGTCCAGAATGAGCAGGTCAGGCCGCTCCTCCCTGGCAATCTGTAAGGCATCAGCGCCGTTGCCAGCCTCGAAAATCTTGTCAAAGCCTTCCTGGCGCAACAGGTACTTGACGGTTGCACGAATGAACGGATGATCATCCACGATTAATGCTTTGCTCATGCGACTCCCTGGGAAGACACCACCGATTAGTTGCATTACTGGCGCCTTGCCATTCTTGCGGCGCCAATACCCTTACACATCACACGAAACCCCTGTACCTGTGAAAAGTACCAGTTCCGACCAGCGGCACTGTCTACACAGAACGTTTCAACGGAACCTGGCTAGGTGCAACGGCGCAACATTAACAACGCGACGATGCCTTAACCGAAGGGAAAATCCGACCATTACGTAGGACTAATCCTCACTAGAGCGTAGTCAAATACACGCAAAAAACCGCCTCCCTCTTCTAAGGCAAATTCCTTTCAAGGTGTTTGAGAAACCGTTTTTGACTAGTTCCGATCAGTTGAGGGCAACCGCCGAGTTGTGGGGAGCGGGCTAGTTGTGGAAGGCGGGCTTGTTGTGGCTGGTGTAAGCCTTTGCCGTCAGTCCGTGGTGCTGGGGCTCCAGAACGCTTGCACCACCAGGGTCGACTGTGAGATCCGCGTGACCAGGGCATCCAGTTCGTCGCCATCCACCGAGTTGGCCGCCAGGGTGGCCTCGATCTCGACCTCATCACTGCCAAAGGGCCTTACGTCGACATCACTGGCCGGGTAGTTACAGCGCGCCAGTTCCGACTCCAGCAACGCCATCACCGCTTGCTGCTGGGTACGCCGGGCGATCACGTAGAGGATGTTGGTGACCTCGGCAGACACCACATCCAGCGGCTGGCGGTTGATGTTATTGACGATCGGGCGCAGCAGCGTGTTGGCCGCCAGCACAAACATCGTGCCCAGGAACGCCTCGAGGATCAGGTCTGCACCGGCGCAGGCGCCCACGGCGGCGGACGTCCACAGCGTGGCTGCGGTATTGAGCCCGCGCACGTTGCCCTCCTCGCGCATGATCACCCCGGCGCCGAGAAAGCCAATACCCGACACCACATACGCCACCACTCGCACGGCGCCTTCGGCCCCGGCCAGGCGGTTGGCCATGTCGACAAAGATCGCCGCCCCCACCGCCACCAGTACGTTGGTGCGCAGCCCCGCCGTGCGCTGGCGGAACTGGCGCTCAAAGCCGATCAGCCCGCCCAGAATAAAGGCGGCACTAAGGCTGACCACGGTGTCGATCAGGGAATCCAGATTGATGTTGTTGAGGGCTTGCATGATGAATCTCCCTTTGATTGCCCGCAGAATCAGCGTCGAAAAAAGGGGGATAAGGCAGGAACCAGGGAGGTTCGCCACCGAAATACCGCTTCTCGCTTTAACGGCGAGGCAACGGCACGAAGATGCGCGTCAGCTGGCCAAGCCTGGTCGACAACTGTCACTCGAAAGTCTGTTCACGAAAGTCTGCGCTATGGTTGAAAACCGGCGCAGCTTACGCCCGCAGTCTGCGCGAGCAAAGTGACAGTGCGGCGAATCGGCGAGTTCTTCAGCAAGGGTTCAGGCAAGGGTCGCTCCCGCGGGCACGGGAACGACCCTCCAGGCTGTCAGCTCGCGGTGGCCAGCAGCACGTCACGCACCGAACGCCCCTGGCCCAGGTGCCGATCATGTTGATGCAGCGACGCGGCAATCTCATCGGCACGAATCGGCAGGATCGACAGCAAGGTATCGCTCAAGCCATGGCTGGCCTGGCTGAAACCCTGCATGTAGATACCGGCCTTGCAGCGCTCGTCGGTGACCACGCGGTAGTCGCGGCTCACTTCAAACTCACCCATGTAGGCTTCGAGCGGCGCCAGCAACTGGCGATGCATCTGCCGCTCATAGCCTGTGGCCAGGACCACCGCATCGTAGTGATTGATCACGGTCTCGCCGGTAGCGTTGTGACGCACCACCAATTCGATGCCCAGTGGCCCGGCACTGGCTTTTTCCACGGTGGTCAGGGTGCGGAAGGCGTGACGGGCGATGCCCGAGACTTTCTGCCGGTAGAAAATCCCGTAGATGCGCTCGATCAGGTCCAGGTCCACCACCGAATAGTTGGTGTTGTGGTACTCGTTGACCAGGCGTTCGCGCTCGCTGCTGGGCTGCTGGAACACCAGGTCGGTGAACTCCGGGGAGAACACTTCGTTGACGAACGGGCTGTCATCGGCAGGCTTGAGGGCCGAACCGCGCAGGATGATATCCACCTGCACCGAAGGGAAGCTGTCGTTCAGATCGATAAACGCCTCCGCCGCGCTCTGCCCGCCGCCGATGATCGCAATGCGCATTGGTTTGCCCTCGACACAGGGCTGCTGGGCCATGCGCGCCAGGTACTGGGAATGGTGGAACACCCGCCCGTCATCCTTGAGCGCCTTGAACGCCTCGGGGATACGTGGCGTGCCACCGGCACTGACCACCACCGAGCGCGCGGTGCGCACCAGTTGCTCGCCGTGGGCATCCCGGGAGATCACCCGCAGCGCCTCGACCTGCTGCTGATGCAGGATCGGCTCGATGGCCAGCACTTCTTCGCCATAGCGGCTCTGCTCGGTGAACTGCCCGGCGACCCAGCGCAGATAGTCGTTGTACTCCATGCGGCACGGGTAGAACGTGCCCAGGTTGATAAAGTCCACCAGGCGCCCGTGGGCCTTGAGGTAATTGACGAAGGAATAGGGGCTGGTGGGGTTGCGCAGGGTCACCAGGTCCTTGAGGAAGGAAATCTGCAACTCGCTCTGGCTCACCAGGGTGTTGCCGTGCCAGCGGTAGTCGGCCTGCTTGTCGAGAAACAGTACATCGAGCTTGCCCTGGGCTTTCTCGCGCTCTTGCAGGGCGATGGCCAGCGCCAGGTTCGAAGGACCGAAACCAATACCGATCAGGTCGTGAACCGCGGGCGATGCAATTGCCTGTGTCATTCCAGTGTCCTCTGGATAAGCCCCGTGGCGGTGGGGCGGAAAGCCTGGGCGACCTGCTGAACAACAGGCCATGTGTTGATAGGAAACGAGGACAATGAAAAAAAATTTAAGGCCCGCACCTGATTCACTCCAGCAGCCACGAAGGTAGCTGCCGTGGCCGCACAGTGATGGCAGTTTGGGCTCTTCTAATTTATAGTAATTCTCATCTAGATTTGAATTGCCTCACCCTCGCCGTCCAATACTGGCGTTTCGCCCAGCTGTAACGGCGTATGTAAGCAGTTAAATTTCAGAGCAAATACCTCGTTTACCTGACAGCTTCCCGCGCCTGTCTCTGCCCTTGCGGGCGATTGAGTTGCGGTCCGAACTTTCCTGGCTGGAACCCGTGCATGAACCGTCCCCGACACACCCGGCGCGCTCTGCTGGCAGCACTTTGCCTGATCCCCGTGGCCGCCTTCGCCGCCTGGCAACTGATCCCGCCCGGTCGGGATAAATTTGCCACCCTGCAAGTACACCGGGGCGATATCGAAAGCAGCGTGACCGCCCTCGGCACCCTGCAGCCGCGGCGCTACGTCGATGTCGGCGCGCAGGCGTCGGGGCAGATCCGCCGGATTCACGTCGAAGCCGGCGCCCAGGTCAAGGAAGGCGACCTGCTGGTTGAGATCGATCCCGCCACCCAACAAGCCAAGCTCGACGCCACTCGCTACTCCATCGCCAATCTGCAGGCCCAACTGCAGGAGCAGCACGCGCAAAACCGCCTGGCGCAGCAGAAATTCCAGCGCCAGCAACGTCTGGCCGCAGGTGGCGCCACCCGCGATGAAGACGTGCAGACTGCCCAGGCCGAACTGGACGCCACCCAGGCACGCATCAACATGTTCAAGGCCCAGATCAGCCAGGCGCAGGCCACGCTGCGGGTCGACCAGGCCGAGCTGGGCTACACGCGCATCTACGCGCCGATCTCCGGCACGGTAGTCGCCGTGGATGCCCGCGAAGGCCAGACCCTCAACAGCCAGCAGCAGACGCCGCTGATCCTGCGGATCGCCAACCTGTCGCCCATGACCGTCTGGGCGGAAGTCTCGGAAGCCGATATCGGCCATGTCAAACCTGGCATGCAGGCCTATTTCACAACCCTGAGCGGTGGCAACCGGCGCTGGACCAGCACCGTGCGCCAGATCCTGCCGGTCCCCCCCAAGCCCCTGAACGAAACCAGCCAGGGCGGTGGCAGCCCCAGCAGTTCGAGCAAAAGTGGCAGCGGCCGCGTGGTGCTCTATACCGTGCTGCTGGATGTCGACAATGCCGATAACGCTTTGATGGCGGAAATGACCGCCCAGGTGTTTTTCGTCGCCAGTCGCGTCACCAATGCGCTGACTGCGCCGGTCGCAGCCCTGCAAGGCGGCACCCGCCCCGACATGCAATTGGCCCGCGTGGTGGCCAAGGACGGCAGCATCGAAGACCGCGAGGTGCGGGTCGGTATCAGTGATCGCCTGCGCATCCAGATCCTCGATGGCCTCAACGAAGGCGATCACCTGCTGATCGGCCCCGCCCAAAGCAGCGGAGGCTGAATGTTGACGCCGCTGATCGAACTTCGGGACATCCGCAAATCCTACGGTGGCGGTGATGCGCCTCAGGTCGACGTGCTGCGCGGGATCGACCTGTCGATCCATGCCGGGGAATTCGTGGCGATTGTCGGTGCCTCGGGCTCCGGCAAGTCCACCTTGATGAACATCCTCGGCTGCCTCGACCGCCCCACCGTCGGCCAGTACCTGTTCGCCGGGGAAAACGTTGCCCAGTTGGACACCGACGAACTGGCCTGGCTGCGCCGCGAGGCCTTTGGCTTTGTATTCCAGGGCTACCACCTGATCCCCTCCGGCTCAGCCCAGGAAAACGTCGAGATGCCGGCGATCTATGCCGGCACGCCCGCCGCCGAGCGCCACGCCCGTGCCGCCGCCCTGCTGACCCGCCTGGGGCTGGCCGGGCGCACCGGCAACCGCCCGCACCAACTGTCCGGCGGCCAGCAGCAACGGGTGTCGATTGCCCGGGCCTTGATGAACGGCGGCCATATCATCCTCGCCGACGAACCCACCGGCGCCCTCGACAGCCATAGTGGCGCCGAGGTCATGACCCTGCTCGACGAGCTGGCCAGCCAGGGTCACGTGGTGATCCTGATTACCCATGACCGCGAAGTGGCGGCCCGGGCCAAGCGCATCATCGAAATCCGCGACGGCCTGATCATCAGCGACACCCCCAACACCCACGACCAACCTGCCGCCGAGCCCAACCCCAAGGCCCTGCAAGCGGTGGACCTGCGCCAACGCCTGGCCGATGGCGCCGAGCACAACGGTGCGTGGAAAGCCGAACTGCTGGACGCGGTGCAGGCGGCCTGGCGAGTGATGTGGATCAACCGCTTCCGCACGGCCCTGACCCTATTGGGGATTATTATCGGCGTAGCCTCGGTGGTGGTGATGCTCGCGGTGGGTGAAGGCAGCAAACGCCAGGTCATGGCGCAGATGGGCGCCTTTGGCTCCAATATCCTTTATGTCAGCGGCTCGGCGCCCAACCCGCGCACACCACCCGGCATCATCACCATGAACGACGTCGCCGCCATGGCCGCGCTGCCACAGGTCAAGCGCATCATGCCGGTCAATGGCGCGGAGGCCGGAGTGCGTTTCGGCAACGTCGACCACATGGCCTACGTGGGTGGCAACGACACCAACTTCCCGGCGATCTTCAACTGGCCGGTGGTCGAGGGCAGCTACTTCACCGAGGCTGACGAACGCGCCGCCGCGACCGTCGCGGTCATTGGCAAGCGAGTGCGCGACAAGCTGTTCAAGGACCTCCCCAGCCCTATCGGCCAATACATCCTGATCGAAAACGTGCCGTTCCAGGTGATCGGTGTGCTCGCCGAAAAAGGTGCCAGTTCCGGCGACAAGGACAGCGACGACCGTATCGCCATCCCCTACTCCGCCGCGAGTATCCGCCTGTTCGGCAGCTACAACCCGGAATACGTGGTGATTGCCGCCGCCGACGCGCGCAAGGTGCATGAGGCAGAAAAAGCCATCGACCAGTTGCTGCTGCGCTTGCACAACGGCAAGCGCGATTTCGAACTGACCAACAACGCCGCGATGATCCAGGCCGAGGCCCGGACCCAGAACACCCTGTCGCTGATGCTGGGTTCGATTGCCGCCATCTCGCTGCTGGTGGGCGGCATCGGGGTGATGAACATCATGCTGATGACCGTACGCGAACGCACCCGGGAAATCGGCATCCGCATGGCCACCGGCGCTCGACAGCGGGACATCCTGCGCCAGTTCCTCACCGAAGCGGTGATGCTCACGGTGGTTGGCGGGGTGGCCGGGATCGGCCTGGCCCTGCTGGTGGGTGGCGCACTGATCCTCAGCAGCGTGGCTGTCGCCTTCTCGCTGCCTGCCGCCTTGGGCGCCTTCGCCTGCGCCCTGGTCACCGGCGTCATCTTCGGCTTTATGCCCGCCCGCAAAGCAGCCCGGCTCGACCCGGTCACGGCCCTTACCAGTGAATGATCGCCCTATGAAAGCGCACTTGACCCTTCTCGCCGCCAGCGTGCTGCTGGCCGCATGCAGCAGCCCGGTGCAGCGCCCGGACAGCGGCCTGCAGCCACCCCCTGCCTGGGCCACCGCAAACCAGGCCAGCGCCCTGCACGCCAACCAGCAATGGTGGACAGCCTTCGCCAGCCTGCAGCTCGACCAACTGATCGAACAGGCTCGCAGGGGCAGCTACGACTTGGCCAGCGCCGTGGCGCGAGTGCGTCAGGCCCAGGCCGGCGCCGTGGTGGCCGGCGCGCCATTGCTGCCCGAACTCAAGGGCGGACTCAACGCCAACCGCCAGAAACTGCTGCGCGGCAAGGGCTACAGCGAACTGGACGCCGACAACAACAATGACGCGGTGGACTACTTCAATGCCAGCCTGACGGCCACCTACGAAATCGATTTCTGGGGTGGCAAGCGCGCCGCGCGCGACAGTGCTGAACTGGCGGTGCGCGCCAGTGAATTCGAGCGTGCCACGGTGGAGTTGACCCTGCTCAGCGGCGTGGCCACCACCTACACCCAGCTCCTGGCCCTGCACGAGCAACAACGCATCGCCGAACTGAACCTGGCCAATGCGCAGAACGTCCTTAAGCTGGTGCAGACCCGTTATGAAGCCGGCTCTGCCACCCAGCTTGAACTGGCCCAGCAAAAGAGCCTGGTCGCCGCGCAGCAACGCCAGTTGCCAGAAGTACGCCAGCGCGCCGAAGCTGCCCGAATCAGCCTCGCCGCCCTGCTCGGCCAACCGGTGCAGGCGCTGCAACTGACGCCACAGGCCTTTGATCAACTGCGCTGGCCGAGCATCGCTGCCGGCGTGCCCAGCGACCTGCTCAGCCGCCGCCCGGACATCGCCAGTGCCGAAGCACAACTGGCGGCCGCCCAGGCCGACATCATTGTCGCCCGCGCCGCCATGCTGCCCAGCATCACCCTTACCGCCAACCTGGGCTCCGGCGCCAACCGCGCCGCGGATATGCTGCGCAACCCGTTCTACAACCTCACGGGCGGGCTGATCGCACCGATTTTCAACAACGGCCGCCTCAGCGCCGAACGTGACAAGGCCACGGCACGCCAGGATGAACTGCTGCAAACCTATCGCGCAGCGATCATCAATGGCTTTGCCGATGTGGAAAAAGCCCTGAGCAGCATTCGCCGGCTGGACGAACAGCGCCAATGGCAGCGCGAGGAGCTGGACCAGGCGCAGACCGCGTTCCGCATCGCCCAAAGCCGCTACGAGGCTGGCGCGGAGGACTTGCTTACCGTACTGGAAACCCAGCGCACGCTGTATGCCGCCCAGGATTTGAACGTGCAACTGCGCCAGGCGCGACTGGGGGCAAGTATTGCGCTGTACAAGGCACTGGGCGGCGGTTGGCAGGCGTCCGATATCTAACAGGTAGCGAGCTAGCCAGCTAGCCACAATAAGCCCACACACGCGGCGGTCAAATCGTGCGTTCCTTGACCTTCAAATGCCGCGCATACCACGGCCGCTTGGGCACCTTGCGGAACAAGTCCTGCAGTTTGTCGTCATCGGCACCGAAGGTGATACGCAATGCCAGTTTCATGGTTTCCGGGTCCATTTCCACGGTGCGGCCCATCTGCAGTCCCGGGGTGGTGCTGCAACCATGGGTATCCGGCCCCAGCCAAGGATCACCCACCTCAACCCAGCGCCCAGGCGCAAACCATGGCACACCATTGACCTCCAGGCGGTTCAGCTCACCCGGATGAAAGCGCTGATGGGCGCGAAACCAATCCTCAAGGCGATCATCGATCCAACCGTGAAAATGCCAGAACACCGGGTTTACATGGGAGGAAAACGGGTCGCCCAAAAAGTCATTCTCAGGCTCATACCAACGCGCCGCAAAATCCGCCGGATCCCGGGCAAAGGGCACCGGCGCGCCGTTGGACGGGTCGCGCGGTACCGACGCCCAGCGCATATGCAACCAATCGTGCAGCCCCAGCTCAACCTCAGAGCCAAACTGGCCCAGGGTCAACTTGGCCAGGTAACGCGGGTCGCGGTACTGCGACTCCCACACCTGGAAGTTGCTGTGATAGGTCTCGGCCGCCTTGATATCACTGACCCACTGGCTGTACTGCTCGTCGCCACTGGCCGTCCAGGTCGGCGGCAGTGCGAAGCCATCGTGATTGTCGAAGTAGCGCGCAAAGCCCTGGCGATCACGCTCAAGCTCTGGCTGGGGCTGCGGGAAGCGCGGCCAGGACGGCAAGTCCTGCAGGGAACGCGCGGTGCCGAGCATGTGCCGGTGCATGAAGAAAAAGTCGATACCCGAGCCATTGCGATCCTTGCGCGGGCCACGGGCGTCGCGCTCGTTATCCCGTGGCCCGGGCTGCCAACCGATACCCCGCAGGGCATTGCGCTTGTCTTCGGGCAGCTTGTGCCACTGGTCCCGCGAGGCGTGCCAGAGCTGGTGGAACAGGCGGTGCTCGGGGGCTATCAACCAGGCCAGTAGCGCAGGGTTCAGGCCGATTCGTTCGCGGGCTTCGGGGAACAACTGCTTGGTGGCGACAAACCGGTTATCCAGCTCCAACGCTGCCAGGGGCCGGTCGAGGTTGAGGATCTGCCCGCTGAGGGTGCCGCTGCCCGCATTGCCGAAACTGTCCCAGACTTCGTCCAGGCTCATCTTGAATTCATAGGCCGGCATGCCATCTGGCGAGTCGCGGTCGATCAGGCGCCAGTACAGCAGCGCTGCATTGCCCGGAACCAGATCACCCAGGACCTGATAGCGCGGCTCATCCGGCCCCCGCAGGTGCCCAGCGGTGTCCAGGTAGCCGCGCACGCCACGGCCACGCGGTGCGATATCAATAAACAGTTGCAGATCATCGAGGGGCAAGCCTTGCAACCCGGCATCACGCCCTTCCAGGCGCAGGCTCCAGATCCCGCGCAGGCTGTTCGCCAACTGCTGGCCGGCGGCGTCCGCCAGGTCCACCGTGGCTTCCTCGGGCGTGATGGGGAACTCCTCACGCGTCAACTCGCGATGGGCATAAAAGGCTGCAGGTACGGCGGCGCCGGTCAGCGCCAGGCCTGCGATAAACCCTCGTCGAGAAATCGTCATGTTCCTACCTGTGTCAGCCTTGGAGCAGGCTTTATCCAAGCTAGAACGTTTTGCCGGACAGCAAATTTACTGTGGGAGCCGGCTCCCACCGTTGATGGTGGGGATACTTAAATTTTCCGGGCCTGCGCTCGTTCTTCCCAGATAGCAAAGGCCCCTTGCGCCTGCACCTCAAAGGCGAACCGACTGAGATGGCAATGACAAAACCACGTTCGAAAAAGGCTCTATACATCGGTCTGCCCTTGGCCCTGGCCATCGCTGCCGGCGCAGGCTTTGCCTGGGACCACTGGTTTCGCGGCAACGCCGGCTATTCGCTGGAAGTGATCAAGCAGGCCAATGAACTGCAGGACCGTCTGCTTTCGTTCGACAGCCATATCACCGTGCCCCTGGACTTCGGCACCGCCGGGCATGAAGCAGACAAGGACGGCAGCGGCCAGTTCGACCTGGCCAAGGCCAGTCGCGGGCGCCTGTCGGGGGCGGCGCTGACGGTGTTCGGCTGGCCCGAACTGTGGAATGGCCCCAACGCGCCGCACAAACCCACCGCAGGCTTTGTCGACGAGGCCAGAAACCAGCAAGAGGTGCGCTACAAGATCATTACCGGCATGGTTCGTGACTTTCCCAACCAGGTGGGCATTGCCTACACCCCTGCCGATTTCCGCCGCCTGCATGGCGAGGGCAAGTTTGCGATCTTTATCAGCATGCTCAACGCCTACCCCCTGGGCAATGACCTGAACCTGCTGGACATGTGGACGGCGCGGGGCATGCGCATGTTCGGCTTCAGCTACATCGGCAATAACAGCTGGGCCGACTCTTCGCGCCCGCTGCCGTTTTTCAATGACTCGCCGGACGCCCTCGGCGGCCTCTCACCCATCGGCAAGCAAGCGGTGCAGCGCCTGAACGACCTGGGCGTGATCATCGACGTGTCGCAAATGTCCACCACCGCCCTGGAGCAAGTGGCGCAGTTGAGCCGCACGCCCATGGTCGCGTCCCACTCCGCGCCCCGCGCCTCAGTGGATATCCCGCGCAACCTCAGCGACAAAGAACTGCAACTGATCAAGAACAGCGGCGGCGTGGTGCAAGTGGTGGCGTTCGGCGGGTATCTGCGCCCGCTGAGCCAACCGATCCAGGACAAGCTCAACGCACTGCGCGCGCGTTTCGACCTGCCGCCCCTGCCCAACCTGGCGATGGCCCTGATGCCCGGCGACCCGATCATTGCCGCCTGGCCGGAACAGAAGTTCGGCGAATACGCCAGCGAGCTCTACGCCATTCTCGAAGAGGAGCCCAAGGCCAGCCTCAAGGACCTGGGAGATGCCATCGACTACACCGTGCGCAAGATTGGTATCGACCACGTCGGTATCGCCTCGGACTTCAACGAAGGCGGCGGCGTCAAGGGCTGGAACGATGTGAGCGAGGTGCGCAACGTGACCGCCGAACTGCTCACCCGTGGCTACTCCGAAGCCGATATCGCCAAGCTGTGGGGCGGCAACTTCCTGCGGGTGTGGGAGCAGGTACAACAGTCCGCCAAGCCCGGCGTGCCGCCAAGCGAGCAGATGCCATGAGCGACCGCCGCACCTTTCTCAAACAGGCCGGCATTCTCGCCGCCAGCCTGCCGTTGGGGGCCAGCCTGGACGTTCAGGCCGCCAGCGCCAAGGCACCCGCCGATAAGTGGGCCAGCCTGCGCCAACTGTTCGACCAGGACCCGAACTACATCCACTTCTCCAACTTCCTGATCACCTCCCACCCAAGGCCGGTACGCGAGGCCATCGAGCGCCACCGCGCCGCCATTGACCGCAACCCCGGCCTGACCATGGATTGGGACCTGCAGGAGCCCTGGAAACGCGAAGGCCAGGTGCGTGAATGGGCCGCGCGTTATCTGCAGACCAAGCCCGGCCAGATCGCCCTCACCGGCAGCACCACCGAAGGGCTGGCGATGATCTACGGCGGCCTGCGCGTGCGCCCCGACCAGGAAATCCTGACCACCGAGCACGAACACTTTTCCACTGACAGCATCCTCGCGTTCCGCACCCAGCGTGACGCCACCCAAGTGCGCAAGATCAAGCTGTTCGCCAACGCCCACCACGTGTCGGTCGATGAAGTTCTGACAAGCATCGAGCGCAGTATCCGCCCCAATACCCGGGTGCTGGGCATGACCTGGGTCCAGTCGGGCAGTGGCGTGAAACTGCCGATCGGCGAAATCGGCCAACTGGTCAAGCGCCACAACCAGGGGCGTGACGAAAAGGACCGCATTCTCTACGTGGTGGATGGCGTGCATGGCTTTGGCGTCGAAGACCTGGCCTTCCCGGACATGCACTGTGACTTCTTTATTGCCGGCACCCATAAGTGGATGTTCGGGCCACGGGGCACCGGCCTGGTATGCGCCGCCTCGGAGCAAGTGACCAACCTCACCCCGAGCCTGCCGACGTTCTCCGAAGACACTGACTTTGCTACTTCCTTCTCCCCCGGCGGCTATCACGCCTTTGAGCACCGCTGGGCGCTGGATGAGGCCTTCAAGCTGCACCTGCAACTGGGCAAGGCCGAGGTCCAGCAGCGCATCCACAGCCTCAATACCTACCTCAAGGACCGCCTGCAGGCACGCCCGAACATCGAGCTGGTCACCCCCGCCAGCCCCCAACTGTCGGCCGGTTTCAGCTTCTTCCGGGTCAAGGGCCAGGACAGCGACAAGGTGGCCGCCTACCTGATGCGCAACCGGGTCATCAGCGACGCGGTGAACCGCGATGTCGGCCCGGTGGTGCGCACTGCGCCGGGCCTGCTCAATACCGAAGATGAAGTCGACCGCTTCCTGGCGCTGCTCGACAAAACCCTTTGACGCCTTTTTCTTGTTATCGAGACGACTCATGAACGATGAACCGCTCACCCCAACGCTGCTCAAGTCCCTGGCCCTGACGGCATTGATGGCCTGCCTGGCGCCAGCCGCCCAGGCTGCAACACCGCCCAAGCCCGGCACTGTGTTCAAGGACTGCAAGCACTGCCCGGAAATGGTGGTGCTGCCCACCGGCACCTTCAAGATGGGCACCCCGGACGATGAAGTCGGCCGCCAGCCCGATGAGGGGCCGATCCATGACGTGACCTTCGTTAAACCCGTAGCCATCAGCCGCTTCCAGGTACTGGCCGGCGAGTGGGACCGTTTTATACGAGAGACCGGCTATAAAATGCCCGACGGCGACGACCGACCAGGGCGCAAATGCACGGCTGGCAAGCCCAGCTACCCCATCACCGCCAAGCATCCGGCCGTGTGCATGGACTTTGCCGAAGCCAATGCCTATGTCGCCTGGCTGTCGAAGAAAACCGGCAAGCACTACCGCCTGGTCAGCGAGTCCCTGCGCGAGTACGCCGCCCGGGGCGGTACCTCCGGGCCCTTCCCGTTCCCGTTCGACGAGGGCGAGAAATACGGCATCGCCAAGCACGCCAATACCTACGGGCCGGCGGATGGCTACAGCTACACCTCGCCCGCCGGCAGCTATGCGCCCAATGCGTTCGGTGTGTATGACATGCACGGCAACGTTTATGAATGGGTCGAAGACTGTGAAAACGACAGCTATGTGGGCGCGCCCAGCGATGGCAGCGCCTGGCTGACCGGGCAATGCGAGGTGCGGCAGATTCGCGGCAACGACTGGGGCGAAGCGCCGATTTTTTCCCGTTCCGGCAACCGCAACAGCCTCTACTCCAATGTGCGTGGCGACTGGCTGGGCTTGCGGGTGGCACGGGACCTGTGAGCCTGCGCAACTCGGCGCGAGGCTAAATCGCGCCCCACCCGACTCGTCCTCCTACTATCGGCCTGCCAGCGGTAAACCTGCGCACGCAGGCCTTCACTTGCCCACAGCACGTAGCCACGTCGCGATCGAGGTAGTTTCATGACCGCAGCACCGCGCAGCGCCATTCGCGAACTCTTGAGCCTGCTCAAGCCCTATCGACGGATTGTCATTTCTTCCATCACCCTGGGCATCATCGGCGGCCTCAGCGTCACCGCGCTGCTGGCCACGGTCAACCGCGGCCTGCACAGCGCCGACGGCATGGGTACCGGCGTGGTCCTGGCCTTCGCCGGGCTGTGCCTGCTGGCCTTGCTCAGCAGTATCGGCGCCGATATCGGCACCAACTTCGTCGGGCAGAAGGTGATTGCCAAACTGCGCAAGGACCTCGGCGCCAAGGTGCTCGCCGCGCCCATCGAGCAGATCGAGCGCTATCGCACCCACCGCCTGATCCCGGTGCTGACCCACGACGTCGACACCATCAGCGACTTCGCCTTCGCTTTCGCCCCGCTGGCGATTTCCACCACAGTGATCCTTGGCTGCCTGGGCTACCTGGCGGTGCTGTCCTGGCCGATCTTCCTGATGACCCTGCTGGCCATCGGGATCGGTTCGGCGGTGCAGTTCGTGGCCCAAAGCAAAGGCATCAAGGGCTTCTACGCGGCACGCGACGCCGAAGACAACCTGCAAAAACACTACTCGGCGATTGCCGAGGGCGCCAAGGAACTGCGCATCCACCGCCCGCGCCGGCACGCCATGCACACCCGCAATATCCAGGGCACTGCCGACCATATCTGCGATACCCATATCCGCTCGATCAATATTTTCGTGATCGCCAAGAGCCTGGGCTCGATGCTGTTTTTCGTGGTGATTGGCCTGGCGCTGACCCTGCAACAGTTCTGGCCCAGCTCGGACCCGGCGGTGATGAGCGGCTTTGTCCTGGTGCTGCTGTACATGAAAGGCCCGCTGGAAAACCTGATCGGCAACCTGCCGATCATCAGCCGTGCGCAAATTGCCTTCCGCCGCATTGCCGACCTGTCGGAGCGCTTCTCCTCGCCGGAACCGCACCTGCTGCTCGATGACGCCGACAAAAGCGTGCCGGTGATGAAGCACCTGGAACTGCGCAACGTGCAGTACGCCTTCCCGCCCGTGGAGGGCAGCGAGCCGTTCAAGCTGGGCCCGGTCAATTTGAGCATCGAGCCTGGGGAAATCCTGTTTATCGTCGGCGAAAACGGTTGTGGCAAAACCACCCTGATCAAGCTGCTGCTGGGCCTGTACACCCCGCAGCAAGGCGAAATCCGCCTCAACGGCCTGCCCGTGGACGCACTGGGCCTGGACGACTACCGCCAGATGTTCACCACGATCTTTGCCGACTACTTCCTGTTCGACGACCTGGTGCAGAACGACAAGGCCCTGCCCGACGACGCCACCCAATACCTGGAGCGCCTGGAGATCGCGCACAAGGTCAGCGTGCGCGACGGTGCATTCACCACCACCGACCTGTCCACCGGGCAACGCAAGCGCCTGGCCCTGGTCAACGCCTGGCTCGATGAGCGCCCAGTGCTGGTGTTTGACGAGTGGGCGGCCGATCAGGACCCGACCTTCCGGCGGATTTTCTACACCGAGCTGCTGCCGGACCTCAAGCGCCTGGGCAAGACCATCATCGTCATCTCCCACGACGACCGTTACTTCGATGTGGCTGACCAACTGGTGCGCATGCAGGCCGGGCGCGTCATCAGCGAAAAAGCCTTTGCCTGATACCTGAGGCAGGCCTTCTGTGGCAATGAGCTTGCCTGTGGCGAGCGGGCTTGTCTGTGGCGAGCGGGCTTGCCCCGCGCTGGGCTGCGTAGCAGCCCCTCCCCCTAAACGCCCCGCGTTTATTCAGACAAACCGAGGCGCCTGGTTTTAGGGCCGCTTCGCAGCCCAGCGCGGGGCAAGCCCGCTCGCCACGGACAAGCTCCAGCAACCACAGACAAGCTCCCTAGCCACAGGCCATTGCGCCTAAATCTCATCGATCGATCTTCGTCTTCCTGACACAGCTTATTTCCTCTGCCGACGGCGACGAGATCGATCATGAACCAATTGAACCAACTTCCCGACGACGACCTGCTGGCCCTATTGCTGGCCGATGAAGCCGGCGCCGGGCAGTCCATCCAGAGCCTCGCCGGGCATGACCCGGTACCGCTGTCGTTCGCCCAGCAGCGCCTGTGGTTCCTGCAACAATTCGATCCCCAGAGCCATGCCTACAACCTGCCACGGGCGATTGCCCTCAAGGGCCCGGTGGATGCGCGCGCCCTGGAAGCGGCCCTGAATCGGGTGATCGATCGCCACGACATCCTGCGCACGGCCTTTCGCGACACCGACGGCACACCCCTGCAAGTCATCGAGCCCGGCGCGCGCCTGACCCTGCTGGAAGAGGACCTGAGCACCCTGGATAGCCAGCAGCGCGACCTGCAACTGCAACAGCGCATCCGCCAGCACGCCACCCAACCCTTCGACCTGCGCCAGGCGCCGCTGATTCGCAGCACCCTGCTCAAACAGGCCGAGCAGGACTACGTGCTGCTGCTCAACATGCATCACATCGTCTCGGACGCGTGGTCCAACCCGATCCTGATCCACGACCTGGCCAGCGCCCTGCGCGAACCGGGCCAGGCCCTGCCGCGCCCGGCCATCCAGTACGCCGACTACGCCCAGTGGCAGCGCCAGGACTACCCGCTGACGCCGCAACACAGCTTAGCTGCGCAGTATTGGAAAGCTTGCCTGGGCGACGAGATCCCCACCCTGGAGCTGCCCCGCGAGCGCCTGGAACAACACGCAGGCGCCGGCCATCATGGGCACGCGCTGCCCGCCCTGTTGAGCGAGCGCCTGCAGACTTTTTGCCAGCAACAGGGCCTGACACCCTTCGTGGTGCTCCTGGGTGCCTGGCAGCTGCTGCTGGGGCGCTACAGCGGCCAAATCGACTTCACCGTCGGCGTGCCCAACGCCACCCGCAACCAGGCGCAGATCCAGGACCTGGTGGGCTTTTTTGTCAGCAGCCAGGTGTATCGCGCGCGACTGGCGCCCGAACAAACCTGCAGCGCGTTCCTCCAGGGCCTGCGCCAGCAATCCCTCGCTGCCCTGGAACATGCCGACTACCCCATCGAGCTGATCCTCGAAGACCTGCACCTGCAACGCAGCCCCCAGGCCAACCCGCTGTTCCAGACCCTGTTCAACTGGCGTGTCGGCGCCGTGCAGGAGGCGGCCCTGCACCTGGGCCCGCTGCAATTGAGTTTTATGGACAGCCACCCGCTGCAGGCCAAGTTCGACCTGTCGCTAGATGTGGAATACAGCCAGCAGCAGATCACTGCGCATTTTGAATACGACGCCGCTTGCTTCGCCCCGGCGACCATCGCCACCCTGGCCGGGCACTTCCAGAACCTGGTGCAGGCGATGCTCGAGCAGCCCCAGGCACGGATCGGCGAACTGCCGATGCTCAGCGCCGAGGAGCGTGACCAGCAGTTGGCGCAGTGGAATGCCACGGCGGTCCATTACCCCAACGCCGCACCGGTGCATGTTTTGTTCGCGGAACAAGCCGAACACCTGCCCCATGCCGTTGCCGTGGAGTTCGGCGAGCAGCAACTGACCCTGGACCAGCTCAACCGCCGCGCCAACCAACTGGCCCATAAGCTGCTGGAACTGGGCGTCGGCCCCAATACCTGCGTGGGCCTTGGCCTGGAACGCAGCCTGGAAATGGTGATCGCCCTGCTGGCCGTGCTCAAGGCCGGCGGCGCCTATGTCCCGCTGGACCCGGCCTACCCCGCCGACCGCCTGGCCTACATGATCAATGACAGCGGCATCGGCCTGCTGCTGACCCAAAGCAGCCTGGCATTGCCCGTCCCGGACCGCCTGCCGTCCCTGAGCCTGGACCAGGACAGCGACTGGCTGGAAGGTTATGACAGCGCCAACCCACCGGTCACGGTCAGCGCCGATCACCTGGCGTACATGATCTACACCTCCGGCTCCACCGGGCAGCCCAAGGGCGTGCAAGTGCGCCATGGCGCCCTGACCAATCATATGCTGTGGATGCAGGGCGAATTGGGCCTGAGCGCTGCGGACCGGGTCTTGCAAAAAACCGCCTTCAGCTTCGACGCCTCGGTGTGGGAATTCTGGCTGCCATTGCTCAACGGTGCGCAGTTGGTCCTCGCGTCCAGCGAGCTGTCCGCAGACCTGTCGATGCTCTGGTCGCAAGTGGCCGCCCAGCGCATCAGCGTGTTGCAAATGGCCCCTTCGCTGCTGCAAGCCTTGCTTGCCGATGAACAGGGCGCGCAGATGCAATCCTTGCGTTTGCTGCTGCTCGGCGGCGAAGCCCTGGGCACCGCGTTGGTGACACAGTTGCGCGAGCGCTGGAACGGCCGCCTGTGCAACCTCTACGGCCCAACCGAAGCCACCATCGACACCACGCTGTTTGATGTCGACCGCCTGCCAGAGGGCGCCATCGCCCCTATCGGCCGCCCCATCGCCAACGTGCGCACCTACCTGCTCGATCATGACCTGCAGTTGTGCCCGGTGGGCACCCACGCCGAGCTGCTGATCGGCGGCGACTCCCTGGCGCAGGGCTACCACCAGCGCCCGGGCCTGACCGCCGAACGCTTTATTCCCGACCCGTTTGCCGGCAATGGCGCGCGCCTGTATCGCAGCGGCGACCTGACCCGCTACCGCGCCGATGGGGTCATCGACTACATAGGGCGCATCGACCATCAGGTCAAAATCCGCGGTTTGCGCATCGAACTGGGGGAAATTGAAGCGCAACTGCTGCAACACCAGACGGTGCGCGAAGCCGTGGTCATCGCCCACCCAGCCCCGGGCGGCGCGCAGTTGTTGGGCTATGTGGTGCCAACAGAACCGGCAACGGACATCACCCGCCAGGACGCCTTGCGCGACACCCTCAAGGCCCACCTCGGCGAACACCTGCCGGACTACATGGTCCCCGGCCACCTGCTGATCCTGGCGCAATTGCCCCTGACTCCCAACGGCAAGCTCGACCGCAAGGCCCTGCCGGCCCCCGATGCCAACCAGGCCCTGCACGCCTACGTGGCCCCGCAAAACGAAGTGCAACAGCGCATCGCAGGCATCTGGCAAGACGTGCTCAAACTGGAAAAAATCGGCCTGAACGACAACTTCTTCGAACTGGGCGGCGACTCCATCATCTCCATCCAGGTCGTCAGCCGCGCGCGCCAGGCCGGCATCCACTTCACCCCCAAGGACCTGTTCCAACACCAGACCATCCAGGGCCTGGCCAGCGTGGCGAAAAACCAGGGCCAGGGCCTGGCGATCGACCAGGGCCCGGTCACGGGTTTGGCACCGCTGCTACCGATCCAACACCTGTTCTTCGACACCGACATCCCCGAGCGCCACCACTGGAACCAGTCCGTGCTGCTCAAACCCGCCACAACCCTGGACCCGCACCTACTGGAACAGGCCCTCAACGCCCTGATCCAACACCACGACGCCCTGCGCCTGCGCTTCACCCAGACCGACTCTGGCTGGAACGCTGAATACTGCCCGCAGACCGCGTCGGTGCTGTGGCAAACACACATCGACGACGCCACACAGTTGCAATCTTTGGGCGACGAAGCCCAACGCAGCCTCGACCTGCAACATGGGCCGCTACTGCGCGCGGTGCTGGTGGGTTTGAAGGACGGCAGCCAGCGGTTGCTGTTGGCCATTCACCACCTGGTGGTGGATGGGGTGTCGTGGCGGATTTTGTTTGATGATTTGCAGATGGCTTATCGTCAACTGCAAGCGGGTCAGACGATCGGGCTGCCGGAAAAGACCAGCGCCTACAAGACCTGGGGTGAGAAGTTGCTGGGGTATGGGCAGAGGGCTGAGTTGCAACAGGAACTGACGTACTGGACGCAGCAACTAGACGACACCAGCCACGACCTGCCACACGCAAACCCTGAAGGCAGCCAGCGGCACACCCAGGCGACGACTGTCGATATCCAACTCAGCAAAACCCTGACCCAACAACTTCTGCAAGTCGCACCCGCAGCCTATCGCACACAAATCAATGATCTGCTGCTCACGGCCCTCACCCGTGCAGTCAGCCAATGGACCGCGCGCGAAAACGTGTTGATCCAACTGGAAAGCCACGGCCGCGAATCGCTGTTCGATGATATCGACCTGACTCGCACTGTCGGCTGGTTCACCAGCCTGTATCCGGTCAAGTTGACCGCCCACCAGGATTTGGGCGAAGCCATCAAACAGGTCAAGGAGCAACTGCGAGCCATCCCGGACAAAGGTATTGGGTTTGGCGTTCTACGCTATCTGGGTGACGCTCAAACTCGGGAACGCCTGGGCGCGTTGCCCATACCGCGCATTACCTTTAACTACCTGGGCCAGTTCGACGGTAGTTTCGACAGTGCCGAAGGCGCGCTGTTTGTCCCTACGGGCGAAGAGCGTGGTGCCGAAAAGAGCAGCGAAACGCCTTTGGGTAACTGGCTGACCATCAATAGCCAGGTCTATGACAACCAACTGAGCATGGGCTGGACCTTCAGCCACGAAGTCTTCCCCGTCGAGGCCATCCAGAACCTCGCCAACAGCTGCCTGCAGGCGCTCGAACAGTTGATCGCCTACTGCTGCGATACCCATCATCAAGGTGCAACCCCTTCTGACTTCCCATTGGCTGGGCTGAGCCAGGCACAACTGGACACACTGAGCATCCCGGTCCAGCAGATCGAAGACATCTACCCGTTGTCGCCCATGCAAGAAGGCTTGCTGGTGCACACGTTGCTGGAAAAAAACTCCGGCATTTACTTCATGCAAGAGTGCTACACCATCAAGGAAACGCTGGACTATCCACGCTTCGAGGCGGCCTGGCAGCAAGTGGTGCAGCGCTATGAAGCGATTCGGGCTTCATTCCTGTGGAATACCGGCGGCACGCTGCTGCAAATCATCCACAAAAACAGCAGCGTGCAGGTCGAACGGCTGGACTTGAGCCATGTGCCAATGGACCGGGTGCAAGCGCAAATTGAACACCTCCTCAAGGTAGAGCGTGAAGCCGGCTTCGATCTCGCCTTACAGCCGCCGATCCGCTTCAAGCTGATCCTGCTGGCCGACCAGTCCCACCGGTTTGTCATGAGTAACCACCATATCCTGCTGGATGCCTGGTGCCGCTCGTTACTGATGTCGGACTTCTTCGAGATCTACCACGCCATGTTGGCAGGCAAACCCTGCGAGCTAGCCACACCCTACCGCTTCCGCGACTTTATCCAATGGTTGCAGCAACAGGATCGCACTGCCGCCACGACGTTCTGGCAAGACCAACTGGCGGGCCTGGAGCACACCACATCACTGCCGGTAGATCATCTGCAAGTGGCTGCGCACTCGGTGTCGGTGATTGGCGACAATTACACCTGGCTCAGCCAGGAAGACAGTACCGCGCTGCAAGAAGCCGCCACGCGCTACCACCTCACCCTCAACACCTTCGTCCAGGCGGCCTGGGCCTTGACCCTGCATAACCACAGTCGCTCGCGGGACGTGGTATTTGGTGTCACCGTTTCCGGCCGCCCAGCGCATATTCCCGAGATGCAAAATACGGTGGGGCTATTTATCAACAGCGTACCGTTGCGGATCGCTATCCCCACACCGGACAGCCAACTCAGCACCCTCGCCTGGCTGCAAAGCATCCTGCACAAGAACGTATCGCTGCGTGAATATGACTACCTGCCTCTGGTCAACATTCAGGAGTGCAGCGAGATTCTCAAAGGCCAGCCGCTTTTCAACAGCCTGTTCGTCTACGAAAACGCGCCGATGGAAGACTCCGTTGGCCAGGACGCGCAGGACATGGGGGTGATCTCCGAGTCCTCGAGGACCCACACCAACTACCCGGTGACCGTGGTGGTGTACCCCAGCGACAAGGTTGGCCTGCACCTGTCCTACGACACGCGCTTCTTTGAACGCTCGACCATGGACAGCCTGCTGGAGGAGTTCAAGCAATGGTTGGTCGCCCTGCGTCATCACCTGCACCAGCCGTTAGCCCAGATCACGCTGCTTGATCCGGCACGCCGGGGCGAGTGGGTACTTGAACATAACCAATCGCAGGTACCCCACGACCTGCAGAGCTCGTTCGTCGAACAGTTCGAGCAACAGGTCGATGCTGGCCCACAACGTGTGGCAGCCGTATGCCAGGACCGCAGTTGGACCTACGAGCAACTTGACCGCCATGCCAATAGCCTCGGCCACGGTTTGATCGAGCATGGCGTAGGGCTGGATCAGACCGTGGCGTTGCTGGCCGATCGCGACCTGGAACTGTTGGCAATGATTGTCGGCACCTTCAAGGCCGGTGCAGGCTACCTGCCGCTGGATCCGAGCCACCCTGGCGAACGGATCAAGAACATCCTGCACTTGAGCAAGGCACCGCTGCTGGTCTGCACGGCCAAGTACCGTGAACACGCGCAAACGCTGCTTGCCGAGCTGGCCGCGAGCGCTCCCGGTCACACCGTAGGCCTGCTGGTCTGGGAGGATCTGCCACCCGCGCACACCAACCAACAACGTCCTGGGCGCTACAGCGGCCCGAACAACCTTGCGTATGTGATTTTCACCTCCGGTTCTACCGGGCAACCCAAAGGGGTCATGGTCGAACAGGCCGGCATGCTCAATAACCAACTGAGCAAAGTGCCTTACTTGCAATTGACAGAACAGGACATCATTGCGCAGACGGCGTCCCAGTCGTTCGACATTTCTGTCTGGCAGTTCCTCACCGCGCTGCTGTGCGGCGCCAGGGTGTGTATTTTTGCCGACGATATTTCGAAAAATCCACAGGCCCTGCTCAAGCACGTTGAAGAGCAACGCATCACTGTGCTGGAAATTGTCCCGGCGCTGATCCAGGCGCTGCTGACCGAACAACACAGCGACCTTCCCGACCTGCGCTGGCTGCTGCCGACGGGCGAGGCGCTACCGGCAGAAACCGCCGCCGACTGGCTGGCACGTTACCCGCAGATCAAGCTGATCAACGCCTACGGCCCGGCCGAGTGTTCTGATGATGTGGCGTTCTACGACATCGACCCTGCCTCGACTCAACGCACCTACATCCCGATCGGTTACCCAACCGACAACAATCGCCTGTATGTGCTGGACGACGACCTCTCGCCAATCCCCACTGGTGCCACGGGTGAAATCTGTATCGCCGGCGTCGGCGTCGGGCGCGGTTACTGTGGCGACCCGGTGCGCACCGCTACCAGCTTTGTGCCCAACCCGTTTGCCCTGGTACCGGGCGAGCGTCTGTACAAGAGCGGGGACTTGGCCCGCCGGCGCAAGGAGGACGCCGCCCTGGAGTATCTGGGACGTGTCGACCAGCAAGTGAAAATCCATGGTTTCCGCATCGAACTAGGGGAAATCGAGGCGCAAATCGCGCTGTTCCCTGGGGTTCGAGAAGCGGCAGTACTGGTGGGCGAGAACCCTCTGGGCAAGCAGTTGATTGCCTACCTGACCCTGGAAGAAGGCCACGATCACTCGGGTATCGATGCCCTGCGGGCGTTCCTCAAGGCGCGCCTGCCGGCCTACATGATTCCTGCCCAGGTGCACCTGTTGGAGCAAATGCCGCGCAACCCCAACGGCAAGCTCGACCGCAAGGCCCTGGCCACGGTGGACGTGCAAAGCGCAGCCCAGGAGCACCGCGAACCGCAAAGTGGTTTGCAAACCGACATTGCCGCTATCTGGCGCGCCGTACTGAAGACCCAGCGCATTGGCCTGGATGACAACTTCTTTGCCCTTGGCGGCAACTCGTTGCTGGCGACACAAGTGACCTCCCGCGTGCATTTGAACCTGGGGATCGAGGTGCCACTGGCGGCGATTTTCGAAAGTGCCTCGCTGGAAGACTACGCACGCCGCATCGAGCCCGCTGGCGAACAAACCCCTGATGACTCATTGAATGATCTGTTTGATCTGCTCGATGTGCTGGAGACCCAATAAATGCAAGCCAATGCCCTGAACGACTTGATTGATCGTTTTATCAAGTTGCCAGTTACCCAGCGCAAAACCCTTTATGAACAAATGAGTGCCAAGGGCATGAGCTTGTCACGCTTGCCGATACCACAAACCCGGCATGCGTTCGCGCACATACCCCTGTCGTTTGCCCAGGAGCGCCAGTGGTTTCTCTGGTTGCTGGACCCTGCCAGCGCCGCCTATAACCTGCCGACGGCACTACGCCTGCGCGGCCCGCTGGATATCGATGCGCTACAGCGCAGCTTCGATACCCTGATCGAGCGGCACCAGAGCCTGCGCACCCGGTTTGTCGAAGAGCCGCAAGGCGTGATGCAGGTGATCGAGCCCCGGAGCGGCCTGATCCTGGAGGTCACGGGTGAAAATGGCGCCACTGATGGCTTCATCAAGGACTTCGTCGAGCACCATAGCCGTCAACCGTTCGACTTGCGCAACGATCAGTTGCTGCGGGTGAAATTGCTGCGCATGGCCGACGACGATCATGTGCTGCTGCTGGTCCAACACCATATCGTCTCGGATGACTGGTCGATGCACATGATGGTCCAGGAGTTGGTGCAGCTATACGGTGCCTATTCCCAGGGCCTGTCCGTCGAGCTGGAAGCATTGCCGATTCAATACACCGACTACTCGATCTGGCAGCGCCGCTGGATGGAGGCTGGGGAAAGTGAACGCCAGCTGGCTTACTGGAAGGGCCAACTGGGCGGCGAACAACCGGTCCTGGAGTTACCCACTGATCGTTCGCGACCTGCCGTGCAGAGCTATCGTGGGGCGAACATCACGGTCACGGTTCCCCCGGCGCTGGCACAAAAACTCAAGCAGCTTGCCCAGCAGAGCAATGTGACGCTGTTCATGCTACTGCTTGCCTCGTTCCAGGCACTTTTGCACCATTACAGCCGCCAGGCCGACATTCGTGTCGGCGTGCCCGTGGCCAATCGTAACCGGGTAGAAACCGAGCGTTTGCTGGGCTTTTTTGTTAACACCCAAGTGCTCAGGGCACGCTTCGATGAACCGCTGTCCTTCAGCGAACTGTTGGCGCAGGTCAAGCAAACCGCGCTAGAGGCCCAAGCCCACCAGGACCTGCCCTTCGAACAACTGGTCGAAGCCCTCCAGCCGGAACGTAACCTGAGCCACAACCCGTTGTTCCAGGTGATGTTCAACCACCTCAGCGAACACCAGAGCGCGGCTGCCGATCGACCCTCATCGCCTTCGGTCTTAGATGTCGAGAGCCTGAGCAGGGAGCACCATACCGCGCAATTCGACCTGACCCTCAACACCTTTGAATCAGCACAGGGGCTGTCTGCAACGCTGAACTACGCCACCGACCTGTTTGACGCCAGCACTATTGACCGCCTTGGGAAACATTGGCTGAACTTGCTGGAACGCTGTATTGCAGCGCCGCAGCAGCCAATCGACACCTTATCTTTACTCAGCGACGCCGAACAGCAAGGTCTATTTGGCTGGAACCAGACCGGTAAGGCCTATCCCCTTGAGCGTTGTATCCACCATTGGATCGAACAGCAAGTCGAGCGTGCTCCCGACGCGATAGCGCTGATTTTCGGCGAGCAGCGACTGACCTATACCCAGCTCAACCAGCAGGCCAATGCGTTGGCATATCGCCTGATAGACCATGGCGTAGGTCCGGACGGGCTGGTGGGCATTGCGCTCGACCGCAGCCTGGAAATGGTCGTTGGCCTGCTGGCCATCCTCAAGGCTGGCGGCGCCTATGTGCCACTGGATCCTGAATATCCAAGCGACCGCCTGGCCTACATGATGCAGGACAGCAACATTACCTTGTTGCTCAGCCAACGGGCCGTACTTGATACCCTGCCAGTCCCTGCAAACGTTCGCACACTGTGCCTGGATGAACCGGCTCCGGACACGTATGCCAGCAACAATCCCGCGGTTTGCCTTGACCCGCAAAACCTGGCCTATGTGATCTACACCTCCGGCTCGACAGGCAAGCCCAAAGGTGCGGCCAACCGGCATTGCGCACTGGTCAATCGCCTGTGCTGGATGCAACAGGCGTATGGCCTCACGGCGCAAGATACGGTACTGCAAAAAACCCCGTTCAGTTTTGACGTGTCAGTCTGGGAGTTTTTCTGGCCACTGATGACCGGCGCTCGTCTGGCTATTGCCAAGCCTGGCGACCATCGTGACCCGGCCCGACTGGTCGAGTTGATCAGTCAGCATCAGGTCACCACCCTGCACTTCGTACCGTCGATGCTTCAAGTATTCCTGGCCGATGCGCAGGTGTCCCGATGCAGCGGCTTGCAACGTATCGTGTGCAGCGGCGAGGCACTGTCCGTCGATGCCCAGCGACAGGTGTTCGCCAAATTACCGAACGCGAGGCTTTACAACCTCTACGGCCCGACCGAAGCGGCCATCGACGTGACCCATTGGACCTGTCGTGAAGAGGCGCGCAGCAGCGTACCTATCGGCCAGCCCATCGCCAACCTCAGCACGTGGGTTCTCAATGCAGAGCTGACGCTCGTGCCGCCTGGAGTGATCGGCGAGCTGTACCTCGGTGGCGAAGGCCTTGCCCGGGGTTACCACCAGCGACCGGCGCTGACTGCCGAACGCTTTGTAGCAAGCCCCTACGCCAAAGGCGAACGCCTTTACCGCACCGGCGACCTGGCGCGCCAGCGTCCTGATGGGGTTATCGAGTACGTCGGACGTATCGACCATCAAGTGAAAATTCGCGGTTTGCGCATCGAACTGGGTGAAATCGAGGCACAGTTGCTGGCGCAAAACGAAGTGCATGAAGCGGCCGTGCTGGCCGTTGACACTGCCACTGGCTTGCAGTTGGTCGGGTACATCGTTCCCGCTTCGGACAGCGACTCCACGGCCCTGTGCGACATACTCAAGGCTCGTCTCAAGACGCATCTGCCGGACTATATGGTGCCAGCGCATTGGCTCTTTCTCGATCAATTACCTTTGAGTCCAAACGGAAAGCTGGAGCGCAAGGCATTGCCAAAACCTGACGTTAGTCAGCTACAAAAAACCTATGTCGCGCCCAATAGCCTTTTGCAACAGCAAATAGCGGCGATCTGGCAGGACGTACTGAAAGTCGAGCCCATTGGTCTTGAAGATCACTTCTTTGAACTGGGCGGGCATTCTCTGCTGGTCGTAAGCGTGGTCTCGCGCCTGCAACTGGAGCTGGGCATGCAGTTGACGCCACAGTTGATATTCCAACACCCGACCCTGGGCGCGTTTGCCGCCCAGCTTGAGCAGCAGGCGGGCCCCGTCAGCGCGCAGAAGCTGGACAAGCTCGAAGCCCTGCTCGATGACATGGAGGCGTTCTGATGGATAAGGCTGTCGCTGCCCGCATTGCCCGGCGGTTCATCACCCTGCCCCTGGACAAGCGCAAGCTGTACCTGGAAAAAATGTTGGCGGAAGGTGTTTCTCCCGCCAACCTGCCGATCCCCGAAGTGCAATCGGCTTTCGAATCAATCCCCCTGTCTTTCGCTCAGGAACGCCAGTGGGTGCTCTGGCAACTGGATCCCGGCAGCGCTGCCTATAACATTCCTACCGCCCTGCGCCTCAGGGGCCCGCTGGACGTTGCTGTATTGGAGCAAAGCTTCAATGCCTTGATCGCTCGCCACCAGACGCTGCGTACTACATTTGCCTCTGGCGAAGAGCGACCACTGCAAGTCATTCACCTGGACATGCCGCTGCAGATTCAACAAAGCACCGTCACTGCATTCGACGAAACCACGATCAAGACGTTTATCCAGGCCCAGGCTTACCAACCATTTGACTTGCAGGAAGGCCCACTGCTGCGTGTCGCGTTGCGGCAACTGGGCGACGACGATCATGTGCTGGTGCTGACCCAGCACCATATCGTCTCCGATGACTGGTCGATGCAGGTGATGGTCAAAGAGTTGATCGCTCTGTACTCCGCCTTCCAGCAGGGCCTGCCAAACGCATTACCTGAACTGGCAATCCAGTATGCCGACTACGCCATCTGGCAGCGTAACTGGATGGAAGCGGGAGAAAGCGAGCGTCAACTGAACTATTGGAAAGACCAATTGGGCGGCGACCAACCCGTCCTGGAGTTGCCCTTCGATCATCCAAGACCCGCTGTGCAGAGCTTCCGGGGCACGAATATCAAGGTCACGCTTCCGGCAGCGCTGGAGCAGAAGCTCAAGCAGCTTGCCCAGCAACACAGCGTGACCTTGTTCATGTTGTTGCTCGCTTCGTTCCAGGCCCTGCTGCACCGCTACAGTCATCAGGCCGACATTCGGGTGGGTGTGCCCGTAGCCAACCGCAATCGGGTCGAAACCGAGCGTTTACTGGGTTTCTTCGTCAACACTCAAGTGCTCAGGGCGCGCTTCGATGAACCGCTGTCGTTCAGCGATCTGCTGGCCCAGGTCAAGCAAACCGCATTGGATGCCCAGGCCCACCAGGACTTGCCCTTCGAACAACTGGTCGAGGCCCTGCAACCGGAGCGCAACCTGAGCGTCAACCCGCTTTTCCAAGTGATGTACAACCACCTCAGTGAGCATCAGGACACTGCACCCACTCAAGGATTTTCGCCGTCCTCGTTACACATCGAAGGTATGACATGGGGCAGTCGCACCTCTCAATTTGACCTGACCCTCAACACCTTCGAATCGACGCAAGGGCTTTCGGCAACTCTGAACTATGCCAGCGACCTGTTTGAGGCGAGCACCATTGAACGCCTCGGGCAGCATTGGTTGAACCTGCTTGAGCGTTGCATCGCAGCGCCACACTTGCCTATTGCAAGTCTTTCGTTACTAAGCGGGGCTGAACAACAACAGATCTTGCGCGATTGGAATAACACCTCCTCCCCCTACCCCCATGAGCGTTGCACTCACCAGTGGATCGAGCAACAAGTGGAGCGTAGCCCCGATGCCGTGGCCCTGATCCATGGTCTTACAACCCTGAGCTATCGCGAACTGGACGCCCGAGCAAACCAACTGGCCCACAAGTTGATCGAACTCGGCGTCGGCCCCGAAGTTCGGGTTGGCGTGGCCATGGAGCGTTCCGAGGCGCTGATCGTGGCCTTGCTCGGTGTGTTCAAGGCCGGCGGCGCCTACGTGCCGCTGGATCCCGAGTACCCTGCCGATCGCGTTGCCTACATGCTCGAAGACAGTCGCGCCCAGGTCCTATTGACTGAAACCAAGCTACTTGCCGATCTGCCCGACACAGGCGCAAACGTGTTGCTGATGGATCAACTGACTGACTACCCGCAAACCGCACCGAACACTCAGGTCACCCCAGACAACCTGGCCTACGTGATCTACACCTCCGGCTCCACCGGCAAACCCAAGGGTGTGGCGATTGCTCATCGCAATGTGCTGGCGCTGATACATTGGTCGCAGCAAGTCTATAGTCGTGAGGACATCCAGGGCGTGCTGGCCTCCACTTCGGTGTGCTTCGACCTGTCGGTCTGGGAAATCTTCGTCACCCTGGCCAATGGCGGCTCAATCGTCCTTGCACGCAATGCCCTGGAGCTGCCGGAATTGCCGGGGCGGGAACAGGTCCGCCTGATAAATACCGTTCCATCGGCGATCAATGCCCTGCAGCGAGCCGGACAAATCCCTGACAGCGTGCGCATCATCAACCTGGCCGGCGAACCGCTGAAGCAGTCGCTGGTGGACAGCCTCTACCAACAAGCCACGATCAAGCACATCTTCGATCTTTACGGCCCGTCCGAAGACACCACCTACTCCACCTGGACTCGCCGCGAGGGCGGCGGGCAGGCCAATATTGGCCGGCCATTGCACAACACTCAAAGCTATCTGCTCGATGCCGACCTGCAACCGGTACCAACCGGGGTGGCGGCCGAACTGCACTTGGCAGGTGCAGGGATTACCCGAGGCTATCTCGGGCGCGCAGCCATGACTGCGGAAAAATATGTACCCAACCCGTTCTCCACTACGGGTGAACGGTTGTACCGCACCGGCGACCTGACCCGCTATGGCGACGATGGCGTCATTAAGTACGTCGGGCGCATTGACCACCAAGTAAAGATCCGTGGATTCCGTATCGAGTTGGGTGAAATCGAAGCTCGCCTATTAGCGCAAGAAAGCATTCGCGAAGCCGTGGTACTGGCCCTGACAGTCACCGACAACCTGCAACTGGTCGCTTATGCCACCACCACTGGCCCCCTTGGCAATGAGGCTGCACAAGCGCAACTGCGTGACACCCTCAAACGCCAACTCAAGGAAACCCTGCCTGAGTACATGGTGCCCAGCCACTGGGTGTTCCTGGCCAACCTGCCTCTGACCCCCAACGGCAAACTCGATCGCCAGGCCCTACCCTCGCCAGATGTCAGCCAGGCCCTGCACACGTATGTAGCACCGCAAAACGATCTGCAACAGCGCATCGCCAGTATTTGGCAGGAAGTGCTCAAGCTGGAAAAAATCGGCCTGAACGACAATTTTTTCGAGCTGGGCGGCGACTCGATCATCTCCATCCAGGTGGTCAGCCGCGCGCGTCAGGCAGGCATCCACTTCACCCCCAAGGAACTGTTCCAGCACCAGACGATCCAGGGCCTGGCTAGCGTGGCGAAAAATCACGGCCAGGGCCTCGCAATCGATCAAGGGCCGGTCAAAGGCATGGCACCGTTGCTGCCGATCCAACAACTGTTCTTCGACACCGACATCCCCGAACGTCACCACTGGAACCAGTCGGTCCTGCTCAAACCCGCCACCGTCCTCGACCCTCAGTTGCTGGAGCAGGCCCTCGACGCCCTGATCCAGCACCACGATGCCCTGCGCCTGAGCTTCACCCAGGCGGAACATGGCTGGCACTCCGAATACCGCCCGAGCACGGCCTCGGTGCTATGGCAAACCCGGATTGACGACGCTACGCAATTGCAATCTTTGGGTGACGAAGCCCAATACAGCCTGAACCTGCAAGAAGGGCCGCTGCTACGAGCGGTACTGGTAAGCCTGAACGACGGTAGCCAGCGCCTGTTGCTGGCGATCCATCATCTGGTGGTCGATGGCGTGTCCTGGCGCATCCTGTTCGATGATCTGCAAAGTACCTACCGCCAACTGCACGCCGGCCAGGCTATCGCGCTGCCGGAGAAGACCAGTGCCTACAAAACCTGGGGTGAAAAGTTGCAAGCCTACAGTCGGCATGACGTTGTGCAACAGGAACTGGCCTATTGGGAGCAGCAACTGGACGCCACCAGTCACGATCTGCCTCAGGCCAACCCTAAAGGCAGCCAGCGGCATAGTCAGGCGACAACCGTCAATGTCCAACTGAGCAAAGCCCTGACCCAACAGCTGCTGCAGGTAGCACCCGCTGCCTACCGCACGCAGATCAACGACCTGCTTCTGACAGCCCTGACTCGCGCTGTCAGCCAATGGACCACCCGTGACAACGTACTGATCCAACTGGAAAGCCATGGCCGCGAAGCACTGTTCGACGATATCGACCTGACCCGCACGGTGGGCTGGTTTACCAGCCTGTACCCGGTCAAGTTGACCGCTCATTCTGACCTTGGTGACGCCATCAAACAGGTCAAGGAGCAACTACGGGCCATCCCGAACAAAGGCATTGGCTTTGGCGTCCTACGCTACCTGGGCGACACTCAGGCTCAGGCACGCCTGGGTGCATTACCGATGCCGCGCATTACCTTCAACTACCTGGGCCAGTTCGATGCCAGTTTCGATAACACCCAAGGTGCGCTGTTTTCCCCATCGGGCGAAGCACAGGGTGCTGAAAAGAACAATGAAGCCCCACTGGATAACTGGCTGACCATCAACAGCCAGGTCTACAACAATCAGCTAAGCATGGGCTGGATCTTCAGCCACGACGTGTTCCCTGTCGAAGTTATCCAGACCCTCGCCAACAGTTGCCTGCAAACACTGGAACAGCTAATTGCCTACTGCTGCGATACCCGTCATCAAGGCGCCACGCCGTCTGACTTCCCGTTGGCCAGGTTGAACCAGGCACAACTGGATACGCTGACTATCCCGGTACAACAGATCGAGGACATCTACCCACTCTCGCCGATGCAGCAAGGCATGATGTTCCACACCCTTGAAGCGTCAGAGTCTGCGGCTTACATCAATCAGACGGCAGTACCGGTCAGTGGTCTGGATATCGCGCGTTTTGCCGCCGCCTGGAATGCAGTGATCGAGCGCCATGAGATTCTGCGTACCGTCTTCTGGGCCGCCAGCCATCTGAATGAGCCGCTGCAACTGGTGTTCAAAGCCGCCGTCCTGCCCCTACGGGTTCTTGATTGGGAGGAGCGGGACGTCTGCGCGCAAGATCTGCAAGAACAGGTCGAAGCCGACAGTCGCGAAGGCTTCGACTTGCTCTGCGCGCCCCTGATGCGTCTGACGCTGGTCAAACTGGCGGCCGAAAAGCTCTACCTGATTTGGACTAACCACCACATTCTGCTAGACGGCTGGAGCAGCTCACGCCTGCTCGCGGAAGTGTTCGAAGTCTACAACGGCAAGTCCCGGGCCCCCAAGCGCGGCAAGTACCGCGACTACATTGCATGGCTCCAAGCTCAACCGCAGGCGTCGCTAGAGGCCTTCTGGAAGCACAAGCTACAAGGACTGAATGGCCCGACCGTGCTTGCCAATAGCCTGTCGCCCCGTCCTGACCAGAACAACGACGGTCATCAGGCGCTTTACCTCAACTGGGACGCGCAACAAACCCTGCGTTTGAAAGATCAGGCACAGCGTCTGCGCGTAACTCCCAACACCCTGATCCAAGCGACCTGGTTACTGTTGCTACAACGCTATACCGGCCAAGACAGCGTGTGCTTTGGCAGCACCGTCGCAGGCCGGCCACCAGGTCTTGCGGCCGCGGACGAAATACTGGGGTTGTTTATCAACACCTTACCGATCATCCAGACCCCACAACCTCAGCAGACTGTGGCCGACTGGTTGCTCGAGCTGCAAACCTACAACGTGGAAGTACGCGATCACGAGCACGCATCGCTGGCCGATGTGCAACGCTGGTCTGGCCTAGGTGGCCAGGCGCTGTTCGACAGCATCATCGTGTTCGAAAACTATCCAGTGGACGAGCGCCTGCAAGAAGCCGAACAAGATCAGCTCAGATTCGGTGAAACCAAGAGCCAGGACGTCACCACCTTCGCCATGGACCTGGCGGTCAACCTTGGTAATCGCCTGACCGTCGAGTTCATGTACCTGCGCAACCGCTTCACCGTCGAGGCTGTTGAGCAAATACGCCGTAGCTTTGAAACCCTGTTGCTGGCCATGCTGGGCGACCCCGCGGCGTCCCTGGGCAGCCTGTCCACGCTGAGTGCAGAAGAGCAACGGACATTGCGGCAACGCAATCAACTGACAACCGAACCCCATGGTCAACAACTTCTGGCGCAACAGATTCGCCTGCATGCCCACAGCAATCCCGATGCTGTGGCCGTGGCCTGCGAACACAACCGGCTGACCTACGGTCAACTTGAGCAACGCGCCAATCGCCTGGCTCATCACCTGATCGCTCAGGGGATAGGAGCGGAGAGCTTCGTTGGCGTTGCACTGGAGCGCTCGGTGGACGTAGTTGTAGCCTTCTACGCAGTGATGAAGGCCGGCGGCGCTTACGTCCCGCTGGATATCGATTACCCAGAAGACCGGGTGAAGTGGATTGTCGAGGACTCGGCCATGGGGGTGCTGCTAACCCAAAGCCAGCTGCGCGAACGCTTCGACCAGCCCTGGGCGCCCACGCTTATCGAGCTCGACACCCTGTCACTGGCAACGCAGCCTGATAGCTGCCCGGTACCGCTGATAGATGCCGACAACCTCGCCTACCTGATCTACACCTCCGGCTCCACCGGCAAACCCAAGGGCGTGGCGGTCAGTCACGGGCAGATCCGCATGCACTGCCAGGCTATCGGTCAACGCTATGAAATGGATAGCACCACCCGTGAGCTGTTGTTCATGTCGTTTGCCTTCGACGGGGCCCAGGAGCGCTGGCTCAGCACCTTGGCCCACGGCGGCCAGTTAGTGGTGCGCGGAAACCGCCTATGGACTCCCGAGGAGACCTGGCACGCCTTGCATGCCCACCAGATCAGCATCGCCTGCTTCCCACCGGCCTATCTGCAACAACTGGCGGAGTACGCCCGTGATTGCGGCAAGGCGCCGCCTGCTGTGCGCATTTACTGCTTTGGTGGGGATGCGGTGGCCGACGCCAACTTTGAGCTGGTCAAGCAGGCCCTCAAGCCTGCCTTTTTGACCAATGGCTATGGACCTACCGAAACCGTGGTGACGCCACTGCTGTGGAAAGTCTCCGCCAATGAGACCTGCGGTGCGGTGTATGCACCGATTGGGACACGCGTTGGCGAGCGCACATTGTATGTCCTCGACGAACACCTCAATCCTTTGCCCGAGGGTACCGCCGGTGAGTTGTACATTGGTGGAGAGGGCGTAGCCCGAGGTTACCATCAGCGTCCAGGGTTGACGGCCGAACGGTTTGTCGTAGACCCATTTGCCGCCGACGGCTCACGTCTTTACCGTACCGGCGATCTGGTGCGTCAGCGACCTGACGGAGTAATTGACTACCTGGGTCGCCTGGACAACCAGGTGAAAATTCGTGGATTCCGCATCGAACTCGGCGAAATCGAATCCAGACTGCGAGATATTCCAGGGGTGCAGGATGCGGTGGTTGTCGCCCGCGAGACAGGGGCCAGCAAACAACTGATCGGCTATGTCGTGACCCCGACCGAAGAGGCACCTGCAGAGCGACTGCGTGGCCTTCTCCAGGCTGATCTGCCGGACTACATGGTGCCCGCACAGATCATCCGCATGGTCGCATTGCCGCTTAATCCCAACGGCAAAATCGACCGTAAGGCCCTACCTGACCCTGACTTCAAGGGCCGTGAGTTCGTGGCCCCGCGCAATGCCGTGGAGCGTGCCTTGGCAACCATCTGGCAACAAGTGCTGGAGCTGGAAACCGTGGGTGTGACTGACAACTTCTTCGAGCTGGGTGGCGATTCGCTGCGCATCCTCAAAGTTCTATCCAAAGTGCGTAACCAACCTGAACTGGGGCTTGAACTGAAACTGCGGGACATGATCGGCAAGCCAACCATTGCCGAACTGTCAGGCTTTGCCCCGGCTACCGACATGGATCCTTTGTTGCTGCTCAATAGCCGCTTGCCCCATGCCCAACCCCTATTTTGTCTGCATGCCGGCTTTGGCACAGTGTTCGACTACGATACCCTCGCCCGCCGCCTGGAAGGCAAACGCAGCGTCTATGGCCTGCAATGCCGGATGCTGCTCGACCGTGACTGGCAGGATGAGTCGCTGGCGTCCATGGCTATCGACTATGCCCAGTACATCCGCCAGAAACAGGCTCTAGGGCCTTATCAACTGGTCGGTTGGTCACTGGGGGGAACCCTCGCGGTACTGGTGGCTCATGAACTGGAAAAGCAGGGCCAGGAAGTAGAGTTCCTGGGACTGGTCGATAGCTTTATCCCGTCTGCCACCCCTGTTGCTGCCGATCTGGGTTGGGGCGATGACTTACGTGGTTTCCTCGCGGTGATCTTCGGTCAATCCACCGAGCACCTGCCTGTAGTGGAACTGCCCGCCGACAGTCCCCAAGCGGTGCTGGAGCAACTGATCGCGGATATTCGTCAACAAGTCGCCGGCACTTCAGCGTTCAGCGATATCAGTGTTGAGGAATTGGCCCACACATTTAGGGTCGCGATGAAGCTCAAGGCATTGTCCCTGGGACTGACAGCGTTGCCCCAGACACGTGCCGCGGCCAGTTGCTGGTGGGCCTGCGACGCCCATACGCCGGACTTTACCAACCCGGTGCCGGGCAGCGTGCTGGACGAGCGGATCGCCGCCGGACATTACCAGATGCTCAACAACAGCCAGTTGCTGCACAGCCTGCTCCTGCAATTGATGCAGTGTGAAGCGGTGACCGGTTAAACCTACTGCCGCCCCGGACCTGTAATCCGGGGCGTTTTTTGTTTGGTACTACCTGATAAGGAACACGCAATGCCTCTGGACCCTGACCTCGAAGGTTTTCTGGAACTGGCCGAGATGGGCCGCCTGACCGGCAAAAGCCAGCCGATGCACCAACTCACACCGCACGCCGCGCGTACCGAGTTCGACCTGACCTCGCAGACTCTCGACCCCAGCCCACCCGGCGCGATCAGTGTCAGCGCACTACAGATCCCCACTCGGGACGGTCAACAACTGGCGGCCCGCCTCTACCGCAAGACCGGTACAGAACAAAGCGTGCTGCCGGTGATTCTGTACTTTCATGGCGGCGGCTATGTGGTTGGCAGCCTCGACTCCCACGACTCGATCTGCCGACGCCTGGCCGCCAGCGGCCGTCATGCGGTGCTAGCGCCGGCGTATCGCCTGGCGCCTGAACACCCATTTCCCGCGGCGGTGAATGATGCCGTAGACAGTGCAAACTGGCTCGCCCGTCAGGGTGCCGAACTGCATCTTGACTCACTCCAGGTGACCGTCGCTGGTGACAGTGCCGGAGCAACCCTGGCAACTGTCCTGGCCATCAGCGCTGTGCAACAACCTGAGAATATGATGCTTATGCCCCAGGCTCAGTTGCTGTTCTACCCGGTCGCAGATACCCAGCGTACTCGCCCTTCCCACCAGCGTTACGCCGAAGGCTTCCTGCTGGAGAGCGAGACGCTGCAATGGTTTTATCGACAGTACACGCCTGAAGCCGAGCAACGTGGCGACTGGCGCACCTCACCATTGCTGGCCCAGGGACTGACCGCCTTGGCGCCGGCCTATATCAGCCTGGCTGAATATGACCCGTTGTATGACGAAGGCCTTGAGTATGCAGAACTCCTGAAAAGCACCGGCACCCAAGTGACCTTGCTGACACAAAACGGCCTGACCCATGACTTTCTGCGTATGTCCGGGATCACCGGGGACATTGCGGGGATTTACAGCGAGGTCGATCGTTGGTTGGCCCAGCTTTAATCACATAGAAACAGGCACAAAAAACCACCTCAATCGAGGTGGTTTTTTATGCGACGCTTGAGGGGAACCTAGAACGTACCACGTACTGTCAGCATGTAGTTGCGCGGTTCACCGTAGTAGTTGCCGTACTCGGAAGTCTTCAGGGTCTCGAAGTACTTGCGGTCAAACAGGTTGTTGCCATTGAGGGCAACGGTCCAGTTTTCATCGACTTTGTATTCGACCATGGCATCCCATACAGCGTAGCCGCCCTGGACCATATCAAAAGGCCGCTCATCGTAGACATCGTAGTAATTTTCCGTCGGGTTTTTTCTAACTCGGTAAGCGGTTCCGCTGGCGTAGCTGGCGCTCTGAATGTTGACACCACCACCTACTTTCCAGTCAGAAAGGCGATCAGGCAACGTGTAAACGGTCCACAGTTTCGCCAAATGCTTGGGTGTAACCGTAGTGAGGAAAGTGTCCTTGGTACCATTGTCCGTGAGGTTCAAGGTGTAGCCACCCATCACCATCCACCCAGGCAACACCTCACCACTGGCTTCTAGCTCAAGCCCCTTACTGATGATTTCGCCTTGAGCCAGATAGCAGCAACTGCCGCCATACAAGACTGATTCCGCCACGTATCGCGGATCTTGAATCGCCTCTTTCTCGCGCTTGGTATAGAACAGCGCAGCCGAAACGTTCAGCGTTCCGCCATAGAGCTCACCCTTAATACCGGTTTCGTAAGTCTTGCCAACCATGGGTTCCAGGACTTTTCCAGAAGTACTTGGGCCTTGCAGTTGCTGGGCCTGGGGCTTGAAGATTTCCGAATAGCTGGCGTACGCCGACCATTCATCATCGAGGGCATATACCAACCCACCGAAGGGAACCAACTTGGTCGGTTCACGATGATTGCTCTGGGACTGAACGTCCCATGCGCCCGTAACAGCATTTACGGTCCTGTAGGTCTGTTCAAACTTATAGCGCTGAACCCTGGCCCCGAGAATCAACTTGAGCGGATCAGTCAATTGCAGGCGTAAGGTCGAGTACAAACCATACTGCTTGCGAGTATTGGGGCTGTAGTCACGCTCAAGCGCGCTACCAATACTGGAAGGCGGTAGAGGTGGTACATCCGGATTGTAGACATCGACCGGATAGAAACCTGCCATACCCCACGTTGAACGCCAACGGCTGGTGACTTTCTGGGCATCGGCCCCGATCAGCAGTTCATGTTCACGATTGAACGCGGTAAATTTCCCGGACACGTTGGTATCAAACAACGACTGCTCGCTCCAACTTCTAACGAAACTTCCTCCCCAGGTAGCGCCTTCAAGGGTGACCGGGTCCGGCGCCCCCCATAGAAACACACCTTTGGTATCGGATTTGTTGAGGGTATTGGTGAAGGAAACGTTGAGTTTCCAGTCGTTCGCCAGTTCCTGGTCGTACTTGGCGAACAGTTCCTGGGTACTGATATCCGCATACGCCCAATTGGTCGTGTACCAGCTGCTACGCTTGAGTTTCAAATCCTCGCCGGTACTGAATCGCGGCAATCCATCCCCCGTGCCATTTTCGTGGGTCTTCTCGTAACGACCACCGACGGTAACTCTGGCGGTGTCAGTCACGTCCGCCTCCAGCACCCCATAGATGAAAGGCTTTTCGGTACTACGTTTATCCATGAAGTATTGGCGGTCGGTATTGGCCACCACAACGCGCCCCCGCAACTTGCCGTCAAAGGCCATCGGCCCCGTTACATCAACCTCGCTACGGTAATTGTCCCAAGAGCCAGCCGAAGTATTGAATTTGAGTTGGAAGAAATCCAACGGACGTTTTCGTACGAGGTTGATAATACCGCCCGGATCACCAGTACCACCAAACAGACCAGACGCCCCCCTCAACACTTCGATATGGTCAAACTCGGCCATGTCATAGGTTTGGTTGGCATAGAACGTACCGACACCAGAGCCGATATCCATCGGCGAGGCACCATCGATCTGGATGTTATCGATACGGAAACCACGGGAAATGAACTGCGGCAGGCGGTAGTTGGCGTTTTTGACGGTGATGCCTGGCGTGCGCCGCATGGCATCGGACAGATCAACAATGCGCCGGTCCTGCAGGACCTGTTGGGTGATGACAGACACCGACTGCGGTGTGTCCTTCAAGCTGGTAGGCGTTTTGGAACCGGCGCTGACAAGGCCACTGGTATAGGAGCCGGAGTTTTCCGTCATTTCCCCCATCCCCTGGCCCTGGATGGTGGTGGTACCCAACTCCAGCGTTGTGCTTGCACCACTTTCAGGGCTGAGGATGACCGTATTGTTTTCGATCCGGAAACTCAGGCCTGCTCCTTTAAGCAGCGCCTCAAGAGCAACTGCAGGCTCCAGGCTGCCATTGACAGCGGTGGACTTCTTGCCAGCAACCATATCCGGCCCGAAAAGCACTTGCAGGCCGGTCTGCTTGCCCAGCTCGGTCAGGGCCTTGTCCAGGGACTGGGCTGGCACGTTCACCTGCATGGGCTGGGCGAAAGCCCCGCCGCAGACACTGAGGGCCAATCCCAGGACCGCCACCGACACGCAACTGCGGCAGGACGCCAGGGGGGTGTTAAAGAGTTTTTGCCTGAACCTTTTTCTCTCGCGTTTCATTGTTTGGTTTAGCCCCAGATATGTCATTAATGTCGAAGGCCTTCCACTCTTGAGGCGGAATGACCTGAATTTAGCTAAACCGTCCGGACCCCACTCCCTGTTGCAGAGGGACGGTTTTGACTTGAATCGGTATCGAGCCATTAATGAACGTTCGGGATAAAAATAATTTAGAAGGATTCCCAATCACTTTGTAACAGAAACAAAAAAGGACATCTCACGATGTCCCTGTTTCATTTCAAACCTTGTTTACCAGAAGGTCCCCCGCAAGGTCAGCATGTGGTTACGAGGGTCGCCGTACCAGTTACCAGAGTACGAAGACCCAACAGCCGTGTAATAGGTTTTGTCGAATACGTTGTTGAGGTTGTAGACCAGCGTCCAGTTCTCGTCCAGGCGATACTCAGCCATGGCGTTCCAGACGGCGTAGCCCGATTGTTTGTAATCAAAGGGAATGGACAGATTTTCACCGTCGGCATCCTTGACCGGGTTCCCCATTTTATCCAGGACACCAGCAGAGCCACTGACGTAAGTGGCGCTTTGCAGATTGACCCCACCTCCCAGCTTCACATCATTGAAAGCACCTGGCAGGCGATAAGTGGACCAGAACTTGACCATGTGCTTGGGGGTGATAGTGCTGAACGCAGCATTGTCCTTGCGGTTCTGGTTGTTGTTATAGGTGTAGCCAGCGATCAGCATCCAGTCAGGCATTACTTCACCCGACACCTCCATGTCGACGCCCTTACTGATGACTTTGCCCTCTGCCAGATAACAGCAGTTGCCACCGAACTGCACTTCGGTCGATGGATAACGGGAGTCGCCTACCGCTTCGTTTTCCCGCTCGGTGTAGTAAATCGAGAAATTGGTATTCACCGCCCCACCAAACAGTTCGCCCTTCAACCCGGTCTCATAGGCACGGCCTTTCATTGCCTCAAGTGGGGTGCCAGGTGGCGGGCCCTGTAATTTCAGCTGCTGAGGCCTGTACTGCTCGGAATAACTTGCGTAGGTCGACCACTCATCATTCAGGTCATAGACCAGGCCGCCATAGGGTGTGAGCTTGGTAGGCTCACGCGACGACACATCGGACTCCGTCTTGAACCCACCCCCATCCCAATCCGCCATGTACGTCTGGCTGTACTTAACACGTTGGACACGGGCACCGACAATCAGGTGCAGAGGTTCGGCAAGTTGCAAACGCAAGGTGGAATACAACCCATACTGAACTTGGTCATTGGGACTGTAATCACGGAAAAAATCCTTGCGGGTTGGTGGCTGAGGCCAAGGTGTGGAGCCTGGATCAAATACGTCGAGGTCACCACCGGCCCCTTCGCTTTGGCTGGTGCCGCGCCACCGACTGGTGATCTTCTGATGATCCATGCCGAGCAAAAACTCATGTCGTAAACCGAACGCATCAAACTTCCCGGCAAGGTTGATATCTGCCGATCCCTGTTCGCTGCGATAGGCGGTTGTGTTACCACCCCAGTTAGTACCTTTGAGTGTGATCGGATTGAGGCCATTGCTGGCAAAAGCACTTTTCGAAAGCCCGGATTCCAGGGTTCTCGTGTAGGTCGCGTTTACTTTCCAGTCATCGTTGAACTCATGGTCGATCTTGGCAAACAGCTCCTGGGACCGACCATCCTGATAGGCCCAGCCCTGTGTAAGACTAGTGCGCCTGGATAAACCCAGGTCATCGCCAGTAATGTACCGCGGCAAGCCAATGCCGGAGCCATTAACATGGATTCGTTCGGAGCGGCCGCCAAAGGTCACGCGGGTTTCTGGCTGGATGTCCGCCTCCAACACCCCATACACCGTTGGCTTCTCGTCGCTTATATGATCCTGGAAAGATCCATTGTTGCTGTAGGCCGCCACCAACCTGCCGCGCAACTTACCGTCAAAGCCCATAGGGCCTGTTACATCGAACTGCGTACGATAGTTGTCCCAGGAGCCTGCCGAAGTGTCGATCTTCAACTGGTAGGCATCCAACGGACGCTTGCGTACCAGATTGATCATGCCCCCCGGATCCCCCGTGCCGCCGAACAACCCTGAGGCCCCGCGCAGAACCTCTACGTGGTCGAACTCCACCAGGTCGTAATTTTTGTTGGAATAAAAGCTCCCCGCCGAGTTACCCAGGGCCATGGGGGCGGCGCCGTCGATCTGGATGTTCTGGATCATGAAGCCACGAGAGTAAAAATCGGTGGTGCGAACACTGGTTTTTTTCAGGGTAATCCCAGGCGTCAGCTTCAACGCGTCGGTCAGGTCCACCGCCCTGCTGTCCTGAATCGCTTGCGCAGTCACCACTGACACCGACTGCGGCGTCTGTCGCAAGCTGGTCGGAGTCTTCGAACCGATACTGGTGAGGCCCGTGGTATACGATCCCGAATTCTCCGTCATCTCCCCCATCCCCTGCCCCTGAATGGTGGTAGCCCCCAACTCCATCGCCCCTCCCTGCGCCGGTGTTTTTTCAATCAGGATCACATCATCACTGACCCGGGCGCTCAAGCCGCTGCGCAGTAGCAACCGATCAAGCCCCTGCTGCACCGGATAATTTCCCTTGAGCCCGTCC
>Ga0265296_1000351_pt1 | contig 77235 bp, 71 predicted proteins | sample MunlanPumphouse1_FD_189073 | JGI IMG/M metagenome (GOLD analysis project Ga0265296, IMG submission 189073) | Groundwater microbial communities from a municipal landfill in Southern Ontario, Canada - Pumphouse #1 | ecosystem: Environmental > Aquatic > Deep subsurface > Groundwater | place...
CGATAAGACCGTGGTAACCCATCGCCATACCCGCGATGTCATCATGCACGGCGGCCATTCGAGCAGCTTCCTCAATGCGCTGTTCATCGAAGCCGCTGTCAAAGCCGCTGATGTTGTCGGCAATGCTTCCGGCAAACAACTGGTCATCTTGCATCACTGCTCCCACCATGGAGCGGATGCCGCGTGGACCGTGCTTCTGGATATCCACGCCGCCGATGCTTACGCTTCCTTCACTGGGCTTGAGCAATCCGAGCAGTAGTTTCATCAGGGTCGACTTGCCACAGCCGGATGCGCCCACGATGGCCACCGCTTCACCCTGTTCTACGCGGAAGGAACAATTGCGGATGATCCAGGGTTCGCCTTCGGCATAACGGAAGGAAAGATCCTTGACCTCAATGGAGGACGCGATCGGTACCACCGTCTCGATTCGATCGAAATCCTGGTCAGGTGCACTGAGAACGACATCAGCCAATCGCTCCCCATGCAGCCTAAGCATCCTGAACTCGACAGCCTTGTCGATCAGCCCCGCCATTCGCAGCGCGAACTGATCCTTGTACGCAAGATAGGCCACCAGCATGCCGACCGAGAACACATTGTTCATGGCCAGCATTGCACCAATCCAGATAACAGCAATTCTCTCGATGCCGAAGATCAACTGACTGGTACTGGTAAATCCGAGCATCAGCTTCGAAAGCCTGACTTCCTCATTGACCGTACTGACCATCAGGTTCTCGTAGGTTGCCGTCCGCATCGACTCCTGGCCGGCCACCTTGATGCTCTGCATGCCGCGGATCGACTCGAGCAGATGCGATTGTTGCTTTGCGCTGGCAACGAGCTGGCGCTCGGTACGATCGCGAACTGGCGTGTACGCGGTGACGCGGACGAGGGTGTACAGCACCACTGCCGCCAGCGTCACCAGCGCCAGCTTCCAGCTGTAGAGAACCATCACACCGAGCGTGACGATCGCCATCAGGCCGTCGATGAGCGCCTCGACGAAACTTGTGGTCAACGTCTTCTGGATGGACTGCACCGAGGAAACCCTGGAGGTGATATCACCCAGGTGTCGCTTCTCGAAGAAGTCCAGCGGCAAGCGCAACAGATGCCCGATAACGTTTCCCATCCATCTCAACCCAAGCGTAGAGGAGAGATAGATGACAGACCATCCGCGCAACAGCCCGATGGCCACCTGCAACAGCATTGCAAGCCCGAAGCTTATTCCCAGTACCGTAAGCAGATCCCGATCTGCCGAGACCAGTGCCTGATCAACCACCCACTGGGTAAAGAACGGCGCAAGGACTACGAAGACCTGGAGTGCGAGCGAGAGAAGCAGGACCAGCGCCAATGAGGGCCACAGGCCGTTGATCTCCCCCGTCAGCTGCCGCAGCGAGATCGAAGCTGGCCTGGCCTCCTTCTGGAACTCCGCCGTGGGGGCCAGCTCAAGTGCCACGCCTGTGAAATGCTCGGACACTTCCTCCATCGGAAGCACCCGCTCCCCGATGGCGGGGTCAAGAATCCTGACATTGCTGCGGCCAACCTTTGCCAGCACCACGTAGTGGTTCAGATCCCAATGCAGGATACAAGGCAGTTTGAGCTGGGAAAGATGCTCCATATCAAGCCGCAAGGGCCGCGAAGACAACCCCAATTGCTGGCCAATGTGGATGAGATGGCCCAACTTGGCACCCTTGAGCGACAACGGATAGCGTCGGCGGATCTCGCTCAGGCCGATCCTCTTTCCGTGGAAATCGGCGATCATCGCGATCGACGCCAGCCCACACTCCGTTGCCTCCGACTGCAGTATCGCTTTCATTCCGATGACAAGCCCAAGATCCCAGTCAATCTGAAACAGAAGGCCTTGGCACGATCATCAGTGCCGATGGCCTTTATTGAGCACGCCGCACGAACCCAGGCGGCGTGAATACATCCCCGCACAGGAGTTTAATTCGACGTGTGTTCTCGCTGAATCCGCTTGCGCCTTGCATCCGCGAATCTGGCGATGGCAACCACCACCGCACCAACGCACAGAAGTGGCCAAATCCGGCGGTCTGAAGATGCCGCGACCACGGCCAGGCAGCACACACAGATGGCGAATGTCTTTTCGTCGATACCCGGAAACTTCATGATCTGCTCTCCTCGTGCCAACATTTTCCGAAGCCAATGGCTCCAAACAGATCGCGCAGGGGCGCGCGAGCACCCCTGCGCGACACCCATCACATCAGGTAGTGACCCACGATCGCACCGTGGATGCCACCACTGACGGCGCCAGCGAACGCGCCCACCGGGCCGCCCACCAGGAACCCGATTGCAGCACCGGCGACCACACCACCGGCAAAGCCGTTCGAAGCGCCTTCACCCGCGCCATCGACATTGGCAACTTCGGCATTGTTGAGTTCACGCATGATGATTCCCCCTATTTGAATACGATTGTTTGAGTTTCAGAGAAGATGTACTTACATCAGGTAAAGCGCAACGGCAATTCCACCACCGATGAGCGCACCGGCAGCGGACCCGGCCGGGCCGCCGACGAGCGCACCGGCAAAACCACCCGCACCGGCACCATTGAGAAAGGCGCCCATCGCACCTTCACCCTCGACTTCGAAAACTTCATCCATGGTCAGTTCACGCACAATCGATCTCCTGAAATTGGCACACGTCCAGTGTGCATGGGCTGGCTCAGCCAGCGACACGCTGTCTCATCCAATGCTGCAGTCATTGTCCGAACACAGTTCCCTTGATTGAGTAGATCGGCTCAAGGACCCACTCAAAAAACGATCTCGTCTCACCCAGAACATCCGCATCCACAAGCATTCCGGGTTTGAGTGTCTCGGGTTTGCCGTATGCGCTTACGGTTTGCGCTGCGAGAGCGACGGTGATTCGGTACATCGGCTCTGTTGCGCCGCCATTCTGCGTGGCACCCAGTGTGCTTCGACTGATCCGCGAAACCCGCCCTTCATGATGTCCAAACTTCTGGTAAGGATATGCCTGGTATCTGAGCAGGACCTTGTCGTCAGGCTCTATGAAGCCCACCGCGCGGCTGGGAACCAGCAGTTCCGCCTCCAGACGGCCATCCCCAGACAGGATGCTCATGATTGGCTGGCCGCTCTGCACGGCTTGGCCGGCCTTGATCTGCTGGGTGGCTACAACTCCAGAAACCGGAGCGACAATGGCCAGCCGCCCACGCGCGGTATTCTCCACGCGTTCCTGCTCAAGCAATGCAAGGTCCTGCTGGAATGTCGCCTCCGCAGCCTCATTTTCTCCAGGCAGTTCATTGAGAGCCTGCGAGATCTGCTCGATCATTCTGCGCGTGGCGATCGCCTGTCGCTGCAATGCCTGCATCTCGCCCTTCTGCGTGAGCGCTGCGGATTCCTGCTGCTTGATCTGGAGGATGCTGACGTAACGATCGTCTTCAAGGAGCCGGAGGCGTTCCAACGTTTCCTGTGCAATCCTGATCTGATCCTTCCTCGTCAGCACTTCCGCGTCGATCTGCGCCAACTCCAGCTGTGCGTTGGAAAGCTGGCCACGCAATCCCTCCTGCTGTGCGCCCAGCCGCATCCTCTTGGCCGCCTGCGCTGCCTCAAGACCGGTCGTCCTACGCTCGAAACGGGACTCAAGCGCAGTCAGAGTATCTCCATCGTTGGTGGTGGCACGCGGGACGGTCAAGACCGCGATTACTTCACCCGCTTCGACGTGCTCACCTTCGGCAATGCTGACTTCCGACATGAATCCATTGGCGGGAGCCATGACCTGCGCGATGCCATTAACTGGAACAAGCTGCCCCCCGACGTGCGAACGGCGGGTATAGGTGCCAAAAGAAAGTAGCAGCACTACAGCTAGTGCGGCGGCAGAAGCTGCGATTGCAAGAACCCAGAGCCTGATCGGTTGCGCGATGGAAATCGATCCCAACCAGCCGGCGCGCTTTGCTTGCAGCACTTCCTTGCGAAACAGATCTGAAGACATTCGGCAGTAACACTTCCCCTGTGTGCAATCGATACTAGCCAACTTGATTTGCGGTGCGCAATAGCACGCGCCGCAAATTCCAAATCGTCATCAACCAACGAAAAAACATACCCACAGCAGTCATTTTTTCAACAGTGACGTCAACATTCTGACGCGCACTGGCTATGCGCGATCTGCAACCAACGGATGGCCATCCACCACGTCCAGGCCCAGTCACTTGGCGTACTCGATCATGATCGCCATCGAGCGCCAGCCGATGCCGCGGCCCTTCAGGTCCGAACGGATGAGGATGCCGTACTCGCCACGGTGGTAGTCCGCATCGGCATGCGGTCAACCGCACCGAGCATCTCGCCGTTGCGCGGTGCAATCGCCGCCAATGCGATCGAGCGCGTAGTCCAGCTGGGTCGGGTGTGCGATGAGTTCGTGGCTGAAGTGCTTGACCGCCTGGAAGAAATGCAGGCACAGATCCTCGTCGTTGCCGCTGCCTGCCGTCCGTCGGTCTTACGGAGGGGCGACGTTGTTCTTTCCATGGAATCCGTCGTGTTCACCGATCACCGAGACGTGGTTCCTACGATACGCATCGTCCGTGTCACTGAACAAGGATGTCTCGATTTTCGGCGGTGTCGTCGTGGGGTTTTGGGCCAAAGTGAGTTCACTGAACATCAGGGGCAGGATGCAGGTGTAAGGCATGTGCAACGGTTGGGAGCAGGAGCTACCGGTCATCGGACGAAGGCGGCACTTGCCACTAGCTGCATAAGGCGACGCCAGCTAAAATTGGACACTCCCTTGGACACACTCTGCGGGTGTCCAGCCCGGAAGAACTAACAACGTCAGGTGGTTGGGCTGGCCAACATAGTGTCCCTCTCACAGCGCCAGCACCCGCCGGTAGCTCAACGGCCCGCGTCCATCGCGCAACCCCAACCGCAACTCCAGACCGGTCGCCGGCAGTACCTCGCCCTGGCTGGGCAGCATCGCCCAACCCACCCCCGGCTGCCATGCCCGCACCTCGAAGCGCTGCACATCACGGGCCACCATCAGCCCGCGCGTCGGCTCAGGCGCAGGCAGCGGATAATGATCGGAAGGCGCGCCGCTGGCACGCCACAACGTGCTCCCTTGCCGCCACCAGCGGACGCGCTGCCACTGCAGCCCATCACTGCCGACGCTGCGGGTGATCTCCAGGGTAAAGCCACCATCGGGATGGCGCTCACTGGTCAACGACGGCGGCAGCAGCCGCGCAGGCTGATCGGCCGGTCGCACCGCGCCGTTCATCAGCGCATCGTCGGCCCGCATCTCGATATCGCGCTGGAACTGCTGCAGCACCCGCATCGCCGTACTCGTCTCGGCATCGGCCTGGCGCAGGCGCTGATCGGTGCTGGCAACGCTGTCCAGGGCGCGCCAGCAGATCACCGCCAGCACGCCCATGATGGTGATGGCGATCATCACTTCGATCAGGGTGAAGCCACCCGCAGCGCGTTTCATGGCATCGCCGTCCATGGCAACTGCATCCGCGCCAGCGACTGCTTCGGTGCATCTTCGGCCACCACGCTCAGCTCCAGCTGCGGTTGCCCGTCGGCACCGCTGCCCAGGTGCTGCTGCACCAGGAAACGGGTGCGCCCCTGCAGGCACAGCAGGCGTGCATCGCCAGGTGGCTGCGCGGCCAGGCGCAGCTCCTGCCAGCGGTCCTGCGCGCACAGCAGGGCCAGCCGACGGTCACGCAGGCGCGACTGGTCATCGGTCGCCACCGCCACCGAGCGCATCACCGCTGCCAAGGCGATGGCCACGATGGCCAACGCGATCAGCACCTCGATCAGCGTGAATCCGTGTTGCTTCCGCTTCACTGCACGACCTGCAATTGTCCACTGCCATCATCACGAAGACGCAGTCGACGGCCGTCCAGCGACAACGCCAGCTCCCACGGCACGCCGATCCATTCGGGGCTCAACTCGATGGCGGCCTTTGGTTGCACTTCAATGCCGCGGGTCTGCCACTGCTGGGGGCGCAGCAGGTCATCGCGCCGCAGCTCGACCCAGCCTTCGTTGTCGCGGCGGCTGAAGCGATAGCCTTCTGCGCTGGCCTGCCAGCGGATCGGCCGACCATCGATGCGTGCTTCATCGCGCGCGACCTGCAGGCGCTGCGCCAACCGCTCCGATTCCTGACGCAGCTGCCGCGCAGGGTCGAGCAGGCTGCCAAGGCCAAGGCCGATACCCGCCGTGCAGATGCCGATGATGACCAGTACCACCATCAGTTCAATCAGGGTGAAACCGCGTGGCCTGCGTTGCATCGGACATCGCCTCCCGTCCTTGCCGATACCTGCCAGCGTAGGTGCGGATGATGAAACAAAAGCGTCAGCGACAGCTGCTAGCGTGGCCGCACAGGACCTTGGCGAAGGTGCGGAACATGGACGGCAGGCGTTGGGATCGCAATCGCACGTTGACCCTGCTGGCGGCCATGCTGCTGCTGGCCGTGGCGGGATATTGGGGCATGGCCCTGTTCATGGCGCCGGTTCGCGTTGCCGCCGCCCCAGTGCAGGTTGCCGTACCCGCTGCCCCGGCCTTCGACGATGTTGCGAGCGCACCGCTGGTGCGGCTGCTCTCGCCCGGCGCGGTGCAGACCGACGTGAGCGTGCTGGGCGTAATGGCCGGGCAACAGGCGCCGCTGGCGCTGCTGTCGGTGGATGGGGCGCCTGCGCAGGCCTATGCTCCAGGCCAGCGGCTGGGTCCATCCACCGTATTGGCAGCGATCAGCGCCAATGCGGTTGAACTGCAGCAGGCAGGACAGCCGCGCTCGCTGCCCGTGCCCGAACTGCCGCCGCTGCCCACCGATGGCATCGTTCCCGCCGCGCTGGGACGGCACTGAACACGGCTCAGCGCGCCGGGCGCTGCGGCGCCACCGAACGCCCGAACGCATCGCCCATGCGTTGCCGCGTGCCTTCCAGGTTGTACTGCAGCATCTGGTTGCCGGGCTTGCGCATCACGCGTTCGGCTTCGGGAAGAGCAGGGCGGGCGGCTGCGCTCTCCCTCGGCGCCAGCTTGCGTTGCAGGCAGTCCCAGGCGGGGATGCGCTCGCCATTGACCTGTACTTCGATGCATGGCGCTGCGTCTGCCTGTTTGGCGGCCTGGTCGGCCCGCGCCCAAGGCGAAGCCAGCCCCAGGACCAGCGCCAGACAGAGGGCAGGGCGGTTTGGCGCAAGCAGGATGGCGTGCATGTTGAATCTCCCGAGGCAGCAGGCGCTCTGCAATGAAGACGTGTGCCAGGCACAGTGTCCGCCTGCGCCTGTTTCAGCATCGTCAACAGATGACAGTGCTGTCACAAAACTGTTGGCGGTTTTGACGCGGCCTGCACGTCCTGTTGGTAGACCCACGCGCCGCTCCCTGGCCATTCCCTTCGATACGACGCGATGCCTTCGATGACTCCCGTTCCGTGCCGTGCCGCTCGCCTCCCGCTGCGCCTGCATCCTCTGATGCTGGCCCTGGCGTCGCTGCCATTTCCAGTGCTCGCGCAGGACGCCGCGCCAGCGCCCACGGTGAACATCAACGAGTACATCGTGCGCGGCAACACCGTGCTCGATGCGCGCCAGATCGAACGCGCAGTCGAACCGTTCCTCGGCCCCGGAAAAACGCTCGCCGATGTCGAGAAGGCGCGTGATGCAGTCAACGCGCTGTATCAACAGGCCGGCTACCAATCGGTCTATGTGGAGCTGCCCGAACAGCAGGTCAACGCGGGCGTGGTGCTGCTGAAGGTGCAGCAGACGCCCATTGGCCAGCTGCGCGTGGTCGGTGCCCGCCATGACTCACCCGAACGCATCCGCGAGCGGGTACCGGCGTTGGCTGAGGGGCGCGTGCCCGACTTCGACCAGGCGCAGAAGGAACTGACTGCGCTGAACGAAGGTGGCCGTCGCCAGGTGCTTCCGCTGGTACGCGAAGGTCAGGTTCCGGGCACCATGGATGTGGACCTGCAGGTGGAAGAGAAGTCGCCGTGGCGCGCGAGTGCCGCACTCAACAACGATCACAGTGCCGACACCGAGAAGCTGCGGCTTAGTGCATCGCTGGCCCACGACAACCTGTGGCGGCGTGGACACAGCGCGAGCATCGGCGTGTTCATCGCGCCGGAAGACACCGACCAGGCAAAGGTGTTCTCTGCGTCCTACACGGTCCCCTTCGAGGGCACGCCGTGGAGCCTGGAGGCATCGGGCTACAAGTCCGACAGCCGCGTACTGAATGCAGGCGGGCAGGTCGGTACCGGCACCGGCACCAATGTGATCGGCAATGGTCATTCGATCGGCCTCAAGCTCAACTACCGCCTGGTTGGCAGCAGCCAGTGGTGGCGTCAGCTCAGCCTCGGCGTGGACTTCAAGGACACCGAAGAAGACACGCAGATGGGCAAGGACAGCCTGAAGACGCCGTTGAAGTACGCGCCGATCACCCTGGCCTTCGTCGGTGTGCGCCAGGGCGAGAACGATCAGCTGAACATCAACACGCAGCTGGTGGCGGGAACTCGGCGCCTGTTCGGTTATGGCAGCAACGCCACCGATTTCGGTCAGAAACGCTACTGGGCCGACCCGAGCTTCGTGGCGTTCAAGGCGGATGTCTCCAATACGCACACCTTCGGCAACGACTGGCAGTGGTATGCGCGTGGCTCGCTGCAGGCGGCCGATGCACCGCTGGTCTCGGCCGAGCAGTTCGCCGCTGGCGGTATGTACACCGTGCGTGGCTACCTCTCGGCCGAAGCGATCGGCGACTACGGTGGACTGGCCAACCTGGAATGGCGCACCCCGGCGTGGTCGCTGTGGAGTGGTACCGACCTGCGGCTGTACAGCTTTGCCGACGCGGCCTACCTGCGCCTGCGTCAGCCGCTGCCGGAACAGCGCGACAAGTACAACCTGGCATCGGTCGGGCTGGGCGCGCAGCTGCGCCTGGGCGAACACCTGCAGCTGCGCCTGGACTACGCCTGGCCTTACGCCGATGGCCCGGTCACGCGCAAGGACGACCCGCGCCTGCATTTCAACATCAGCACCAGCTACTGACCCTTCCCTTGAGATGCGTTCTCCGGAGACCTTTTGCATGGACCGTCTGCTTTCCCGAATGTTGCTGCTGCTGGCTGCGCTGATCGCGCTGCCCGCCGCCGCGGCCGATGCCAACTGGTGGCAGGCCGAATGGAAGTACCGCAAGCCGATCACCGTCGATGCCGGTCCACAGGGCGCGGGGTTGGCCGGCAATCCCGGGCGTACACCGCTGCTGCTGCGCCTGCATACCGGCAATTTCGGTTTTGATGGCACCCAGGACAGTGGCAACGACCTGCGCTTCGTTTCAGCTGACGGGCGCACCGTGCTGGCCCATCAGATCGAGCAGTTCGACCCGAACCTGGGCCTGGCCCTGGTATGGGTGGACGTACCGGCGCTGACCGCCAGCGCGCCGCAGACGATCTGGATGTACTACGGCAACGCGAAGGCACCGGCCAGCGGCAATGGCCAGCAGGTGTTCGATCCGGACTACACGCTGGTCTACCACTTTGCCGAAGCCAATGCGCCGGCGCGTGATACCACGGCCTACGGCAACACGGCCGGTGCAGTAGTGCCTGCGGCGGAAAGCACGGTGATCGGGCGTGGCGTGCAGCTGGGCGCGGGTCCGCTGCCGCTGCCGGCCAGCGCTTCGTTGGCACAGGAAGCGGGCGCGCCGCTCACCGTTTCAGCCTGGATCAAACCGGGCGCGCAGACCACCGCGCAGGCGATCTACGCCCGGCGCGATGGCAGCGCCGAGCTGGTGGTGGGCATCGACAACCGCGTGCCGTTCGTGCAGCTCAACGGTCAACGCAGCACGCCGGCACAGCCGATCCCGGAGGGACAGTGGGCGCATCTCGCGCTTACCGCCGAGAAGGGGTCGCTGCAGCTGTATCTGAACGGTCGCGTGGTGGCGCAGCTCAGTGGTGAGCTGCCGGCACTGAGCACCGCTGCGGTGGTAGGTGCCGATGCACCGGGCGCGACGCAGCCGCTGGCCAACTTCGATGGTGTGCTGGATGAACTGCGGATCTCACGCGTGGCGCGCCCGGCGGCGCTGCTGCTGGCCGATGCCACCGCGCAGGGCGCCGATTCGCGCCTGATCAGCTACGGTGCTGACGAGCAATCGGCCGGGCAGAGCCACTTCGCCTTCATCCTCAAGGCGATGCCGTTCGATGCCTGGGTGGTGGTGGCCATCCTCGGCCTGATGATGCTGTTGTCATGGGCGATCATGATCGCCAAGAGCCGTCATTTCGGCCGCACCAGCAAGGCCAATGCAGTGTTCACCGAGAGCTTCAGCAAGCTCTCCGGCGTGCCGCTGCGCACCTTGTCCGAGATGGACCGGCAGGGCAAGGTGCCGACGGCGATGCACGACGGCTCGCTGTGGCGCATCTACCAGGTGGCCATCGATGAAATGCAGCAGCGCCATCAGCGCGACGGCAACTCCGGCTATCTGAGCGCGGCCACCATCGCCGCCATCCGCGCGTCGATGGACGCGGTGATGGTGCGCGAACAGGAGGCGATGGCGCGACGCATGAACTGGCTGTCGACCACCATCGAGGGTGCACCGTATGTGGGTCTGTTCGGCACCGTGATCGGCATCATGCTGGTGTTCGTGGTGGCGGCGATGGCCGGTGCGGTGGACATCAACTCGGTGGCCCCGGGCATGGCGGCAGCGCTGCTGTGTACCGCCGCCGGCCTGGGCGTCGCGATTCCGGCGCTGTTCGGCTACAACTGGCTGGGGGCACGCGCCGAAGCGATCGGCGCCGACATGGCGGTGTTCATCGACGAGTTCGCCGCCCGCCTGGCCGAAGAGCAGGACGGACGCGGCCCGGCCGCGGTCCAGGGCTGAGGGACCGGCCATGGCCTACAAGGCGAAGTTCGGCATCAAGAAACGCGAGAAGGGCATCAACGTGACGCCCTTCGTCGACGTGCTGCTGGTGGTGCTGGTGATCTTCATCCTGACCAGCAACGCCTCCATTCCCGGCATCGAGGTCAACCTGCCGAAGGCCAGCAACAGCACCGCACTTGAGAAGCCCAAGACCAAGGCGATCACCATCGACCCCAGCGGCCAGGTATTCCTGGATGCCTACCCGGTGACGATGGCCGAGCTGGAGGACCGCCTGCGTACCGAACGCGCAACCTCGCCGGATTTCCCGGTGATCGTGCGCGGTGATGCGCAGGTGCAGTACGCGCGCGTGGTCGAGGTGCTGGACCTGCTGCGGCGGCTGGAGCTGGCCCAGGTCGGCCTGGTCACCGGCAAGGCGCAGGGCTGAGGCATGGCCGGCCATCGACCACCCCTGCAGGAGCCTGGTACGCGCGGACGCCAGTTGCTGGTGACGATCGCGCTGGTACTGGCGGCGCTGCTGGTACTGGGTATTGCCCTGTGGTGGCTGCTGTTCAAGGACACCGCCAGCACCCGCCGGCCGGTGGTGCAGCCGCCGATGCTGGCGTTGCCACCACCGCCGCCACCACCGCCGCCACCGGAAAAACCGCCCGAGCCAGAGACGCCGCCGGAAGAGACCGTGCCTGAGCCGGAACCGCTGGACCAGCCAACGCCGGCCGAAGAGCCGACGCCGACGCCGGACAACGCCGACCCAGTAACCATGGACGCCGATGCGCAGGCCGGCGGCGACAGCTTCGGCATCCAGTCGGGCAGCGGCGGGGGTTCGTCCGGTGTCGGCCGTGGCGGTGCCGGCAATGCCAGCTATGGCCGCTACCTGGGCTATCTGATGCAACAGGCGATCTCGCGCGATGCGCGGGTCAAGCGCCTGGCCTTCCAGCTGCAGGTGAATGTGTGGCTGGCGCCGGATGGCCGGCTGGAGAAGGTCGAGCTCGTGCGTGGCAGCGGTAACGAGGAGGCCGACGTGGCCGTGCTCGATGCGCTGCGGCAGATCGGCAAAGTCGACCAGATGCCACCGGCGTCGCTGGATTTCCCCGCGCGCGTGCTGATCCAGGGTCGCCGCCCCGGCGCTTGACCGATGACTTCCGTGATTTCCCTTCTTTCGATGAGAACCGTGATGAACGACCACGACCGCGCTCGAACCGCATCCCGCCGCCCGCGGCCGGCCCGACGGGCGCTGCTGTGCTGCGCCGTACTGCTCAGCCTGGCCGTGCCGGCCAGTGCAATGGCTGCCGAAACCACCATGGTCAAGCTGATCAAGGGGCTGATTGCCAGTGGCGCGCTCAAGCCCGAAGACGGCCAGGCGCTGCTAGTACAAGCCGAAGCAGAAGCGGCGGCTGCGCAACGTGTCACTGCGAGTGGCGCAGCCAGCAGCGGCGGTGTGGCGCTGGAAGCCGGCGACGTGCGTGTGCCGTACGTGCCGCAGAGCGTGCGTGATGGCATCCGCGATGAAGTGCGCCAGGACGTGATGGCGCAGGCCAAAGCCGAGGGCTGGGCCGCGCCGAACGAAGTGGCCGAGTGGACCAAGCGCATCAAGGTGACCGGTGACATGCGCGTGCGCAGTGAGTCGCGCTTCTACTCCGAACGCAACAGCGACATCGAAACCAACTGGGCCTCGGTGAATGCGGGCAGCGGTTTCGATACCAACAACAACACCAACCTGCAGCTGCCGCCGCTGCTCAACACCCGCCAGGACCGCCGCAACCTGTGGCGCATCCGTGCACGGCTGGGCATCGAAGCGATGATCGGCGAGCACACCACCGCAGGCGTGCGCCTGGCCAGTGGCAGCAGCAACGGGCCGGTGTCCACCACCGAACAGCTTGGCGGCGGCCTGGGCAAGAAGGACGTGTGGCTGGACCAGGCATGGCTCGCCTACAGCCCGGCCGACTGGGTGACGGTGCGCGGCGGACGCTTCGGCAATCCGTTCTGGACCAGCGACACGCTGTTCTCCAACGACCTGAACTTCGATGGCCTGGCGGCCAATCTCAGGTACGACATCGCTGACGACGTCGGCCTGTTCGGCAACCTGGCGGTGGTGCCGTTGGAGTACACCTCCGACAGCGCTCCCAGCCAGAGCCGGGTGAAGACGCCCAACGAGAACAAGTGGCTGTCCGGTGCACAGGTGGGGGTGAACTGGCGCTTCAACGATGACAACAGCCTGCGTGCAGCGCTGGGCTACTACGATTTCAAGAACATCAGCGGCCGCCTGTCGTCGCCGTGCGCGCTGTATGCAGGCGCGGTCGGGTGCGATACCGACTGGTCGCGGCCGGCGTTCATGCAGAAGGGCAACACACTGATGCTGATCCGCGACATCGCCCGCAATCCGCTGGATCCGGCCAACACGCCCACACCGCAGTACGTGGGCCTGGCCTCGGCATTCCGCCTGGCGACCTTCAACCTGCGCTGGGATACACAGCTTGCGCAGGACATCGGCATGCGCCTGGACGCGGACTACATCCGCAACCTCGCCTATGACAAGCAGGCCATGTTCGCCCGGGCCAACAATGGCATCGTCAACAACTATGGCGCCGGTGGCACTGCCAGCATCGACACCTTCCGCAGCGGCGACACCGCCTGGATGCTGCAGGCGACCTTCGGCGCCACCGAGCTGAAGGAGAAGGGCCAGTGGCAGGCCCTGCTGGGCTACAAGCGGATCGAGGCCGATGCGCTGCCTGATGCTTACAACGATCCGAACTTCCACCTTGGCGGTACCAATGCGCGCGGTTACTACGTCGGCGGCGCCTATGCGCTGGATGCGCGCAGCTGGATCAGCGGCAAGTGGATGGCGGCCAAGGAAGTGTCGGGCCCGCCGTTGTCGATCGACGTGTTCCAGCTGGAGTTCAACACCGGTTTCTGATCGGACAGCGTGATCGCAGTCACGACACGTGTGGCGGGGGCGCGGCGACGCGCCCGTCTAAGGAAGGAAGACCACGCGTTGCACAAAGGAGGAGTGGATGAGCCGTCGCAAGCTGTTCGAGAGTTCCGAGCCCGCCGCACACACACTGGGCATCGGGCCGGCCTATGTCTCGGTGGAGGGGTTGCGCCAGCACCTGGCCGAATTCCTGCTGTATGCAGGGCGCCCGGTCGTCATCATGCGCGGGCGCAGCGAGGTCGGCTATTTCCTGCCGGCACGCTGCTGGCGCCAGCGCGAGGATGATCCGCTGGCTGCCGCGGCCGCCGATCAGCTGCTGGATGCCGCCGGCTTCCAGGCCGAAGACATCCAGCAGGTCGAACAGGAGTTCAACGCCATGCGCCAGCGCACCGTGCTGCATTCACGGCGTTGAAGCCATGCCCGGCGATCAGGCTGCCACCCCGCGCTCGCTGGTGATTCGTGCACCCTCGCGCATCACCAGCGTCACCGGGGTCTTCTCCACCACCTCCAACAGGCGCTGCCACTGCGCATCACTCAGTTCGCCAGTGGCATGTAGCACGCGGTGCACGTGGAAGCGCCCGTCCGCATCGCGTTCGGAACGCAGCTCGGCGTGGAACTCGCCCAGCTCCCAGCCCTTGCGCTGGGCATACATGCGCAGGGTGATGGCGGTACACGCGGCCAGCGAGGCCAGGTACAGGTCGAACGGGGCAAAGCCCTTGCCCTGGCCACCGAGCGAGGCGGGCTCATCGGCCGCGACATCGAAATGGCCGTTGCTGATGTGGTGCAGGTAGTTGTCGGCGGTCGAAACAATGCGTGCGTAGGCCATGGGAATCCCCGGTTGTAGCGCCGGGCCATGCCCGGCTGCAGGAAAAGGCGGCGCCAGCCGGAGCCGGAGCCGCCACGGAATCATTCCGTACGATCGTACGAGAACTGGATGCCGGCCGTACCACCGGTTTCGATGAAAAGATTCATGAAGGCCGGCACCGTCTCCGCCCGTACCCAGTCGCGCTGCAGTTCGCAGAACAGCTGCGTCACGCTGATCAACTGGCCACCGGCCTGTTCGATGCGGCGCAGCGCGGCATCATGCGCGGCCAGCGAGGTGCCGCCCACCGCATCGACCACCACGTAGACTTCATAGCCTTCCTTCAGCGCATCCAGTGCCGGGAAGGTAAGGCAGGCTTCGGTCCACAGCGCGGTCATGATCAGTTTCCTGCGGCCGGTCGCTGCCACCGCCTTGCGGAACTCGACGTCTTCCCAGGAATTGATGGTGGTGCGGTCGTAGGTCGGGTAGTCGCCCAGCACCTTGCGCAGCTGCGGGATCGGCGGCTTGTTCAGGCCGGTCTGCACGTTCACGGTTGAATGCACGATCGGCAGGCCGTAGGCGACCGCCGCCTTGGCGGTGCCGACAATGTTGTTGACCAGCAGCTGGCGGTCCATCGAGGCGATGGAGTTCACCTGTACCGGCTGGTAGTCGATGATGATGAAGGCGGAATTCTGCGGCGTCAGCAGGTGGTCGCTGACGGGGTCACGGATCGGTTCACTGGCCATGAGGGTGTCCTGGTCGGGATTGGCTTGCGGTGGAGCCGGCGGCGTGCCGGCAGGTGGAGATCGCCGTGGATGCACTGGGCTCAGCTACGCTGCGAATCCAGCTGCTCGTGGTTCTTCTGCACGTCCTGCGCCTTCTGGTAGCTCTCGATCAGCAGCTGGTAGTTGGGGAAGATCTGCGTGTAGATCGCCGCCCACTGCTGGGCGTCCTCGCGGTTCCAGGTGCGCTGGATTTCCGAGGCAACCGCAGCGGTATCCATCGGCACCACGCCGGCCTGCACCACACGCGCCAGGGTGATTTCCTCGGCCATCTTCGAATAGGTGCCGGAAGCATCGACCACCGCGAACACCTGGTAGCCGTCGGCGACGGCGGCAATGGAGGGGAAGGCCATGCATACGCTGGTGATGGTGCCGGCGATGATCAGCTGCTTGCGGCCGGTGGCCTTCACCGCGGCGACGAACTCGGGGTTGTCCCACGCATTGATCTCGCCACGGCGTGCCACGTACTGCGCATGCGGTGCGGCGTCATGGATCTCCGGGATCAGCGGACCGTTCGGTCCCTGCGGTACCGACGCGGTGGTGATCACCGGCATCTTCGCCAGCGTGGCCATCTTCGCCAGGGCGGTGGCGTGCGCGCGCACGGAGGTGAACGGCATGTCACCGATGGTCTGGAACAGGCCACTCTGGTGGTCGATCAGCAGCATCGCGGCGTTGTCCGGGTCGATCACCGGGCGGGCGCCGTTGAAGTTGGCGGGGTTACTCATGGTCAATCTCCTGGGGAGGGGGCGAAGGCCCGGAAGGCGGCGGGCGGTTGCCCGCCGCAATGCAGTGGATCAGTGCGCGATCTGGCCGAAGCGGCCGCCGTTGAAGTCGTTGACGGCCTGGCTGATCTCGGCCTGGGTGTTCATCACGAACGGCCCATAGCCCACCACCGGCTCATCGATCGGTTCGCCGCTGAGCAGCAGCACGGTGGCGTCGCTGTCGGCATCGATGAACACGTCTTCGCCGCTGCGGTCGAAGGTCACCAGCTGTGCTTCGCCGACTGCCTGGCCGCCGTTGATCCGCACCGTTCCCTTCAACACCACCAGCGCCAGGGTGCGGCCATCGGCCACCGGCAGCTCGGCGTGCTGGCCCTGCAGCAGGCGGATGTCCCACACGTCCATGGGGGTATGGGTACGTGCTGGTCCAGCATGGCCATCGAATGCCCCGGCGATGACGCGTACGCGGCCGGCACCGTCGGCCAGGGCCACCGAAGGAATCTGCGCATCGAGCAGGGTCTGGTAACCCGGCGCACCCATCTTGTCCTTGGCCGGCAGGTTCACCCACAGCTGCACCATGTCCAGGGTGCCGCCGCGCTTGCTGAATTCCGGCGTGTGGAATTCCTCGTGGAGGATGCCGGACGCAGCGGTCATCCACTGCACGTCACCCGGGCCGATGGTGCCGCCGGCGCCGGTCGAGTCGCGATGGGCGACCTCGCCTTCGTAGACGATGGTGACGGTCTCGAAGCCGCGATGCGGATGCTGGCCGACCCCGCGCGGGGTTTCGCTGGGCGGGAAGCTGTACGGTCCGGCGTAGTCCAGCAGCAGGAACGGGCTCAGGTGCTGGCCATGGGTGTTGTAGGAGAACATCGAACGGGCGGGGAAGCCGTCGCCTACCCAGTGCGGGCGGGGGGCGCTGTAGGTACCGGTGACACGCTTCATGGCGATCTCCTGACCGGGGCAACCGGTCGCTGTTTTTCGTTGCGGAGACGATATCGCCGTGACAATGGCCCCGGTAGTCGGCAGAATTTGCCGTCATAGTCCTATTCTGTGAACGATGAAGGCCCGGCAAGGGCCGCAGGAGATCGCCCCGTGTTCATCGCCGACATCCGCCGCTGCGACCTCAACGACCTGTTCTATTTCGCCATGGTGGTCGAGCACGGCGGCTTCTCGCAGGCAGGGCGCGCACTGGCCATGCCCAAGTCCAAGCTCAGCCGCCGCATCGCCCTGCTGGAGGAACGGCTGGGTGTCCGCCTGATCCAACGTTCCACCCGCCGCTTTTCGGTCACCGAGATCGGCCAGGACTACTACCGGCACTGCAAGGCGATGCTGGTGGAAGCCGAGGCGGCCGAGGAGGCCATCGCGCTGTCACGCGCCGAGCCGCGAGGCACCCTGCGGCTGGCCTGTCCGATCGCCCTGCTGCACGCGCGCATTGGCGACATGCTGGCCGACTTCCTGGCCCTGCACCCGCAGGTGACCCTGCAGCTGGATGCCACCAACCGGCGCGTGGACGTGGTGGGCGAGGGTGTGGACGTGGCCATCCGCGTACGCCCGCCACCGCTGGAGGACAGCGACCTGGTGGTGCGCGTGCTGGCCCGTCGCATCTGGTGTACTGCTGCGAGCCCGGCCCTGCTCAAGCAGATGGGTACGCCGAAAGTGCCTGCCGATCTGGCGATGATGCCCACCGTGGACCTGGCATCGCCGGCCCAGATGCATGTCTGGGAGTACGCCGGTCCAGAGGAGGTCCAGGCCAGCGTGCACCACCGCCCGCGGCTGGTCAGCGATGACATGATCGCGCTGCGCAGTGCGGCGGTGGCCGGTGTCGGCGTGCTGATGCTGCCGCGGATGATGATCACCGACGAACTGGCCAGCGGCGCGCTGGTGCCGATCCTGCCGCAGTGGCAACCCAGGCACGGCATCGTGCATGCCGTGTTCCCCTCGCGGCGCGGCCTGCTGCCGGCGGTACGCGCGTTGATCGACTACCTGGCCGAGCGCTTCGATGCGCTGCAGGAACCGTAGATGCACGCCCTGCGTGGATGGGGCGCGTGACCATCCATGGGCCGGCCTTGCTCGGTTGGAGCAGTTCTTCATCCACGCATGGCGTGGATCTACTGGCCTACGGCGCGGCACCCTCCGGCACGTACACCATGCGGCCATCGGGCAACCGGTAGGTGACGCCCGCTTTCACGCCACCGCCTTCGCCGATCTCGCCCGTGGATTCGTAACGGGTCAGCTCCTCGCCCTGCTTGACCGTGATGCGCATGTCGGCCTGGCCGGGATTCTCGATCACGGTCACGTTCTGGCTGGCGAACGGATTGAGCGGATTGCGCACGATCACGATCATCAGGATGCCGGCCACGACCAGGAACAGGTCGATCAGGTTGACCACCGACAGGATCGGATCATCGGCGTCGTCGTCATCGAGGAAGCGCATCAGCGCACCTCCTGCAGGCGCTCGAACTGGCGCAGTTCCTGCAGCAGCCAGCGCCGGCGCACGGTCAGCACCAGGAAGGTCAGGCTGGCCGCGACCAGGGCCAGGATGACCGACGAGAAGGCGACCACCATGTTCTCGCCCACGCCCTGTGCATCGCTGCGGGTCAGCGCCAGCAGCGCCGGGCCCATCGGGATCATGGTTGCGACCAGGCCCAGCATCGGCGCGGTACGCGACACGATGCGCAGGCCCTCCAGCCGTTTCAGGATGCGCAGCTCAAGATCTTCACTGCTGCCGCCGTGGCGGGCCTGCCAGGCCAGCAGTTCGGGGCGGTAATGGCCGCGCCGCCGCTGCAGCGCTTCCCACAGGAACGCACCGAAGCTGAGGAAGGCATAGGCCAGTGCCAGCAGGATCAGCAGCAGTACCGGTGCCAGGAACAGATGGGACAGATCGTAGAGGGTGGATTCAAGGGCATTCATGCGTTGGCCGTGTTGGAAGGGGAGGGGGAGGGCGCCCGTCGCGCATTGCGCCAGGCCTGCAGGGCCGCGCCTGCGCCGAGCAGGCCAAGCAGCGCGACCAGGGCAAGCCACAGCGATGGGGTGTGCGGTGAGGGCGGCGGCACCTGCTGCATCACCCGTCCACGCACACTGGCCGCTGGCGTCGGCGCAGCATCGGCAGGCAAGGTCTCGATGGTGGCCGCCGCCGCAGTGACCGCTGCAGCAGGTGCCGGGCCACGTGCGAGTCCGTAGCCACTGGAGCTTGCTGGCGACGCGGCCGCAGCAGATGTCTGCAGCTGATTCAACCGCGCCTGAAGCTCGCTGCGGGTACGATCGTCGGCCTGCCAGTAGCCCCGCGCGATGGCTTCCTGCAGGCGCTCGATCATCTGCACCTGCGCATCGGCATTGTGGCTCTCGAACCAGCGCGCCATTCCCAGCTGGCGACTGTCGCGGACGAAGGTGTCATGCACGGCCTGCCACTGCTCGGCGCGCACCGTATCCGGCGCCGTTACCTGCCAGCCGAAAAGATTGTCAACGTTCTTCAGCACTTCCAGCGTGCCGGCATAGCCTTCGCCCTGCATGGCGCTGATCCACTGTGGGTTGAGTGTCTGCGCACGCAGCTCATCGGCAAGGAAGCGCGCGGCACTGCGCGTGCGCGGCGTCGGTTCGCGCAGGTCCGAGATGTAAAGGGACGGACTGGCACCGTCGAGGTGACGCACTGCCAAGGCCAGACCACCGAGGTATTCGAACGGATGGTCGGTACTGAGCAGGCCGTGGGTATTGGACGATCGTGACAGCACCGCCGCCTGCACCCCGCGCAGCTGTTCGGCGAACAGGTTGCTGCCGGGCAGGGTGGTGGCCTGGCCATCACTGCCATAGCCATGCTGCAGGCGATCGAGGAAGCCGGCAGCCAGTGCTGCATCGTCCTTTCCAGCAACGGTGCCGCGCTCCAATACGGCATGATTCAGGCCACTACCATACGTGCCGGGCGCATTGCTGAAGATGCGCAGGCGCGACAGGGCGGCGGCTCCTTCAGCGGGCACACCGCGCTGCTCCAGGCGTTGTTGCATGTCCTGTGCGTGTCGCGCGATGGGGTTGCTGGCGGTGGCCGGCATCGCCGCAAGCTGTTCGATCGCCGCAGCCAGCATGCGCAGGAAGGGATCGAACTGGTCGCGGTAGACGCTGGTGGCCTGTATCACGACATCGATGCGTGGCCGTTTCATGTCGGCGTCCGCCACGATGTCCAGCGCCACCACCTTGCCGCCGCTGTCCCAGCGCGGGCGCAGGCCTAGGGCATGCAGCACCTGCGCTTCCAGCACGCCAAGATGGCGGATGGCCTCGCTGGACCACAGGCTGATGGCGAGCTTCTGCGGCAGCTGTCCGCCATGTTCATCGGCATAGGCCTGCAGTAGTTGCTGCAGCGCTGTCTCGCCGGTGTCGAAGGCAGCGCGGGTGGGAATACGGTCCGGTTCGAAGGCGAACAGGTTGCGGCCACTGCGCAGCTCCGGTGTGCGGATCGGGTCGCCGCCGGCACCGGGCAGCACGAAGCCACCGGCCAGGCCGTGCAGCAGTGCCTCTGTTTCCTGCGGATCGGCCAACGATGCGTCCAGCTGCGCTGCGTGCTGCAGTTCGCGGCGCAGTTCCGTGTCGGCAACGCTGTCGATCGGCACGCCGTCGCGCAGGTGGCGGGCCAGCGTGCGATAGGCGATGCCCTGCTGGATCTGCCGGTAGTCCACGGCGCTGGCCTCCACCGCGTCCTCGCCAAGTGCCTGCAGATAGGCCGGGCCCAGCTGCTGCATCACCATCAGCAGCCGGTGATCGGCCGACGCCGGTTGGCCAAAGGTGTGCAGGCCCAGGGGCAGGTTGCGCCGGGCCAGCTCATGCAGGTGGTCGTGCAGCAGCGGCAGGAAGCTGGCGAAGCGGGCCTGCATGTCCAGTGCGCTCCAGCCAAGGTCGGCAGCGATGCCGCTGTCGGTGGCCAGTGTGCGCAGGCGCGCGGCGGTGGCGTCGCGTACCGGGCCTTCATCCAGCTGCTGAAGTTCGTGCACCACGGCGTGCAGGTCACGCAGTTCGTCGTACAGGCCGGATGGGGCGAAGGCCGGTGTCTGGTGGCTGACCACCACCGCGCGGCCACGGCGCTTGGCCTGGATGGCCTCGCCCACATTGTCCTGGATGTACGGGTAGAAGACCGGCAGGTCGCCCACCGCCAGCCAGGGATAGTCGCCGGCCCACAGGCCACGGTCCTTGCCCGGCGTCCACTCCTGCGTTCCGTGGGTACCGAAGTGGATCAGCGCATCGGCCTTCCACTGCGTGCGCAGGTAAAGGTAGGCCGCCAGGTAGTAGTGGCTGGGCACCGAGGCCATATCGTGGGTGGCCTGGCCGACCTCGCCTGCACGTGGTGGCTGCGGCATCAGCAGCAGATTGCCCATGCGCAGGCGTGGCAGCACGAACACCGCTTTCCCCTGTATGCGGCGCACTGCTGGATGATCGGCCGGGTCGCCCCATTGGCGGCGCAGTTCGTCACGGCGGTTGGCGGGCAGGGTAGCCAGCCAACGTGTGTAGTAGGCCACCGGCAGGGTGTCGGCCAGGCCCTGTGCCAACAGCGCGTCCAGGCGCTCGGGATGGTAGTAACCGCTGAGCAGCGCCTGCAGCCGGTCAATCAGGGTTTTTTCGTCGGCCGCGTCCACCGTATAGCCCGACTGTGCAAGGCGTGGCAGCAGCGTTTCGATGCTGCGCGGTACGTTCAGGTGTGAAGCCGACAGGTTCTTCTCGCCATCGGGCGCGTTCCAGAACAGCAGCGCCAGCCGTTTGTCGGCGGCCGCGGTATGCCGCAGCGCGGCCAACCGCTGCAGCTTTGCGGCCAGCGCATCCACCTGCTCGGCAATCGGCAACAGTTCCCCGCGCGTGTTGGCCGAGACCACCATCGGATCGCTCGCTCCCCATGCCTCCGGCACCGCCACGAACGTGGCCAGCATCGACATGGGTACGCCGCTGGCAGCATCGCGCCAGGCATCGGCATCGCCCTGGCGGTAGTTCAGGGCCTGCAGCACAGGTACATCCAGCGCCGCGAACTCAGCTGCGCGTGCAGTACCGTTCTGCAGATGGGTCAGGTTGACCACGGCATCCACCGCGATCCCGCGCAGCGCCTGCTGCAGGGCATCGTCGGCGGCCGCATCGAACCACACCCCGAACAGCGCCACCTTGCGTGGACGGCCGGCCTCGATCAACGCGTCCAGTACTTCGGTCTGCATGGTGCCGACCATGCTGCTCGAGATCAGCACCGCCACCTTCGGCCACGCGGCTTGACCCTCCTGCCGCCACTGCGCCTGCAGCGCTGCCGCGTCATCCAGCCACTGTCCGCCGCGGGTGCTGTAGCCGGTGGCCGGCATCACCTGTGGCGGCGGCACCGCGATCGCCTCCGCAGCGTCGTGCCAGCCACGCAGGAACTGCGTCAGATGCTGGATGTTGGCTTCGCCACCGTTGCCGTAATAGCCGGCAATCTGACGGGCGACGTCGGCGGGCAGGCCATGGGAAACCGGCGCACCACCGCCCACGCGCAACCAGGGCACCGGGGCGTCGCGCAGTGCTGCGTCCACTGCCGAGGTGACCTGCTCGACGTCATTGGGGCGCGGCGTATCCAGCAGCACCAGATCGATGCCGCGTGGCCAGTCCGCCGGCAGCGATGTTGCGGCGTCGACCACGCGGTGCTGGAAGCGCACGCCGTGCGGGCTGCCGAGTGCATCAAGCCGGGCGATCCTGCCCGGCAGTACGAAGCTGCTGCTGACCACCTCCACCCGCAGTGCAGGCGCTGCTGCCGCAGCGTGGGCCATCGGCGCGGCCACGCACAGCAGCAGCGCCAGCCACCGTCGCCATCCGCGCATGCTCAGAAGCCCAGCTCGATGCCAGCGTGCACGTAGCGGCCGGTTTCCGGATACGGATACAGCGCGCCGGTCTCATCCAGCCGCTTGTTGGCCAGGTTGTCCACGCCCGCCAGCACGCTCACCGTGTCGGTGATGCGCCAGCGCGCATCCAGCGACCACAGCCAGTAGCCGGGCAGGGCGGTCTGCGCAGTTCCGGCAGCCTGCTGCTGTGGGCCGATGTATTCGCCACGCACGGCCGCCTGCAACGGGCCGCGCTGCCAGTTCAGGGCGGTGGCGCCGCTGCGGCGGGGCCGCTCCAGCAGCCATCGGTCAGTCTGGCGGTCGCGCGGGTCCAGCCAGCTCCAGTTCGCTTCGGCGGTCAGGTGCTCGCTGATCGGCGCCGTAGCTGCCAGCTCGACGCCACGGATCCGCGCACGCGCCACATTGGTGTAGTTGCGCAGCTCGCGCCCACGCACGCCGCAGGCGCGCACGCAGGTGGTCTGGATCAGATCCTTGAGGTCGTTCTGGAACGCGGTGGCCTGCAGCGACCAGCGGTCACGCTGCCACGCCGCCGACAGTTCGGCGCTGCTGTTCTGTTCCGGCTTCAGCTGTGGATTGCCGACAATGGTGAAGCGCCCACCACCGCCCACCGCCGAGTACTCGGGCGACAGCTGTTTCAGGCTGGGCGCCTTGAATCCGCTGCCGATACCTCCCTTGATCGTGAATGCTTCATTGGCATGCCACACCGCGTATGCGCGCGGGCTGTGGTGCCAGCCGAATTCCGGGTGGCGATCGCTGCGGTTGCCAACGACCAGCGACAGGCTGTCGTTGAGCTGGATCTCGTCCTGTACGAACACAGCGGTCTGGTCGGCCTGCAGATGGCCGCTGCGCGCGCCCGAGGCGTCGTCCAGTTCCTGGCGCCGCCATTCGCCACCCACGCTGACGCGGTGGTGTGTGCCGAGGGAGACGGTTGCACGTGCATCGACAATCTGGTCGGTCAGCTGCTGCGGGCGCGTCGCCTCGCCGCGATCGCGGCGGTTGTCCCGGTCCAGCCGTGCACGATAGGCGCTGACCCGGGTCTGCCCCCACGCCCAGTCGCCCTGGTGCGACAGTGTCGTCTGCCGACGCTGGATGTCATCCACGGTTTCATACACATACGGTGCGGTGCCAGCCTGCAGCGCATGGCGGCGGCGTTGTTCGCTGCCCTGCAGGTGCGACAGATCGATGCGCTGGCGCGCGTCCGGGGTCCAGGTCAGCACCGCGCGGCCGGTGTTGGCGCGGCGGGCTTCCTGCTCGTCCAAGCGCTCGTCGGTGGGGTCGCGTGTGGCGTCCTTCTGCCGGTGCTCGGCGAACACGCTCAGGCCCAGCACGCCGGGCACCAGTGCGCCGCCTGCGTAGAAGCCAGCCTGGGTGCTGTTGCCGCCGCGATCGCCAGCCACCACGCCGCCGTTGTAGATCAGGTTGCCCTGCCAGTCATCGGTGGCGCGACGGCTGATCACATTGACCACGCCGCCCAGCGCCTCCGAACCGTACAGCGATGACATCGGCCCGCGCACCACTTCGATGCGTTCGATCGCCGCGGCCGGCAGCCAGCCCAGGTCGAAATCGGAATGGGCAATCGCGTCGGCCGAGGCGCTCACGCGCTGGCCATCCAGCAGCACCAGGGTGTAGCCCGGGTCCATGCCGCGGATGCGGATGCCGCGTCGGCCGAAGCCGACCCCGGCCACGGTCACGCCCGGGCTGCCACGCAGGGCATCGGCCAGGTCCAGCACCGGCCGCAGCTGGATCTGCTCGCGGGTGATCACGCTGATCGAGGCCGGCGCATCGCTGGCCAGGCGGTCGGTGGCGGTGGCCGTCACCACCACCGGGTCCAGCTGAGAGGGTGTCGCAGCGGCCACGGCCAGCGGCGGCGCCAAGGCGAGAAGCACGGCGCAGGACAGGCGGCCCGCATCGGGGAATCGGATCATGGGAAGGGGGCTTCAATAGTGACGCTATAACATAACATCAGTTTCACGCGGCCTTCATAGGCCGAAGGTCCTGCCTGCCGTCATGGCCGGGGGTGCAGGATCGGCGGTTGCCGCCTACACTCCCGGTCCGGACCGTCGCCATCACGCCCATCATTCCCCGGTCCGGCCTTGGCACTTATGTCTCCCAATGCCCTGGCGCTGATCGAGCTGTTGATCCGCGAGCGCCGTGCGTTGTCCCGCTTCATTGCCCGCTACCTCGACCCGGCCAGTACCGAAGACACCTTGCAGAACCTTTATCTGAAGGCCAGCAGCGTGCCCGGCGACCCGCCGATCCTGGAACCGCGCGGGTATCTGTACCGCATGGCCTACCATCACGCGCTCAACCGCAGCCAAGCCGACGCGCGCGAACGGCGGGCGATGGCGGAGTACGCCAGCGACCTGGCCGATGCCCGCAATGATGGTGAGGCGCTGGCGTTGGACCAGGCCCAGCTGCGCGAGATCAGCCAGACCATCCTGGCGCTGCCGCCACAGGTGCGCGAGTGCTTCGTGCTCAACCGTTACCTGGGCCTGAGCGAGCGCGAGATCGCTCTGCGCCTGGGTATTTCCAAGAGTGTGGTGGGCAAGTACGTGCTGCGCGCGGCCCTGCTCATCCAGCAACAGCAGCGGGGAAGCCGCGCATGACCTGCAGGTGCCGTGGGCAGATGCCGCTTACCGTTGTCTCAACTGTAAGGCGCACCCGTTGGTGGTGCCGCAGGCCACAATCATGACTACGTCCATACCCTCGCCGCGTCAGGCCAGGCAGGCGTTGCGCTGGGTGATACGGTGCAATGCGGGCCGGTTGCCGGAGCGCCAGCAACGCGCCCTGCAGCGTTGGCTGCAGGCCGATCCCCGGCATGCCGATGCCTGGCGCCAGCAGCAGGCCTTCTGGCAAGGACTGGATGCCGCCGGCCCGGATGTCCTGGCTGCGCTTCCGGAACTGACCGCCGAACCCGCGCTGCGGCCGCTGCAGCCACGTCGTCGACTGCCTTGGCTGCTGGCCAGTGCGGCGGTGCTGCTGCTTTCGGTGACGGTGGCGCCGCACGCGTGGCTGCTGGTCCGCAGCGATGTGCGCAGCGGCAACGCGCCGCGCACGGTGCAGCTGCAGGATGGCAGCACTGCCATATTGGATGCAGGCAGCGCGCTGGCGCTTGATTTCAGCGCCGGCCAGCGCCGCCTGCAGTTGCTGCGTGGCAGCGCCTGGTTCCAGGTCGCGCACGAAGCCCGACCGTTCCGGGTGGAGGCCGGCGGCGGCGAGATCCGTGACATCGGCACGGCATTCAGCGTTGCGTTGCAGGATGCCGTGGTGACCACCGAGGTCAGCCAGGGCGAAGTCGAGATCAGGCCGGGTCATGCCGCTGCGCAGCGGCTGCAGGCCGGGCAGGCACGCGCGTTCCGTGATGGCCGCTGGCTGCAGCCGCTGCAGCTGACCGATGTGGAGGCCATCGCACCGTGGCGGCGCGGCGAGATCGTCATTGATGATCTGCCTGCGCAGCAGGCGATCGAGCATCTTGCCCGCTACCGGAGTGCGCCGGTCTGGGTTCTGCGCGGGCAGGGCGCTCAGGTGGCGGTGAGCGGGTTGTTCCATCTGCAGCAGCCCGATGCGGCAATCGCCGCCGTGGCCCAGCAGGCCGGTCTGCGCAGCCAGCGCCTGCCGGGCGGCGCGTTGTTGTTGTGGTGATCCCACGGGGTAGCGGGTGGGTTCATCCACGCATGGCGTGGATCTACTGGTGTGATTCGATGATCTGCCGATCAACCAGAAAAACCGTGGGCAGATCCCATCCCGCGTTGTCTCTAGTGGTATAGCCAGAGCGAAACCGCGTTTCTTCTCAAGCCAACCGAGCCGCGTGCACCCGATGTGCGCACGGTCCCGCCACCTTGAGGAGTCACCGTTCATGCCGTTCCCGGCATCCGCCCGTCATCGCCACGCTACCGTCCTCGCCCTGGCCATCGCCACGGCACTGGTTCCCTTCGCTTGGGTGCCGACCGCCCGCGCCCAGGCCGCTACTGCCTCCGTGCGCACGTATGCCATTCCCGAACAGGCCTTGGCCGACGCAGTGCGCAGCTTCGGCCGCCAGTCGCAGGTGCAGGTGGTGTTCCGCAGCGATCTGGTGGAAGGGCGGCGCTCGCGTGCAGTGCAGGGCCAGTACAGCCCCACCGAGGCGCTGGACCAGTTGCTGCAGGGCAGTGGCCTGCGCGCGCAGCAGGAGCCGGGCGGCACCTGGACCCTGCAGGCCGCCGCCGCTGACGGCGGGGTGGTGGTCACCGACACGCTGAAAGTGGGCGGGCGCCTGCAGGCCGACGGCGGAGAAACACGTGATCGTTGGGGATACGACGACGTGTTCGCGCTCGACCTGAGCACGGCCTATTCCGGTCGCGACCGGGTGGAGCGCTATCGCGGCGCCAACCCGGCCGACGTGGTCAAGGATCTGGTCGGTGTGTTCAGCGGCGACGCCCGCAACAGCGGCGCGCTGGACCTCAACATACGCGGCATCCAGGGGCCGGGGCGGGTGCCGGTCAGCATCGACGGTGGCGAGCAGGCGCTGACCGTATGGCGGGGCTACAACGGCGTCAGCAACCGCAACTACATCGATCCCAACCTGATTGGTGGCATCCAGGTCATCAAGGGGCCAGCGTTGGTGCGTGATGTACACAGCGGTATCGGCGGAGCGATGGTCATCAAGACCCTCGACGTCGACGACATCGTGCCGGCCGGTGAGCGCTTCGGCGGGGAGCTGAAGATCGAAGGCAGCAGCAATGCGGTGTCACCGCGCCTGCCACGGCTGCACACCGGCGAGGACTACCGCACGGTGGAGGGTTTCCCGCAGCAGTCGCCGAACTCGCCCTATGCTGACCGCACCCTGGTGGTGCCGGTGAAATCGCGCAGCGGTGACAACCCGTTCGATGGCGATGACCAGGCCTGGCGGCTGGCGCTGGGCTGGCGCGGTGAGCGGGTGGACGTGATGGCGGCCTACGCGTGGCGCAAGCGCGGCAACTATTTCTCGGGCAGCAAGGGCAGTGCCTACTACGATCAGGACCCGCGCGAGCAGTACGAATACCAGGGCATCGATTACATCACCACGCTGGCGCGCTACTTCAAGCCGGGTGATGAAGTCCCCAACACGTCCAGCGAACAGGAGTCGTGGCTGCTGAAGGCCACCTGGCAGATCAGCGATGACCAGCAGCTCAAGGCCACCTGGCGGCACACGCTTTCGCACTACGGCGAGATCATGCCTTCGCGCATCCTGTCCGCGCCGGATTACGGGCGCATCCAGTGGCCGCTCAGCCGGGTCGATTCCGATGCCTGGAACCTGGAGTACCGCTGGCAGCCGGCCGGCAGCCGTTGGCTCGACCTGCGCGCCAACCTGTGGCGGACCGAAACCAACAGCGATACCTACACCGCCGGTGGTTTCCCCAACTTCGCCTCGGGCAACCCCGATTGGGACCCCAGCCGCAGCCCGATCCTGCGCAACACCGCACTGGCCAATGCCCGCAACGACCGGACCGGGTTGACCCTGAGCAACCGCTTCGGCCTGCATTCCACGCTTGACCTGACCGTGGGGGGCAACTGGCAGTATGAAAAACTGGGGTCGGGAGACCCGTACTTCGGCGTCAGTGATGGCTGGCGCATGTACCCGCGCGCGGGCCGTCGCCAGGAAGGCGAGGGCTACCTCACGCTGGAGTGGCGGCCGGTCGATTTCCTCACCCTCAATGCCGGCGTGCGCTACAGCCGCTACTGGGCCTTTGATGACTTCCTCGGCGAGCATCCCGAGCTGTTGACCCGCGGGGTGGGCGGCAAGCAGGCAAGCTACCGGGTCAATGAGCTGCCGGAGCGCCCAGCCAGCGTGCAGGCGCAGGTGGATTCGCTCGAAGCCGAGCGCGCCTTCTGGGAGAGCATAGGCATGGGCTGGTTCGTCGACGATGCGATCCGTGGCCTGCTGCAGAGTTACCAGACGCCACAGCCGGTGGAGCACACCATCGCCTGGCTGCCCGATGCCGACGGCAACTACTCCCGTGCCACCAATCCGTGCCTCAATGGCGAAGTGGCCGCCATCCCCGGCGCGCTGCCGCTGTTCCCCGGCAGCGACCAGGTCTGCAGCATCCGCAACACAGTGCAGTCGCGGCCGGTGGATGGACGCAATACCCGCCGTCGCGACCATGCCTGGCTGCCCACCTTCTCGGCAACGGTGAACCTGTCGCCGGCCGCGCGCATCTACCTGCGCTACAGCGAGGCGGTGCGCTTCCCGAGCATGTTCGAGAGCACCATTGCCTTCTCCAGCAGCCTCAATCCGCTGTACGCGCTCAAGCCCGAGCACGCCTACAACTACGAGCTGGGCTATGTACACAATCTGTCCGCGCTGTTCGGCGGCACCGCCGATGCCGACGTCAAGTTGGCCTACTACCTGCACAAGACGCGCGATGTGATCGAGCGCGACGCCTACTTCCTGTTCGACAACATCGACAAGCAGACCATCCGTGGCATCGAACTGCAGGCGCGCTTCGACAATCGACGCTTTTTCAGTGACCTGGGTATCGCGCGCACGCTGGAAAACGAGGTGTGCGACGAGAGCAGCGCGGTGCTGCTCGACGCCAACCGCGGGCTGGTGCCGAACTGCGTACAGGACGGTTTCGTGGGTGGCTACCTGCTGACCCAGGCGATTCCCAAGCTGTCGGTGAATCTGTCACTGGGCACGCGCCTGTTCGATGAGCGGCTGGAACTGGGCAGCCGCATCGTGCACTACCGGCGCCACGACAACCCCGACCTGCAGATCTACCGCGATCGTCTGCTGGCAGGTGGCAGCAGCCTGCTCTGGCAGAACGTGCCGTTCACCTGGGGAAACATCACCACCGTGGATGCCTATGCGCGCTGGCGCTTCAACGACCACGCCAGCGTTGAACTGGTCGGCAGCAATCTCGGCAACCGCTATTACGTCGACCCGGCCACGCGCTCCACGCTGCCGGCGCCGGGTCGCACCGTCAAGCTTGCGCTCACTGCGCGCTTCTGAGTTTCACCGTTGCAAGCGTTGTACCTGTAGTTCCCTCAATCCAAGGAGTTTTTCCATGAAAATGATCTCCCGTTCCCTGCTTACCGTCGCCGCCAGCCTGGCCCTGGCCGGTGCCGCCCACGCTGCCGATATCGTCGGTGCGGCCAGCGCCGTCACCGATCCGCAGTTGAACGTCAACGTCGGCGAATCGCAGGTCAATGGTGGCCCGCACTCGGCAGGCAAGGCCGGTATTGGCGTCGGCACCGTCTCGGGTGGCACGCGTGTGGACTTCCAGGGCTTGAGCGCCTACTCGGCACCCACGGTCATCAACGGCACCACCGTGCGCACCCTCGCCATGCCGATCACCGGTACCCCGGGCAGCCACGCCGGCATGGGCCACTTCAACTTCGTCAAGGTCGGTAGCGGCGATGTATGGTTCGGCGAATGGTCCAAGGATGGCGCGGCTGGCGGCTTCAACAACCGCCAGGTGTACTTCGTCGGTGATCGCACCGGCACCACGCTGCCGGCAGGCGTGGCCACCTACGCCGTCGCAGGCCTCAACAAGTTCAACGGCAGCAACCTGCTCAGCGGTACCTTCCGCGCTGACTTCGGCACCGGCCGCCTCAACGGCGCGCTGGCCGGCTCGGGCCTGACCGTGGCCGTGGCTGCATCGATCAACAGCGCCAACGCGTCGTTCGCCGGTTCGGCTACGGCCAACGGTACGGTTGCCGGCACCAGTCAGGGCCAGTTCTTCGGCGCCAACGCCGCTACCCTGGCCGGCATCGCCACCTTCGCCGGCAACAGCCAGTACGACACCGCCTTCGGCGGCAGCAAGAACTGATCGCCACGCCCCTGACGGGGCAGGGCAGGGACAAGCCGCGATCCGCCAGTCCCTGCTTCGGCCCGCGATAGTGCTTCAACCGGATCGAACATGCGCCACCTTCTCTTTCTTGTCGTCCTGCTGCTGGCATGGCCGCTCAATGATGCCCGCGCCCAGCAGGATGACCTGCGCCGCGTGCTCGAACAGGGCAGCGAGCTGCGTCATCAGCAGCAGGACCAGCAACGCCTGCGCCAGGCCGAGCACGAGCGACCGATCATCACCCTCGACGGCCAGCAGTACCGCGTGGAGCGCACTGTCGACGACCTCGGCCAGGCGCTCTATCTCTCGCTGCAGCATCAGCAATGGCAGGCCGTGGCCGCCTTCCTGGCCGAGTACATCGAACTGCCCGGCCATGATCCGCTGCTGCGCCACTACGCGCAGGGCGCGCTGGCGCGGGTGGCTGGACAGCACGGCAAGGCCGCCGCCGAATACGAGGCCGTGCTCGCCGCGCAGCCGGACTTCCTGCCGGCGCGGCTGGAACTGGCACGTGTCTATGCCGAAGACCAGCGCGACCGCGATGCCATCGCCCTGTTCGAGGCGATCGCAGCCGGTATCGATGGCGACGATCCGGCAACGGCAGGCGTGCGTACGCGGGTGGACGGCTACCTGCAGGCCCTGCAGGCGCGCCAGCGCTGGAAAGGTGGGATCGCCGCTGGCCCGGCCTGGAGCGACAACATCAACCGCAGTTCGGCCAGCCGTACCTGCCTGTTCGGTGACGGCACCACCTGTTTCATCGAACGCCGGTTGCCCGATGCACAGGCAGCATTCGGCCTGGACTACGACGCCAGCCTGGAACGGCGCCTGCCGTTGGCCGGCCACCATGGGCTGTACCTGCGCGGGCTGGCGTTCGGCCAGGCGTGGCGCGGGCACAGCGACTACAACGAGCTCAATGCCAGCGTGCAGGCCGGTTACAGCTGGCGCAGCGCACGGCATACCGTGCTGCTGGCGCCCAGCTACGATTACCAGGGGTTGGGCAACCATGCGCTGCAGGGCGGTGCCGGCGTGCATGGCGAATGGCAGTTCGCCGCCGATGCGCGCAGCCTGCTGAAGCTGGAAGCCGACTGGAAACGCCAGCGCTATCGACAGCCGGGGTTGGCCAGCAACTACGACGGTGAACTGGCGGCGATCTATGCCACCTGGTTCCGTGCGCTCAACCCACGCTGGACGGTATTTGCCGGGGTCGACCTGAGTGACAGCAGCGCCGCTGATCCCGCCAATGGCTACCGGCAACGCGGCCTGCGCCTGGGCGCAGCACGCCAGTGGAGCGGCACCACGGCCACCGTGTTCGTGTCGCTGCGTGAGCGTGACTACGATGCGTGGAGCCCGTTGCTGGAAGCGCGTCGGCAGGACAGCGAGCAGAACCTGATCGCCATCGTGCGCAGCGAGCGCCTGGCCATAGCCGGGCTGGTGCCCAGCCTGAGCCTGCGTTACGCACGCATCGACAGCAACGTAGACTGGCTGTACAGCCACGACCGCAGCCTGCTGAGCCTGAAATGGGAACGGGCGTTCTGAGCCGTCGGCCCGGTCCGGAGAGCGGGAGGGTCCATTTATCCCCAATTTGGCCAAATTGGGTATAGTGGCCTCATATCCTTTCGCTGGAGCCGTGCCATGACCCTCCCGCTCGACCTGCCCGGCCTCGACAAGGCCCCGGCATCCTCGGTCAAGACCCGTGGCTGGCCCAGCCTGATGCGTACCGTGCGCGAGAAGCAGGCGCTGGTCATCACCAACCACAACCACCCCGAAGCGGTGATCGTGGACATCAAGACCTACCAGGAGCTGCTGGCCAGGGCCAGCGGCAGCGATAGCGAAGAGCGCAGCGACGTGCTCTCGCGCCTGCGTACCGAGTTCGACCAGGCGCTGGCGGGGCTGCAGCAGGGTGAGGGGCTGGGCAAGGTGATGGGCAAGCCGATCCGCCGCGGCCACAAGGTCGCGCTCGGCCGTCCGCTCTGACTCATGGGGCGGATCCTGGCGTTGGCCGGCGTCAACGGCGCCGGCAAGAGTTCGCTGCTCGGTACCTGGCTGGAGGCCGACGGCCTGGGCTGGTACAACCCGGACAGCTTCACCCGACGGCTGGTGGAGGCGGGCTGGCCGTTGGCCGAAGCCAACGCTGAAGCGTGGCAGGAAGGCGCACGACGGCTGCGCCAGGCGATCGCCGACGGCAGCGATTTTGCCTTTGAAACCACCTTGGGCGGCAACACCATTCCGCGTCTGTTGCGTGAGGCCTGCAGCCAGCACGACGTGGCGATCTGGTTCTGCGGGTTGGCCACCGTCGAACTGCATGTGGCCCGCGTGGCCGCCCGCGTTGCTGGCGGGGGCCACGACATTCCGCAGGACAAGATCCGCGCACGCTTCGATTCCGCGCGCGAGAACCTGTTGGCATTGATGCCGCATCTGGCCGAACTGCATGTGTATGACAACAGCGCGCCGGCCGATCGCTATGGGCGTGTTGCCCCCTTGCCGGTGCTGGCGCTGGATCGCCAGGGCCTGCAGTATCCGGTGTCGGTGGTGGAGCTGCTGCACACCCCGGACTGGGCCAAGCCCATCGTCATGCGCGCGATGGAACTGCATGCCGACAACACGCCGCTTGCCGGTCCGCCTGTGCGATGATCCGACTCCGCAGATTCAGTGATCGAGGAACAGGGATGTACGAGCGGAAGCACTGGCAGGCCATCGGCCTGCGCGCGCTGGTGGCGGCCATGGCATTGACGGTGGCGGCACCGCTGCTTGCCCAGGATGCAACGCCGGCCGACGCCAAGGATGAAGCGAAGAGCGAGCCGAAGAACGAGCCGATGAGCTACGACAAGGCACGTCGTACCGCCGAGGCCTCCCTGCGCCTGCATCCGGGTACCGACAGCCAGTATGACTACCGCCCGCTGTGGGCCGGCAATGCCGACCTTGATGGTGATGGCCGCCCGGAGATCATTTATCTGTATACCGCCACGCAGAGCGGCGGCATGGCGCAACAGCTCAACGAACTGGTGGTGATGACCCCGCTGGCCGAAGGCGATGCACGGGGCCAGACCGCATCACCGGGCAAATCCGCCTATGACGACGAAACCTACGCGTTGATCCGCGCGTCCGGCTACGCCGATGACGCTGCCGTGCACATTCCCGGCGAGATGGAAACGATCACCATGGACGGCGACCGTATCCGCGTCACCTTCAACAGCACCCGCAACTCGAAGCTGTGCGTGCGTGGCAAGGTGACCTGCCCACCGGAAGGCCAGCATGCCTGGGTGTACCGCTGGACCCCGGGCAAGCTGACCCGCGCCGAGTAATCGCGTTACCGGCAGCGCCGGGCAATGCCCGGCGCTGCCTCAGCCACTCAGGCAGGGGTCACCTGTTCCGGCTCGGCCACGTCCGGCAATGGCGGCAGGGTGCGATCCACTGTCACCGGGGCATCGCTCTTCAACAGCGCCGCCGCCTCCTTGTTGCAGCCCACGGCCGGCGGCGAACCGCGCAGCGGCAGGCCGGCGGTTTCCTTCACGAAGATCATCGTGATCAGGCCGATCACCGCCGCGCCCATCAGGTAGTAGGCCGGCACCAGCGGATCGCCGGTGCGCTCCACCAGCCAGGCGGTCACCAGCGGCGTGGTGCCACCAAACAGCGACACCGACACGTTGAACGCAATGGACAGCGCGCTGTAGCGCACCGGCGTATAGAACAGTGCCGGCAGCGTGGAGGGCATCGAACTGGTGAAGCACACCAGCGCCAGGCCCAGCAGCATCAGGCCAAGGAAGATCAGCCAGTCGTTGCCGCTGCCCACCAGCAGCAGGCTCGGCACCGCCAGCACCAGCAGCGCGATGCAGGCGCCGATGATCATCGGGCGCCGGCCCAGCTTGTCGCTGAAAAGGCCACCGACAATGTTCAACGGCATCATCACCAGCATCACGATGATGATCAGCAGCAGGCCCTTGCTCTCCGCATACCCCATGGTCACGCTCAGGTAGCTGGGCATGTAGGTCAGCAGCATGTAGTCGGTCACGTTGAACACCAGCACCAGGCCCATGCAGACGATCAGCTGGCGCCCGTGCACACGGAACAGATCGAGCAGGCCGGGGCGCTCATGGTCGCGCTTCTCGGCTTCTTCGGCGAAGGCGCGGAACGCTGGCGTTTCCTCCAGCCGCATGCGCATGTACAGGCCCAGCAGGCCGAGTGGGCCGGCCACCAGGAACGGAATGCGCCAGCCCCAGTCCAGCATCTGCGCGCTGCTCAACAGCATGTGCAGGGCGGTGACCGTACCGGCGCCGGCGATGTAGCCGCCCAGCGTGCCGAACTCCAGCCAGCTGCCCATCAGGCCGCGGTTGCGGTCGGTGGAGTACTCGGCGATGAACGTTGCCGCGCCGCCATACTCGCCACCGGTGGAAAAGCCCTGCACTACGCGCGCGAGCAACAGCAGCACCGGCGCCCAGATGCCGATGCGTTCGTAAGAGGGAATCAGGCCGATGGCGAAGGTGCCCAGGGCCATCATGATCATGGTGAAGGCCAGTACCTTCTGGCGCCCGTACCGGTCGCCCAGGGGCCCGAAGACCATGCCGCCCAGCGGGCGTACCAGGAAGGCCACGGTGAACGTGGCGAACGCAGCGATCACCTGCGCGGTGGGGTTGCTGGAGGGGAAGAACACCTGGCCGATGGTGACGGCGAGATAGCCATAGACACCGAAGTCGAACCATTCCATCGCATTGCCCAGTGCAGCGGCGCCCACGGCGCGCTTGAGCATGGGTTTGTCGACAACGGTGATCTCGTCGACCTTCAGATGGCGGCGGCGTTTGAACCAGCCGAAATGGGCGTGGGCATCGGAGTTGTCCTGCATGGGGACTCCCTTGGAAGAATGGAAATGGAGTGGAATGGGCGGTACGGATGTCCCGAAAGTCGGAAACGGCGATGCTGGCGCAGCAGGCGCAGGGGCATCGAATGGAAGGCCCGGAACGGGGCGAATGGTGTGTGCGATCAAACGCCGCGCACGCGACAAGCATTGCCCGCTGCCAGAACGCGGGACAATCGGATGGGTCCGATTACGTGTCAGACCGCGTCAGTGCACGTGGGGTGGTGGCAGGCGCAGAGAACAGGCGGGGCAGGGCCCGCAGGCGTCATCCGCCGGGATCCAGCGCGAGGCGGTGGAAAGGCGAGGGGGAAGCAACGATGGAAAGCGAAGCGCCGGTCGGCAGTGCTTCCCGCATGCCAGCAACAGGTGCTGACGCGCAGTGGGTCGTGTCGATCATGTGTTCATGATAACGGTTACAGTGTGAGCGTGCCGAGAATCGCGCCAGCACGAACGCAGCGTTCCATGTTGCCTGTTCATGCAGATGACCCACGCACATCGAATGAACATGTTGTGCTCACCTCGCTCACGCCATGCCTTCTACGGTGGTTGCGAACCAACGCAAGGAGTAACGCATGACCCGTCGCATTCCCGAAGGTACCCTGGTTATCGTCGCCGATGGTGGCTCGGCCCGCGTGTTCACCAACGTCGGCAGCGAGCAGAAGCTCACCTTGAAGCAGGAAGGCGAGCTGCGGCTGCAGGACATCAGCGAGCAGGGTGTGTCCGGACAGGGGCCGTCCGGCGCGGTGCCCAAGGACATGTCGATCTCGCAGCTCAACGAAGCGACCTTCGCCAAGCAGGTGGCCGAGCAGCTCAACGAAGATGCACTCAACAACCGCTACGCGCATCTGGTGCTGATCGCCGATCCCACCACGTTGGGTCGCATCCGTCCGTTGCTGCATAAAGAGACGCAGGCGCGGTTGCTGGTCGATATCGCCAAGGATCTGACCAACGCGCCGCTGGAAGACATCCAGCGCACACTGCAGGGGTAACCGGCATGCCCTTCATGCGTGATCATGTAGCCGCCGAGCCGGCCCGCGCGGAGGTGGATGCGCAGGCCGGTTGGCTGCTGCTGGAATTCGGCGCGCCGTGGTGCGGCCATTGCCAGGCCGCGCAATCGGCACTGCAGGCCTTCGTGGATGCACATGATCTGCCGCACTGGAAGATCGAAGACGGCAAGGGCAAGCCGCTGGGCCGCTCGTACCAGGTGAAGCTGTGGCCGACGGTGATCCTGTTGCGTGACGGCAAGGAAGTGGCGCGCGTGGTGCGGCCGGTGGATGCGGCAGATCTCGCCACACTACAGGGCGCGCTGCCGGATTAAGCGGCTCCTGTAGAGCCGAGCCCATGCTCGGCGTGCTCCGTCACCAACCGTAGTGCTCGATCACACCAGAGTCGAGCATGGGCTCGGCTCTACACGCTTCAATGCAGCGTCACCCGCACATGCTGCTCGCGCAGTTCATGCAGCAACCGCCGACCATGCTGGCTCAGCGCCATCATCGCAACCGTGATCTTCTGCAGGTTGTAGCCCGGGCGCAGATGCGCCTGTGGGTCTACCGGTTCGTTCTCACCGATCATCATTGCCATGCCCTCGGCGGTGTTCAGGGCGTGCTCGATGCGGAAGAACAGAGATTCCATTTCCGGGGTCAGGATGGGCGGTTCATGCGACATGCGATGGCTCCTTGAGGTACGTGGCCACCGGAGGGTGGCGGGCGATGCGGGTTGGAACCCCGGCGCAATTGAAGAAAACCGGATGGCCTTGCGGCCACACGCATCGCCCACCGTAGTTACGACAGGCGAATCTTCAATTGAATTTCGGGGGTTCCAATCCCGGCAGCGGTGTTCACGCTGCGCGGACATCCTGCACACGCCAGCCAGCGCAGTTCCAATAGATTTTTCATACGGAAATTTCTCCACCCGAAGCGCGAGCATATGCATGTCGCGCGCAGCCCAGCCGTCGACCTGATGGCGACATGATGTGGCGCGATGCGCTGCGTTCCGCAGCGACGAGCGCGCTCGCCGACGCAACCCGAAAAACAAAAAGGCAGCCCGGCACGCAAGCCCGGGCTGCCCTGACAAGGCCAGAAACGCCTTACCAGCTGTAGCTCACACCCACCTGCGCACTGGTCTGCTGGAAACCGCTGGCCTTCTGCAGCGACAGCCCGCCCCACGCACCCACACCGTTGCCGAACTTCAGCGACGCACCGGCACTGAATTCACCACGGCTGCGCGGGATGCGCGCATCCGCCACCTCATCGTCCATGCGGATCTGCGACTCGGCACGGGTGTGCAGCCAGTGGGCCGCGATGTACGGCTGCACTTCGGTCGTTCCATTACCCCAGCGCGTCACGCCGGACAGGCGCAGGCCAGCACGACCGAACAGGCCATCGGCATCCTCGCTGGTTACCACCGTGCCGTTGGCTTCGGTGTGGCGGTTGCTGTCCCAGCGGTTGTAACCCAGCTGCAGCTGCGGCTCCAGATAGATGCCGCCGTTGCTGGCGCCACCCACACGGAAGGCGTAGCCGGTTTCCACCGCACCCTGCCATGCACGGCTGTCATAGCGCTCGTCGGCCAGGCCGATACCTTCCACCCGGTTGCGGAACTGGGCGCGCTGCACCGAGCCGTCCACATAGAAGCCGGCGTACGGGTCAGCGCCGTTACCGCCGCGCCAGGTGCCGTACAGGCCCAGCGCTTCGCCCTTCACCTTGCCGCGGGCGTAGTAGCCGGTCAGCGCATTGGTGGAGGTGCTGGTGGCGTTGCCGCTGGACAGCATCACGCCCACGCTGCTGCCCGAATCGTGGCGCCACACATCGGCACCGACGGTCAGTGCCTGGCTGTTGCCGCGGATGTCGAGCTGGCGGCTGACCGCATCGAAACCGTTGCGCGAGCCGTCCACGCGCGCCCACGCACGGCCACCGTTCTGGCCGGCCTGGCGATCGTGGTAGCCCAGGCGGAACATCGTCTGCGCGGCCTGCAGGTTGGCCAGATAGGCGCCGGGTTCGGGGCGCAGCACTGGGTCCGGATCCGGGCCCGGCAGCACCGGGTTGCATTCCGGCAGGGTCGGGTCGGCCACGCACGGGTCCGGCTGGGTCGGCAGCTGCGAACGCAGATACCAGTTGCCATCGGTGCCGGTGCCCTTGAACAGGAAGTAGTCGTACTGGCCGCCCACGGCACGGCCGGCCAGGGTGAACTGGCCATTGGAGGCACCGCCCACCTGGATCAGCTCGATACCCTTATCGGTCTGCGCACCGGCACCGCCGACGTTGTTGACGCGCACGTTGGCGCTGCCGCTGGTGTCGCCACCGATGATCAGCTTGTCGGAGGCAGCGGTGTCGCCCGCCAGCACGGTGTTGAACAGGATGGTGCCGTCATTGCCGCTGAAGTTGCCGGCGACGTTGAGGGTATTGAAGGTTGTGCCATTGCCCAGCGACACCGTGCCACTGCCGAGATCGAGCCGGCCAACGGTGGAATTGCCGGTCATGTTCCAGGTGGCGGCGTCCAGCGCCACGCTGGCGACGTTGGTCATGGCGCCGGTGATGCTGGCGTTGCCGGACAGGGCCACGTGCATCTGCGACGCCGCATCGGCGCGCAGGTCGCCTTGCAGATTGGAGGCCTGCACATTGAAGTCCAGGGTGCCGCCGTCGATGACTTCGGCGATCACGCCGTTGCCGCCGGAGACGTTGCCTCCGTTTGCGACTGTAACCGTGGTCTTGTCGACGAGCCCGGCACCGCTGAATACGATTCCCGAACCAGTACGGCCGAGAACACTCGAGTTGTCGATGGTGATCGTATTGTCGGCGATCGAGCTTCCCGGGGTGCCGGGGCTGGAAGTGCCGATGAAGATTCCGTTCTCGTCACCGGCGACGGCGGAGCCATTGGCAATCCGAATCGTTGAATTGGACGTGACAAGAATGCCGGTCTTCAGACCCGCGGGTTCGAGGTTTCCGGTGCCTTCGCCCGTTGACTCCACGCGGGTGCCGGAGAGCTCAAGTACGCCGCTTTGGATGTAGGCACCAATCCCGCGCCCCGAGATGATCGAATTCGAGACGGTCGCCATCCCCGCTGGGTCGTTGGAGGTGATCCCATTCGTGACCGAGAGGGCGGAGGCGGTGTCATTGGTGATTCTGGAGCCAACGACCGTTCCTGACGCGGAGACGAATTGGGTCACCGAAGTACGGTTGCTGCCATTTACAGTGGCCCCGGTCATGTGCATGACGGCCCCGTTCTGCACGCTGGAAGACGTGGCTGAACTGCCGGGGTTGAAGGTAAGTGTCGCCCCATCACCACTCGCAATCCAGGACTCCGCATTATCGCCCTCATTGATGGTGGCGCTTTCACCGGGCTGGAGAATCCTGGCCTGAGCGGAAGAGGCGATGACAAGACCAGCCGCAACGGCCAGCGCAAGCGAACAGCGAACAGCGATCTTCATGGGGACTCCTGGTAGATGGAAATTCCGGAAAGGGACCGCATTCATGTCGCCGACGTGAATCAAGCGCGCAGATGCGGTGAAGGCGTTGTGATTTTTCGAGGCCTTCGGGCATGGCTGTGACAGAGTGCGAAAGCGGTCACATCACGACTCGCGGCGTCGTCTTTGCTCAGATTTGGTCGTGATTGGCATGGAGCACAGTCTGTTGATCGATCGCATTTCGATCCATGCAATTTGTTGCAATCGCTCTATTCGATAGCCCCGGTGAATGAGACCATTCAGCCGCAGCGCAGCATGCGGTGTGGCAGGGCCGGTGCTAGGATCTGACCATCACCTGAATCGATCCAAATGCCGATGCCCACGCTGGACCGTCGTCTCCTGATCGCTGTCGCCGCTACGGCGATGTTCGCCTCCGGCCTGGCTGCGGCCGCCCCGGCCAAGACCGCCGCCGACAAGGCCTATGCCTCGGTCGACCCGTTCATCGGCACCGGCGGCGAGGGGCACACCTACCCCGGTGCGACGGTGCCGTTCGGCATGGTCCAGCTCAGCCCGGATACGCGGATCCAGCCCCGTGAGAAGGCCTACGGCTGGGCGGCGGGCTATCGCTATGACGACAGCAGCATCGTCGGCTTCTCGCACACGCATTTTTCCGGCACCGGCCATTCAGACCTGGGCGACATCCTGCTGATGCCGTTCACCGGCAACCCGGGCCTGGAGCGCGGCGACCCTGAAAAGCCTCGCAGTGGTTACGCCTCGCGCTTCCGCCACGACGACGAGAAGGCCGAGCCGGGCTACTACGCGGTCACCCTGGACGACTACAAGGTGCGCGCCGAACTGACTACCAGCGCCCGCGTGGGTGTGCATCGCTATGCGTTCCCCAAGGGCACTGATGCCAAGGTGCTGCTGGACATGCGCACCAGCATGTATGACTACCAGGGCAAGATCCTGTGGTCGCGGGTGCGCGTGCGCACCGATGGCACCGTCACCGGTTTCCGCGAGACCCGCGGCTGGGCCGCCGGCCGCCAGCTGTATTTCGCGATGCGTTTCTCGCGGCCCCTGGCCAGCCACGAACTGCACAACACCGAGCAGGACATCGTCTACAAGGGCTTTGCGCCCCCGGGCGAGAAGGACCCGAAGCAGCGCGCGCAGATCGAGGGGCGGCAGCTGGTAGGTACCTTCGACTTCGGCAAGCTGGAGGCGCCGCTGGTGGTGAAGGTGGCGATCTCGCCGGTCAGCGAGGCGGGCGCCATCGCCAACCTGGATGCCGAAGTGGCCGACTTCGATTTCGACCGCGTGCGCGCGCAGGCAAAGCAGGAGTGGACGCAGGCGTTGTCGGTGCTGGATATCGACGCGCCGGAGCACGCGCGTCGCAGCGCCTACACCGCGCTGTACCACACGCTGCTGGGGCCGACGCTGTTCATGGACGCCGATGGCCAGTACCGCGGCGCCGACAATGCCGTGCACCAGGCCAAGGGCTATACGAACTATTCGACGTTCTCGCTGTGGGACACCTACCGGGCGCTGCACCCGCTGCTGACCCTGGTGCAGCCGGAAAAGCGCAACAGCGACTTCGTCAATTCCATGCTGGCCCATCACGAGCACAGCCCTTACGGCATGTTGCCGGTGTGGTCGTTCCACGGCCTGGAAGACTGGTGCATGATCGGCTACCACGCGGTACCGGTGATCGCCGATGCCTACGTGAAGGGCATCCGTGGTTTCGACGCGGACAAGGCGCTGAAGGCGATGGTGGAGACCGCCAACTACGGTCCTTACGATGGCATCGCGCAGTACCGTGAGCTGGGCTACGTGCCGATCGACGAAGAAGGTGAAGCGGCCAGCAAGACGCTGGAGTACGCCTTCGATGACTGGACCATCGCGCGCATGGCACAGGCGATGGGCAAGGCCGATGTGGCGGCAACCTTCGACAAGCGTGCCGGCAACTGGCGCAATGCCTTCGACAAGGACACCGGCTTCATGCGTGCACGCAAGCGCGATGGCAGCTTCCGCACCCCGTTCGACCCCAGCGCCAGTGGCTACGGCACCGACTACACCGAAGGCAATGCCTGGCAGTACTCGTGGTACGTGCCGCAGGACGTGGCTGGTCTGGCCGCCGCGCACGGTGGCAGCGACAAGCTGCTGGCGCGCCTGGATGAAGTGTTCAACGCCAAGGTCGATCCGGCCATCTTCGAACACATGGAAGACATCACCGGCCTGATCGGCTGGTATGCGCATGGCAACGAACCCAGCCACCACGTGGCCTACCTGTACTCGCATGCCGGCCAGCCGTGGCGCACGCAGGCACGGCTGAAGCAGATCATGGACACCCAGTACGCCGATCGCCCCGATGGCCTGGCCGGCAACGATGACGTGGGCCAGATGTCGGCGTGGTATGTGTTCACTGCGCTGGGTTTCTACCCGGTGGCGCCGGGCTCGGGCGAGTACATCCTCGGCCGGCCGTTCCTGCCGAAGACCGCAATGCGGTTGCCGAACGGAAAGACCTTCACCATCGTGGCCGAAGGCCTGGACGACAAGCACACCTATGTGGGCAGCGTGACCCTCAACGGCAAGCCGTTGCAGCGCACCTTCCTGCGCCACGATGAGATCCTGGCTGGTGGCGAGCTGCATTTCACCATGCAGGCCGAACCGAACAAGAACTGGCCGGGGCAGGGCGCGCAGGCACCGTATTCGATGAGCCCGTGACGCAGCGCCCACCAAGGTGGGCGACTACCGATGTGGCGTGATCTGGTAGATGCCAACCTTGGTTGGCATGCGATCTACACCATCCCACCATTGGCGCGCAGCACCTGGCCGTTGATCCAGCCACCATCGGCACCGGCCAGGAACGCCACCGCACCGGCGATGTCTTCCGGCGTACCCAGCCGCTCCAAAGGATTCATCTTCGCCAGCCGATCAATCAGCTCGGGCGACTTCCCGTCCAGGAACAGATCGGTGGCGGTCGGCCCGGGTGCCACCGCGTTTACGGTGATGCCGCGCCCGCGCAGCTCCTTGCTGAGGATCGCCCCCATCGTCTCCACGGCGGCCTTGCTGGCGGCATACACGCTGTAGTTTTCCAGCTTGATGCCCACCACGCTGGTGCTCAGGGTGACGATGCGGCCACCATCGCGCACGCGCCGCGAGGCCTCGCGCAGCACGTTGAATGCGCCCTTGAGGTTGATGCCGATCACGCGGTCGAACAATGCATCATCGCTGTCGGCCAGTGCGGCCAACTGCAGTACGCCGGCACTGTTGACCACCACGTCGATGCCACCGAAGCGCGCCTCGATCGCATCGAACAGCGCATGCACGGCTTGCGGGTCGGCCACATCGGCCTGCAGGGCCATGGCGTGGCCGCCATGGGCGGTCAGTTCGGCCGCCAGTGCCTCGGCCTCATCGCGGCGGCCGGCATAGTTGATCACCACGGCGTGGCCGTCGGCGGCCAGGCGGCGCGAGATGGCAGCGCCGATGCCACGGGAGCCGCCGGTGACCAGGGCGACAGAGCGGGAAGCGGGGGAGGTCATGGCACATTCCAGAAGGTCACGCCGGGATGGCGCAGGGCCATCTTCGTCTCTCCGCCGTCGCGGATAATCATGGATAATCCGGAAACATCATCCGGCCAGCCGAACAATGGACCGATTCACTGCCCTGCGTGCCTTCGTCCGGATCGTCGAGCGCCGCAGCTTCAGCCGTGCCGCCGAAGACCTGGGGCTGCCGCGGGCCACGGTGACCGACGCGATCAAGGCATTGGAGCAGCGCCTGGGCGTGCGCCTGCTGCACCGGACCACGCGCGTGGTGGTGCCGACGCTGGAAGGCGAAGCCTTCTATGGCCGCTGCCTGCGCCTGATCGCGGACATGGACGATGCCGAAGCCGCGTTCCGTGACGTGCCACCGCGCGGGCCACTGCGCATCGAAGTGCACGGTACGCTGGGGCGTCACCTGCTGTTCCCGCACCTGCCGGATTTCCTGCAGCGATACCCGGACATCGAACTGGAGGTCAGCGAGGGCGACCGCTATGTCGACCTGCTGCGCGAGGGCGTGGATGCGGCCATCCGCGTGGGCATCCTGGCCGACAGCGATCTGGCCGCGCGGCGCCTGGCGTTGCTGCGCGAGGTCACGGTGGCGTCGCCTGCCTACGTGCAGGCGCACGGGCAGCCTGAAAGCATCGCGTCGCTGGCAGCGGGACACCAGATGGTCGGCTACCGTTCCAGCGCCACCGGCCAGCTGATTCCGCTGGAGTTCCAGCAGGGCGGCCAGGTGCGCCATATGCCGTTGCCGGCACGCGTGCGGGTGTCCGGTGCCGACGCCTTCCTCGGTGCCGCGCTGGCCGGGTTGGGCATCATCCAGGCGCCGCGTTATCGGATGGACCGGTACATCGCGCGCGGGCAGCTGCTGGAGCTGTTGCCCGAGATGCCGCCCACGCCGAGCCCGGTCAGCCTGGTCTATCCGCGCAACCGCACGCCATCGCCACGGCTGCGGGTGTTCATCGACTGGGTGGCGGCTGTGTTCGAGGCGATCTAGGCCGGGGATGTTGCTGGGCGCGAGGGCAGCAGCAGTTCGAACGTCGTACCCGTTGCGCCGGAGGTCACGGTGGCCGAACCGCCATGCGCCTGCACGATGGCGCGGGTGATCGCCAGGCCCAGGCCTGCGCCATCACTGCGCGTGTGTCCGCGCTCGCCGCGATGGAAGCGATCGAACAGCCGCGGCAGGATGTCGGCGCTGATCGGCGTGCCGCTGTTGTGTACGGTGATCCGGCACTGCCCGGCGGCCTCTTCCAGCGTTACCACCACCGGCGTACCCGCAGTGGCGTGCTGCAGCGCGTTGGACAGCAGGTTTGCGATTGCCCGGTGCAGCATCAGCCGATTGCCCTGCACGCTGGCGCGACCTTCGCGCCGCAGCTGCAGCTGCCGATCCTCGGCCAGCAGGCTGTAGAACTCCAGCAGGGAGTCCGCCACATCTTCCAGCGCCACGTGCTCGCGCGAGGGCAGGGCACCCGGTGCCTCGGCCTGCGCCAGATAGAGCAGGTCACTGACCGTCTGGGCCAGCCGCTGCAGTTCTTCAGCACAGGAGGCCAGGGTTTCGCGGTAGGCGTCGTTGCTGCGCGGGTGTGCCAGTACCACCTGCACCTGGGTCAACATGTTGGTGATCGGCGTACGCAGTTCGTGGGCCAGATCACCGGAGAACTCGGTGAGGCGGGCGAAATCCTGCTGCAGGCGGGCCAGCATGCCGTTGAGTGTCTGCGCCAGCTGCTCCAGTTCTGCTGGCGCGGCATCGGAAGAAAGACGCCGTTGCAGACGTCCTGCGGTGATCTGCCGGGCCTCGTCGGACAGCGCCCGCAGGGGGCGCAGCGTGCGCCGCACCACATAGCCCCCCAGCAGGCTGCTGGCCAGTGCGGCGGTCACGATGGCGATTGCCAGCAGGTGGCGGAAGCGCTGCAGGAACGCCGCGTGGCGCGCGTCATCGATGGCCAGCAGGGTGGTCAACGTGCTGCCATCAGCCAGTGGCTGGCGCAGATGCAGCACGTGCAGGCAGCTGCCATCGGCCAAGGTCCAGTCGTGGCGACGTACCGCCAGATCGGCCGGCTGCGTCCGTGCATGCTTGCGAAGGAGGGGCGATGCCGTGGAAAACAGTGGCGTGCCGTGTTCGTCGATGATGTGGAATTCGATATCGGGATGATGGCCGAGCGCCTCGGCCAAACGCTGCGCACGTTGCCCGGCAGCGCCGCCTGCAGCCAAGTCGGCAATCAACGCGACCTTGTTCTCAAGCTCGGTGAAGTCCTGCGCGACCAGGTCGTGGCGGGCACTGAGGTAGATCGCCACGCCCAGCGCAGCGAGGACCACGGTGGCCACCGTGGCGAACAGTACGGTAAGCCGGGTGGCGATGGAAAGGCGCGGTCTCATGCATTGCGCGCCGTGGCGTCCTCGGGTGCCTCCAGCACGTAGCCCATGCCGCGCACCGTCACGATCAGCTTGTCGACGAAATCGTCGTCGATCTTCGCGCGCAGGCGGCGGATCGCCACGTCGATGACGTTGGTATCACTGTCGAAATTCATGTCCCAGACCTGCGAGGCGATCAACGAACGTGGCAGCACTTCGCCACGACGACGTGCAAGAAGCTCCAGCAGGCTGTATTCCTTCGGGCTGAGCGTGATGCGCTGACCGTTGCGTTCCACCCGCCGGCGCAGGGTGTCGACCACCAGGTCGGCGACCACGATCCGTTCGGCCAGTGGCGTTGCCTGGCCACGCCGCAGCAGGGTGCGCACACGGGCCAGCAGCTCGGCGAAGGCGAACGGCTTGGCCAGGTAGTCATCGGCCCCCAGCTCCAGCCCCTGGACCCGATCGGCGATGCTGCTGCGCGCGGACAGGAACAGTACCGGCACCTGGTCGCCACCGGCGCGCAACCGCGAAAGCACGTTCCAGCCGTCCAGCCTGGGCAGCATCACGTCAAGGATGACCAGGTGGTACTCACCGCTTTGGGCCAGATGCAGTCCATCCAGGCCGTCGCAGGCCAGATCCACCACGTAGCCGGCTTCAACGAGGCCTTGGCGCAGGTAGTTGCCGGTTTTCGGCTCATCTTCAACGATCAGCAGCTTCATGATTCACCTGGAGAGATGCAGGCGCAGGCTAGCAGAGCGCTGTTCATGCCAGCGGGTCCAGGGTGCCGAGCACGGCCACGCAGGCCAGTACCAGCAGTGCCAGTGTGGCCTCGCAGGCCAGGCTGCGGCGCAGCGAGCGCAGAGGGCGGGGTTGCCAGCCTGCGTGGATCGCCACGGCCAGTGCAGGCACCAGGCGCCAACGGTGCAGGGCCGCCAGCAGCAGCATCGCGGCAACCAGGCCTAGCTTGAACAGCAGCCAGCGCCCGTGGGCGGTGCCGGTCAGGGTGTGCAGCGAGCCACCCAGGTCGACGTAGCTGTAGGTGCCGGTCATCGCCAGCAACCCGACGATCACGGTGCCTGGCAGGGCGAAGCGGTGCGCGGCCTTCCACAGCTGGTGCGTGCGATGACGCAGGCCCGGCCCTTGGCGACGTAGCGCCAACTGCAGGAACGCGGCGATCGCTCCTACCCACGCGCCCGCCGCCAGCAGGTGCACGATGCCGGCGCCGAGCCGCAGATCGCCAGCGAGCCCGTCGCCGGCGACGGCGTGGCCATTCCAGGCCAGGCTGCCCAAGGCCGCTGCGGCAAGTACCAGCAGCGCCAGCCGACGCGCGCCCCGCACCGTTGCGGCCGGCAGCAGCAGGACGAAAGCCAGCAGCAACGCCAATGCGCGCAGCGTCGTGGCGATGCCCACCGGCGTGCCAGTGGCGAACCAGATCGCGGTGTCACGGTCGATGTCGGCCGCTGGCAGACCCAGCACGCTGGACACGCGTGCCAGCGCATCAACCCCCACCAGGGCGAGGGCACCGGCGGTCAATGGAAGGAAGATGCCGCGCGGCAGCGCCGGGCGCACGAACAGCAGCCTCCCGAACAGCAGCATCGACAGCAGGTACAGGGCCAGCCGCAGGCCATAGGGAGAGAGCTCGTCCACCACTGCTCTTATTTCACAGTGAAGCGGTAATCACCAGTGATCGGGTGGCTGTCCTGGCCGACCGCACGCCACTGCAGATGGTATTCGCCGGCGGACAGGGGCGTCGCGAAGCCGGCACGGAGCGTGTGTCCGTCGGCGGAGACCTGCTGCGAGGCCGTGGGTATGGCCATCTGCAGGCGGCCATGGGCCATGCGCAGTTCGATGCGGGTGGCACGCGGCAGCACCCGTTCACTGAACTGCAGTTCGATCTGGTTGGCGGGAGCTACGGTGGCACCCGCAGCCGGGGAGGAACGCACCAGGCTGGGATGGGCCAGCGCCCATGGTGCTGCGGCCAGGCCGAGCAACAGCAAGGCCAACGAAGCAGGGCGCAACAGGGAGTGCGACATCGAGGTTCACCGAGGGAAGAAAGTGAACGACAGCCTGCGGGGCAGTGCCTGTCATCGCCCTGACCCGGACATTACCGAACCGTCAGGTCCACTCGTACCTTGGACACCGCGCTGGCCGCGCGCATCACCTGTTCCGTCGACCACGTGACGAAGACGCTGGGTCAGCGTCCGTTCGACGGATAGGGCCTGGGTGGGTGGTGCCTTGCGCGGCCCACGCGCTGGGCGTGCAACCGGCCACACGCCGGAAGGCCGCTGCGAACTTGCTGGGATTGGCGTAGCCGCAGGCAAGCGCAACATCGGTGACGCTCTGCCCTGCGGACAACGCGCACTGCGCCCAGTGCATGCGGCGCTGGGTCAGGTAGGCATACGGTGGCATGCCGGTGGCGGCGCGCAGCGCGCGGCTGAAGGTGGTCGGTTCCATTCCGAGTACGCCGGCCAGCGCTGCGACATCCAGCGGCTGCGAACGGTGTTCATCGATGAAGCCCTGCAGCTGGCGCAGCTGCCGCGATGACAGCGGTGCAGCCATGCGTGGCCGGGCGGGCGGATGGCCGGCAAGCTGGGCCAATCGCCGCACCACCACTTCTGCGCCGTACTGCAGGAAGCCGGGCACGCAGGCGTCAACCTGTGCGCTGGACCATAGCGCGTGCAGTACGGAGGCGATGACCGGGTCGCGATGCAGTCGCAGGGAAAGGGAAGGAACGTCCGGGAAGCCGCCAGGAGCATCGCGCCACTGCGCGGTATCGATGGCCATTCCCAGCAGCTCCACCGCAGGGCTGGCGTAGTGTCCATGATCGCCGGGCAGTACCACGTTGAACTGGCCCGGATGCCACGGTGCCTGCAATACCCCGGCAGTCGTGCGTTGGTACAGGTTGCCGCCACCGGCCAGCAGCAGGCCCAGCCGCAGCTGGTGCGGGTGCCCCATGGGGCCTTCGCTGGCCTGGAAACCATGGCGCAGCAGAACGACCGAGCCATCCTCGCTGGTCACGGTTCCCTCCATGGGCTGGGCGGCTTCCCGGTGCAACTGGTCGGCGAGGGCGGGCATGGCGGGTCCAGGAATGGAGCAGCGCTGACTGCAATGGAGTGGCGGCGAGCGTCGAATGTTACAGGATAACAGTTTGCGCCAACCGGCCCGCCAGGCGCGTTTCCGTTCCTCATGAGGTTGCCCTTGAAAGTCCCCGTTTCCTCCGCTGCCCTCGTCGCAGCGTCGTTGCTCGTTCCTGTTCTTCCCGCCCACGCCCAGTCCGCCGATGCCACCACCCTCGATGGCGTGGTGGTCACCGGTTCCAAGCGCGACACGCCCTACCTGAAGAGTGACCTGTCGGTGACCGTGCTTGACCGGCAGGCGTTGAAAGAAGCCGGTGTCACCGAGTTCCGTGACCTGGACAAGCTGGCCCCCAACGTGAAGTTCAACGTGATGGGCCAGCTGAGCAACATGTTCATTTCCATCCGCGGCATCGAATCCAATCCTTTCCTGGTCAACCGTGCATCGGTCTACATCGATGGCATTCCGTTCCGCGAGCTGAGCAACGCGGTGCTCAACCAGGTGGAATCGGTCGAGGTGCTGCGGGGGCCGCAGGGAACCCTGTACGGCGCCAACAGCGAGTCGGGGCTGGTGCTGGTGCGCACGCGCGGGCCGGCCGATACCCGCGAGGGTGAGGTGAACGTGCGCAGCACCTGGTTCGGCAACGGCAACGGTACGGCCGTGGATGGCTTCCTGGCAGGCCCGCTGAGCAAGGACGGCACGCTGTCGGGCTCGGTGGCGTTCATGGGGTCCGATGAGGATGCCCACCTCAAGAACCTGACCCCGTACGGCGCGCGCGGCGAAGTGAAAGAGGGCTACCTGCAGGGCAAGCTGCGCTGGCGGCCCAGCGATTACGTGACCGTCAACGCCTTGGCCTATCACCTGCGCACACGCGCACCGGGCATGTTCGAGTACGAGTACCTGCCGCTGGATACCGGCCTGTACAACCGCACCTATGGCGATCGCCTCAACGGTGGCCGCCACGCCGGTGATTTCACCTACATCAACGATGCGCCCAAGCGCACCGAAAAGGACGAGACCGTTGCCGGCCTCAGCGCGCAGTGGCAACTGCAGTCCGGCACCCTGGATGTTGCCGCCTCGTACCGCAGCGAAGAAACCACCTCGGCTGGCTATGATTTCGACATGACGTCCAGCTCCGCGTTGGCCGGCTACATCTACGACAGGAAGGATGCATGGAATGCCGAGGCGCGCTTCAGCTCGCCCAGCGACCAGGCGCTGACCTGGATGGCCGGTGTATCGACCTATCGCATCGACAAGGATTCGATCCAGGGCACCTTCGTCGGCCCGGCGCTGCGCGGGCTGGACAGTTACAACCTGGCGCCGCGGCAGACCTCCAAGGGTGAGGACTACAGTGTTTTCGCGACCGCCAGCTACACGCTGCCTGCATTGCCGAAGCTGACCGCCAGCCTCGGCATCCGCCACGAGCAGGCCCGCCGTTCCACCGAGCAGCGTGCCGGATTCCTCGACCTGGGCGCCGGGGGCCTGGTGCGCTACCGCGACGCAGCCCTGGCGCATACGTTCTCGGCCACGTTGCCGCGCGTCTCGCTGCGCTATGACGCCAGCGATGATCTGTCGTTCTATGCGGCCTCGGCCAAGGGCTACATCCCCGGTGGCTTCAACCTGGCCGCCGCGCAGAGCGATGTGATCAACGAGAAGGTGCTGCGCTACGAATCCGAACGCATGTGGAGCCACGAAGTGGGCTTCAAGATGAACCTCGCGGGCGGCCGTGGCCATCTCGGCGGTGCCCTGTTCCATATCAGCTCGGACAACTGGCAGGAAATCCAGGTGGCCACCGATGCCAACGGCCGGCCGATCTCCTCCGACTACGTGGGCTCGGATGCCTCGATACGCTCGCGTGGTGCAGAGCTGGAAGGCGTATTTGAAGTTGCGCCAGGGTTCACGGTGATGGCCAATGTCGGCTATGTCGATGCGACGTACACCAAGCTGTGGGTCAGCCCGCAGGAGAACCTGCACGGCAAGCGGGTCAAGCTGACGCCGCACTACACCGGCTACCTGGCCGCGCGGTATCAGTTCGACTCCGGCATCTATGCCCGGGTGGAATCGCAGTTCACCGGTTCCAGCGCGCTGGACGAGCGCAACCGCGCGTTCCAGCCGGCAGTGGCCGTACTGGGCGTGCAGCTGGGTTACGAGCGGGGCCCGTGGAGCACGCGCGTGTTCGTGCAGAACCTGACCGACAAGCGCCGCATCAACGGCCTGATCTTCGACAACCTGGCCTTCGGCCGCGATGGCAACTACTACGGGCCGGTGGACAGCCCGCGCATTGTCGGCGCCGAGGTCGGCTACCGGTTCTGAAGGGTCATCAGCCGGCGGACCGCAGGGCCCGCCGGTTGCGCAGATGTGCGACGGCCAGCATCACCCCTCCGCAGGCGGTGGCAGCGCCATGCCAGAGCAGCGATTCCTTCAATGGCAGGTACAGCGAGGCGGACAGCAGCAGGATCGCGCCTGCAAGGGCCACGCACAGCGGCAGTGCGCGCTGATGGCGGCGCTGCCCGGCGGCGGTGCTGAGCAGGGCGATCGTCGAGGCCAGCAGCGCGAACAGCCATTCCCAGCGCGACATCACCAGCAGCGCGGTCATCGCCGCGTGGCCAGGGTGCTGGAACGAGCGCAGCGCCATCATCGCCGCGGGCGTGAAGGCCAGCAGCAAGGGCAGGGCCACGCAATGCGCGGCACAGGCCAGCGACAGCCAGGCGCCTGCCAGATCGAAGCGGGGATGCCAGCGTGCCGAAGCTGGCGGCTGGGCGCGAGCCCTTGCGGGCGAGGTCGGGATGTGGTCCATAATGTTATATAGTAACAATACGAGGCTCCCCCATGAAACGTTCTGCCGCTCTTCTACTGCTGCTTGCTGCTCATTCTGCGAACGCCCACGACGTGCGCCATCACGATGCGCATGTCCATGGCCAGGCCGATGTCGATCTGGCCGTGGACCAGGGAACGCTGGAACTGGCACTGCGTGCGCCGGGCATCGGCATCCTCGACTTCGAACGACCACCTGCCGACAGCCGCGAACAGGCCGCGTTGGCGCGGGCACGGTCGATCCTGCAGAGCGGCAGCTGGGTCACGTTGCCGAGCGCTGCGCAGTGCCGGCTGGACCATGCCGAGGCGACTGCGGAGGGCTTTGCGCCAGTAGCAGTGGCAACGCAGCCTGGCCAGCACACGCATGCCGGATTCACCGCAGCACTGCGCTACCACTGCGCCAACCCGGCGGCATTGCGTGGGCTGGCATTGCCGCTGCCGACGCTGTTTCCGGGGCTGCATGAAGTGATCGTCAATACCGCGACGTCGACCGGGCAAGGCCGCAGCGTGGTGACCGGCGACAGCCTGCGGGTGCCGCTGGCGCCATGAACGAGGCCGCCATCATCGACCTGCAGGGCGTGCAGTTCGGCTACGCAGACCGGGCAGTGCTGGACATCGCACAGCTGCAGGTGAGTGCGGGCAGCAGCGTGCTACTGCGCGGCACCAGCGGCTCGGGCAAGAGCACGCTGCTGGGCCTGCTGGCAGGCATCCTGCTGCCGGGCCGCGGCAGTATCCGTGTCGCCGGCCACGCGGTGAACGCGCTCGGTGCCGCCGCGCGTGATCGTTTCCGCGCCGATCAGCTGGGCGTGATCTTCCAGCAGTTCAACCTGCTGCCGTTCCTGAGCGTGCGCAACAACATCGCCCTGGGCGTGCGCTTCTCGCCGTTGCGCAATGCGCGCATCGACGGTGGGCTGGATGCCGAGATCGCGCGCCTGCTGCGCGCGCTGCAGCTGGACCCGGCACTGATGCCGCGTGCGGCGGGCACGCTCAGCGTCGGCCAGCAGCAGCGCGTTGCCGCTGCCCGTGCCTTGATCGGCCGCCCAGCGGTACTGCTGGCCGACGAACCGACTTCGGCGCTGGACCCCGACGCGGCCACGGCCTTCCTGCAGCTGATGTCCGCGCAGTGCCGCGCCGCCGGCACCACCGCGCTGGTGGTCAGCCACGATGACCGCCTGCAGCCGTTGTTCGACCAGGTGCTGTCGCTGGGTGATCTGAACCGGGCAGGGGGCGCACATGCTTGAGTTGGCCTGGGCCAGCCTGCGCAGCCGCGCCCTGAGCGTGAGCCTGACCGTGCTGGTCATCACCCTGAGTGTGGTCCTGCTGCTGGGGGTGGAACGCATCCGCACGCAGGCCCACGAGGGCTTTGCCAGCACCGTGTCGGGCACTGACCTGATCGTCGGCGCGCGCTCGGGGCCGGTGAACCTGCTGCTGTACTCGGTGTTCCATATCGGCGACCCGACCAACAACGTGTCCTGGCAGTCCTACCAGGAACTGTCGGCGCTGCCGCAGGTGAAATGGGCAGTGCCGCTGTCATTGGGCGATTCCTGGCGGGGCTATCGGGTGATCGGCACCACTGCCGGCTACTTCGAACATTACCGGCATGGCGCAGGGCATCCGCTGGCGTTCGCACAGGGCAAGCCGTTCGACGACCTGTATGACGCGGTGGTTGGTGCAGAAGTGGCACAGGCGGCGCACATCGGCGTGGGCGCTGACATCGTGCTGGCCCATGGCACCGGTGCGGTAACCCTGGCCACGCATGCGGACAAGCCGTTCCGTGTGGTCGGCATCCTGCAGCGGACCGGTACGCCAGTGGATTCTTCCGTGCTGGTGTCACTGCCGGCGATCGAGGCGATCCATGTCGACTGGCGCTCCGGCGTGCAGCTTCGCAGCCAGCATGTCAGCGCCGAACAGGCACGCCAGCTCGACCTGACCCCGACCAGCATCACCGCCTTCATGCTTGGCCTGAACTCGCGCATCGCCACGTTCGGCGTGCAGCGCAGCATCAACGAGTATCCCGACGAAGCGCTGCAGGCCATCCTGCCCGGCGTGACCCTGCAGCAGCTGTGGCAGTCGCTGGGTACCGCAGAGCGCGCGCTGCAGTTGATCAGTGCGATGGTGGTGCTGCTGGGCATGGTTTCGCTGATGGCGCTGCTGGTATCGACGCTGCAGGAGCGCCGCCGAGAGATGGCGGTGCTGCGCGCTACCGGTGCGCGTCCGGCCTATGTGGCCTGCCTGCTGGTGGTTGAAGCCGTGGCCACCGCAGCGATGGCCTGCGCGCTGGCGCTGGCGGTGCTGACCTGCGCCAGCGTGGTGGGGCGCAGCTGGGCGCTGGCCAATTTCGGTCTGTCGATCACCCACGTCTGGCCGGACGCGCGCGAACTGGCCTGGGTGGGGGGCGTGCTGCTGATCAGCGCGGTCGCAGGCCTGCTGCCTGCGCTGCTGGCCTACCGGCGCACCCTGGCCGATGGCCTGGCGCCTGCGTCATGAGCACGGGTGTCCGCGGGTTGCTGCTGGCTGCGGCCATGCTGCTGGCTGCCTGCACACGGCCGACCGATACCGGTGTGCAGGCACTGCCTCCCTCGCCGGTGCAGAGCAATGCTGGCACCGAAAGCGAGCAGGAGCTGGACTGGTTGCAGATGCTGCCGGGCGATGAACTGGCCGCACTGGAGCGCGGTGAGGGGCCGGAGGTGCAGCACAGCGGCAACCGGCGCATGGCCCAGTTCGGCACCTTCCGTACCGTAGACGCTGTACTGGATCGCGCGGTGCGGTTGCCGGGCTATGTCGTGCCGTTGGCCAATGCGGCAGACGGTCGACTGCTCGAATTCCTGTTCGTGCCGTACTACGGCGCGTGCATCCACGTGCCACCGCCGCCACCGAACCAGATCGTGCACGTGGTGCTGCCGCGGCCGATCGCCATGCCCGACATGTACTCGCCGTTCTTCCTGGCCGGCGTGCTGCGTGCCGAGCGGGTGGACGATGATCTTGCCGGCTCGGCCTACAGCATGGCCGACGCCGAACTGAGGCCTTATGAACCGTAGCGCGAAGGTGTTTACCGGTGTGCTTGCCGGTGTTCTGCTGACCAGCTGTGGCCGGCCCGCCGTGGAGGTGCCGCGAGCACGGGACGATGCCGCTGCCGCTTCGCCAGCGGCCAAAGTCGCAGTGATCGACCGCTGGGACGCGCTGATGCCCGGGGAGGACAGCTTCCAGCGTCCTCCGCCGCAGATCGGGCTGTCGCGTGGCAACGGCATGGATGGGGTAGGCGGATTGATCGACGACACCGGTTCGGGTTCGCTGCCCGGGCAGGCCATCGATCATTCCAGCCCTGTGCGCGCGCAGCAGTTCGGCTCGTCGGCGGTGGTCGATGGCGTGGATGGACGGGCGCTGGACCTGGATGGCTATGTGGTGCCGCTGGCGATGAACGACGCCGGACAGGTGGACGAACTGCTGTTCGTGCCGTTCTATGGCGCGTGCATCCACGTACCGCCGCCACCGCCGAACCAGATCATCCATGTGACCCTGGCCACTCCAATCACGATGGGCGCGTTGTGGGATCCCTACCGGCTGTCAGGGCGCCTGCAGGTGAAGCACTTCGAGGCGGATATTGCCAGCGCGTCCTATGACGCAGCCGCGGCGACGCTTTCCGCGATCACCCGATGACCAGGCTCCGCGCACGCACCGTCGCGCTGCTGATGGTGGTGCTGCTGCTGGCAGGGACCGGCGTGGCGCTGCTGTGGAACGCAACGCACGCGCCCTCGCCACCGGCAGTGGCATTTCCCGCACCGGCGGCGGAAGCGCAGGCACGCATCGAACATCACATGGCTGCAGACAAGGCCTTTCGTGATGACCTGCTGTTCCTGCTGGTGGCGACGCTGCGCGACCGTTGCGAACCGGCGCAGGCGGGAGTGCTGGCACGCATGGCCAACCGTGCGTCGCTGCCGGTGTTGGCGGCGGTGAGCACCGTGACCACGCAGGATGCGAGCCTGGACCGGCCGATCTACCAGTACATCCAGCACCGCGCCGATGCCACCGGCTGCGGCCAGCCACTGCGCCTGCCGGCAGGCGATGGCGGCAGCATCGAGGTGGATATCGAACAGTACGCACGCACGTTCCCGGACAGCTACTTCGACCCGCAGCGCAGCAGTGCGCCGCGTGACTTCGGCGGGCGCCCGCTGCCAGAACGCGCCGGCAACGCCTGCAACAGCGTGGTCTATTCGGTGCTGCCGCTGGGAGGGGGGGATTGGCGCTGCAGCACGCTGCGCAGCAACGCCCGTGCGCGGGTGCGTGCGCTGTGCGAAGACGCGATGCAGCGGCAGCACGGCCATCTGCGTGGCGAGCTGGATGCCGAAGTAGGCCAGGCCATGCAGGAGCCGGTAGTGCAGGCGGTCGCTGCATTGCCTGCGGAGTGCAGGTAAGCCAGGGCCGTGGCGCAGCGGGCAGGGCGCCTCCCGGAAGCTGAATGGCGTTCGCTGGGACATTCATAACTATACAGGACGTCCTGTATAGTTATGGGCGTACTCCTTCCCCTCCAGGTTCCCATGGCTCTCTTCCAGCCCTTGGACGGTGCTCCGTCCCTGTCGCGCGCCCGACGCTGGTCGCTGCTGTTCACCGTCGCCGCCGGCCTGCTGCTGGTCACGTTGGACAATTCGGTGTTGTACACGGCGCTGCCGACCCTGACCGAGGAACTCTCGGCCAGTGCCGGGCAGGCGTTGTGGATCATCAACGCCTATCCGCTGGTGATGGCCGGCCTGCTGCTGGGCGCTGGCACCCTGGGTGACCGCATCGGCCACCGGCGGATGTTCCTGATCGGCCTGGTGGTGTTCGGCATCGCCTCGTTGGCGGCCGCGTTCTCTGCGACCGCCGCGCAGCTGATTGCAGCGCGTGCCTTCCTCGCCGTGGGTGCGGCGGCGATGATGCCGGCCACGTTGGCATTGATCGGGCTCAGCTTCCATGAAGAGCGCGAGCGCAACATCGCCATCGCGATCTGGGGTTCGGTGGCCATCGTCGGTGCGGCACTGGGGCCGATCATCGGTGGCTGGCTGCTGCAGCACTTCTGGTGGGGCTCGGTGTTCCTGATCAACGTACCGGTGGTGGTGGTCGCCTTCATCGCGACCCTGGTACTGGCGCCGGAAGGGCGGCGCGACAGCACGCGGCCGTGGGACCTGCTGTCCTCGTTGCTTGCCCTGGCCGCGCTGTCGGGTCTGGTATTGGCGATCAAGTCGCTGATCGCCACCCCGCCTTCGTACGGTGTGGGCGCTGTCTCGCTGCTGCTGGCGCTCATCGCCGGCTTCGCCTTCAGCCGCCGTCAGCAGCAGTTGCCCTATCCGCTGCTGGATTTCGCCATCTTCCGTAACCCGGCGTTCCTCGCCGGCACGTTGTCGGCGGTGTTCACCTTGTTTGCGATGGCCGGGCTGCAGCTGCTCACCACCCAGCGTTTCCAGCTGGTGGCCGGCCTCAGCCCGTTGCAGGCGGGCCTGCTGGTATCGGTGGCGGCGCTGGGCAGCCTGCCCAGCGCGTTGCTGGGCGGCAGCGTGCTGCATCGTGTCGGCCTGCGTCCGCTGATCTGTGGCGGCCTTGCGGCCGGTGCAGTAGGCGTGGGCGTGGTGGCGCTGGGCTTCCCGCACGGCCTGGGCTGGGTGGTGGCCGGCATGGCGATCACCGGCTTCGGCATGGGCGCTGCGATCTCGGTGGCGTCCACCGCCATCCTCAACAACGTGCCGCCGCATCGTGCGGGCATGGCCTCGTCGGTGGAGGAGGTGTCCTACGAGTTCGGTGGCCTGCTGGCGGTCGCGCTGCTGGGCAGCCTGAGCGTTGCGATGTACGGCGCGTTCCTGCCGGAGTCGGCGGACATTCCGGCCGCCGCGCGCGAGGGGTTCACCCAGGCATTGCACGTGGCGCGTGAGGCGGGGCAGGGTGAGTGGTTCGCCCTGGCAGCCGCGGCCTACGATAGCGGTTACCAGATCGTGCTGCTGGTGATCAGTGCGGTGCTGGCGGCCGGTGCGGTGATCATCGCGCGCCTGCTGCGTGGACGTGCTGGCGGCCGCGACGGCGCTTCCGATCGCGTAAAATAGCGGCAATGAGAACCAGCAAGCGCGAGCGCATCCTCGACGCCGCCGTCAGCGTGATCAACCGCGACGGCGTGCGTGCGGTCACCTTTGAATCGGTGGCGGCCGAGGCGCAGTTGACCCGTGGCGGCCTGCTGTACCACTTCCCGTCGCGCGAAGCGTTGCTGCGCGGCATCGACGAGCACCTGGTGCAGAGCTGGGAAGCATCGATGGAGGCGCTGCTGGGCAAGTCGGCTGTCGAGGCCACTGCGCTGGAGCGCTACCAGACCTTCGTGCGCGTTTCGGCACAGAGCGCCACCCGCGCCGAGCTGATGTTCATGCTGGACTCGGTGGACCCCGAGTTCCCCAGCGACCGGCCGTGGGCGCCGGTAGTGCAGCGCTGGGCACCTTCGCCACCGGCCGCCGGCAGCGACGACCCTGCGGCGCTGGACAATTTTGTGGCGCGGTTGGCCGCCGATGGCCTGTGGATCTACGAGGCCATGTACGAAGGCCAGCTGGACGAGAACGTGCGCACGCAGCTGACCGAACGGATCGGCGGGCTGCTGTCTCCCGAGCAGTCCCCGAAGGACTAGCTGCTGGCTACAGCGCCGCCAGCCACGCGCGGGGCGAGAGCCCCAAGCGCTTGCGGAACGCCTTGGACAATGACGCGGTATCGGCAAAGCCGACCTCGGTCGCCACCTGCTTGGCCGCTGCCCCCGCGCGCAGCTGGGTGCAGGCCAGGCTCAAGCGCCAATCCAGCAGGTAGCTGGCTGGCGTGGTCTGCATCACGTCCTTGAACACCGCCGCGAACGCGCTGCGCGACAGCCCGGCGATGGCCGCCATCTTCGGTAGGGTCCAGGCCTGTTGCGGCGACTGGTGCAGGGCTACCAGCGTGCGTGCCAGGCGCGCATCGGACAGCCCGCGCATCAACCCGTGGCTTACCCCCGCAGCATCGGGATGATCGATCACCCAGCGCAGCACCTGGATCAGGGCAACCTCGAACAGCCGGTTGGTCAGCAGGCGCGAGCCGCAGCGCTGGCGGTCGGCTTCCGTGAACAGCAGGTGCAGGGTGCCGTCCAGTTCACCGATGGCTGACAGCGGCACCACCATCACCGGCGGCAGCGACTGGACGACCGGATTGCGTGCACCGCCGTCGAAATCCAGCGTGGCGCAGGTGAAATCAGGGCCGTCCAGCGGCGCGTTGAGGAACACATGCCGCAGTGGCCGCGGGTACAGCAGCAGGCTGGGGGCAGTGACCTTCAGCTGGCGCGTGATGCAGTCCGCGTCGGGGTGATGCACCTCCATTTCCCCCTTGCGCAGGATGTGCAGGAAGGCGCGCCCCGGCTGCGGTTCGAACACGTGCCGTCCGCACAACGGGCCGGAATGGAACAGCGCTGCCTGTACCCGGAACCGTTCGAGCAGGGTCGACAGCCGGTCAGGCACATCGTCGGATGGCCGGGCCGGGGGCGGGAGGGTGGTCATGGATGAATGGACAACATATCTGGAGATAAATGCTCAATTCGTCCGGCGAGTCTACCTACGATGCGCCCATCGTCCAATCCCGGGCGCTATCGCAAGGAGTACCCGATGTCCCGCATTCCCCTGATCGATCCGACCTCGACCACGCCCGAGCGCCAGGCCCTGCTGGGCCAGGTCCACGCCGCCTTCGGCGCCACGCCGGCGATGTTCCGTGCCGTGGCCAACTCGCCTGCCGCGCTGCAGAGCATGTGGGGCTCATTCGGCGCGCTGGGTGGCGGCCGTCTGTCGCCGCTGCTGGGCGAGCAGATCGCGGTGGCCATCGCCAACCGCAATGCGTGCGAATACTGCCTGGCCGCGCACACGGCGCTGGGGCGCAAGGCCGGCGCCAGTGGCGAACAGATGGCCGCTGCACAGATCGGCCAGTCCAGCGATCCGGCCACCGCCGCCGCCCTGGACTTCGCGCTGAAGGTGGTCGAGCAGCGTGCGCAGATTGCCGACGCTGACGTGCAGGCGCTGCGCGCGGCTGGTTTCGATGACGAGCAGATCGTGGAGATTCTGGCCCATGTAGCGCTCAATCTGTTCACCAACTACGTCAACGTGGCCTTTGACGTGCCGGTGGACTTCCCGAAGGTGGCGCTGCGCTGAGGCCGCGCCGTCAAGCAGGTGGGTGGCCGTGCAGGCCATCCCCCTGCAGTCGCTCCGGGTGGGTATACACGTTGAAGCCCCCTTCGCGGGCGAAACCCACCAGGCACAGGCCAGCACTGCGGGCCAGGTCGATGGCCAGCGCGGTGGGGGCCGAAACGGCAACCAGTACGCTGGCACCGGCGCGCGCTGCCTTGCTGACCATTTCGTAGCTGGCACGGCTGGACACCACCAGCAGGCCACCATCGATGCTGTGCTCGTTGTGGTGCAGCGCACCGATCAGCTTGTCCAGCGCGTTGTGACGGCCCACATCTTCGCGCACCCAGCCGATGCGGCCACTGGCATCGGCCCAGGCCGCTGCATGGGTCGAACCACTGGCAGCATTCATCGGTTGCTGCGCGGCCAGCCCGGCCAGTGCCCGCTGCAGTGCAGCCGTCTGATAGGTGCGGCGGTCCGTCACCGGCGGCAGCGGACGCAGCACGTCTTCCAGCTGACGCGCGCCGCACAACCCGCAACCGCCGCGACCAGGCAGCAGGCGCCCGTTGTCCAGGTCCAGTGCGGCGCCAGGGGCGTTGGCGGACACGGTCATCTTCAGCTCGATGCCTTCCAGTTGTGGCTGCACCTCGGCGGACAGCAGCTGATCGGGCCGCTCGATCAACCCTTCGCTGAGCGAGAAACCCAAGGCGAAATCCTCCAGGTCGCACGGCGTGGCCATCATCACCGCGAAGGCGGCACCGTTGTAGCGCATCACCACCGGCACTTCTTCGGCGATCACGTCCACCTGTTGCTCCTGCCCCGTGCTGCGCCAGCGCTGCAACGTGCGCAGTGCCGTGCCGGCGGGCGGAGGGGAGGGCGGCGTCGATCCTGGCATGCGGCACATCCTGGGCAAAGCAGAAGGGCAGGCTACGCCCGCAGAATAACGCAGCCATCCAGTGAAGACGCGGCGGTAACCGTTGCCATGGCAGCCTGCGTTACCACAGCCGGGCTATGGCGCCGCGGTTGCCGGCGTGCTTGACTGGCCACGGCAGCCGGGCGCGGGCCCGGCACTGCAGGCAGGCACTCCACCAACGCAGGTTCCCGACCATGTCCGAACAGAAGCCGCCGCGTTACAAGCCCTACAACCAACCGGCAGGCGGCTGGGGGGCCGCCGGTGCGACCGCCAAGGTGCTGCTGCAGCAGAGCGTGATCGGCAAAGGATCGAAGGCACTGCTGGCGATGAACCAGCCGGGTGGCTTCAAGTGCCCCAGCTGCGCGTTCCCCGATGCCGACCACCGCAAGAAGCTGGAATTCTGCGAGAACGGCGCCAAGGCCCTGGCCTGGGAAGCGACTCAGCACCGGGTGACCCGCGAGCTGTTCGCCCAGCACACCGTCACCGAGCTGATGGCGCAGACCGACTATTGGCTGGAGCTGCAGGGCCGGTTGACCGAGCCGATGCGCTACGACGCCGCCACCGATCACTATGTTCCCTGCGAATGGGACGAGGCGTTCGCGCTGATCGGCCGGCATCTTCAGGCTTTGGATAACCCTGACCAAGCCGAGTTCTACACCTCCGGCCGCACGCCCAACGAAGCAGCGTTCCTGTATTCGATCTTCGTGCGCGAGTTCGGCACCAACAATTTCCCGGACTGCTCGAACATGTGCCACGAGCCGACCAGCCGGGGCCTGCCGCCGGTGATCGGCGTGGGCAAGGGCACCATCGTGCTGGACGACTTCGAACACGCCGAGGCGATCTTCGTGATGGGCCAGAACACCGGCACCAACTCGCCGCGGATGATGAGCAACCTGGTGGAAGCACGCAAACGCGGCGTGCCGATCGTGGCGGTCAACCCGATGCCCGAGCGCGCCCTGATCCGTTTCACCGAACCGCAGGATGTGGTGCAGATGGCCACGTTCGGTTCCACCGAGATCACCAGCGAGTTCGTGCACGTGCGCATCGGCGGCGACCTGGCGCTGATCAAGGGCATGATGAAGGTGATGTTCGAGCGCGAAGCGCAGGGCGAGCAGGTGCTGGATCATGCCTTCCTGGCCGAGCATACCGTTGGCCTGGAGGGACTGCGCGAAGACGTGCTGGCGCAGGACTGGGATGAGATCGTGCGGGTGTCGGGTATCGCGCAGGAGCAGATACGGCGCTGCGCGGAGATCTACATCCGTTCGCGCGCGACGGTCATCTGCTATGGGATGGGCCTGACCCAGCACCAGCAGGGTTCGCGGCTGCTGCAGCAGGTGGCCAACCTGCTGTTGCTGCGCGGCAACTTCGGCAAGCCGGGCGCGGGCATCGGCCCGATCCGCGGGCATTCCAACGTGCAGGGCGACCGCACGGTCGGCATTGATGAAAAGCCCACGGCGCGCTACCTGGATCGCGTGCAGCAGGTGTTCGGTTTCGATCCGCCGCGCGAACACGGCCACCACGTGGTCGAGTCGATCGCGGCGATGCTGGATGGCAGCGCCAAGGTATTCATCGGCATGGGCGGCAATTTCATCCATGCGGTGCCCGATACCGAACGCGCCTACGAAGCCATGCGCAGGCTGGAACTGACCGTGGGCATCGCCACCAAGCTCAACCGAGGTCATCTTGTGCATGGCCGCGACGCGCTGATCCTTCCGGTGGTGGCGCGCTCGGAGTGGATCCGCACGCCACTGGGGGAACAGTTCGTCACCATCGAAGATGCGATGTCCAACGTGACCGCGTCGCGCGGTGTGCTGGAGCCGGCCAGCGAACACGTGCTGCCGGAGGTGGAGATCGTCTGCCGCATGGCGATGGCGGCGTTGCCGGACAGCAAGGTGGACTGGGCCGCGTACATGCATGACTACGGTCCGATCCGCGACCTGATCGCCGCCGTCTACCCGGACATCTACGCAGGCTTCAACGAACGCATCCAGGCACTGCACGGTTTCCACCTGGATATTCCACCGCGCCGGCGCGTGTGGCCGACGCCGAACGGCAAGGCCAATATCCTGGTCATGCCGGGCCTGGAGGTGAACGCGGTTGTCGATGACCCGGAGATGCTGCGGCTGGCCACGGTGCGTTCGCACGACCAGTACAACACCACCATCTACAGCTACAACGACCGCTACCGGGGCGTGTACAACGACCGCATGGTGGTGTTCATGAACATCGAGGACCGTCTGGCACGCGGGCTCGGCAAGGAAGCTCGGGTGAGCCTGGAAACGATCAGCGACGATGGCGTGACGCGGCGCATCGACGGCCTGACCGTGCTTGACTATCCGATGCCGCGCGGTGCGCTGGCGGGCTACTACCCTGAGCTCAATCCGCTGCTGCCGCTGGACTACTACGATCGGATCAGCGGTACGCCGGCGGCGAAATCCATTCCGGTACGGATGCGCGCGCAGGTCGAGGTGCCCGCGTAGAGGAGAGTCATGCCTGCTTGCCGGCGGGGCCGGTGGCGTCGAGTAGACTCGGCGCTAGCGGGCGCCCAGGTGTGGGTTGGTATCTTCGTCCAGGGCAAACGAACAACGGTAGTAGTCGGCGGTATCCCGCCACACCGCCAGGATGGGCTCCTGGATCTTTGTCACCAGTCCGCGGGCCGTTTCCCGATCATTGGCCTGGCAGGCGAAGTAGGCGAACGCCTGCTGGTTCCATTCGTCCGGGTAGCGCGCCAGGATGTCCTCGAAGCCGCGTTTCATGCTCGGCCAGTCGACGGCCGAATCGACGAACAGGCGTTTGCCATACTCATCCTGCGAGGCTACCCAGTAGATGCGCGCATACAGCATGTACTGATCGCGCGGCGGCGCCAAAGCCATGACCCGCCGTGCGTAGATCTCCAGGCCCTGTGCATCGCCACCCCATTTTGGCGCGAAGTAGCGGACGGCCGCGAAGTACAGCGGGTAATAACCGGGGAATCGCTTGATCCCTTCGTCGTGCAGTGCGATGAACTGCTCCAGTGGCCAGCTGCGCTCGATGGCGAGGTGTTCCATCAGCTCGTACCAGTATGGATCCGTCGAGAGGACGGCCTTGTGCTGCTGCAGGTAGTCGATGGCTTGTTGCTGGTAGGTATTGAAGGGCCCCCAGTCTTGGTCCTTGACCGTGTTGGCATAGCCGCTGCCGCGAATGCTCCATGCGTGGCTGGACAGCATCCTGGCCATGGCCAGGTGCGCCGCTGGCGACTTCGGATGCCGTTCGATCCAGGTGCGCACGATCTTCTCGCGGCCAGCCCAGTAGGCGGGGTCGCGGTTGGTGATGCTGAACGCTCTGGAGATACCGGCGTAGTAGGTGGACAGTTTCCAGACGCCACTGCCGAATCGCTGATCCGTCGTGCGGTAGCGTTCGCCCAGTCGTTCCAGCGTGGCGAAATCCTGCTTCTCGAACAGTTCGGTGGCCTGCCGGGTAACAGCGTGGCGATCAGTCAGTTCGTCGGCACGGATGAACGTGGCGGCGAAGAGCAGGACGAGCGCCAGCAGCGATCGCATGATTCCATTCATCGAGACAATTCCGTGTCCTGGAGGAGGCCCGGGCCTAGGGGCGCGGGCGCGACCGCCATATCGCCACAGACCGGTGCACCGCGCAAGTCCGGGACGGGTCAGCCAGCCGAACAGGCCGGCGGGTACCGCCCCTAAGGTTTCTCGTTGTCGCTCAGCACGATGCTACCATCCAGCAACACAGGAACCATCTGGGTCCAGCCCTTGGCGTTGTAGTCGAGGCTGACCAGGTACACCCAGCCGCGCGCTGCGTCTTCGGCAGGCGGCGCCGCGCCGGCGGTGAAGCGCTGCAGGCTGACCTCGGAGACCACGAAGTCATCGCTGAGATAACGCTGGCGTGCGTGGGCCAGCGCTGCCGCCGTCGCTTGATGTACCGACAGCGGCGGCTCGGCGCGCGCCGGGTCGAAGGCGGGCAGCGTATGCAACCGCGTCGCGCTCACCTGCCAGCGTTCATGGGTATCGTCAGCATCGCCGCTGGACAGCACGGTCCATTGGCGTTCGCCTGCCATGACCGGAAAGCTCAGCAACGCAGACAGCAGGAGGGCGGCAGGGGCGCAGCGGGCAGACATGGAAATGCTCCAATGAACGTCATCCACGATGACACCAGGCAGCGGCGGCGGGTGCCTCGTGCGTCGGCTATCATCAGCCCGTGGATATATCCGGCCTGCTGCTGCGACTGATGCTACTCCTGACCCTGGTGCTGAATGCACCGGCGCTGGCGCTTGCCTCGGGCGGCATCAACGGTCAGGCCGGCGATGGTCATTGCGGTGCGCCCCACGAGAGCACCAGCACTGCGATCTCTGCCGCGCCCGCCTGCTGCGATGAACGGGACGCAGGCGCGTGCAGCAGCGAGGGTTGCGAATGCGTGCCGGCCAGTGTGGCCATGCTGCCGTCGGCGGCAAGCGTTGCTGCATCGCCGCGACGTGCAGTGCCCGGCGAGGCGCTGCGACCCGGTCATCCCGCGCCTGCGCTGCCGCACCTGATCCGTCCGCCGATCGCCTGATCGCGCGCAGGCATTGCGTGCCTGCCGTCCTGCAGTACCCCCCTCATTTACCTGACCCACGCGAATCCGTCGTGTGGGTGGCAGGCGCTCGCGCCTGCGATTGCAAAGGACAACCTGACATATGAACCGCACGCTTTCCCTGAGCCTGTTGCTTACCACCGTTCTGCTTGGCACCGCCTGTGCGCGCGCCTCTGAAGAAGCCGTGTCCTCGCCCGCAACCGCAACCGCAACCGCCTCGGCAGTCGCAGTGATGGCTGAGGCGACGATCGATCCGGAACTGCCGCTGGCCATCGTGCACAAGACGGCCAGTTGTGGCTGCTGTGGCGTGTGGGCCGACCACCTGAAAGCCGCAGGCTTCCCGGTTGAGATACGCGACACCGATGACATGCATCCGGTCAAGCAACGCCTCGGCGTGCCGGCCGGCAAAGCGTCCTGTCATACTGCCGAGATCGGTGGCTATGTGGTGGAAGGGCATATTCCGGCCAGCGACATCAAGCGCCTGCTGAAGGAACGGCCGACGGCGCGTGGCCTGGTGCTGCCGGGCATGCCGGCCGGATCTCCGGGCATGGAAATGCCTGATGGCTATGTGCAGCCGTATACCGTAGAGCTGGTGCGCACCGACGGCAGCACCGAGCCCTTCGCCCAGCACGGCCAGGGAGGCTGACAGTCAGTGGCGGTGCCGGTCGGTCTGACCGGCACCCTTCCACGCGGCCTGTGTAGAGCCGAGCCCACGCTCGGCTGCTTTCGGCCGGCGAGCCGAGCATCGGCTCGGCTCTACAGGATCAGCGGGCCCCGGTCGTTTGGCCCGCTGCGTATCGAGCGTCCATTCGGCTGCATCCGCATGGGCCTTCTTCGGCGCGGCCCGTGTAGAGCCGAGCCCACGCTCGGCTGCTTTCGGCCTGCAAGCCGAGCATCGGCTCGGCTACAGGATCAGCGGGCCCCGGCCGCTTCCTTGGCCAGCTGCGCGTCGAACTTCTTCTCGGCCTCATCCGCATAGGCCTTGCAGGTCAGGGCCTTGGCACCGGCCTTGGCACCAGCGCTGTAGTTCCAGTTGCTGGCACCAGGATGCGGGGTCAGCAATTCGTCGCAGGGCAGCGCCCGCACCGTGGCGAAGCTGCGCTTGTAGTCCTCGATCAGGCGCGGATAACGGGGGTTGCCCCTCAACTGGTAGCCCGGTGCACTCAGGCTGTCGGCGTAGGCGATGCGCACCGGGGTGCCGTCGCGGGTGTCGGTCCAGGTCCAGGCGGTACTGCCCGGCGTATGTCCCGGCATGAAGTGGGCGGTGAAGTCGATGCCGCCCACCGTGACCACTTCGCCATCCATGATGATGCGGTCGGCGTTGGCCGGCGGATAGGTGATGCCATCACCGAAGTGCAGGTCATTGCTGCCGCCGCGCGCCAGCAGCACCGCCGATTCTGCATTGGCAACGATCTGCGCACCGGTGCCGCGCTTGAGCGCAGCAACCGGGCCGGCGTGGTCGGCGTGGGCATGGCTGAGCAGGATCAGGCGCAGGTCCTGCGGCGCAACACCGCGCACTTTCATGTTGCGCAGCAGGTGGTCGGCCATCTGCGGCATGCCGCCATCGAGCAGCACCGCGCCCTGCGGCGTCTGCACCAGCAGCGCGGTCAGGTCTTCGGTGCCGATCTGCCAGGTGTGGTCGGCAATCTGCAGAGGCGCCATCGGCTGCAGCCAGGAGGCATCCACGGTGTAGGCACGCAGCTGCGGCAGCGGCGGTTCGGCGGCAGAAGCCGCAGCGGGAAGCAGGGCAGCGAGCGTGATGGCGAGGGTCTGCAGGCGCATGGGAGGACACCGATGAAGGAGGCCCAGAAACTAGCATGGGCCTCCTTCGTCGCGTCACGCATAGATTTCATGGCACCCATAAGGGCGCCATCTCTCAGTAGCGGTACTGCCATCCCAGCGTCAGCACACGTCCGCGCCCGGCAAAATAGCTCGGGTTGGATGGCGTGGTCTGCGAGTAGTAGGTGATGTACTGCTTGTTGGCGAGGTTCTGCACGCCCAGCGTGAAACTGCTCTTGTCCAGCGCATAGCGGGCGACCAGATCGAACGTGGTGTAGCCCTTGAAACTAGCCACCGGCACGCCGCGCAGGTCGAAGTCGCGATCGAAGGCATGGCTGGCCTGCAGGCGGGTGCTGAGCTGCGAGGTCCAGCTCTGTTCCCAGAACGCGGTCAGCCGGTTCGGGGCGATGTTGACGCCCGCCAGGTCGCTTTCCAGTTGACCATCCAGATTGGCGTCGTAGCGGCCATTGGCGCGGGCATAGCCCAGGCCAAGGCGGCTGTCGCCCAGGCGCAGGCGGAGGTTGGTCTCGAAGCCTTCCACCCGCGTAGCCTGGCGCTGCACGTTGTAGGCATCGATGCCGGCGTCATAGACCAGTACCGAACCCAGCTTGGATTCGGAAGTGTAGTACGCGATATCGCCGCTGAAGCGACCATCGTCATATTCCAGTCCGATCTCGCGGTTGTCCGACACCACCGGCGACAGGTCCACCAGGTTGTCCACGCGCTGGCCATCGCGGTTGATCGCGCGCAGCACGCGGCCAACGTCGGCCACGGTGTAGCCCTCCGAGTACGACGCGTAGGCGTTGAGGCGATCGTTGATGTACCAGACCGCGCCGAAATTGGGCAGCGTCTCGCTCATCGTCGGTTTGCCACCGGCCACCTTGCGTGCGCCGTAGCGGGGCAGGGTGGTGTAGTCGCCCACTTCCAGTTCGCCCTTTTCGTAACGCAGGCCAGCGGACAGCATGACGTGGTCGGTGGGCCACCACTGCAACTGCAACAACGGGGAAAGGCTCTGGTAGGTCGTCAGTGGTACCCAGTTCAGGCCGCTGGCCAGCAGTACCTGGTGGGTGCGGTCACGCAGGCCATCCAGGCCCAGGGTCACGTCCAGCGACGTGTCGCCGATGCGGCGCCAGCTCTGGGTCAGCTTGAAGCCGCGCTTGTCCGATTCGTTCTGGGTCTGGTCCCAGGCGGCGTTGGCACCCGTGTTGCCCCACGGGTCCCACTGGCTGGCACCGTAACGCCCTTCAAAATCAACCGCGAACGCCTGCGCCAGGAACTGGCCGCCGAACAGATCGGCATTGCTGTAGTCCAGGGTCAGCGAGCGTGAGCGGTTCATCGGCGGATCGAGCGGCGTATCGCCGGGCACCGACGTGGCCGGGCGACCGGTACGGAAGTTGCCATCCACGGGCAGGTAATTGTCCAGGCCGCGCAGTTCGTAGCGGTTGGCCATCAACTGCAGGCGCTGGCCTTCGGCGATGTTCCAGCCAAGCTTGGCGAAGATGTTGGTCGAGGTCGAATCCATCAGTTCGCCCTGCGCATTGGTGCCGATCGCACGGCCGTCGCCATCGTAGTACAGGCCCTGCCGCTCATGGGCCAGGCCGGCAACGAGGTCGAACTGTTCGCCGCGGATACCCACCAGTGCCGAAGCACGCTGGCCATCATCATCGCGGCGGCCCGGCGAGGCGGCAGTGAGTGAGAGGTTGCTATCCAGCAGGAAAGCACCCGGTTCGCTCGGCGCGCTGCGGGTAATGATGTTGACGATGCCACCGGTGCCGCCGATACCCTGCAGCGCGTTGGCGCCGTGGATCACTTCGATGCGTTCGATCATCGCCGGATCGATGGTATGTGAATCACGCGAACCGTCGCGCAGCGGCGTGGACTGTGGCACGCCGTCGACCATGTAGAGGATGCCGCGCCCGCGCATGCTTTCGCCATAGTTGGACATCTTCTCGCGTGCCGGGGCGAATGCCGGGATCTGCGAGGACAGCACGCGCGATACATCCGAGCCCAGTGCCAGCTGTTGCTGGATGTCCTCACGGGCGAGCACGGTGATGGTGTTGGGCATGGCGGTCTCGCCCTGCGGCATGCGCGCGGTGGACGCCGACACGGTCACTCTGCCGAGCGAAGTCGCGGCTGCCGGCGTTGCTGCCGTACGCGGGCTGTCTGCTTTTGCCGCCGGCGTCGCGGTTGCGACCGCACTGCGGATCACGAACACGCCTGGCGAGCGCTCTTCGACGTCCAGGCCTTGGCCGGCAATCAGCCGTTGCAGCGCCTCGCGCGGGGCATAGCGGCCGTCCAGTGCTGGCGCCTGGCGGCCGGCAACCCTGTCCGCAGCGAACAGCAGCTGGATGCCGCTCTGCTTGGCCATCGCATTGAGTGACTGCTGCAGCGGGGCTGCCGGAAGATGGACGTCCACCGTCGTGGGGGTGGACTGCGCCGCCACCGGAAGGGCGGCGCACAGGCTGACGGCCAGCAGGGCAGGCGTCAGGCGGCGCAGGGCGGCGGGCAGGGCAATGCGGGTCATGCGGGGTCCTTCAGAGGGGTTCAAGCAGCAGCCGGATGAGCAGGGCCACAACCCACCCTCGATGCGGAATTCAGTGATGTGCGGAGATGTGGACGCTGCCATCGTCGCGCTGGTGGACGGCGACCGGCAGGATCTCCGGCAGCAGCGCCAGCGCGGTGGCGGCATGGTCGCCATCGAACACGCCCGAAACCTGCAGCGTGGCCAGACCGGGTTCGTCCAGTACGATCGCGCCGCGGTGATAGCGCTGCAGGCTGCGTACCACTTCGTCCAGCGGGGTCTGCGCGAACTGCAGCCGGCCCTCGGTCCATTCTCCGCTGCCGGCGGCGATCGGCTGCGGTTGCTGGACCGGGCCTGTCCCTGCCAGCAGGTGCTGGCCAGGGTGCAGGCGCTGCTCGCCATCGCGGCCAGCCACGCGCACGCCGACCTTGCCGCGCCACAGGCGGACTTCACTGCGGTCACCGCGTCGATCCACATCGAACACGGTGCCGTAGTTGCGCACCTGCACCGGTCCAGCATCGACCTGGAACCGACGCCAGCGCGAAGGCGCCACGTCGAAGCGGGCGCGTCCGGAGACCAGCACCGTGCGGCGCGAACGCAGATGGCTGCGCACCTGCAGATGGCTGTCTGCATCCAGTTCGATGCGGCTGCCATCGGCCAGCAGCACGCTGCGGCGCTCGCCGATGGCCGTCTGGTAATCGCCCTGTTGCCAGCCGGGATCGAAGGCGTAAAGCCCGCCCAGTCCAGCCACCAGCAGCAGGCCGAGCACGGCGTCGCCGATCCGACGGCTGCGATGAGGGCGATACAGCTGCGCCGCATCGGGCACGGGAAACAGTGCCTTGAGCGTGTCCCGATGTTGTTCCAGCACACGATCAGGCGAGGGCGCGGCGGTCTTGTCCGGACGCGGCGGGCGCGGGCGACGTGGTGCTGTCACGTCAGCGCTCCCGCATCCAGCGTCCGCCGGCATTCGACCATCGCCAACCGCAGATGGCGCTCGACGGCCTTCAGGCCGATCCCCATGCGCCGCGCAACCGCCGCCTGCGGCACGTCATGGATCTTGTGCAGGATGAACACCTGGCGGCGTCGACAGGGCATCGCACGGATGACCTCGACCAGCCGTTCCAGTTCCTGCGTGGCAACGGCCTGCTTGGCCGGGCCGGCGCCTTCGCAGGCGGCGTCGGGCAGTTCGGCACGGGGTTCCACCCACTGGCGGCGCAGGTCTTCGGCACGGCAACGATCAACCGCGGCGTCGTGGGCCATCCGCCGCAGCAGCGCCATCGGCTGCCGCACGTCGGCCGGGGCCGGGCGTTCCAGCAGGCGGATGCAGACATCGTGCACCACCTCGCGGGCCAGCCCGGGCGAGGCGAAGCGACGACGCAGGTAGTCCACCAGTTCCTCGTAGTGGCGCACCAGCGAGGACACCAGCGGCAGCGCAGGTGGTGGGGAGTGCGGTGGCGTGGACATCCGGAAAAGCGGCGCAGGCGGGAAGAGGTGGGGCCACGCAAGACGGGCCTACGCGGCGCCACGATAGTAATGGGAACTGTTCGCATTTGCTATCAGGTGTTCCGCGGCGACATTGTTCGTGGCCGCCGGAAAGTGAATCCACGATCACCCTCTGCCGCGCACACTCGGCCGCAGATAGGCTGCAGGGCAGCCATCGGGGAGAGTGACCATGCACGTGCTTCTGGTGATCGTCGGCGGGTTCCTGCTGCTGGGCGTCTTCGCCCTGTTCGGCAGGCTCTGGAGCACCGGCAGCTCGCAGCTGCCCACGGCGCTGTTGGCCTTCATCGGCACCTGGCTGCTGGTGTCGGTGGCCAATCTGTGGGTGGGGATCAGCCGGGCGGGCTATACAGTGCGCGAGGAGTTGCCGATCCTGCTGCTGGTGTTTGCCGTTCCGGCGCTGGTGACCGGTGTCATTTTCTGGCGGCTGGGCCGCTGAAGCGAGGATCCGCGATGCCGGCATCACCCCGTCTTCCTGCCCTGCGTCGCCGCGACGGCCATCATGCGCGGGTGACCTACGAAGAACTGTTCTTCGATCTGGTCTACGTGTTCGCCGTCACCCAGCTCAGCCACCACCTGCTGCACCACCTGGGCCTGCTGGGCGTGCTGCAGACGCTGGTGCTGTGGTTTGCGGTCTGGCTCGGCTGGCAGTACGCGTGCTGGGTCAGCAACTGGTTCGACCCGGAGGCGCCTCGCATCCGCGGCCTGTTGTTCGTGACGATGCTGCTGGCGTTGCTGATGTCTTCGTCCATCCCCGAAGCCTTTGCCGGACGCGCGTGGATATTCGCCGGCGCCTACGCCACGATGCAGGTGGGGCGGACGCTGTTCGTCCTGCTGGAAGTAGGGCGCGCGCACCCGCTGGCCGCCAATTTCAGGCGCATGCTGGCCTGGGTCAGCGTGTCGGCCTGTTTCTGGCTGGCCGGTGCAGCGGTCGAGGGCAATGCGCGGCTGGCACTGTGGGCACTGGCCGTCGCCTGCGAATACATCTCGCCGATGTTCGGCTTCGCGTTTCCCGGCCTCGGTCGCTCGCGTACCCGCGAGTGGACCATCGAAGGTGGGCATCTGGCCGAGCGCTGCCAGCTGTTCGTGATCGTCGCACTGGGTGAGACGCTGCTGGCAACCGGCGGCGTGCTGAGCGAGGTGGAGCAATGGAGTGGAGAGGTGGTTTCGGCGGTGCTGGCGACCTTCGCCGGTACGATCGCGATGTGGTGGCTGTACTTCGGCATCTCCAGCCGGGACGCTACCGACACCATCACCCGTTCCGACGACCCCGGTCGCATCGGCGCCTATTTCCACTACGTGCACGCGCTGCTGATCGCCGGCATCATCGCCACCGCCGTCGGCAATGATCTGGTGATGGAGGAGCCGGAGGCGGCAGTGACCCTGCCGTATGCCGCGATGCTGGCGGCGGGACCGTTGATCTACCTGCTGGGCAGCGCACTGTACAAGCGGGCGGTCTACGGCCGCGTGCCGCGTTCGCACCTGGCGGGGGCGGCGGCGCTGGTCGTGCTCGGTTTCGTGCTGCCATGGATGCACCTGCTGGCCGCAGGGTGGCTGACCAGCATCGTACTGCTGGCGGTGGGGCTGGCCGATACACGGTTGAAGCGAAGCATTGCAGCGACGCGCAGTTAGGGGGCTGCCCGGCAGGCCTGAGCTCAGCGCAGCTCCGCAGCCATCGCCGCCAGTCGGCTTACGGTGTTGATGTTGCGGCCGGTTCCGTTTGCGGCGAAGGGGACGCGCAGGCGCGAACCGGCCATGCCATCACCGTAGTGGATGAACAGTTGGGCATCGGCAGTTTGCCGGTACCGCCCACATTCACCGCGCGCAGCAGGGCTACATACGCGGTCATGGCGTGCTGCCCTGCAGCCGATCGTACATCCGCACCAGATCCACCAGGGTGCGCGCGCCCATCTTGCGCATCACTTGCGCGCGACGCACCTTCACCGTGATCTCGCTGACACCAAGGTCGGCGGCGATCTGCTTGTTGAGCCGGCCCCGTACCACGCCGGCGACCACCTCGCGCTCCCCGGTGTTCAAGGTGTCCCAGCGCTGCTGCAAGGCACCCAGCAGGTCGCCCTCGCGGCGTCGCTGGCGATCGATGTCGATACCCTTGTGGATGGCATCCAGCAGTTCCTGGTCACGGAAGGGCTTGGTCAGGAATTCGATGGCGCCTTCCTTGATTGCATTGACACCCATGGCGATGTCGCCGTGCCCGGTGATGAACACCACCGGCAGGTGCAGGCCATGGCTGGCCATGGTGCGATGGAAATCCAGTCCGCTCTGGCCCGGCATGCGCACGTCCAGCACCAGGCAGGCCGGGGCATCCTCCAGCGCTTGCGCAAGAAATTCGCCGGTCGAGGCGAAGGCCCGTACCTGCAGGCCCATCGATGCAAGCAGATCTTCCAGCGCAGCACGCACCGAGGCATCGTCGTCGATCACGTAGACGATCGGTGACGGTTCCACAGGCATTGTCGTGGGTTTACCCATGGGTAGCTTTCATGTGCGTGGGCAGCTCGAAGATGAAACAGGCGCCGCCACCAGCGGGTCGCTCGGCGCGGATATGGCCGCCGTTGGCCTCGATCATCGAGCGGCTCAGGCTGAGGCCCAGGCCGAGGCCGTTCGACTTGGTGGTCCAGAATGCATCGAACACGCGGTCGGGCTGCTCTGCCGGCAGGCCGATACCACGATCGCGCACGCTCAGGCTGACGTGGCCGTGCCCATCATGCGCGGTCAGCAGCGACAGCCTGCGCTCGCCCGTGGGCGTACCGGCCATCGCGTCGACGGCGTTGAGGATGAGGTTGCCGATCACCTGCTGCACCTGCACGCGATCGGCATGGGCAGGGGGCAGGTCACTGCCCAGCACCAGCGCGACCGTCACACCATGCTGCTCCAGTTCGCTGTGCGACAGCGCCAGCATTTCCTCCACGGCCTGGTTGAGGTCGAAGGCCTGGCGCTCAGGTGCAGCGCCTTGGGTCAGGCCGCGGATGCGGGCGATCACGTCACTGGCACGATGGGCGTCGGCGACGATGCGGGCGATGGTCTGACGTGCCTTGTCCAGGTTCGGTGGATCCTGGGCCAACCAGCGCTGGCTGGCCTCGGCGCTGCTGGCGATGGCCGCCAACGGCTGGTTCACTTCATGCGCGATGGAGGTGGTCAGCTCGCCGACGGTGGAGGCGCGGGCCACCCGCAGCAGGCGCGCCTGTGCGTCCTGCACCGCGGCCTTGGCCGCTTCCATCTTCAATGCCAGATAGGTAGTGATGCCGATCACCAGCATGCCGATCGCTGAATTGACCAGGCCGATGCGGTAGGTGCCGAAACGGGTCAGGAAGAAACTGATGGCGGTCAATGCGATGCAGACTGCCGCAAGCGCGATGAGGCCGCGTGTGGGCAGCTGCCGCGACGCTGCCAGGATGACGGCTGCGTAGAAGCAGGCGGCGGCAACGGCGTAATCGGTAACTGTATCGACCAGGAAGATGGCCGCCATCACGATGATCAGGGCCAGCACGACCAGGGGGCGGCGGGGCGACAGCGATGGCATCGGAGGGCTCCCTGGCGTGGGTGAGAAGGATAGCAAAGCGCTGTCCGGTAGATGCCGAGCTTGGTCGGCATGGGTTGTCCGCGGTCATGGCGGCCCACGGATTGTGCCGACCAAGGTCGGCACCTACCAAGGCGGTGCACGGTAGCGCCGGGCCATGCCCGGCGAAATGCGTCCATCAGCGGCCGGCCCTACTCCTCCAGGCTGGCGTTCCAGAACCCCTGCAGCACACCGGGCGTGGCCGCCAACGTCGCCAGCACGGCATCCAGTTCGCCGCCATCGACCGTGGTGGCGTACAGCACCGCCTCGATCTCGACATCGCGCTCGCCGAACGGGCGCTGGTCGACCGCGCGCACCGGGTACTGTGCTTGCTCCAGCAACAGCAGAAGACGGTCCAGCACCTCGGCCTGCTGCTCACGCTGGCAGACCACGTTGATCGCGTAGGTTGCCTCGCTGAACGCTTCCGGCAGCGGTTGCCGCTGGATGCGGTTCACCACCGGCCGCAGCAGGGTGTTGGCGGCCAGCACGAACACCGCAGCCAGCACCGCCTCGGGCAGCAGCTTGATGCCGGCACAGGCGCCGACCGCCGCCGAGCCCCACAAGGTGGCTGCGGTGTTCAGGCCCGATACCTGTGCGCCATCCTTCATGATCGCGCCGGCACCGAGGAAGCCGACGCCGGAGATCACATAGGCCACCACGTGCAGCGGTGACGGCGGCCCGCCGTACAGGTCGTGGAAGCGCACGGCCAGGTCGACGAAGACGGCGGCGCCCACCGCCACCAGCGTGTTGGTGCGCAGGCCGGCGGTGCGCTGGCGGAACTGCCGCTCCAGGCCGATCAGCGCGCCCAGCACGAAGGCGACGGACAGGCTGATCAGCGAGCTGAGGGTGGCGCCCGCGTTGAACGCGGGCAGGTGGGGGTTGAAGTCCATGACGGTTCTCCCTGCGCCGATGCGCTTACTGCCAGCCGTAACGGCGGATGTAGAGCTTCTTCAGCGCGGTGGTCAGCACCGCATAGCCGAACAGGATCGCCACCAGGAACGGCCAGTAGCCGGCCGGCAGCGCCTGCAGCTTGAAGTAGCCCGCCAACGGGCTCATCGGCAGGATCACGCCGATCGCCATGATCGCCCCGGTCATCAGCAGCAGCGGCGGCGCGGCGATGCTCTGCAGGAACGGCACCTTGGGCGTGCGGATCATGTGCACGATCAGGGTCTGGGTCAACAGACCGACCACGAACCAGCCGGACTGGAACAGGCCCTGGTCGGCCGGCGTGCGTGCATCGAACACGTACCACATCAAGGCGAAGCAGCTGAGGTCGAAGATCGAGCTGATCGGCCCGAAGAACACCATGAAGCGGCCGATGTCCGCCGGGTTCCACTTCAGCGGCTTGCGCACCAGTTCCTCATCGACGTTGTCGAACGGAATGGCGATCTGCGAGATGTCATACAGCAGGTTCTGCACCAGCAGCTGCAACGGCAGCATCGGCAGGAACGGCAGGAACGCCGAGGCCACCAGCACCGAGAACACGTTGCCGAAATTGGAGCTGGCGGTCATGCGGATGTACTTCAGCATGTTGCTGAAGGTGCGCCGCCCCTGGATGACGCCTTCCTCCAGCACCATCAGGTTCTTTTCCAGCAGGATGATGTCGGCCGCCTCCTTGGCGATGTCCACCGCGCTGTCCACGCTGATGCCGATATCGGCCGCGCGCAGTGCGGGAGCATCGTTGATGCCATCGCCGAGGAAGCCGACCACCTTGCCCTGTGCACGCAGCTCGCGCACCAGCCGTTCCTTGTGCAGCGGCGTGAGGCGGGCGAACACGCGGTGTTCCTGCAGTGCACGCGCCACGGCCGCATCGTCCATGCGCTCGATCTGCGGGCCGGTCACGATCGTGTCGGCATCCAGGCCGACCTGGGCACAGACCCGGGCGGTGACCAGCTCGTTGTCGCCGGTGAACACCTTTACTTCCACGCCGTGCGCGGCCAGCGCCTGCAGCGCCTGCGCGGCCGACTCCTTCGGCGGATCGAGGAAGGCCACGTAGCCCACCAGGGTCAGATCGCGCTCGTCGGCCTGCGAGTACACGCTCTGGCTGGCCGCGGTCTCCTTCATCGCCACCGCCACCACGCGCAGGCCCTGTTCGTTCAGCTGCTCGGTGGTCTGCCGCACGCGGGCCAGGCGCTGCTCATCCAGCGGCATGTCCTGGCCGTTCTCGCGCACGGTGCTGCACACCGCCAGCATTTCCTCCACCGCACCTTTGCAGATCAATTCGTGATGGTCCTCGCGCTCGGATACCACCACCGACATGCGGCGGCGCTCGAAGTCGAACGGGATCTCATCGACCTTGCGGTAGTCCTGTGACAGGCGCAGCGAGCTCTGCAGCTCCACATGCTCCAGCACCGCACGATCGAGCAGGTTGATCAGGCCGGTCTGGAAGTGGCTGTTGAGGTAGGCGAAGGTCAGCACATCCTCCGAATCCTGCCCGAACACATCGGTGTGCCGCTCCAGCGCGATCTTGTCCTGGGTGAGGGTGCCGGTCTTGTCGGTGCACAGCACTTCCATCGCGCCGAAGTTCTGGATCGCGTCCAGGCGCTTGACGATCAC